>Ga0078972_1001789_pt1 | contig 77167 bp, 76 predicted proteins | sample YelNatPaOPGAMG01_FD_67568 | JGI IMG/M metagenome (GOLD analysis project Ga0078972, IMG submission 67568) | Hot spring thermophilic microbial communities from Obsidian Pool, Yellowstone National Park, USA - OP-RAMG-01 (SPADES assembly) (version 2) | ecosystem: Environmental > Aquatic > Thermal... | reverse complement strand
AAGAACCTTACCCGGACTTGACATGTAAAGAATTCTGCAGAAATGTGGAAGTGCTAGCTTGCTAGAACTTTAACACAGGTGCTGCATGGCTGTCGTCAGCTCGTGTCGTGAGATGTTGGGTTAAGTCCCGCAACGAGCGCAACCCTCGTTCTTAGTTGCCAGCAGTTCGGCTGGGCACTCTAAGAAGACTGCCTGCGTAAGCGGGAGGAAGGTGGGGATGATGTCAGGTCATCACGGCCCTTATGTCCGGGGCAACACACGTGCTACAATGGGGCGTACAAAAAGTTGCAATACCGCGAGGTGGAGCCAATCTCAAAAACGCCTCTCAGTTCGGATTGTAGTCTGCAACTCGACTACATGAAGTTGGAATCGCTAGTAATCGTAGATCAGCTATGCTACGGTGAATACGTTCCCGGGTCTTGTACTCACCGCCCGTCACACCATGGGAGTTGATATAGCCTTAAGTCAGGACGCTAACCGTAAGGAGGCTACTGCCCACGGCTGTATCAGCGACTGGGGTGAAGTCGTAACAAGGTAACCGTAGGAGAACCTGCGGTTGGATCACCTCCTTTCTAGAGAAATATTCATTCTATTCGTTTAGATGAATATAGAAAGAGATAGTTTCACTTACTTAGTTTTGAGAGATCGAAACGATTATCTCTTATTAGGGGAATTAGCTCAGCTGGGAGAGCGCCTGCTTTGCACGCAGGAGGTCAGCGGTTCGATCCCGCTATTCTCCACCATGTAGCGTAGCGGAATTCCGCAGCAGTGCGAGGACAAGAGGGTTTGTAGCTCAGGTGGTTAGAGCACACCCCTGATAAGGGTGAGGTCGATGGTTCGAGTCCATTCAAACCCACCATAAAACAATAAAATTGGTGAAAGCTCGAATTCTTTAAAACTTATAAATTTGAAAAACCTAAAAAGAGTTCTTGATTTAAGAGTTCTTTTTAGGTTTTAGACCTAAACTTTAGTAGAAATTTTTCTGCTAAACAGTTTAAACCTATATGTTTCTTTTAAAATTTGTTGTCAATAATAAAAATCAAAAAGTTTTTTAGTCTGAAAAAATTAAAAAACCTTAGTGTATTCATACTCTTAATAAGGCGATGATATAAAGTTTCTTTGGGCCGCAAAAGACCAAAGAAATGAAAGTAAGCTACTAAGAGCAGACGGGGAATGCCTTGGGTGGAAGAGGCGATGAAGGACGTGCAAGGCTGCGATAAGTTTCGGGGAGCCGCCAAGAGGCTTTGATCCGGAAATTTCCGAATGGGGAAACCCAATATAGAGGAATCTATATTACCCTTTTATGGGAGCGAACCTGGTGAAGTGAAACATCTCAGTAGCCAGAGGAAGAGAAATCAAACGAGATTCCCCAAGTAGCGGTGAGCGAACGGGGAAAAGGCCAAACCAATAGCTTGCTATTGGGGTTGTAGGACTGTATAACGCATTCAAACGAATTAGTAGAACACTCTGGAAAGTGTGGCCATAGCGGGTGATAGCCCCGTATACGAAAATTCCGATGAGCCGACAGTATCCTGAGTAGGTCGGGGCACGTGTAATCCTGACTGAATCTGGGGGGACCACCCTCCAAGCCTAAATACTACTTCCACACCGATAGTGAACAAGTACCGTGAGGGAAAGGTGAAAAGAACGGCGGGTAGCCGAGTGAAATAGATCCTGAAACCGTCTGCTTACAATCATTCAGAGCCCTATGGCGCAAGCCAGGGTGATGGACTGCCTTTTGCATAATGAGCCTGCGAGTTGTGGTGTCCGGCAAGGTTAAGTTTATACCGAGCCGTAGCGAAAGCGAGTCTAAACAGGGCGTTTAGTCGGATGCTGCAGACCCGAAGCTAAGTGATCTATCCATGGCCAGGTTGAAGCGGGTGTAAGAGCTCGTGGAGGACCGAACCGGTAAGTGTTGAAAAACTTTCGGATGAGCTGTGGATAGGGGTGAAAGGCCAATCAAACTTAGTGATAGCTGGTTCTCTCCGAAATATATTTAGGTATAGCGTCATGAAGCAACACATAGGGGTAAAGCACTGATTGGGCTAGGGCTGCTTACCGCGGTACCAAACCCTGTCAAACTCTGAATACTATGTGCCAAGCCATGGCAGTCAGGCGGCGAGTGATAAAATCCGTCGTCAAGAGGGGAACAACCCAGACTACCAAATAAGGCCCCCAAGTCGTACCTGAGTGGAAAAGGATGTGGGACTACTTTGACAACCAGGATGTTGGCTTAGAAGCAGCCACCATTTAAAGAAAGCGTAACAGCTCACTGGTCTAGTGGACCTGCGCCGAAAATATAACGGGGCTAAGGTACGCGCCGAATTTGTAGATTTCCTTTTAGGAAGTGGTAGGAGAGCGTTCGTGTCAGCGTCGAAGGTGTACCGGTAAGGAGCGCTGGAGCGGCACGAAGTGAGCATGCAGGCATGAGTAGCGATAAAAGAGGTGAGAATCCTCTTCGCCGTAAACCCAAGGTTTCCGACGCTATGTTCGTCATCGTCGGGTTAGTCGGGTCCTAAGATGAGTCCGAAAGGGGTAGTCGATGGCAAATAGGTTAATATTCCTATACCGATTATTGAGCGTGATGAGGGGACGCATATGGTTAAACGAGGCAAGTGATGGAATACTTGCTCGAAGGGTGTAGGCTAGTGTGTAGGCAAATCCGCACACTATTAGGCTGAGACCTGACAGGCTCTTCAAAGTCTTCGGACAGCGAGGAGAATCGTTGATACCCCAGTGCCAAGAAAAGCCTCTAAGCTTATCAATAATTGCTCGTACCGTAAACCGACACAGGTGGGTGGGTAGAATATACTAAGGCGCGTGGAAGAACTCTGGTTAAGGAACTCTGCAAATTGACACCGTAACTTCGGAATAAGGTGTGCCCATAAGGTGTAGGAACTTGCTTCCGAAGCTTGATTGGGTTGCAAAAAATAGGCCATCCCGACTGTTTATCAAAAACACAGCACTCTGCTAACACGTAAGTGGATGTATAGGGTGTGACGCCTGCCCGGTGCTGGAAGGTTAAAAGGATTTGTTAGCGCAAGCGAAGCTTTGAATTGAAGCCCCAGTAAACGGCGGCCGTAACTATAACGGTCCTAAGGTAGCGAAATTCCTTGTCGGTTAAATACTGACCTGCATGAATGGCGTAACGAGATTGGCACTGTCTCAACCAGAGATCCAGTGAAATTGTAGTGGAGGTGAAAATTCCTCCTTCCCGCGGAAAGACGGAAAGACCCCGTGGACCTTTACTACAGCTTGACACTGCTGTTGGGAATTTTTTGTGCAGGATAGGTGGGAGGCTTTGATGGTATGGCGCCAGCTGTATCGGAGTCATCCTTGAGATACCACCCTTGAAATTTCTGATAGCTAACTGTGATGTGTTATCCACATCCAGGACAATGTCTGGTGGGTAGTTTGACTGGGGCGGTCGCCTCCCAAAATGTAACGGAGGCTCGCAAAGGTTGGCTCAAGGCGGACGGAAATCGCCTGTAGAGTGTAATGGCATAAGCCAGCCTGACTGTAAGAGAGACAACTCAAGCAGAGACGAAAGTCGGTCATAGTGATCCGGTGGTTCTGAGTGGAAGGGCCATCGCTCAAAGGATAAAAGGTACCCCGGGGATAACAGGCTGATCTCCCCCAAGAGCTCACATCGACGGGGAGGTTTGGCACCTCGATGTCGGCTCATCGCATCCTGGGGCTGGAGCAGGTCCCAAGGGTATGGCTGTTCGCCATTTAAAGCGGTACGCGAGCTGGGTTCAGAACGTCGTGAGACAGTTCGGTCCCTATCTTCCGTGGGCGTAGGAAAACTGAGGAGATCTGACCCTAGTACGAGAGGACCGGGTTGGACATACCACTGGTGCACCGGTTGTTCTGCCAAGAGCATCGCCGGGTAGCTAAGTATGGATGTGATAACCGCTGAAAGCATATAAGCGGGAAGCCAACTCCAAGATGAGTTTTCCCTGAAGGTCCGTTGGAGACTACAACGTTGATAGGCTAGGGGTGTAATTACAGTAATGTATTTAGCTGACTAGTACTAATAGACCGTTTGGCTTACTTTCTTTCATCGCCTTATTAAGTGTATATCACTAAGGTTTAAGATTAAAAACATTGAAACAGTGTAGGGTATTAACAGAAATGAAAATGACCTATACTAGAGAAATTTATTATTGACACTAATTGCTCCAATCACTGGAGTTAAGCTGTAATTTTACTTACATCTTAACCCCGGTGATTATTGAGTGGTGGAAATACCCAGCTCCATTTCGAACCTGGCAGTCAAGCACCACATCGGCGATGATACTACTCCTTACTGGAGACGGAAAAGTAGCTCGTTGCCGGGGTTTATATTATACTTCATCTACATTCTATTTTTTAAATCATGTTTATTATATATTTTACAAAAAGTAACAATTAAGATTTTGTTTATATTAAATTACAATTTTGTTCTTAATTAAGACAAAATTTATCTTAATTAACATATACTAAAGGTTCAAATTCAATTTTTTAAGAAGGAAAAATAATGGCGACAGTTTTATTTAAGGGCAATCAGGTTTCTCTATCTGGAAAGGAAGTAAATGTTGGGGATATGGCACCTGCTGTGGTTTTACCTAATAAGGGGCTTACAGATGTTACTATAGGAGGCGCTAGCGATTCTGTTCAAATTATAGTTGCGGTACCTTCGCTTGATACTCCTGTATGTGCAAGTGAGACAAGAAAATTTAATGTTGAAGCTTCAAAAATACCAAATGTAAAAATAATCATCGTTTCGATGGATCTTCCGTTTGCAGCTGGAAGATTTTGTACGACTGAAGGTATAGAAAATCTTGATGTTTGCTCTGATTTTAGAGGTAGAGAGTTTGGCACTACATATGGATTAACAATAGCTGACGGCGTTGTGAGAGGCTTATTAGCTAGAGCTGTTTTTGTTATTGGCAAAGACGGTAAAGTGGCTTATAAAGAGCTTGTTAGCGAAGTTACGGCTGAACCAAATTATGATGCTGCATTAGAGTGTGCAAGTGCACTTAGCTCGGCTGGTTCTTCTTGTTGCGGTGGTGGTTGTCACTAGTTTTAGATTTTAGTCTAAAAAGTATTAGGGGAGAATGAGTCGTAATGACTTCAGTCTCCCCTTTTTTTGTTTATATTGGATAGAATTAATCAGTTTTTTAGTAGGATAAAACAGTATGGAAAAAGAATATATTTTAGACGAGGGTGCCTTCTTGGTATCCGAAACAGACGATAAGGGTATAATACTTTTTGCTAATGATGACTTTTGCGACATTGCAGGGTATAAAAAAGAAGAGTTACTTGGAAAAAACCATAATATCGTAAGACATAGAGATATGCCAAAAGCCGCTTTCAGAGACTTGTGGGATACTGTTAAAAGCGGTAAAACATGGACCGGTTTTGTAAAGAATAGCAGAAAAGGCGGAGGTTTTTATTGGGTGTATGCAACTGTCTATCCTATGATTAATTGTGGTGGAGCAAAGACTGGATATATGTCTTGCAGAAGAATGGCTACAAGAGATGAAATTTCCAGAGCCGAAGCTCTCTATAAAACAATGTCGTAAGGGGGTATGTAGTGTTTTTTAATAATAGTGCAAAATTAGATCAGCTAGAAGAGTTTTTGGTTCAGTTCGAAGAGTTAATAGCCGGCAAAAGAAATATTTTAACATTGCCTGAAGTGTATGCTAATGACAGGGTGTCAAAGTTGCTTAAAAGAATAGAGTATGCCGCTGCACTTTATATCGAAAGAAATCAAGCTGATATGAAAGTGACTGGAGAGATGGTTCTTCTTGCATCAAAAGTTGCTTCAGGGGATTATGGTTGCAGAGTAGGTTCCGTGTCTAAAACCCCTCAAATTCAAGTTTTGGCAAAAACAGTTAATAATATGTTAGATAGTATAGAGGATAGTTTGAATAAAGCATCAAAAACTTTAACTGCATATTCAAATAAAGACTATACGGTTCAGGTTTCTACTTCAGGACTCGGCGGACATATGAAAGAAATGCTAGATGACGTAAACAAACTAGGTTTAGCATTGCAGAGTGCTGAAGGAGAAGCAAAAGAGTCAAAAGGAGTAATTGAACAAAAAGCAACGGAGCTTTCCAATGCTATTACTACTTTGCAAGAGACGACATTTAAAGAACTTGGAAGCATTGTTGAGCATACGAGCGATAAGATACTGGATGCCGCCCATAAAGAAAACGAACTAGCGGATAATTTATCTAGGCTTAGCGCCGAAGCTGAACAGGTAAAAGGTATACTTACCGTAATTTCCGATATAGCCGATCAGACAAACTTATTAGCTCTTAACGCCGCTATAGAGGCCGCTCGTGCCGGAGAACACGGCAGAGGGTTTGCCGTAGTTGCAGATGAAGTTAGGAAGTTGGCAGAGCGAACTCAAAAAAGTCTAACCGAGATAAATGCTACGATTAGCGTTGTGGTTCAATCTATAGGAGATAATTCCGATGCTCTTAATTCAAACGCAAAGTATATGAATGATTTAACCGCCGATTTATCAAATATAGAGCAAAAGATGGATGAAGTTCTAAGTGTGATGAATGGGTTGAGTTCGAAGGGGTAGTTTTATAACACCAAAGCGATAGATTAAATAATCCTATCGCTTCCGCCATCGAGGGCAACTTGTGCGCCTGTTGTCTTCTCAAACACTCTACCTGCCATCGCCATTGCCATATTTGCTACATCTTTTGAAGTTATTTCACATTTCAGGAGATTGTTTTTCTTGTACTCTTCTATACTCATTCCATAATGTGCCGCTCTTTTAGCTAGCACCTCGTCCGTCCATATTCCTGTATCAAAAACAGCGTGTGGATGAATAGAGTTGATGCGAACATTGTATTTGGCTAGCTCTAGTGCTGCAACGCGAGCTAATTGGGTTTGCCCAGCTTTTGCCACACTGTAAGCGCCTGCTGCAGGACCAGGTGCCGGGACATTTTTACTAGCTATCATAACGACCGCTGGGTCGATGCCAAGTTTTAAATATGGAATCGCTTCTTTTAACAATAGAAAATGGCTTGTCAAGTTAATATCCATACTTTTTTGCCACATATCTAGACCAAGCTCATCAATATTTGCACTTGGCGGAAAAATTCCTGCATTTGAAATAATTATATCTAACCCACCAAACGTAAGAACGGTTTTTTCTATTGCGGCTTTTATTTCATCAATGTTTGTTACATTGCACTTTAGCCCAAGAATTTCTGCTTTTTTATACATCGTTTCAATTGATGGGTTTATGTCGAGTGCGGCGACGCATGCTCCATTTGCTACAAATTGCTCTGTACAAACTTTGCCGATTCCGCTGGCCGCACCGGTTATCAAGACGATTTTACCGGAAAATTCAGGTTTTGAACCGCTTTTTTTTAGTTTTGCTTGTTCAAGCTCCCAATATTCGATTTCAAATAGATCTTTTGCTCCAAGTGTACTCCATCCACCGACACTCTCGGCGTTGATTATTGAGCTTAGCGTATGTGTTGCAATATCTCGGATGATTTTGGCGTCTTTTAAAGTGGCTCCAAAGGCTATAAGTCCAGAGTCTTTTAGAATACCGTAGTTTGGAGCAGGGTTAATAAGTGTGTGTTTTTCTTCTTTATAGGTTTCAAAATACGTTTTATAGTTATCGGCAAACTCTTCTGTCTCTGCCTTAAAATCGCTTTCAAAAAACGCACCGAATCTTTTTGTTCGTATCGTGTGGTCAGGTGTCAAAGGTCCTCTTTGCACTAGTTCTTTTGCATTTGAAAGAGTAGCGAAAGATGATAGAGTAGTTGTGGCTACTATAGCTTTTTCAGTGAGTCTTGAGACGCTTTGGCGGATACTAGCAAGCATTAACGGTTCAAAAGACTTTGGTTCTTTAGTCTCAAGTTTTTTACCTTTTTGTTGAATATACTTTTCTGCCATACTTACCATTTCTATCATATTCTCGTACGATGTTTTAGCATCATCAGCAAACGAGAATAGTCCGTGGTTTAGGAGCACAATACCTTTTGTCTTGCTCCAATCAATATTTTTTGTGGCTTCATAAACTGTTTTTGCTAGGATAAATCCTGGCATGACATAATCGATGATTACAACGGAATTACCGTAAATCTCTTTGATTTTATCTTTGCCGTTAGGCGTGTTTGTCACCGTAACTACAGCGTCTGTGTGAGTGTGGTCGACATATTTGAAAGGTATGATTGCGTGCAAAATTGCTTCAATGGACGGAGTGGGCGCATTTGGGTCTATCATAGCGGCTCTCTCATAGTTTACCATATCAGTGTCACTTAGAGTTTCAAGCTTGGCTAGCTTTAGTAACATATCCATTCTGACCGGCGCAAACCCTGGTTTTTCAATTGTTGCCAAATCCCAACCGGAGCCTTTGACGTAAATAATCTCTTCTTTTTCACTAAATATATTTGTTATCGTCGATTTTACGGACGTATTGCCACCACCGTGAAGCACTAGAGTATCATCGGCTCCAAGAAGTCTCGATGTATAAACCCTCATTGCCAGATCGTCATTAGTATATTTTGCCGCTTCCGTATCGTTCCATAGTGATTTGATCATATTAATTCCTTTTTATAGCTTTCTTCGTCAAAACCGACTAAAATTTTGTTTTTGTATTCAAGAACAGGGCGTTTTATCATGGTAGGCTCCAAGACAAGTGCATTTAGTTTTGCGGTTTCACTCATATTTTTGTAGTCAAATCCGCTTGAACGGTATTTGGTGCCTTTTGTATTGAAGAGTTTGTCCATTGTGACAGCTTTTGTCCAGTTTTCGATTTGCTCTTTTGACGGCCCTGTCTTTTTAAAGTCTATAAATTGAAAATCAATATCGTGTTTTTTTATAAATTCTAATGCTTTTTTGACGCTTCCACAATTTGGTATGCCGTATATTTTCATTTGACCAACTCCTGATATTTTTTGTGAAATTTATCTATTTTTGGCGCTACTATAGCCAAGCAGTAGCTTTGATATGGATTTTTTACAAAGTAATTTTGGTGATAGTCCTCTGCCGGATAGAACATTTGCAAAGGTGCTACCTCTGTGACTATCTTGTCTCGAAATTCACTTTGTGCTTTTTGAAGTGATTCAATGACTATCTCTTTTTGTTTTTCACCCTTAAAATATATGCATGATCTATATTGTGTACCAGCATCGGCTCCTTGTCGGTTTAGCGTGGTCGGATCGTGAATTGTCCAAAGTATATCTAGCACTCTCTCAAGTGGGATAATTTTGTCGTCAAACTCAACTTGTACGACCTCGGCGTGTCCAGTTGTGCCAGTACAAACATCCTTGTACGTTGGATTTTTAGTGTGACCGTTTGCATATCCGCAAGTGGCTTTAATTATGCCTTTTGTTTGTGAATATACCGCTTCTATACACCAAAAGCATCCACCACCGAGCGTAATTTTATGCATCTTTACCTCCAGACCTACCGGTAAAATAATATATTATGAGAATTTTATTTAACAAATAATTTTTCTATCTCTTTTTTGTCCGGTTTACACACTCCTTTTTCGGTAATCAATTCAGTAATAAGTTTTGAAGGTGTTATATCAAAGCCGTAGTTTAGAGCCTTTGTTCCTTTTGGAGCTATAAAAACAGATGAAATCTTTTCATTTTTGCCAAGTCCGCTCATATACAAAAGTTCATCTTGGCTTCTCTCCTCTATCTCAATCAATGAGCCGTTTTCTATCGTTTTGTCAAAAGTAGAAGTCGGAAGCGCTACATAAAAAGGAATACCATGCTCTTTTGCCGATAGGGCCTTTAGATATGTACCTATTTTATTTGCGACATCACCGTTTGATGCGACTCTATCTGCACCGACGATGCATAAATCAACCATATTTCTCATCATCAAAAGTCCGCCCATATTATCTGCTATCAGTGTGTGCGACACACCTGCAAAGCCAAGCTCATAGGCAGTCAGATTTGCCCCTTGATTTCTTGGTCTAGTCTCATCAACCCATACATGGACTGGTATCCCACGTTCTTTTGATATATATATTGGTGCCAAAGCCGAACCGTACCCCAAAATAGCTAAAGCTCCGGCATTGCAATGTGTTAAAATATTTACTGTCTTTTTGGTCTTTTTGTATATTTTTTCGATTATATGTGCACCGTATTCACCTATAAATTTACTCCCGGCAATCTCTTCAGCCTCTATTTTAATAGCTTCTTCAAGTGCTATTTTTACCATATTTTTTGGATTTTTGATTATTTTTTCACTTATTCTATCTACTGCCCATGCAAGATTTACGGCTGTAGGTCTTGCGCTTCTAAGTATTTTGGCTAGTTTTTTGTATTCAATCAATCCACCGTTCACCTCTTTTGCGGCAAAATATGCTCCGTAAGCTCCAACGTTGCCTATAACTCCAGCCCCGCGAACAACCATGTCTTTTATCGCAACTGTTACGTCTGCCGAAGTTTTTAGATTTACCCATTTGTTTTTATGGGGCAGAAGTGTTTGGTCTATAACCTTTAAAACACCATTTTCAAACTTAATTGCCTGTAGTATCATTTGTTTTCCATTTTTTTATTAAGTATTTTTTGATGCCGATAAATATCGCCCTTGGAAACCACAATAACAAATAGCCTACAAATGCCCATTCTAGTGGGTGAAATGGATTGCTGACGGTATTGATTATTAAAAGTTTATCTAAAAGAGAGGAATTATGCCATATCATAGCCATTGCAACCAATACTATGGCGTATATGACAAATTCTTGTTTTAAACTCTTCATATCCTTGTCAGTGTAGGTATGATAACGTATTCTTGACTGTATCAAAAATATTGTTTATATTGTCTAATTTTTTGTAGTTTAATACAAACTCTCTAGCTAACTTGATTACGGCTTTTTCAACGATAGCCCTTTGTTTCTCATCCTCTATGGTTTCTATTTCTAAAATATGAGCGACACCCATTTGCCTTCGCATCATTTTACAACCTGCGAAACCTATGGCTTCACTAATTATTTGTCTTATCATCAATTCTTGCAACTCTCGCCTAGCTTCGCCCATTTCTTCAAAATAAGGTTTCGGTAGAAGTGCACTATCTTCAACCTGCGCCCATTGTAGGATAAATTTTGCTTCAAATAGTTTTAAGACGTCAAAAGCAGTCTTTAATAGCCACTCTTGGTATGTCTTATTATCTCTTACAAAGTATGAGCAGTATGCCATTAGTAAATTGCCGAAAATTGCGCCTACATCAAATCCTATAGGACCAAAAAAGGCAAATTCACTATCTATTACAAAAGTTTCATTGTTATTTAGCATAATTGAACCAGTGTGTAAATCACCGTGAATTAATGCTTCGCTTTTATTCATAAATATATATTTTAGTTCACATGCTTTGATTTTGAAAGCATTGTCAAGCCTGATTTTTTTAACATCTTCGTCTATTTCAGGATTGTGCCTATTTGTTGCGTCTGTCATATAAGGAGAAGAGAATACAAAATCTTCTGTTAATTTGCAAAGTTCTGTATTCATCGTAAATTTATCCATTAAAGCTTTTTTATCGTTACTTGACATTAGAAATGATGATGTGCCTAGAAGTGTTTTTACTAAATGCTCTGAAATGTGTTCTGCAAAAAGTGGGTATTCGATATTTTCCAATATACCTTTTCGCATAATAATATGATTATTTAGATTCTGCATTGCAATAAGGCACATATCTTCGTCCGTATGATAAATTTTCGGTATTGAAGTCGGTGATAGTTTTTCATACTCAAGCATTGAGCGGATTTCGTATTTCATTCTTTCTTTTGCTAACGGAAAACTTTCTCCTACGCACCTTAGATAAGGAATAGCCTGTTTGATAATTATCGACTTATTGCTGTTTGTTTTACTTTTTACTACAAAAACAAGGTTTAGGTTTCCGTCACCTATCTCTTTCGCCTCTGCATCTCCGCTTGTAAAAAAACCTTTAAGTTGTTTTGAGTTAATTACGTAATCAATGATGCTTTTCTCGTCAAGTATACTATACCCCATCAATAATCCTTTAAAGCTCTTTTGGTTTCTAAATTGGCTTGTTTTTCTTTTAGGCTCTCTCTTTTGTCATGCAACTTTTTACCTTTAGCTAGAGCTATTTGTAATTTTATTTTATTTTTTGCATTTGCATATATCGAAATTGGAACTATTGCTAACCCTTCTGTTTTTACGCGATATTCTAGTTTTATTAGCTCCTTTTTATGCAATAAAAGCTTTTTTGGCCTTTTTTCATCTGTTTTAAAAGCTGGATTTGCCGTGCTCATGTGCGAGATGTGAATTTCAAAAGCAAAAGCTTCCATATTTATTATTCTGACAAAACTATCTTTTAGATTAACTCTTGCACATCGTATAGCTTTTGCTTCAGAGCCTACAAGCTCAATACCAGCCTCAAGGCTTTCTATGATTTCATAATCATGAAAAGCTTTTTTATTTGTAGCATATGTTTTTGAACTCATTCTTATGAACTTTTAGAGTTTAAAAATTGAGCTACCAGAGCCCGATAAAAACCATCGTCCGTCATTGTATTCATAAAATTCGGGATGTTTCTTTAGAACAGCTTTAAATAAATCGTTCAGCTCCAGTGGATGGTATCCTTCTAAAATCTCTTTTGTTTTGAGCGTAGTTAGATGTTCTGCTAGTTCTAGGTTTATATTTGACATATAAAACTTACGGAATGTTTTATATATGTCAGATGTTGCGCAAGGAATATCAGGCGTCAATACGTTAAGCGACGGAATTTCGTCATCTTCTATCTGTTCTACGATTTCTCCTACGCCTCTAACATTGGCCGAATCGTATTTATAGACAAAAAAAGGAACATCTGCTCCGACTTTGGCTCCAATAGTCGCCAGCTCTTCAATGCTAATCCCAAGATTTAACGTGTCGTTTATCATGTGCAAAAATGTGGCGGCATTTGAACTTCCTCCGCCAAGACCTGCAAACTTTGGTATACTTTTGTAAACCATAACTTTGTTCATTTTGCAAAACTCAACAATTTGTTTGCTTGGCATAAAGTCCGTCAGAGCCATAAAGGCTTTAAAAATTGTATTGTCTTTTCTTTCACAGCCAAAATCACCGACAACTTCAAAAGTATCGCCACTTCCCTTGTCGAACCACATTTTGTCGTGAAGTTCTTTGAATAGTATAAATCTTGAGACTATCTCATGGTAGGTATCTCTTGTGCCGATAATTTTTAGAAAAACATTAAGCTTTGCATAAGAGACGTAGATTTTTTTATTCATTATTGGTTACTCTTTGTTTTTTTGGCAAATGTATAAAATTGTTTAATATTTTCTTCATTAAATGCGGCTTTTGAGGCTTCCTGATTGAGTTTTTTTATTTTATCTATAACTTCTTCACGAAAAATACTTATTTCATTTGGCGCATCGAATCCAAGCTTAACTTGTCCGCCTTCTATAGCTATAATTTTTACCTTTACGGTATCTCCTAGTACGATACTCTCGCTTACTTTCCTTGTTAATATGAGCAAAACGTTACCTTTTATAATTTTCTATGCCGTTTAGTATATAGCTGACACACTCTTCTTGAACCTGTATGATACTAAAGAAATGTTCAAATTTAAGCAGAAAAAAACCTTCGCTCTTAATGCTGAGTTCATCAATGGATATTTTTTTGCCGTTTAGTATTTCGGCTTCAGTTTTTGTGCATAAATTTTGTGGTAATGATATATAGTCCAAAGGATCTAGAAGCGTATTTTGGTCATAGTTGAACTTACCTTCAGACAATCTCTCTAGTGAACTAAGAGAGCCGTTGCATCCAAGTAATGTTGCAAGAATAGCACCTAGGCTTCTTATGTATGTTCCCTCACTAACGCTTATCTCAAAAGTAACAAAAGGATGCGAGTAGCAAAGTAGTTTAATATCAAAAATCTCTATATGCATAGGTTTTATTTCAAAATCTTTACCCTTACGGGCTAATTCATAAGCTTTTTTACCGTTTATTTTTTTTGCGCTAAATTTTGGCGGTATAATTTCTTTGATTTTTGCTAGTTCATTTATTTTAGTTTCTAAAAGACCTTTTTCTATAGGTTTAACTTGTTCGATTTTGTTAATACGTTCTATGTCTAGTGACTCACTAAATGCTCCAAGCCATAGTGTCGCTCGATAGATTTTTGGTGATTTGTCGAAAAAACGAAAAAGTTTTGTATATTTTCCATCTGCAATAACAAGCACTCCTTTTGCAAAAGGATCAAGCGTTCCGCTATAGCCGGCTGTTTTTGAGCTTATTTTTTTTCGTATTTTGGACAAGTAATTATTTGATGATACGCCTGTCGGTTTATAACCTACAAAAAGCCTATTATGTTCTATTTTTTTTGACATTTTCTTTGGTGTCGGAACAAATGGTATAAGAATACTGATATTTTATAGTCAAGTATTTGTTTGTATTGACGCAAATTAGACTGCTTTTTCTACAAAATCAGCTAGTAGCTCTCTAACTTGACCCTGAAAGTTTATCTTTAGTTTTTCACCTTTTCTAAGAACCTCTACGACCCTGCCAAAACCGAATATTTTGTGTTTGACAAGATCGTTTTTAGTGTATTTCCCGCCGCCTATGGCTATTGGTTCATCGGTCAGTCCGGCCTCTTTTAGGAATCTGCTTGGTGGCATATGCTTTCTTTCTCCGTGCAAAAATCTGCTTTTTGCTCCAAGTAAATAAAGATTCGTTTTCGCTCTAGTAGCGGCTACGTAAAAAAGCCTTCTCTCTTCCTCTATGTTGGTGGTAGCTGTGTTTATCGGAAAAAATCCATCATCAAGCCCTACAACAAAGACAATTTCGAATTCTAGTCCTTTTGCAGAGTGGATTGTCATAATCGATACGTCGCCGTAGTTTTGCTCTTCACTTTCACTAACAAGTGCGATTTCATTCAAAAACTCATCAAGTTCACACTCGGGATTTGTTTTGAAATACTCTTTTGCCATACCTATAAACTCGTCTATGTTGCTTACTCTATCATCTTCGCCGATTGTGTTGAAAAAGCTTTTCAAGCCTATAATTGAGTCAATTTCATGCCAAAATTCAATCATACCGCTAAGTTTTTTATCCTGTAGCTTTTGAATCGTAACTGTAAATTCTTTCAGCAGTCCAAATGTTTTTTTACCGACCATGGAGGATAACTGCGACTCGAAAAGAGGGTTTGAGATAGTGTCGTATATTTGAGTTTTCTGGGTAGTAGCAAATGTTTCCAGCTTGTCAAGAGTTGTCTTGCCTATGCCTCTCTTTGGTCTATTAATTACTCGTTTTAGTGAGAAATCGTCATTTTCATTAACACAAAGCCTAAGATAGGCTAATAAGTCCTTAATCTCGGCTCTTTCGTAGAACATGGTTCCTCCGACAAACTTGAAGGCAATCCGTTCTTTTGTAAACTCTTCTTCTATTGAGCGACTAAGAGCATTGATACGAAATAGTACGGCAATATCTGCAGGGTTAGTACCGTTTTTGAGTAATTTTTTTATCTCTTTAGCAATATAAGCAGACTCTGCTCGCTCATCTTCGAATCTTGTTGATGAAACAGCCGCACCGTTACCTTTGATGCTTTTTAGTTGTTTGTCGAGTCTGTCGGTATTATTAGCTATAACTATGTTTGCAATATCTAGAATCTGTTTTGTGGAACGATAGTTTGATTCTAGCTTAACAATTTTTGCTCCATAAAATGTTTTTTCAAACGATAAAATATTTGTAACATCAGCGCCCCTAAAACCATAGATACTTTGATCGTCGTCACCTACCACACAGATATTAGAATGTTCTTTGCAAAGAAGTTTAAGTAGTTCGAATTGTAATTGATTAGTGTCTTGATACTCGTCAACAGTTATGTATGCATACTTTTTACTTGTTTCGCTAGCTATATCATCGAAGTCTAGCAGTATTTTATAAGGCAGAAGAAGCAAGTCGTCAAAATCTACAAGAGAGTTTTTTATCATATACTCTTCATATTTGATGTATATCTCGCTAGCTTCTTTTTCAAACTCGCTATTTGCGCTTGTTTTTGCCGAGTCAGGTGAGATAATTGAGTTTTTGCATGATGATATATAGTGCGATATTGAGCTGGATGGAAAAGAGACGCCTAAATTTTTGATAATCTTTTTTTTATCATCACTATCTATGACTACAAAATTGGGAGATCTATTAAGTTTTGCTAGATGGAATTTTAAAAACAGAAGTCCAAATTTGTGAAAGGTGCATAGCAATGGCGGATAAATATTAAAATCAAGCATGGCTATAGCTCTTTGTCTCATTTCACTTGCTGCTTTATTTGTAAAAGTAAGCGTAAGAGTATTTGATGGATCTATTCCCAGTGAAATAAGATAAGCTAGTCTTGTAGTAATTGTCTTTGTTTTTCCACTTCCAGCTCCCGCTAAAATTAATAGTGGACCATCGATATGTTCTACTGCTGTCAGTTGTTCTGAGTTTAAATTTTGTAAATATTGTTTTATCATTCTTTAGTGTTTAATTTATAGTTTAAGATTATTTTTTATTAAATTTAGTTATGATAACATAAATCATTTTATATTCAAGATAGGGAGGGTTTGGCTATGCTAAGAGATTTTTCAAAAATTCATACCTTTATGACCGTGGTTAAAGAACGGAGTTTTTCAAGAGCTAGTAGTAAACTTGGAGTTTCACAGCCGGCGGTAACTCAGCAGATAAAGTATATAGAAGAGTATATGCAAGCAAAACTTTTGGATAGAAAGAAAAACGGAATAATATTGACAAAAGAAGGTGAAGAGCTTTATCGCGTGGCTTTAAGGCTTGAAAAATGTCTTCAAAACACAGAAAAAGACATTATAAAGATTATTAATAAAGATTTAAATTTCATTATTTCTGCTTCGTATACTATCGGTAGCTACATATTGCCTGATTTTTTGAATGATATTAAGAAGTCTATTTCAAATGAGGTTTTTGTCAATATCAAAAAATCAAAAGAGGCGATAGACGACTTGCTTGCTGAAAAAGCTGATTTGGCGCTTATTGAAAGTCCAATCTTTACCGAAGGCATAGTTTATAGGGAGTGGGTAGAGGACGAATTGGTATTTTTCAGTAACACCCCTCTGCCTAAGTATATCAAACCGTCAGATCTTAGAAGATATGCTTGGGTTTGTAGAGAAGAAAACTCTCATACTAGAAAGATGATGGCTGAGATTTTTGGAGAGTTTGCCGTATCCTGCATGCAGGATTTTGAAGTTAAAACGGTATTGAGTGATTCAACTGCCGTTAAGCAGACTGTTTTGAAATATCCCAAGGACGAAAAAAGACAAGTTATCGGCGTAATGTCGAGATTTGTTATTTCTGATGAAATAGATAGGGGGGTACTATTTGAGGCTAGATTGAAAAGTAAAAAAATCAAGCGAAAACTTTATATTGCATACTTAAAACAGGACAAACATAATGCTTATGTTGAAAGTGTAGTTAAGTTTTTGCAAACTTCAAAAGTCTCTATAAAGTAGTCTAGATGCAAGGAATGGTTGGTCCATAGTGCCAACCATTATTTAAAATCTTTGGAACAGCTTTTGCTCGTTTTTTATAAAACGAGGAGCTGGAGTGACTATTTCGTCTTCTTTATCTTTCGATCAGACACTAAATCAAAAAAACTCAAACAATAAAAAAAGTTCAATAAGTCTTGATAGCAACCTTTCTGGTGTTGTTTCACAGACAATAAAACAAACACCTCCCGTACCAAAAGAACAACCCATATCTTCCATAGATATGATTGAACAATATGCTTACGCACCGAATATTTCTGCAATGTTCAATGCTTACTTGGAAAAGCAGAAGCTAAATAGCGGACTAGATAGTAAAAAAGAAGAGGTAATAAGCAGATTAACCGCTAATGGTATGGATAAAAGAAGCGCTCAGAGTTACGCACAAACCAGCGTGAATGTTTACAAGCAGATATTAGAAGCCCAACTGAACTCAAAGATAAATGAGCAGGTTAAGCAACAAGAGGAGTTTAAACAAAAGACAAGTTCGTCTCAAAGTGCCAATCCATATGTGCAAATGACAGGAACACTTGTTAATTTATATAGTTAGCTTAGTTATTGGAAATTAACGTCTATAGTCCCTAAAACTTCAAACTTTGTGCCCGCTTCAATTTCAGAATGAGCTAGGACTACAACCTCTATATCGAATCTTTCGAATATATCTGACAGGCTTTTTCTAAGTAGTGTATCCACAATGATAATAACAGGAGCTACTCTTTTATCGATAACTTCTTGGGCGCTTTTTGTAACGGCATCTACAAGGGCGCTTATTTCTCCTACGTTTAGCAGTAGACTCCTAGTGCCTGCTTGATCTTTAATCTTATCCAGCATTCTCTGCTCTGATGGAGTGGAAAATGACAATAACTTCAAAGTACCGTCATCTGACAAGTATAGTTTTGTTATTACTCTAGCCAATCGTGCTCTAACTTGCTCGGTAATTATATCTACGCTTTTTGTAAACTCTGCAATATCTGAAATTGTTTCTACAATTGTCAACATATCTTTTATAGGCACTTTTTCATGCAGTAGCTGTTTAAATATTTTTTGGATAAGCGCCATGCTTGCCACTTTCTCGCAGTCTTCCACAACTTTTGGATAGTCTTTTCTGAGTTTGTCAAGGAGTATTTGAGTGTCTTGTCTTGTGAGGAGTTCTTCCGCATATTTTTTAACCAACTCCGACATGTGAGTTGCCATTACTGTAGCAGGGTCGACTACTGTATAACCTTGCATCAAGGCGTCTTCTTTGATTATAGGATCTATCCACATAGCATCAAGCCCGAAAGCCGGTTCTTTTGTAGGTATCCCCTCTACTTTATCCGCGACAAGTCCGCTATCCATTGCCATAAATTTTTCAGGGTAGACTTCGCCTGAGCCTATTGAAATACCTTTTAGTAGTATTTCGTATGTGTTAACAGGCAGATGAATATTGTCCCTAATACGAACTTGCGGCATTAAGAAGCCATAATCTTGTGCAATTTTACGTCTCATACCCCTTATTCTTTCTAGTAGATCGCCGCCTTGTGAGCTGTCGGCCAATTTTATAAGCCCATAGCCCACGTTTAATTCAAGCATTTCTACTTTGAGTATATCTGATAGCGCCTCTTCTTCTTCCTTCCTTACTTCTTCAGGGCTTTTTTTAGGTTTTTGTATATGTTTTTGCGCACCTTGAGTCACGGAAGTACCTTGCGACTCAGCTTCTTCTGCGGCTTTTGTTTGAGGAGGTTTTTTAATAAATCTATCCATAAATCCAAAGAATGAGCTATCTTTTTCTTTTATCATAGAGTAGCCTAATGCCATAAAACTAAGACCTATAAAACCTAGCGATAAAGTAGGGAGACCTGGTATGGATGCAAACATCAAAAGAATAACACCTACCGTAAATAGGACCTTATAGTCTGATATTAATTGATTTATAATATTTTCTGCAAAGGATGTTTTCGGCGCATCGTCATCCTCTTCTTTTGTAGACCTGGTTATAATAATACCTACGGATGTTGATATAATTAGAGCCGGCAACTGCGCAACAAGACCGTCGCCGATAGTTAAGATGGTATAGCTATTTGCACTTTGGCTAATTGTTAAATCGTGTTGCAATACGCCTATTAAAAAACCGCCTACAATATTTATGACGGTAATAATTATACCTGCAACGGCATCTCCGCCGATAAATTTACTAGCACCGTCCATCGAACCGTAAAAACTAGCTTCAGCAACTAGTTCTTGTCGTCTTTTTCTTGCTGTAGGCTCATCTATCATGCCTGCGTTTAGGTCTGCATCTATTGCCATCTGTTTTCCGGGCATTGCGTCTAGTGTAAATCTGGCCGCAACTTCAGCAACCCTTCCTGAGCCTTTTGTTATAACCATGAAATTGATAATAACTAGTATGATGAACATAATAATACCGATGACGAAATTGCCGCCTACGACAAACTCGCCGAAACTGGCTACTATATGACTAACGGCATCTGGACCCATATGTCCGTTTGTTAGAATCATTCTAGTTGTTGCGACATTTAGCGCCAGCCTGTATAGCGTTACAAGTAGTAGTAATGTCGGAAAGGTAGTTAAATCTGTCGGCTTTGGTGTAAAAAAAGATATTAGGATTAATAAAACGGCCATTGCTATGGAAATCGTGAGAAAAAAGTCCAGAATAAATGTCGGGAGAGGAACTATAATAATTGTCATGATTGCTACGACAACCAAAACGACTGCAAATTCTTTGGCTTTTGATGCCTGTTTAACTATATTTAATCCCGAGGTTAAAAGGTTAGTGGCTGTTGCCGATTTTGCCATCCATTTAATCCATTATGCTATTTTGATAGTATTTCTTCTAGCGTCATATTTGCTAGAAAAGTGTCAATTTTACCTTGAAGTTTGATAAAAGTAGGCCATATCATACAGGCATGAATGCGTTCCGACGGGCAACACTTAGAATCTGTAGTGCACTCGAAAACAGCCGCCGCATTTTCTTCAACTGCTTTTATAATATCTAGTACGCTTATCTGGGCAATGGGTCTAGCCAATACAAAACCGCCCCTTACGCCTTTATATGATTTTAAGATTCCGTTTTTTGTTAATTTTTGGAGAATTTTTGCCAAAAAGCTTTTGGAAATGCCTACTGTTGATGACAAGGTATCTACATCTATCGGTTCGGTTCTGCCGGAAATACAAAAAATTGATAGCAAAGCGTATTCGCTAGCTTTTGTGAGGAGCATTAAAATTCCTATGTATGTTTGTAACAATATTCGAGCGATTATACACAAGAATTACTGATGTTTTAGGACAATTAGAGTCCTCTTTAGTCACAAGTTTGATATTAAGTAGGATAAGGTTAAAATGCGCCTCCAAAAAAATTAAACCAATCAGGAGGTCATCATGGCTTTGGATTCGGCGAAAAAAAGCGAGATTATCGCTAAATTTGCAAATTCAGATAAAGATACGGGTTCACCGGCAGTACAAATAGCGCTTCTTAGCGATAGAATAGCAGGTCTTACCGAGCATCTAAAATCAAACAACAAGGATCACTCTTCAAGATTGGGACTTCTAAAATTAGTCGGACAAAGAAGAAGACTAATGAGATACCTCAAGAGAAAAGATCTTGCAAAATATACGGAAGTAATCACTACTCTAAGCATTAGAGACAGAGTTTAATTTCTATGATTCGAGGGTAACACCTCGAATTTTCTACATTTTAATTTTGCTACAATCAGCCCAAAAATTATAAAGGGCATCTTTGAAACTACTATTTATTGGTGACATTTTTGGTAGGGTCGGCAGAAACTGCGTAAAAATAAATATTCCAAGAGCAAAAGAACTATTTAATATTGATTGTATTGTTGCAAATGCCGAAAACTCCGCACATGGGTTTGGGCTTACAAAATCTACGGCAAAAGAACTGTTTGATGCGGGAGTGGATGTTTTGACGGGTGGAAATCATACTTGGGATAAGCTTGAGATAAACGAACTTTTTGGATGTACAAATACAATTCGCCCTTTAAATTATTCATCCATACTACCTGGAAGCGGTGTCGTTACGATAGAAAAAAATAATGAGAAAATAGCTATTCTTAATGTTATGGGACACTTTGGTATGCCTCAAACAGATAATGCTATCTCTAAAACAGAAGAAGTTTTGCAAGCAGTAATAAAAGACGGTGTTAGGAATATTTTTATCGATTTCCACGCTGAATCAACTAGTGAGAAGTACTCTTTTTTGCACTACTTTAGAGGTAGGGTTAGCGCCATAGGCGGTACTCACACTCATGTCGGTACGGATGATTTGATGATTGTCTCCTCTACCGGTTTTGTTAGTGATGTTGGGATGAGCGGAGCGAGAGACGGTGTTATAGGTGTTGAAAAAGAAGCTCCAATTAGAAGGCTATTGACTGGGGTGCAAGATAAGCTAAAAACTCCAGACAAGGCACAGTCAATTTTTCAGGCCATTGTGTTTGAGTTTGTAAATGGAAATTGTGTTGACGCTTTTAAGATAAAAGCTTATGACAATGAAGATATTTTTATTTCACAGAGAGCTAAGTTTGAAAATTTTTGATATTTTTGAGGCATTATGGAAGAAGAACCCAAATATTTTAGCAAGAGATGAATACTGGTGGCCAAATAGCAGAAGTTTTGAAGTGGTAGTCGGCGCTATTTTAACACAACAAACAAAATGGGAGAATGTGGAAAAGGCATTGTCCAATTTGCGCAAAAATAATTTGTTGTCGCCGGACTCTATTGCTACGTGTAGTATGCCTGTTTTGACGGAGCTTATTAGACCTAGCGGATTTTTTAATATGAAAGCCAAGAGGTTGAAATATTTTTGTATTGCAATGGTTGAGGTATTCGGTAATTTTGAAACTTTTTGCGAGTCTGTTAGTAGGGAATGGTTATTAAAGCAAGAAGGTATAGGAAATGAGAGTGCCGATAGTATATTGTGCTACGCTTGCGGTAGGGATATAATGGTTGTAGATAGGTATACATACCGCCTATTTAAAACCGAGCTTGATATAGAAGATTTGGAGTATGATGAACTACAAGAGTTGATTGAATATGAGATGGAGGCAAATTATGACAAAATTTTAGGAATTTTTAATCAACAGGAGCTAACATTATGCAAAATATACTCCATTTTTCATGGTTTAATAGTAGAGTATTGTAAAGAGGCTTTTATTGGCGATACCGTAAGAATAAGGCTTTTTGAATAAACTACGGCACCCTTTCGATTTAAAATGACAACTTAAAAGTGGTGCTAAATTAAAATTAGCACCAAAATGTTTAGTTTATTTAGTGTTGCGAAGCTTCCGAAAGCATACCGTCCATGGCGTTGAACAACTCTTCGCTCGCTTTTTCCATATTGCTTAATTTTGCAAAAACCTCTGTTTTATTTTCTACAACCCTGTCTGTGGGTTCTATAAATTTTATAAGGTCAAGCACATTGGCGTGTACTATGCTATGCGGCGTACTAATTCTGGAATAGCTTGTAGTTTGACCAAACTTTTCCTTCCCTTCGGTTGCCAGCCATTTTCCAAGTCTGCAATCGTGATGTGAGATAAAGTCACCTTTTTTATGACCGTGAAATATGCTTGAATAGGCACTAGATTTAAATATTACATGGTCAATCTTTGCAAGAGTTAGGAAGTTTGAACTTTCAACGTTGTAAGCCATTGATACTATTTTGTTTGCATCGGTATAAAACGTATTGATTATGTTTTTAAAATCTTCTACAGCCTTCACGCTTCTTGAGGCGCTTTGTGTGATTCCTTCCGAATTTGATTGAATCTCATGTGCTTCTTGTTGTAGTGTTTGCAGTGAAATTCCTATTTCGCCGGTAGCCTTTTGTGTCCTCTCGGCTAATTTTCTAACCTCATCGGCAACAACGGCAAAGCCTCTACCGTGTTCTCCGGCGCGTGCCGCTTCTATTGCCGCATTTAGAGCAAGTAAGTTTGTTTGGTCTGCTATATCTTTTATTAAATTTGCAACCGAACTTATGTCGCTTGTTTTTGTACTTAGTGTTTCAATGTTTGAATTACTTTGTTGAATATTTTCCATGACGTGATTCAATTCGTCGACAATTTTATCAAGATCACTAACTCCTTTTCTGGCCAACTCTGAGGTATTTTTACTCATGGCAGATACCGATTGCATTTGCTCCATATTTTTACGCATATCGTTTTGAAGTATGGTAAGTTCACCTGTTACACCCCTGCCGGATAGACCTAGTGATTCATTTATCTTTGCCCTATTGGTGTATTTTGCACCTTGTTGCATAGCTTCTATACTTTTATTTACTAGCCTTATATTATGGGCAAATAGACCGTTTAACCCTGTTTCAAGAGCAATTCTAAAAAACTTCTCTTTACTTGCGCTCTCAACACTATCTTTTACCTCTTTCATAAAAACTTCTATCTGGTCTAGCATATTGTTTACATTCCAGCAAGCCGCCTGCAGTTCGCCTCCGTCGTCTATATGAGTTATTCTACTTTCAAATACGCCGTTTTTTACGTCATTGACAACTGCACCAAACTTTATAACACAAGTCTGAACTTTTTTGATGTAATGATATGTAAAAGCGATTAATGCAAGATTGATAAGCGTAAAAAATATAGTAATATGGAATCCAAGCATCGTAATGGAAACGACGGTGCCTATTATGGAAATACTCGCCAATATTAAGATTAATAAATTGGCTTTAGAGAGCGAAGATAAATTGTTCATAAGTTACGCCTTCCTTGCTTAGAATTTCAAGTAGCTTGTTATATCCTGCATTCATACCGCCTTTTTGTTCTTCTTGAAGGAGTATTTTGTAGAGCGGCTCTATTGTTTTTATGATATTTTGAGAAGGTTTTCGTCTTACCGAGTGATAGCCTATAATTTGTCCAGTCGTATCAAAGGACGGAGTTACGTGCGCTTTTACCCAGTAGTGGTTGCCGTTTTTTGCAAGATTTTTTACGAGGGCAAATATTTCCTCGCCTTGTTGAATTGTTTCCCAAACAAGCTTGAAAGCACACTTTGGCATATCAGGATGCCTAAGAATACTATGCGGAGCACCTAATAGCTCAAGTTCGGTATAGCCTGATATTTGTATGAACAGCTCGTTACCATATGTGATTTTGCCTTTTAAATCAGTCTTGGAAACTATGAACTCACCCTCACCAAAAGTTATTTCGTTACCGGTAGTTGTCATTTGTATTATCTCCAATCATACAAAAATGTCACGATTTTATAAAAAGTAGTCTAAAACTTTTATGAAATCGTATAAGCAAAAAAAGAGCCAAGTTTGGTACCGCCAATTTTGTCTCAAAGTGGTTTTAAACTCCAATTTTGTATAATTCATCTTCAATTAGAGAGGTGTCCGAGTGGTTGAAGGAGCACGACTGGAACTCGTGTATAGTGTAACAGCTATCGAGGGTTCGAATCCCTTCCTCTCTGCCATCTTTGCAAAAGAGAGCGCTAAGAAAATATTATAGTTTTTTTAGCGCTCTCTTCCGGACCTGTGCGACAAGATCGCAAGATACCGAGTCAGGGTAGGAATACAGCAGCTCATCTTGTTATTTTGGGCGCCGCAGTTATCCGGGGAGAGTCTATCGATTTAGGGGATTTACAAAAATAAAGCTATCCCTATTAGGACTTCTTGTACTATTTTTTGTTTCTAGTTCGTTTTTAGCATCTAATACTTTTTGAATATATCTTCTGCCTTGCTCATTCATTAACTTTGTTTTCAAGTTGGCTAGGACTTCATCTGGCATTTGGTTGTTAATGATGGTTTGAGCTTCTATTTTATTGCTACTAAATGTTCTAAGTACCTCTCCAGCACCAGCGTTGTATGCCGCTATAATGCAGTATTCTTTTGTTTGTGGATTTTTTATATCTTTGAAATATTTTGTTGATATAAGGTTGAGGTATGCCGACCCTATTGATATGTTAAATTGTGGGTCTAAAAGTTGCTCTATCGGAGGTAAGTCAATTCTGCCAAAAATATTTTTATAAACATCGCTTACGGATTGGTCGAGCTTAATTTGCATTAAACCTATTGCATTGGTAGCGCTTACGGCTTTTTTGTCAAAGTTGCTTTCTACTTTAATAATTGCCGCTAGTAGCATCGCATTTAGATTATTTTGTTTTGCGTAACGTACTATTAGTTCTTTGTAGTTTTCATAACTTTGTTCATTTTGTGTTTTTGTAAACCTATCTAATATTTTATCTGAACTAAAAATAGGTTCAAATTGCATTGAGGTGTCTGAAAGCACCTTGGTATCGGCCAATAGGGTTGAACAAAAGATACTAAAAATCACCAATATCCTCACGAACTACTCCAAAGTTTTATAGGCTCAAGCAAAAGCCGTACCTAATCCTTTGGTTTTAATATCATTGTGAAAACCGTAATTCCAAAAGCTAATGCCCCAAGAATAAACAAAGCTTTTGCGCTCAAATAGACAAAAGATGTTAGTAAATCTGGGTTTGGCGACTTTGCTACTATGAATTCTATAAGTAGCCCAATTGCCTTAAAACTAATGCTTCCAGGAATCATTGGAACTGCTGAGCTTATGGTTAGGACTTGTGTCGGAACCTTAAGTCTCCAGCTTAAGTAACCGCCTATGGCGCCTATAATAATAGCGCCAAATAGTGTAGCTAGTTCTACGCTTGCATTGGTTGCATATAGCAAGTATTCTCTGGCAAAAAATCCCAGAAATGCCATTAACGCAATGCTTGACATAAATCTAGTCGGTACCTTAAATATTACGGCAAAGCCTATGGCGGCAAGTGATGCCATTAGCGAATTTAGCGCAATCAAAACAATATACTTTTTGCTATAAAATTTTGTAGTGTTAGTGCCATGATAATACCTATAACTACGCCAAGTGTTAGAAAAAATGCTCGCATTCCTCTTGCTACACCGTTTAGATAGTGACCTTTTAGCATATCTTCTAGTGAATTAATAAGCGGAACGCCAGGAACTAAAAAAATTACTGCCGATGCTTGAATAATTGAGATATTTGTTAAGTTTAGCCAATTGGCTAGGGCATAAGAACTTATTGTGGCCACAAAAGCTGAGAGCAAATTTGTAATCATAATATTCATATTACGGTGAAGCAATCTTTCTTTTGTTATATATGCAAAAAGTCCGGATATTCCGGCTGTTATTGCTCCTATAAAATCTGCACCGAAAATTATAGCAAAAGCAAAAAGAGCAAGAGGCGTAGTTAAAAACCTGATTTTTGAATGTTGTTTTGTATGTAAAATGAGAGATAGACCTGATTTGATAACTATAATGTTGTCAGTACTATCTTTTTGACAGAGTCTGTATATCTCGGTTAGTTTTCTAAAGTCAGGTATGACATCGTCTAGGTGTTGAACCTTTGTTTTGTATTGACCGTTTTCAAGGAGCGTTAAGAAAATTGATTTAGGTAAAACGCTTATACCTATTTCGTCTAGTTCCAACTTTTGCGCTAGAGAGTTCATGCACTCTTCTATAATAGTACTCTCGGCTCCACTTTCTGCAAGTTCCTTGCCAACTTTTAACAGTAAATCTACATTATTATCAGTTACCATTTTGGTGCTATGCCGATTGCTTTGTTTTTAACCCATGCAAAGCTGCAAGTAGGGCTTCGTTCACATAATAAGGCGTCGGGATACTTACGAGTTGCTCTTGATTTTCTATTTTCAATATAAGCCTACTGTTTCCTTTGAAGTTTTCGGCTAGTCTATGTATATCTTCGATTAAAAGCATATTGTTATGTGTGCCTATTGTCACTATTAGATCTTGTAATTTCGGTTTTTGTGCTAGCTGAGTTGGTTGTTCAGACGGTATCTTGTTGCTATCGCTTTTGATTTCTTTCGGTTTTGTTTTTTTTGCACTTTCCAAGTCCATGAGCTTTTTAGTTTGTATTCTAGTGTATTGCTCGTTCTTGCTTATTCTACAAAGTACCGCTACAGGCTCGCCTGCCATTTTTGCTTCGTTCATCTGCTCTATCATATTGTCGTATACACTGAATTCTAGTGTTCCATGCAAATCAAGCAGATGAATTATGCCTAATTTATTGCCTGTTTTTTTGATTAGTTTGGTTTGCACCTCTTCTATCATTCCTACAAATAGCGCTTCAGAGCCGTCGCCTAAGTTGTCGACTTCGTTAGACGGGGTATATTTGATTCTCGAGAGTTCTTTTTTGTAGCTATCTAGTGGGTGTCCAGATATGTAAAATCCTAGAGTTTCTTTTTCGTAACCTATCAGCTCTTTTTTCTCATATTCGCTCATATTTTGAATATTTATCGATACTTTTGTCATCTCTTCGGCATCGCCGAATAGTGAAAAGTCGACGTCTTTTTTGGCTCTAGAGGCATCTTGAGCAGTGTCTACTATTTTTTCTATGTTTGACAGTAGTGCCCTTCTACTGTATCCAAAGCCGTCCATTGCGCCGGCTTTTATGAGACTTTCGAGAGCTTTTTTGTTTACTTTTTGACTATCTATTGCACCCAAAAAATGGCTTAGATCGTGAAAACCACTTTCATTTCTGGAGTTGATAATAACCTCTAGTGCGGCACTACCGACTCCTTTGATAGCTCCAAGTCCAAATAGTATTTGTTCTTTTCCGTCGTTACTTCTTGGCGTAAAGTCTATGTTTGAGTCGAGTACGCTTGGCGGCAAGATATCAATATTCATATGCTTGGATTCTTCTATGTATGTTACTACTTTGTCCGTATTGTCTTTTTCGCTTGAAAGTAGAGCCGCCATAAACGCGGTCGGAAAATGTGTCTTTAGATATGCTGTTCGATATGTTATGAGAGCGTATGCCGCGGAGTGGGATTTATTAAAACCATATCCTGCAAATTTCAAAATCAAATCAAACAAATCCCCGGCTTTTTTGCTATCTAGTCCTTGCTTGGCGGCACCTTCAGCAAAAACAGCCTTTTGTTCCTCGATATATTTAATATCTTTTTTACCCATACCTCGTCTTACAAGGTCGGCTTGTCCTAGTGAAAAACCACCTATTTTTTGAACGATCTGCATAACTTGTTCTTGATAGACGATTACGCCGTATGTCGGCTCCAGTATCTCTTCAAGCTCGGCAAAAGAGTATTCTATAGCTTTTCTGCCGTGCTTTCTCTCAATAAAGTCGTCAAGCATTCCTGATTCCATAGGACCAGGTCGGTAAAGCGCCAAAATCGCAATAATATCCTCAAATGTTGTCGGCTTTAATCTTTCGACTAGATTTTGCATACCGCTAGACTCTATCTGGAACAGCCCAAGCGTGTCGCCGCTTTGTATTAGCTCAAATACTTTCGCATCATCCATTGGAATATTTGATATGTCTAGGTCTACACCGTAGCTATCTTTTATCATTTTGACGGCGTTATTTACGACTGTTAGAGTTTTTAGACCTAAGAAGTCAAACTTGATAAGGTCGACATCCTCCAAAAATCTACCGTCGTATTGTGTAGCTAGCGTATTCGTATCGCCTGACGGTTTATATAGCGGAGTTTTATGCCAAAGCTCTTCATTTGAGATAACAACACCTGCCGCATGCGTACCTGCATTTCGCTTTAGTCCTTCCAGCTTGACGGCATATTCCCACACTTGGGCGGCTTGGGAGTTACTTTCTATGAGTTCTTTGATTTTTGGTTCTTTTTCAAAGGCGTCTTTTAACGTAATGCCGATCTGTTCAGGAATTAATTTTGCAAATTTGTCAGCTTCCGAAAGTGGATACTCCAAAACCCTAGAAACATCCCTGATGACACCTTTTGCTAAGAGCGAACCAAAGGTGATAACTTGTGCTACATTGTGCCTACCGTAACTATCTACGACGTAGTTAATAACCTCTTCGCGCCTTTCTTGGCAAAAGTCAGTATCAATATCAGGCATGGATATTCTCTCTGGATTCAAGAATCTTTCAAATAGTAAGTTATACGGTAAAGGGTCTATATCGGTTATATTTAGAGAGTATGCAACAAGGCTTCCTGCGGCACTTCCTCTTCCTGGACCAACCGGAATACCGTTTTCTTTGGCATATCTTATAAAGTCCCAGACTATAAGCATATAGCCTGGAAATTTCATTTTTTTAATAATTTCAATCTCTAGGTCAAGGCGTTTTCTATATTCATCGTGCTTTTCATTGGGGATAAATTTTAGTCTTTCTTCCAATCCTTCCTTGCATTTATATTCAAATAGTTCATCGTCTGTTTCGAAGCGTTTTCCATTTTCATCATTATAATCAGGCGTAAATTTAAAGTTTGGCGGAGTAGGGGAGCCTAGTTTTAGGTCTAGATTACATTTGTCGACTATTTCTTGCGTATTTATTAAGGCTTCAGGAATATCAGCATAAAGTCTAGCTAGTTGTTCTGGGCTTTTAATATAAAACTCATGGACGGAATGTTTTAATCTTTTTGGATCGCTAACGGTAGTTTGCATGGCAATGCACATAAATGCTTCGTGTGCATCGGAGTCCTCAGGGTTGACATAGTGTGTATCGTTTGTGGCAATTATTTTTATATTGCATTCTTTTGCTATTTCGATAACTTGCTCGTCGATAAATAACTGGTCATCAATCCCATGCCGCATTAGTTCTAGATAAAAATCATCTCCAAAGATGCTTTTGTATTCTAATGCGACCTCCTTAGCTCTATCGAATCCTTTTGCACCATTTTCGACATTTTTTGTTCTTTTGGTATTCAAATGCCAGTTTACTTCGCCCTGTAGACAAGCAGATGTGCAGATAAGTCCCTCTGAATGCTCAATGAGTAATTTTTTGTTAATTCTAGGGTAGTAATAAAAGCCCTTAAGATATGCTTGAGAAGCTAAATACATTAGGTTTTTATATCCGATTTCATTTTTTGCTAGAAGACACACATGGTGACGAAGTTTGACGCTCTTGTCACCTATGTCATCTTGGTTGTGGAGGTATCCTTCTATGCCTATTAGAGGTTTTATTCCTGCTTTTTTCATTGTTTTGTAAAAATGGATAGCGCCAAACATTACGCCGTGATCAGTCATTGCGCATGCTTTCATTCCTAGTTCGGGAAGTTTTTTTGCCAAATCGTCTATCTTGTTGGCGCCGTCTAGTAATGAGTACTCGGTATGCAAATGTAAATGAGTAAAGGGTAGATTAGTCAAAATTGCCTCTAAAAGTTATTTATAATTCTTTTATACCATTTTACACTTTTTTTAATGTGTTTATTCACAAACATAAACTCTATTTTTTATATTTGGGCATAGTTTTTGCATCGTCTTTTTAAATCATAATATTATATAGGATTACTATGATTACAAAGTCGGACTTAATAAAAGAGCTTATCTATAGAGATGTTTATGATTTGGAAATAGTTGATACGGATGATATTTACGCTTATTTTCGTATGCTTTTTATAGATGGAAAGACTTATTCGGAGGCCGCTGACGTATTGGCTGGAATGATATTAAACGGTGAGTTTGGGGGTGTGCGTAAAAAGAGCCGAGAAAGTGAGAACTTTTTTTAAACCAGAAATTTGTCGAAAAGTTTTTTGATAACTAGTGCTTCCTGTGGCATCGAGTTTACTCTACAATATCCATACATTTGATCTATGTCTTCCGTTGCAAGGTTGAAGTATATTATCGAGACTACGGTTTCAAATTCATCCACTAGATGTTTGTAGTCTAGTGTAATTTTTGAAAAATCACCATTTGCCGAGATAGTAACACTTTTGCCCTCTTTTAATTCAATATCTTTTTCGAAAAAAATCTCAACTGCGATATATGATTTGTGAAAGGCCAATAAAAAGTTTATTTGTTCCAATAGGGAGTAGTGTTCTTTCTGTCTAAAAAACTGCCCGGCTTCTTCGGCTAGTGTTTTGAATTTTTTGTAGTTATGTCTAAGCTGGGGGAGATCGTCCATTTTTTCTCAAAATTTTATAAAGTTAAGACTGCCATAAGACAGTCTTTTTCGGAGTTATTTAAGTCCGCCGATATAGCTAGCAACTGCAGTCATATCTGCATCAGATAGTTTAGCCGCATTACCTTTCATAACTGTACCCATACCATGTTTGTTAAGAGTTCCAGCTTTATAACCTTCAAGATCTGCTTTAACTGTTTTTGAACCTGCAACTGGGTTTGATTTTCCAAGAGCTTTCATTTTACCGTCAGCACCGTGGCAAGATTTGCATTGAGCATCAAATATAGCTTTACCGTCTGCCGCCATAAGTGCACAACCAGCAAATGCAAGAGTAAGTAGAACTTTTTTCATGTTTCATCCTTTTTTGTATTTTTTGTTTTTACACTCATATTCTACATAATAGTTTATGAATTTTTTGTGAAGTAGTTTGTTATACTCACGAAAAGTTTTTGAAATGAGAGAAAAATGCAAGAATTACTAGAAAAGGTGAAGAACTCAAAGGTTCAAATTGCAACGATGCTACCCGATAAAAAAAGCGAAATCTTAAGAGATATGGCAGTGGCTTTAAGGAAAAAAACGACAGAAATAATTAAAGCAAATATGCAAGATATAGAGTATGCAAAAAGCGCTAATTTATCAGCTTCTATGGTCGATAGATTATTACTTGACACCAAAAGAATAGAAGCTATGGCGGCATCAATTGAAATTATAGCAGGTTTAAAAGAGCCGGTAGGCAGGGTGCTCGAAGGATGGCAAAATCCAAATGGTTTGAGAATAGAAAAAGTATCAGTTCCAATAGGCGTGGTGTGTGTGATTTATGAGTCGCGACCAAATGTAACCAGTGATGTAGCCGCACTATGTTTTAAGAGTGGGAACGCTTGTGTTTTGAGGGGCGGTAAGGAAGCCGTAAATTCAAATAAAATAATAGCTGAGATATTGCGTGGCGTTCTGGAGGTTTACGGCATAGCAAGGGAGGCTATAACTCTTTTGCCTGACATAAGCAGGGAAGGAGTGGTGAGCCTTGTTAAAGAGGATAAATATCTAGATTTGATAATCCCGAGGGGCGGCGAAGCTTTAATAAGAGTTGTAAACGACAATGCTACAGTACCTGTCGTAAAGCATGATAAAGGGCTTTGTCATCTCTATATAGATAAAGACGCGAATGATGAGATGGCGATAAGTGTTGCCATAAACGCGAAAACACAAAGGACGGGTGTTTGTAATGCTATTGAAACCATGCTGATTCACGAATCAAAATCAGAATTACTAACACGTCTCAAAAAAAGTTTTGACGAAAAGCGAACGCTACTCAAAGGATGTAAAAAAACAAGAGCAATCATAGATGTAGTTCCGGTAGAAGACGGTGATTTTGACACGGAGTATCTTGATAATATTTTAAATATTAGAGTTGTAAGTTCTATTGACGAAGCTTTGTTGCATATACAGATGCACGGATCTTCGCATAGTGAAGCGATTATTACCGAAAATTATACGAGCGCTGAAAGATTTCTAAACGAAGTAGACTCTGCTTGTGTGTACGTAAATGCCTCTACAAGATTTACTGACGGTGGGGAATTTGGTTTTGGAGCGGAGGTAGGTATCTCTACAAATAGACTTCACTCTCGCGGACCTATGGGTATAAATGATTTGACTACTTATAAGTTTAAAGTATATGGAAATGGACAGATTAGAGAGTGAGTTTGCTTGAGATAAAAAATTTGACATTCGGCTATTCAAAAGAGAAGCTCATATTTAATAACTTTAACCTAGATATACAAGAAAGTGAAATTGTTTCGCTAGTCGGTCCTAGCGGTATAGGTAAAAGTACTTTGTTTGATTTGATTGCCGGGTTCTTGAAACCAATGGACGGGACGATAAAGAGACCTAAAATCTCCTTTGTTTTTCAAGATCCTTATGCTTCTTTTAGTGATAGTTATACGATTCGTGAGCAGATTTCTGATGTTGTTGATGAAATAGATGAAGATCTCCTTGAGAATCGTCTATTTGTTCAATCGGCACAACTTGACAAAAGACCATTTGAATTAAGTGGAGGACAATTGCAGAGGCTTAGTATATTTAGATGCCTAATGATGAAGCCTGACCTTATTCTGGCGGATGAGCCTACTAGTGCGCTAGATAATGTAACAAAACTGGAGGTTATGAAACTGTTTATATCTTTTATAGACAAAGCTTCCATCTTGCTCATTACTCATGATTCTGAATTGGCTAGATGGGCAAGCGATAGAGTTGTTAAACTGGGTTAGCTCTTTTTTCGTCTAATATAGATTGCATATTGGCTCTTGTTTCATTTAACCAATCACTTCCTTTTTGCGGCACAAATGACGGCATAGCTACAATCGTAAGCATTTCACTAGACTCGTGCAGTTTTTCACCTCTGGCAAAGTGTTTTTGATCTAAAAATCTTGCACTGTCAACGACTACTATCGGTTGAACTCTTAGCTCTAATTTTTCAGCCAACATTTTTGCTCCTACTTTGAAAGGGAGCATTTGTGAATTTTTACCTCTAGTTCCTTCCGGAAAAATAACTATCGGCCTATTCTTGGATAATCTATCTTTCGCCTCGGTTAACAGTTTTACAAGACCGGTTTTATCCTCTCTGTCTATGCTTATCATGTGAGGTGCTTTATTTATGTGTCCGTAATAAAAATAGTCTGTTATCTCTTTTTTGGACACCCAACACAAGTTGGCATCATGTAATGTTTCGACTGAAATAATATCTAGCATGCTTTGATGATTTAGTATTAGTAGTTTTGCAGATTTATCGAAAGAGCCTTCGATTTTTACTTTAATGCCGCTATTAAATAGTATCAAGCGACACATTAATCGTCTAACTTTATGATTGATAGGGCGAAAGATATACAAAAACGGTATGAAAAAAGCCAACCAAAAAGCTATAGCGATATACCTGATGATTATTTTAGTTTTTACTGACACATTCAGCCCTTACCCAGCCTATCTTTCCGTTTTTTAATTTTATTTTTATATATCCGTCAGCTTCTTTGATTTTTTCTACAGGGGTATCGATGTCTGCCTTGAAAAATGGGGTTGAACTCTCTGTCGGCAGTAGATATACGACACAATCTTTTTTGATCTTTGCTTGTTCATTAGGGACAAAAAGAAATAAAAATCCGGCACCTATAACAACAATAATCAAAATAAGAAAAATTCTCTCTCTCTTGAAGTAGTAGATTGCATAAAGTGTAGTAGCTATAAGTGTAACAACTATAAAAACATACAAAGCTTTGTCGGGACTTTTTGGTGATAAATCAGTTTGTGTACTCACCTTGTCTTCTATATTAGATAGGTCTAGTTTTACCGCAACAGTTTCTAGTTGGTCGGTTGACGTATTGAAATATTGAAACTCTATTGTGTCTTGGGTTGCGGGTATTACTAAGTAATATAGAATTGAAGACTCATAGCGTCCTTGTTTTATATTATTTATACCTTGCTGTGCGACATTCTTAATTTTGAAGTCTTCGATGTTGGCTAGTTTTGCAGAAATATCTAAGACGATTATGTTGTTTGAGCTGTCATATTTATCTATTTTTTTGTTATTTATTTTCATGCTTTGAGCCAACACCCCGGTAGAGAAAGGTGATTCAGGTACTTCTTCTATGTCGTATGTTCTTCCTTCTAATATATTGGCGTCTTTTTCGTTTCCGCCTGTAAAATTAACCATAATATCAGGAGTGCGTACTTTTTGCGCAACGACTTTATATAATAAAGTCAAGATAAATGAGCCGTCGTCTTGAATATTGAAAGAAGTATTCTGGTTTAGCTGTTTTATACCAATATCATTTGTGCATACGTAAGTTAGAACTACTCCGCTTTTTAGCTTGCCGAGTACTTTTATTTTTACGGCAAAAACTTGATCTTTATGTAATTTTATTGGCAATTCGTCATATGAAGCCACTATTGTTTGTTCTGAAATAGCGGCGACGGAAGTATTGTTGTCTTCTGTTGCCGCAAATATTGATGAAGTTAATATAGAAAGTATGACAAGAATAAATATTTTTTTGAACATTACTCTCGTACTTATGATATGGCCTTTTTCAAAAATGAACCCAGTATTTTTGTACCGTCACTACTTCCTAACACGCTTTCGCAAGCTCTCTCAGGATGTGGCATAAGACCGAAAACATTTTTTGTTTTATTGCAAATTCCGGCAATATTTTCTATTGAGCCGTTTAGATTTTTTTCATTTCCATTTTTATCTGCGTACTTTAATATTATTTGAGTGTTCTCGTGCAACTCTTTTAATGTTTTTTCATCACAAAAATAGTTGCCTTCGGCATGGGCTATCGGCATTTGTATTAGTTCACCGATATTGGTTTCTGATAGAAAAGAGTTGTTATTGTTTATAACTTTTACATATTCATGTGAGCTAATAAAGTGTAGATTTTCATTTCTTTTCATTGCGCCTGGAAGGAGCCCGCTTTCTAGCAATATCTGAAAACCGTTGCAGATTCCAAGTACCATTCCGCCATTGTCGGCAAACTCTTTTACAGCTTTCATGATTGGCGAAAATCTCGCAATTGCACCGCTTCTAAGATAATCGCCATAGCTAAATCCGCCTGGTACAATTACGGCCTTTGTGCCACTAGGTAGAGCAGTTTCTTTGTGCCAGACAACTTTTGGTTCAAACCCTAGTTTTCTGACTGCATGTTCAGTATCTCTTTCGCAGTTTGTTCCTGGAAAAAAAGGTATCGCTATCACTTTGCTAACTCGATAGTATAATCTTCTACGACTGTATTTGCCAATACGGTTTCGCACATCTTAGTTACTTTTTCCATAGCTTTTTCGTTATCTTTTTCATCTATTTCCAATATAATCTGCTTGCCAATTCTGACTTCTTTAACTCCATCAAAATGAAGCGTATGCAATGCGTGATGAACTGCCTTGCCTTGTGGGTCGAGAACACCTTCTTTTAAAAATATGTTTACGGTCGCTCTCATCCCAAAATCCTTTCCAGTACTTTTTCATAGCCTGCTTTTACTGAACCTAGATCTTGTCTAAATCTATCTTTGTCAAGCTTTTCCATTGTTTCTTTGTCCCATAGTCTGCAACTATCAGGGCTTATTTCGTCTGCTAGCAATATTACACCATTTGCATCGATACCAAACTCTAGTTTGAAGTCGACGAGAATTAATCCTCTTTCGTCAAAAAAAGGTCTAAGTGTTTCATTGACTTTTCTGCCTAGCACCCTAAGTTCGTCTAGTTGTGATTCTTCCTTGACACATTTTAGGAGCAATGCGTGTTCGTCGTTGATTAGCGGATCTCCCAAGTCATCGTCTTTATAATAAAATTCCACTAGCGTAAAGTCGAGCTTGCTTCCGTCTTTGATTCCTAGTCTTTTTGTTAGGCTTCCTGTTGCAATATTCCTAACCACGACTTCAATTGGTATGATGGATACTTTTTTAACAACCATTTCATTGTCGCCGACTACGCTTATCATGTGTGTTTTGATACCGTTTTTTTCTACTAAATCAAAAAGTCGTTTGCTGATTTTGCAGTTAAGGGCGCCTTTGCCCTCTTCCGAGCCTTTTTTTTGCGCATTAAATGCAGTCAAGTCATCTTTAAATTGTGATATTAGTACGTTCGCGTCATCGGTTGTGAAAAGTTTTTTGCCTTTTCCTTCATATAGGAGTTCTTTTTTTTGCATTCTATTTATCTCACTTTTTTATAATGATAAGCCCTTTGAGAACACCAAGGGCTGTTTGGAATTGTAAATCTTTTGACATATTTTCATCGCTCAGTAAGGCTTCTCTAGGATTTGTAGGCTTTTCTTCTTTTTTCACCTTTGTATCCTTGTTCTCGCTTAACTTGTCAAGCTCGCCTTGAAGATGCTTTTTGAGGTCGGCTTCTTTGATACTGAATTCGTCTTCATTTTCTTTTACCGTCGCATTTGCTACCGGAACATCAGGTGTTATGCCTACGGCTTGGATAGTTCTTCCGCTAGGCAGGTAGTATCTAGCGATTGTTAGTCTTATAGCATCGCCTTTATCCCCCTTGTCTAACGGTAATACGACCTGTACACTTCCTTTGCCGAATGTTTTTTCGCCTATCAAAACGGCTCTTTTATGGTCTTGTAGTGCGCCGCTGACGATTTCGCTGGCGGAAGCGCTTCCTCCGTTCACCAAAACAACCATAGGTATGTTTTTATATTTGGCTTTGCCGCTTGCATTGTAAATTACGTTTTCTTCTGCCGCTCTACCTTTTTGTGATACGATAATGCCTTTGTCTACAAACATATCAACAAGTTCAACCGCTTGGTCAAGAAGACCTCCAGGATTGTTTCTCAAATCAAGTATGATTCCGTTAACAGTTTTCATTTGAGAAAGCTCTTTCTCTACTGAATCCGCTACTTTTTTATCAAATGACGTCACTCTAATATACGCCACGCCGCCCTCTAGTTTTTTTGAATAGACAGACTGCACATTGATAATATCTCTAATGATTGCTACCTTAAACGGTTTTTCATTTTTTCTAACTAATGTTAGCTCGATTTTTGTTTTAGGTTTACCCCTCATTAGGCTTACGGCTTCGTCAATTGACAAGTTCAGTGTTGATTTGTCATCTATTTTTAGAATTATATCACCTGATTGTACACCTGCTTTGTATGCAGGCGTACCTTCTATAGGTGCGATAACGGTTAAGGCACCGTTTTTCATACCTACCGTAATGCCGAGTCCGCCAAATTCACCTTCGGTGTCTATCTTAAGGTCTTTGTACTGTTTTTCATCCATGTATGACGAGTGTGCATCAAGGTTTGATAATAGCCCCTGCAATGCTTTTTTGACAATCTCGTCGACTGTTAGTTCGTCTACATAGTACCTTTGAATTGTTGCGACGACTTTTGTAAATTTTGCCAAAGCGTTTAAATCGCTATTTTGATTGGCGGGGCTAGAAAGCGCTATTAAATCGGATTTGAAAAAAGCAAATCCTCCAAGGATTGCCACCGTAAGGGCGGTTAGTAGTAACTTTTTGTTTTTCAAGGTGTTTTCCGTATATAAAATTTGTCATCGAATGATACTAAAAGATGGTTTAGGTATGACTTTGTGTCGGTATTTAAACTTCGGTAGGTAAAATTTCATTCGGCGTAGCAGACGATTGCTTGAAAACAAGAGGAAAGTCCGGGCTACATTGGGGTAAGGATTCAGGTTAACGACCTGCCGTCGAAAGACGAGGGAAAGCGCAACAGAAAATAGACTACCGTGTATCACGGAAAAGGTGAAACGGTGAGGTAAGAGCTCACCGACGCTATGGCGACATAGCGTGCAATGCAAGCCCAATCCGTAGCAAGAAGAGGTGGTAAAAGCCCCAAGTTATGCTCTTCGCATGAGTTTTATAGCGATATGAAACCTAGATAAATAGTCGTCTAAACAGAACCCGGCTTACAGCTACGCCTTTTTGTAGTTTGAACAGATAAATGCTACAGCTATTTTGAGTTCATATTGCTTCTTACGCACCTAATATATAATTTATTCATCTTGTGACCTGGTGCTATGCTTATAGTGTCTTGACCAAAAAATATAAGCCATGCAATCAAGCCTTTATTTCCCTGCATATCGGTTGAAGTCCAATAATCATTGTCTATCGTATTTTTGAAATCGGCGGCTATCGATATTGCATATTTGGAAGCCTCTGCCGTTGATACCATTTCGTCTATATTCGGCAATCTCCAGTCGCTATATCCGCCTAAGTTTAAATCCTCGCAGTAGCTTTTGGCTCTTTGCCAATCTTTTTGGATCAGTTTTACATCTTTATTGTCTTGCCACATTAGACCTTTTTCGTCATCGATAACAACCTCCTTTGTGTTATCTCTAGACATTTCTGCTTGTGCCAAGTTTGCCAACAGAAGTAGCGGTAAAAGTAGGGACTTTATTTTCATAATTCTTAAATTTCCTTAGTTTATATTGAGAGTACTTTAGAAAAAGCACAGTATCTCACCTTAATATATTAAGTTGCTTGAAAAATAATATCAATATAAACTTAAAACAAAACTTACTATATTAAGGTATTGTTTGAATGAAGTAGAAAGCTTGTTTTCAAATATAGTAGAAAATGTACATATTCAAATTGGAAAAAATGTTCAGAGAATTAGAAAAAGTAAGAAGCTGTCTCAGTTAAAACTATCTTTGGCTATGGGCTATAATTCTGTCAGTGTTGTATCTTGCGCTGAAATTTATCATAATAAAATTCATTTCAATATAGAACATTTAGTAAAAATAGCAAGTATCTTACAAGTGGATATAAAAGAGTTTTTTGAAGGTGTGGAAACTATAACCGTTCACGAGGAATAATAATTGTGAATCCTCACCCCATAGGGTAGAGGATTTCTTGATTGACTGCGTCGCATTCTCTGAGAAGTTCTTTTGATAGTACTGCTTCCGACGCTTTTAACGAGTCGTCCAATTGCGATACGGAAGTGGCTCCTACGATTGTGCTTGGCACAAAGTCAAAACTCAAACTCCATGCCGCCGCCATTGTAACGGGGGCCAACCCATGTTTTTTGGCTATTTCGGCATATTTTTGTGCCGCATTTACAGCTCTCTCATTTGCAAAACGTCCAGCTTGCGCTTTCATTCTAGGGTCTGGATTTGCTAAGTAGTCTCCATATCTAAAACCGCTCCAATCTCCGCCATGCGTGTATTTTCCGCTAAGTACTCCGCCGGCTAGAGGAGAATACGGAAGCAACCCGATGTTTTCTTTTTTGCAAACTATAGCAATTTCGTCGAGAAATCTACGATTTAACATTGAGAAATTATTTTGGATGCTTTCAAATCTCTTGAACCCTTTGAACTGACTAATCATGGTGGCTTTTGTTAGTCCATGAGCATTGTCGTTTGATGTTCCGATATATCTGACCTTGCCGCTTCTTACAAGCGCATCTAAAGCTTCTAAGCTTTCTTCTAGCGGGACTACGGTATCGGGCCAATGTACTTGATATAGATCTATATAATCGGTTTTTAGTCGCCTTAGACTTCCTTCTATGGCCCTATTGATATGAAATGCATCGATTGCTGTTAGCCCGTGTCTGACCGGTGGGACAAACCAACCGTTTGCCGCTCCGGCTACTTTTGTGGCCAGTATTATTGAGTCGCGAGGTTTTGTCGACATCCATTCTCCGAATAACTGCTCCGTGATACCGTATGTTTCAGCTGTTGGCGGTACCGGATATACCTCTGCCGTATCAAAAAAATTGATGCCGTTTGCATAGGCGTGATCAAGTATTTCAAAAGAGGTTTTTTTATCGCATTTTTTGCCGAACGTCATTGTTCCCATACAGATATTGGAAACTCTTAGTCCGCTTTTACCTATGTAGTTGTACTTCATTTCAGCTCTCCTCATTCTTGCAAGTCTGGCTTAGTTTTTCAATATCTGAAACCCCGCCTAATAGTACCAAAATATCTTTTTCATGAACGACAAGCGAGCCGTCGATGGCGGTGTGCCAAGTGTCGTTATATTTATGGGCTATTAATTTTACTTTATACGTATGCTCAAAATCTATCTCGTCTATTTTGTGCCCTATGAAGACTTTCGGTGAGCTTACTTTGACTATCCTCATCGTATTGGAAAGATCTATCGTATCGTACGTGATATGTTCTGCGATATTTTTAACCAGTCTCATAGCGGCTTCTCTCTCTGGGTGGATAACCTTGTAGGCGCCGAGTTTTGTTAGAATTTTGCCGTGTAAAACGGATATGGCTTTTGCGATAACTTGCGGCACGCCAAGCTCTATGCAGGACATGACGGTTAACGTGCTTGCTTCTATGTCTTCGCCTATGCTGACAATTACGATGTCTACTTTTCCTATGCCTGCTTCATCGAGTGCTTTGATATCCGTTGAGTCTAGTACTACGGCGTCATCTACATAGTCACCGATTTGTTTGACTTTTTCGGCGTCATTGTCGCACGCTATAACCGATAGTCCTTGTTCGGCTAGACCTTTTGCGACGTGAAAGCCGAATTTGCCAAGTCCAATTACTCCATAACTTTTCATATTATAACCCTTCCTTCTGCATGTTTAAATCTTTTTTCTTGTATTTTTCCTATCAGCGTTAGCGTAAATGCTAAGATTCCTACTCTGCCGGCTATCATCATAAATATTATTATCAGTTTGCCGAAACTATTGAATTTTGCGGAAAGGCTAAGCACTCCGCCGTCACCTGTCGAGACTCCGACCGTACCGAATGCGCTTGTAACTTCGTACAGAATATTTAAAAACGGCGCCTTTTGAGTCTCGGCCAATAGAATTGTTGACGTAATAAGATAAAACGTGGCTATTAAAAGCGTGGTCATAGATTGGGTAACTAATTTTTGCGGGATTGTTCGTTTGAATACGGATACTTCGGAGTGCCCTTTGAGCGAGTGCCACATGCTAAGTACTACTAGGGCAAAAACCGTTACTTTTACACCACCTGCCGTACCACCTGCGCCTCCTCCGATAACCATAAAGATAGTGGATAGAAATTTAGTAGAATCGCTTATGCCTGATAGATCTATGGAGTTAAATCCTGCGGTTCGGAGATTGATGGCATAAAAATATGACGTGATAGTTTTTTGCCATATTTCAAACTTACCGATACTAGCCGTATTGCTCCATTCTAACGATAAAAACAGTAAAAATGCCGATACTATCAAAAAAAGCGTTGTAGCAATGGTTAATTTCGTATGTGTTGAAAGTCTAGTTAATCTACCTCTTTTGTAGTGATATATCTCAAGTATGACAAAATAGCCGATACCACCGATAATTATTAGCGTGGTTATGACTAGATTTACTACAAAGTCAAATTTATATCCCATCATATTGTCTTTGAATACCGAAAAACCTGCGTTGTTAAAGGCTGAGACTGCATGGAAGAATCCGTACCATAATGAATCGGCTAGAGGCATATCTAGCAGGAACCTCGTACTTAAAATAAGCCCAAACGAAATTTCCACTATAAGAATTGTAAAGATAGAGCCCTTGAGAAAACGTATAATACCTGACATCGAGTCATAATTTATAGCCTGTTTAAGTATCATTTGGTCTCTGTGCGATAGTCTCTTGCGAAACATCAGTGCGGCAAACGTAGCTATGCCCATATATCCTATACCACCGACTTGAATTAGGAGCATAATAACTATTTGTCCGTATATCGTAAAATCATTTGCCGTATCTTTTACTATTAGTCCTGTTACGCAAGTGGCGCTAGTGGAGGTAAATAGTGCGTCTAAAAAGTTTATACTACCGTTGTGCGCAAAAGGCAACATAAGCAAAAACGCTCCGGATAGGATTACTCCTAAAAAGGTAAATACGATTAGTTTTATTTCTTTTGTGCTTATTGTTGTATCCAAAATGTCAATTTTTTATGTGAAAATACTACCCCTAAAGCGCTTAATCAGAGATTTTTGCGTAAAATCAAGGAACAACGTTAAGGAGAAATTTTTGGAACTTAAAAATCCTAGTTTTTATATAAATAGAGAGCTTTCTTGGCTCAGATTCAATACGAGAGTATTGGAGGAGGCTAGCAACGACAGGCACCCGCTACTTGAGAAGTTAAAATATATAGCTATTTACGGAACAAATCTTGACGAGTTTTATATGATTCGTGTTGCAGGTTTGCAAGAGATGTATAAGATGGGCATTAATGCTTCAGGTCCGGATAAAATGACTCCTATAGCCCAATTAAATATTATTAGAGATTATCTGCATGCCGAGAAAAAGATTCTTGAGGAGAGTTTCAAGACTATTTTGCAGGAGCTTGAAACTGAGGGCTTTTTTGTTAAAAAATATGATGAGCTAAGTAGTGAATTGCAGAAAAAAGCGGACGATTATTTTTTTAAAAATTTATATCCGGTAATCGTTCCGATAGCAATCGATGCTACACATCCATTCCCGCATCTAAATAATTTAAGTTTTGCATTGGCTCTCAAACTGCGAGATAAAGAGCGTCCTTCAATAGAAAAGTTTGGAATTGTCAGGATACCTAGGGTGTTGTCTAGATTTGTAGATTTGGACGGTTCTACTTTTGTGCTTGTAGAGTCTATTGTAAAAAAACATGTAGAAGAGCTTTTTGTGGGTTACGAGTTGGTTTCAAGTCTAGCATTTAGAGTTACCAGAAATGCCGACATGATTATAGAAGAAGAAGAGGCCGAAGATTTTCTTGAGCTTTTAGAACAAGGGATTAGAGCTAGAAGGCGAGGGCAGTTTGTAAGGTTAACGATAGAAGATAATGACGACAAAGAATTGTATGAATTTTTGCATTCACATATCAAGGTTGATGACGCAGATGTTTACAGATATTCAGGAATTCCTATCGGGCTTTCGCAACTATGGCAGATAGTGGGGGCAAAAAAATTTGCCCATTTAACTTACAAACCATACACGCCAAAAGTGTTGCCTCCTATTGATATGAACGGATCTATGTTCGACACGATCGACAAACAGGATATTTTCTTTTTTCAACCGTATGAGAGCTTTGATCCGGTAGTTAAATTTATAACCGATGCGGCAAAAGACCCCGATGTTTTATCGATAAAAATGACTCTTTATAGGGTGGGTAAAAACTCTCCTATCGTGAGAGCCTTGATAGAGGCGGCTGAAATAGGCGTGCAGGTAACCGCGCTTGTTGAACTAAAAGCTAGGTTTGACGAGGAAAATAATTTGCAATGGGCAAGGGCTTTGGAAAATGCGGGAGCACACGTTGTGTATGGAATTAGGGGCGTAAAAGTACATGCTAAAATGGCAAGTGTCGTTAAAAAGCATAAGGACGGACTAAAACAGTATGTCCATCTTTCGACGGGAAACTACAATACGGCAAGCGCTAGAATTTATACTGACATATCGTATTTTACCGTAAACAGAGGCGTAGCAGACGATGCGACTAGATTTTTCCATCACCTTACCGGTACGGCAAAGTATACCGAACTAAATGTTCTTAGTATGGCACCCATTTCGTTGAAGCCTAAGATTTTGGAGTTGATTCAAAATGAAACTGCTCACGGGCAAAACGGAATAATAAAAGCAAAAATGAATGCCCTTGTTGACCCAGATGTTATTAGGGCTTTATATAAAGCATCTCAGGCAGGCGTAAAAATAGATCTTGTTGTCAGAGGAATTTGTGCGTTAAGACCAGGGATTGTAGGGGTTAGTGAGAATATTAGAGTGATTTCTATTGTCGGCAAATACTTAGAGCATGCTAGAATGTTTTATTTCAAGAACTCACGACCTTGTGTTTACTTTTCTAGTGCGGATTGGATGACTAGAAACCTAGAAAAAAGAATAGAGTTATTAACTCCTGTTTTGGATAGTAAGATTGCCGAGAGAATACATGATATTATTAATTTGCAAATAAACGATAATGTTCAGGCTAGAGAATTGATGCAAAGCGGAGAGTATAAACATATCCAAGTTTTGCATGAAGAACTTGAGATAGATAGCCAAAAAATGCTAGAAGAGTACACAAGCGAGCTTTATATGCTATGCATAAGGGATAAAGAGCGTAGTGAGAGTAAATTGGCAGACAAGTTATTGAAAGAGAGCTAGGAGAAGATAAATGATATTACCGTTCAAAAGTTATATGCCTAAAATAGCCGAAAATGTTTTTGTGGCTCAAAGCGCAGATATTATAGGCAGGGTAACAATAGGTAAGGATAGTTCTATATGGTTTGGAGTTGTCGTAAGAGGAGATGTTCACAGAATAGAAATCGGAGAGCGTACAAGTATTCAAGATAAGTCTATGGTGCATGTGACACACTATAAAAAAGCAGATGAGAGCGATGGGCATCCAACTATAGTCGGCAACGATGTTACCGTTGGGCATTCTGTTGTTCTACACGGGTGTAAAATTGAAGACGCATGTTTAATCGGAATGTCTGCAACAATACTTGACGGAGCCGTTATAGGCAAAGAATCGATTGTGGGAGCAGGTTCGTTGGTTACAAAAGGTAAGATTTTTCCGCCTAGATCCCTCATTATGGGGTCTCCTGCAAAGCTAGTCAGGGAGCTTACGGACGATGAGGTAGCGGAGCTGTACGCTTCCGCAAAAAGATACGTCTCTTTTAAAGACCAATATCTTTAAATCTGATTTTTATGGAATTATAAGCAGTAAGGTATTATCATCATCGGGTGTGCAATAAAATCTAAACAATATAAGGAGATTCCATGAAGTTCGTGAAAATTGTTGTTATCGCATCGCTTATGGCTATAGGCGCTAGTGCAGGAGAGTATGATTTGAAAATTGATATGCACAAACTAGACGATAGTATGATGAAAGTTCAAAATGCATTTATAACTGGCGACGTAAAAGGTGCAACAGCGGCGGCGAAAGAACTTGATGCGAATAATAAAGCTATTTTTTCAAATTCGGATAAGGTGAAAGATATGCTTCCTGCAGGAAAGGGACAATTTGCAAATATTGCTATGAATTACTCTAAAAATATTGATAAAGCAACTACGGCTTTGATAGAGGACATCGAAGCTAAAAAATTAGATAAAGCTCAGAGTGAGTTTTTGAACGCTATGAAGGCTTGTATGAATTGCCACAATCTTGTAAGAGACTGGGGTAAAGAGGTTAGATAGTTTTTCTTTTTGTTTGGGGCGCTTGCCTCAAACGCTTACTTCTTTTGCGTTATAATCCTCCCAAAAAAATAAGGCAGTTAGCTTGCGCTCCAAAATTATAGATTCTGTATGTACATATTGCGGTGTCGGATGTGATATACAGGCACATATAGAAAATGGATATATAAATAAAATTTCGGCAAGTCCTAACGGCAAAGTTTCGCAGGGCAAACTTTGCATTAAAGGCAAAGAGGGCTACCACTTTTTAACTAGCGAAAAGAGATTAAAAACAAATAGAGTCAAAAAGAGCTTCCTACAAAATAACATTGAACTTTTCAAAGTTCTTATCGATAAAAACAAGTTTGAAGAGTTCAATCAAGAGTATTTCTCTATTGATTTGGAAACGGCCACAAAATTAACAGCCGTCAAATTAAAATCTATTTTGAATGAAAACGGGTCAAATTCCATCGCATGTATAGGCGGAGCTAGGACAAATTGTGAGAGCGCTTATGTGTTTCAGAAGTTTTGCAGGGAAGTATTAAAAAGTCCAAATATAGATAACTGTGCAAGAGTCTGTCACTCTCCAAGTCTTGCAGGATTAAAAGCTACGGTCGGCGAAGGAGCGGCCACGAATCCGTTTGACGATATTTATGAAGCAGAATTTTTATTGGTCATAGGCTCAAACACAACAGAAGCTCATCCTATAGTGGCAAATCGTATCTTAAAAGCACATCAAAACGGTGTTGGTTTGGCAGTCGTAGACGTTAGAGAGATTCAGTTGAGTAAGAAGGCTAATTACCATCTTAGTATTCCGCCCGAGTCGAATTTGATGTTTTTGAATATGCTTTCGTATGTGATTATTACGGAAGAGCTTTATAATAATGACTTTATAAAAAGACGTACTGTCGGTTTTGATGAGTATAGAGAGCGCATCTTGAGCGATCCTTATGCTAATCCTGAATTTTTTAAAACACTTAAAGGTTACGAAAGTTTAGCTCTTGTCGTAAAAGAGATTGCTAGAAATTATGCAAAAAGTAGGTCTTTGATACTGTGGGGGCTTGGTATTACAGAACATATCGACGGTTCGCGAGCTGTAAGCGCTATAGCAAACCTAGCTATGATGACCGGCAATATAGGTAAAATTGGAGCAGGACTGATGCCTTTACGCGGGCAAAATAATGTTCAGGGCGCTTGTGACGTCGGATGTCTGCCATATTATGGACCGGATTATACTAGACCAAAAACGGAAGGACTAAAGACGCCTGACGTGATGAGTGCAATTATTGACGGTAAAGTCAAAGCCGTAGTTAATATGGGTGAAGATTTGACGCATATTCATGCGAACTTGCATAAGGTAACAAAAGCGATAGATTCTCTTGATTTCCTAGCTGCTTTAGAGGTTGTCGAGGCCGATATGACTTCAAGAGCCGATATTGTTTTTGCTGTTAAATCGGCATATGAAAAAAGCGGCGTTTATGTAAACGCAGAGAGAAGGCTTCATTTATCTCATCCGCTTATAGCCTCAGAGTTGCCGGATGACTGGGAGGTTATATCTCTGATATCGAACAAGCTTGGCAGTATTTGGAATTATAACAATATTGAGGATGTTTGGAGAGAAGTCCGCGGAAGCGTCAAAAGATTCGAAGGCGCTAGCTATGAGAAACTAAGACTGAACAATGATGGACTGCAGTGGCCTGTGGGTGATAAAGATACCGCTAGGCTTCATCTTGAAAAATTTCGGACCAACGATGGATTGGGAGTTTTTAAATATTATCCATACAAAATCAGAGGTTTCGTCAAAGCATTAAGTGCTCAAAAATCTCCAAAAATGACCTTAACAACAGGGAGGGTTATTGCTCATTATAACAACGCTTCTCAGACAAAACTTTCGCCGAAGTTATTATCAAGTTATCCTGAAGATATAGTTTTGTGCTCACATGAAGATGCCAAGAAATTTGATCTTAGCAAGCCTGTTGTTCTGGTTTCAAAGTATGGCAAGAGCGCGCAACTAAAGTTGAAAGAGTCAAAAACAATAAAAAAAGGCACTCTGTACGCTTCATACCACTTTGCATCAAGTCGTATAAACTATCTATTCGGCGATGAATCAGACAACGTAACAAAAACACCTAGATTTAAAGCTATTGAAGTCGAAGTTAGGCAGTATGGATTATTTACTTCTGATTGTTTTGATAATTAAACTTGCCACAAAAAAGAATAAAGATATGGTAACGATTGTGGCGCCAGACGGAATAGAAATATAAAAAGAGATTACAAGTCCTATAATAACTGACAAAACGGATAGTATTACGGCTAACATTCCTGTTAAAAAAAAGCTTCTACCGAGCTGTATAGCAGATATGACCGGAATTATCATAAGAGCTCCTATTAGGAGTGCGCCTACTATTTTGATTGAGAGTCCTATCGTTATTGCTACTAGGGATGTTAAAAGGTAGTTTAGAATTTTGGTATTTATCCCTGATGCTTCGGCTACCTCTTCATCAAATGCGACAAAGAGGAGCTTTTTGTAATAGTTTAAAATTAATAGTATGCTTAAGAAGCCAAAAACAGAGATTGCCAAAATATCCTCGTCGCTAACGGCAACTATGGAACCAAAAAGATAATCAAATAGCGACGTATTAAATGAATTCGAAAGCGAAACGATGATAATTGCAATAGCGAGAGAGCCTGAAAGAAAAATGGCTAAAATCGAATCGGAGTAGATATTGTGATTTCGTCTAAGGTATTCAATTAGCCATGATGCTAATAGTGTAGTTAAGATGGCACTCCAAGTCGTAGATATCGAGAATAAAAATCCAAAAGCTACGCCCAAAAGAGAGATGTGGGCTAGTGAGTCAGATAGCATAGAGTATCGCCTAACGACCACGAAAAGCCCCAGGGATGATGCTAATGCCGCAATAAGTATGCCGGCAGAAAAAGCCCTAATCATAAAAGAGTAATCAAAAATTTCCAATTTTTGCCTTTTTAGTGATGGTGGCAGACGACGTGTGCGTCTATACCGTAAAGTTTACTCATTTGCGAACAGCTTAACAACTCGTGAGGGTTGTGACAAGCCAATAATGACTGGTTGATACATAGTACGCTTCCTACGTCGTCAGCGATTACGCCAAGGTCGTGTGTAACAAAAAGTATCGTGATATTTTCATTTTGGTTTAGCTCTTTTAAGAAGTCGTAAAACTTACGTTGAGAGTGGCTGTCTATACCCGTATTCGGTTCATCTAGTATTAGAATCTGCGGATTACTAACAAGAGCTCTGGCTATCATAACCTTTTGCCTTTGTCCGCCAGATAGCTCAGAAATAAGCCTATTTTGTAGGTCGTATATGCCTAGATTTAACATAATTTTTTGTATCTGTTCAATATCTGCCAATGACTCTTTTTTGAAAATAGAGCTTTTGTAAGCTAGCCCTAGTCTTACGACTTCGTCCACGGTTATGGGGAAATTCAGATCAATTTTAGCCGCACTTTGTGGCACGTAGCCTATTTTATATCTATCTTTGAAGCTATTTTTTGGTTTATTAAATAGTCTAATTTCTCCGCTACTAGGCTCTAGTATTCCCAATATTAACCTTAAAAGAGTACTCTTGCCGCCGCCGTTTGGACCTATTATTGCGGTGTAATCACCTCTTTTTATAGTAAATGATATGTCGGTTATGATTTTTTTATAGTTTAGATTTTTGACTTCTATGACGTTGTCTGCAAATTTTATCGACAATCCATTGCGCCTTTTAATTTTATCAGGTTTGCTTGCATTATATCTAGGTAGCCTATATTTTTTTGGTTTTCTTCTGCAGTTATATTTTCAACAGGCCTTAACGCATCGGTTTTAATATTTGCTTCATTCGCTATTGTTTTTGCTGTTTTATCGCTTGCAAACTCTTCAAAGAATACTATACCGATTTTCTCTTTTCTCGCAATATCAACAAGTTTGGCTATTTGCTTAGCCGACGGCTTGACATCCGGAGACATTCCTGAGATAGAATATTGAGTAATACCGTAATCTTCTGCTAGATAGCCAAAGGCGTCATGATTTACTATAACCTTTCTGTTTTTACAGTTTTTTAGACTTTGATACTTAGCTTGCAAGTCGGCTACTTTTTTGATATATAGTGCGGCATTTGCTTCATAACTTTTCCGATTTATCGGGTCTTTTTTGGCTAGGATATTAGCGGTTTCTTTTATCATTAAGATATAGTTATCGAAACTTAGCCAGTAGTGTGGGTCGTAAGTTTTGCCGTTTTCATATTCTTTGTGCACTTTGAGTTTTACGTATTTACTCATATCGACCGTCTTATCTTTTATTGTCATGGAGTTAATAATCTTAATGCTCCACGGCTCCATAACTTCTCCGCTTGTTATAAAAATATCGCTTTTTGAGAGGATAATCATATCTTTTGGCTTCGGCTCGAATTCGTGCGGCTCAACGCCGAAAGGGATCAGGTTGTTAAGTATAACATTTTTACCGCCAACCTCTTTTACTACGCTGTAAATGGGATATATAGTCGTTGTAACCGTAATCTTGGCAAATAACGTAGATGATATCAGTAGACAAAAAGAAAATATTTTTATAAACATTTTAACCTCCAAAACCATATTTGATAAACACCCTGGCTCTATTATTATCGTTTTGCCCCGTAATCTCTATTTTACTTAACATCATTGCTATATTTGTTTGTTTGTTTAATTCGTACATAATTATCAGGTCGCTCTCTTTTGAGTTTTGGTTATTTAATTTATCAAAATTAGCGTGCGCCAAAGTAGTGTTGAGCCCATCAAACCCAATTTTTGAAAAATCATAACCTAGCTGATACTTATACGCACTAACACCTCCAGCTCCATTCGCGGTTTCAACATCTGCCGAGGTAAACAGCGGATCTTTTGCCCCTCCGAAGAAATAAGAAGTGCCGCCGTCATTTAGTGTGCCTAGTTTTTTGCCTGCTTTGTTATAGGCTAAAACTCCGTTTAATCCTGTCTTTTTTGATTCTAGTCCTATTGCCGCACCATAGATATTGCTATCTATTTTTGTAGCGGAGTTTCCTGCTTGATTAGAGTAGCTGTCTAGTTCTCCTATCGAAGTTTCTTTCATATACTGAGCCATTAGATTTATTGATATTGTATCTGACTCGTACGGTTTAACCGAACCTGTCAAATAGTATGTATCCATAATATCTGTTTGCCTAGAAAACCAACCTTGCAAGCCGTAACTGTCCTGCTCGTATGTTACCCCGGTAATGTAGAGCTTGGAATCAGATGCGGAATTGTTTGAGGCAAAGAAACTATTCCATACTGCGCTATTACCGGTTGAATTTCTTATTATTTGTCCAAGTTTTGCAAATTTTGATTCATCCGATAAGTTTTCCCAGCCTGCCATTTGTGTTACGGTTCCAGCCGTTAGTTTAACTCCTTTAAGCGGGGAGTAACTAGCTATGACTGCCGTGTAGAGGTCTGGAATCATCCTGATGTCGTCTGAGTTGATAAGAGGAAGGTCTAGCTCCATCCTACCTACTTTAATTTCTCCTGCCCCGAAGCTATACTTTGCAAAGGCTTCGCCTAGTAGTGAGTAACCCTTTTTGTCCGCATTATCGTAATAGTCTAGATCTTTTACGGCGGAGCTCAATACGGAGTTTACGCTATAAAAAGTGGCTCCGACACTAATACCGTTAAGTGGCGAAGTCTCAAAACCGATTTTTCCGCCCAGTAGTATATCTTTGGTAGAACCGTCGGAGTTGTAGTTAGAGTTACTTTGATATACGCTTCTGAATTCACCCTTGATAGTAGCTAGCTTAAAAGCCTCTTCTAGATTCGTTGCTTCGCTTTTTGGTTCTTCTGCGGTAAAAGCAGTTACTGCAACGATTAGTGAAAACAATGGTAGTTTTTTCATTGATTGCCTTTTGTATGAAAATTGTGAAAGTTTACATTTTTGAGACTTAATCTCAATTATACCAAAACTAATATCGCCCCTATAGATATAATTGCAAAAACAGAAATAAATTCTAAAACAACCAGAAATTTTGAAAATTTGCTTTTTGTTACGTTTCTAAACTTCGCGCTTAAAAGCGCAGTTGCGGCAATAACTAAACCCATTCCAAGACTCATAGCTATAGCGCTAAGTAGTCCTATGTAAAAAAGTCCGAGCGAGATAGAAAACAAAAATACAGTCACGGTGCCTGGGCATGGTACGATTCCTGCCGTAAAGACTAGCATAGCATCGGTGGAATTTGCACTTTTACAGCTAGCGCAAGAACAGCTAGAAACTTGTGTTTTGCTCCATTTTATCATGTGTTTTGTTCTGTAGTGTTTGATTTTTGTGTATAAAAAATAAAAACCGATAGCAATTATTGCCGCACCGGATATTTTTGTAATTACCGCCGAGGCGTTTGAGACTGCTAGAGAAAATATAGAGCTAAGCACAAAATATGCAAAAATTGTCAAAAAAAGCGCCGAAAACGTATGAACTACGGCAATACCTAGAGCTATAAGAATGGCTTTTTTGTAGCTTTTATCGTTTGAACTAAAATATGACGCTACAAGCATCTTACCGTGCCCTGGACCTGATGCGTGAATAAATCCGTATGCAAATGAAACTACTAATAAGACAAGCGTAAGTGATAGGCTATTGTGCTCTTTTATGTTAAACAGTAGCGTGTTTAGTTTCAGGCTTAGCATTTTTAGCGTTTCAGCAATCATAGACACAAAATTGTCGTTTTGTATCGGCTGTGAAAGAGGCACGGGTGCGTTGGTTATCGGTGAGGGAGCGCTTTGGAAAAGTGGGTTACTCATTTTTTTATTTCTACTTTTAGTTCATTTACGACAGCCATCATGTCTTGAAGAACTTTGAACCCAAATTCTTGTTTGACCTTATGATTATTAGGATTTTCTATTTTGACGCCTTTATCTTGATAGATGAATGCTAGCGTATGAGACGGATCGACAAAAAACAACTCAATAGTACTTTTCTCCTTTAGCGGCGAATCCAAAACAATATCAAACGAGTAATACACGTTTTTGTTTTTTATATAAGCTTTGAAATTTTGAAGAGATTGTATTTTTTTATCCTTACCGTCAATACTTACGGATGTGAGGAAGCTAGGCTTTTGTTCGGCTATGACATATAACATATCTTTTATTTCATCGGTATCGAATTTATGATTTTTATTTTTGTCGTAGCCGTTTATTAGTTGCATTGAAACTGTCTCGTCAAACATCCATGTGATTGATATTTTTTGTATGGAGTCTTTTGTGATAGAAAAGTCTGAAGTAGTGTAGACAAATGAAGCATTTCCGCACATCGCACAACCGAGAAGTATATTTGAAAGCAAAAGTATAAAAATTATTATTTTATGCATATATTATGAATTCGCTATTTTTTTGTGAAAGCATAGCATTTAAATTTTTAGCGTATGCTTGTTTGCTTTATCCACATATAAAGTGACGGCAGTATAAAAAGCGTCAAAATAGTTGAACTAATAAGCCCGCCAATCATCGGGGCGGCAATATTTCTCATTATCTCACTTCCTGCGCCGTCAATATACATAATAGGCAATAAGCCAGCCGTAAGAGATAAAACAGTCATCAGTTTTGGTCTTACCCTGTGAGCTGAGCCTTCTATGCAGGCTGTTTTTAGATCTTCGCTATTCCATTTGCCTTTATTGTTCATATCGATAAAAGATTTTTGCAGATAAACAATCATTACGATGGCGGTTTCTGCCGCAATACCTAGAAGAGCTAAGAAGCCGACTATCGTAGCGATAGAGAGGTCAAAACCTAGTAATTTTATGAAAATTACCCCGCCGCTAAATGCAAACGGGAGTGTTAGAAAAACAAGTAAGCTGTTTTTTAAATTTCTTAAAGCGGCAAAAATTAGCATAAATGTAAGTATGATGGAGAGAGGCACGATATATTTCATACTGTTCATCGCCTCGTCAAGATATTCGCTATGCCCTGCCCACTCATAAAAACTCGATGTCGGAAGATTGATGGACGCAAGGGTTGTTTGAGCTTTTGCTTTGTATTCATCGGAGGATACGCCGTCTTTTGGCATTATATAGACGTAGTTGACAAACAGCCCCTTTTCACTCTTTATTTCGCTTGCTTCTTCTGCCCATTCTATAGATGCTAGCGTATCTAGTGAAACAAAACCGAGAGCTGTTTTTATTGGGAAGTTCCTGATTTTGTCTATGTCGTTTCTATATTCACTTTTTGCCCTGACACTTATAGGATAGCGCTCTGCGCCTTCATACATAAGTGATACGTTCATACCGCCAAGTGCAAAAGATATTTGGTCGAAGAGTTCATTTTTTGATAGCCCGTATCGCGGTAGATCGTTTACTTTTGGATCTATATTTATATAGTACCCGCTACTTGCTCGTTCGGCAAAAACAGAACTTGTTATGTCTAGTTTTTTCAAACTACCTTCTATTTTGGATGATATTTTTTGCAAATCGTCAATTGTTTTACCGTAAACTTTAATACCTAGCGGCGTTCTTATACCGGTTAATAGCATGTCGATGCGACCTCGTATCGGATATGTCCAAGAGTTGGTTAACCCTTCTATCTGCAAGGCTTTATCCATCTCTTTTCGCAAGCTATCGTTTGTTACGCCTTTTCGCCACTCGGATTTTGGTTTTAGCGTTATTATCGTTTCTATCATACTAAGAGGGGCGGGATCTGTTGCACTGTCGGCTCGTCCAGCTTTGCCAAATACAGATTTGACTTCAGGAAAGCTTTTTATGATTGCATCTGTTTTGACGACTAAATCTTTTGCCGTATCAATGGAAATTCCATAAGGAGTGACAGGCATATACATTATGCTCTCTTCGTTTAGGGTCGGCATAAATTCCCATTTTATGGTTTTGTAAATCGGATAAATAGCGCCGATTCCAATAAACAAGATAGTAACCGATAGTAATTTTAGATTAATTGTTTTTTGCATTAAAGCTTCGTATGTATGGATAAAAAAATAGTTTATAGGATTTGAAGTTTCGCTTTGCACTTTACCCCTTAGGAGCAAGACGCAAAGTGCAGGTACAAGTGTTATTGCGATTACGGCTCCAAAGAACATCGCAAAAGATTTGGTAAATGCTAGAGGGGAAAATAGAGCGCCTTCTTGTCCTGTTAATGAAAAGATTGGTAAAAAAGAGACAATAACAAGTAAGAGCGCAAAAAATATCGGAACCCCAACCTCTTTTGATGCTTCTGTTACGGCTTCTAGTCGATCCATATTTGATAGTTTATTTTTTTCAGTTTGCATTTTATATAGATGCTTATGTGTATTTTCAACAATGACTATTCCGGCATCTATCATTGCTCCTATAGCGATGGCTATACCGCCTAGGCTCATAATATTTGAGCCGATACCGAAGACTTGCATTGCCAAAAATGTGAGTCCGATTGTTAGCGGAAGGGTTAGTATGATGATAAGAGAACTTGAGAGATTAAACAAAAAGAGCGCACTCACAAGCGCTACGATAATACTTTCTTCGATAAGCGTCCGGCTTAGCGTGTGAAGGGCTTTTTCAATCAAGTCGCTTCTGTCATAGGTTATCGTAAGATTTATATCATCGTTTTTTAATGCCGTAAGTTTTTCTTTTACTTTTTGGATTACTTGATACGCATTTTCTTTGTATCTTGCTATGACTATTCCACCGACAACTTCACCGTTACCGTTTAGATCGGCTACTCCTCGTCTCTCGTTTGGGACGATATTTATATCGCCTATGTCTGAGATTTTTACGGACTGCCCGTCTTCGCTTTTTAGAAGGGTGTTTGCGATATCCGTATCGGTTTTATAAAATCCTTTGGTTTGGATTGCATTTTCAAAACCGTTTTCAATTAATAATCTACCGCTGTTATTTTGGTTGTTATTTCTAATTGCGGAGGCTATATCGGATGACGAAATTCCAAAACTTGCCGCCCTTGTAGGGTCTACCGAGATTTCATAGTTTTTGATAAATCCCCCAACGCTTGCTACTTCGCTAACGCCGCTTACGGAGAGTAGGGCATAGCGCATCGTATAGTCTTGGTAGCTTCTAAGCTCCGCTAGGTTTTTTTTATTTGAATTGAGAGCATATTGAAGCACCCAGCCAACTCCGGTTGCATCCGGTCCCAATGAGGCGGCGGCATCTTTTGGCAGTCTTGTTTGAATTTGACTTAGATACTCAAGTGTTCTGCTTCTGGCATAATAAAGGTCGGTTCCCTCTTTGAATATGATATAAACAAACCCATTGCCAAAACTACTAAACCCCCTAACCGTCTCTATCTTTGGAATAGACATAAACGATTTGACTAGTTCGTTTGTAATTTGATTTTCTATATTTTGCGGACTTTGTCCTTCCCAGCTAATTTGGATAATCACTTGAGGTGGGGTCAAATCAGGTAAGGCGTCTAGTTTTGTATTTTTTATCGCCCAAAAAGAGGCAATAAAAAGTGATAAAAATATTATAAATATAGCATTCCGCTTTGCGATTGAGAATTCTATAATTTTTTCTACCATATTAGTATTGTCCTTGAAGTTTTGCATCACTGTCAAGCATAAACAATGCGCCTTTAGCAACTTTATCCCCTTCGCTTATGCCGTCCGTGATAATATAGTTTGAACCTATTTTTTTTGCATTTACTTCAAGCGGTTCAAATTTTCCGTTTTGATTTATGAAGACAAAAAACTTTCCGCTCCTTTCAAGTACGGCGGACTTTGGAAGAAGAATTCCAGTTACTTTGTTTGAAAATATTACTGCTTTTGCAAAGGAGTTTGCGGCAAGCCTGCCGGATGGATTTTGTATTAGCGCTCTTGCCGTGATTGAGCGGTCTTTCGGGCTAATTTCAGGTAAGATTTTGATTATTTTTGCTTTTATTTTCTTATCTACTCCGGCTACCGAGGCTTCTACGCTTTGCCCTACATGAACATTTTGTAAATCGTTTTCGTAGATTTTAATTTCTAGCCAGAGTGAAGAGTTGTCGACTATAGAGTAAAGCTTTTGCCCCGTATTAAAGGCCGAGCCTTTGAATATCTCTTTTTCGCTTACGGTACCGGAGCAAGGGCTTTTGAATTTTATTGTTCTACTGGCTTCACTGTGGGATAATTCGCTATCAATTTGTCCAGCCGTAAGTCCTAGATAGGATAGTCTTTGGATGGATGCGTCTAACATTTTTTTTGCATCTTCAAGCGACGCTTGGTCGTTACTATTTTTAAGAGAGGTTATATATTTTTTAATACTTATGGCTTCGTTTATAGATGAAACTACCTCTGGTGAATAGGCATCAAATAGCGTATCGCCTTTTTGCACATTTTTGTATCTCTCGTCGGCGTAAATATTTTCTATAAATCCGCTGAATCTCGCACTTACTTGGCATGTTTTGTTTTCCGCAAAGGATGTGACAGCTAGATACTCTTTGCTTGCGGTAACTTCACCTTTTTTTGCGATTATTGTTTTGATATCAGGAGCGCTTATGGCAAATAGGACGGTTGCTATGACGGATAGTAATATTGGAGCCCTCATTTATATCTCCTCGCCAAGTATTCTTTTTAAATTTACTTTGATTTGTTGACTCTCTTTTTTGATTTCGACTGTTTTAATCTCTAGTTCGACTATTTCGTTTAGGATGCTTACTGCATTTTCTCCTGATGCTTTTGAGCTTTTTATGTCATCAAAAACAGTCTCCAGAGAGTGCAATTCAGTTTTCTTAGAGAGCTTGTCGATAAGCGCAAAACTCTTTGAAATCCCTTCATACCTTGCCTTCATATCAGCTATTTCATAGTTTATTTCGTTTTTTTGATTTTCCAACTCTTTTTCTTTTTGAATCTTGGCTTGTACCGATTTTTTTATTTGAGCCTCTTCCCTGCCGTAAATCGGCAACGGGATCGTAACTCCAAAAAACATATAGTTTTGAAATGCGCTATCGGCGGCGGAGTAGCCGATCGTCAGCCCTATATCCGGATATTTGTAGGCGTTATCTAGTTTTATCGTCTCGTCGCTTACCGATACGTCGTATAGTTTTTGTTTAATTTGTGGGCTTTTTAAGGTATCGACTTTATAAAAATCTATTACGGCAAACTCCAGAGGAATGTTTGGCGGTTTTATTGTTTCATCATTTGCGATGGATTTTATTTTTGCGTCTACCGATTTTATTTTTGCATCAATATTAAAAAGTTCATTTTTGATATTTTGCATCTCAATTTCGGCTTTGATTACGGCTATATGTGAGCCTATGCCGCTTGCATTATAACTATTCAATAGTAACAATAGCAGTTCATAGTTTTTTAAATATTTTTCATACAGTTTCTTTTTTGCCGATAACGAAGAAGCATTGATAAGTTCGGCATAAAGTGCAGATTCTATATCTAACGTTTTTTGTTTTATCTGTTCTTTGATTTGTAAAATCTTGGCATTTTCTATAGAAACCTTTTTTGAAAGTTTGCCGTCTGTAGGGATGATTTGAGTAATAGATATATTGAGCTGTTGCATCGGACTAAAATCCCTTTTGAGCGGCGCATTTTCTAGGATGTTTGCTACATTGACGTCTAGCGCCGGATTATCCAGTTTACCTGCTAACTCTTTGTCCAAGACCGCCATATCGAGATTTTTTTGTAATGCTAGAAGGTCTGGATTGTTGGCGATAGTTTTTGCCACAAATTCATTTATATCTAGTCCGAAAGCCAAACCGGTCAACCCTAGAACAAAGAGTAGCTTTTTCATTTTTTATAAATTTATGTTGAATTTATATTTTTTCGGTTTTTGCTCTTTTTCTTTTGCGCTGATCGTTATTTGCCAGCCGCCGTTCATCATAAGCGGAGCGACGGCTTCGTATGTTTCACCGTTTATTTTTGCGTCAACTTCTTCACCCATAGCAGGCATTCCAGGCATTTCAGGCATCCATACTTTTAGTTTTACGATAGCGTCTTTTATATTTTTCCCTGCTTTTGTTATTTTAATTTTAAACTTATTTTCGCCGACAAATATTGGTTTGTCCGTACTAACACTCACATCGAGATCGCCGGCCTTTCCGCTTTGATTAAATGCAAGTGCTGAAATCGCTAATAGTGCGATAAGTGCTATTTTTTTCATTTTACTACTCCTTTTGTGTAATGAACAATGATATAACTTTATCGTGTAGTCATCGTGTAGATTTAAAGTAAAATTGACAGATTTTATGAAAAGCAACTTTTTTAAATGATTAAAGATAAAGACGATACTCTTAGAAAACAATATAATTTTCTTATGATTACAAGTTTGTATGAAACCAAAACGAGTGGTGGTTGATATGGGTATCTTTAACCAACTTCAGGCAGAAGGTTTGTCGCTTAGCGTGTTATACGTAGAGGATGATGACGCTATTTCAAAACAAGTTGTTATATTTTTAAAGAACTTTTTTACTTCGATAGATGTTTGTACTAATGGAGCGGATGGTATAGAGTCGTATCGTAAAAAACGTCAAGATATTATAATAACAGACATTTCGATGCCTATTATGGATGGGCTTGAGCTTGTTGAAGAGCTAAGAAAAATCACGACCAAAGAGACGCTTTCGATTATCGGCATCTCCGGCGACTCCGAGACGGCGGTAAAATTTCTGAAGATGGGGGCAAACGACTTTATTAGAAAGCCGTTTACAAAAGAGGAGTTTGTTTGTCGCATCAATAATGCCGTCGAGGCGCTAGAGAATATCCAACAGATAAAACAGGTGTCGATTACCGACTTTTTAACGGGTGTTTATAACAGAAGATACTTTTTTGAGCAGTTTGAGGAGTATTACAAGGAGGCCGTCGAGCTTGGAACACACTTTGCGCTTGCCACATTTGACATCGATAACTTCAAAAAAATCAACGACACATATGGACATCCGGCAGGCGATGAAGCTATCAAGATGGTAGCTAACGCCATCAAAAGCAGGGTTAAAGGGACAGATATAGTAGCTAGGCTTGGCGGCGAAGAGTTTTGTTTGCTTCTCAAATCGGTCTCTACGGATGATGCGCTGATGATCGTAGACTCTATCAGGAGCGAAATAGCAAGAAGCGAACTTAAGCTAAAAAATGGTGAAATAATATTTTTGACCGTATCGGTCGGAGTCGCAACAAGGCCGTACAATTCGCTAGAGGAGATGATGGACGCAAGCGATGCGCTGCTTTACAAAGCAAAAACAACCGGCAAAAACCGCACTGTAATAGATTAATTTTTAAGGGAGTTTATTAAATGGAAAGAGAGTATACACTTTCAGAGGGTGACTTTTTGGTCTCGGAAACTGACGAGCAAGGCATTATCACATTTGCCAACGAGGATTTTTGTTCAATAGCCGGCTACAAAAGAGAGGAGCTTCTCGGAAAACCGCACAATATCGTAAGACACAAAGATATGCCAAAAGCCGCATTTAAAGATCTATGGCAAACCGTACAAAACGGAAAAGTTTGGACAGGCATAGTAAAAAATGCCGTTAAAGGCGGCGGCTTTTACTGGGTATTTGCGACCGTATATCCGATGATAAGTTGCGGAACCAAAAGAGGGTATATGTCTTGCAGAAGAATGGCAACAAGAGACGAAATAAAAAAAGCTGAAGAGCTTTATAAAACACTAAACTAACAAAGAGGCAGCGAATATGTTTTTTGGAAATTCAAAACTTGATAAATTAGAAGAGTTTTTAGGGCAGTTAACAGAGCTTATGAACGGGAAAAGAAATATTCTTACTCTTCCCGAAATAGAGGGCAGCGGACAAGTAGCCGAGCTACTTAGAAAACTAGAAAAAGCGGCTGAGATATACATCAATAAAACCCAACAAGATATGAAAGTAACAGGAGAGATGGTACTTCTGGCCTCTAAAGTTGCAAGCGGATACTATGACTGTAGAGCAGGCTCTACCTCTGATACTCCGCAGATAAAAGTTCTTGCAAAAACAATCAACGGAATGTTGGATAGCATCGAAGACAGCCTTCAAAAATCAAACAAGACACTAAAAGAGTACGGAGCTAAAAACTATAACGCCAAAATAGACTCAAGCAAGCTTGGCGGACAGATGAAAGAGATGCTAGAAGGGGTCAACTCTCTTGGCGATGCACTGCAAGATGCGGAAAGGCAAAACGAAGAGTCGGCTAAGATGTTGGAGCAAAAGGCTAACGATTTGAGTTTGGCGATTACTACGCTCAGGCAGACGACATTTAAAGAGCTTGGAGATATCGTAGACGGCACTACCAATAGAATCATGGAAGCTTCACACAAACAAAACGAACTAGCGGATAATCTAGCAAGACTAAGTTCCGATGCGGAACAAGTCAAGGGAATTTTGACGGTCATCGGCGATATAGCCGACCAGACAAACCTTCTAGCTCTAAACGCAGCCATAGAAGCGGCAAGAGCCGGAGAGCACGGCAGAGGTTTTGCGGTCGTATCGGACGAGGTAAGAAAGCTAGCGGAGAGAACACAAAAAAGTCTAACCGAAATTAATGCGACTATCAGCGTAGTCGTTCAAGCGATAGGCGACAACTCCGATTCTTTGAACAACAATGCAAAAGAGATGAACAAACTAACAGAAGACCTAGCGCAAGTGAACCAGAAAATGGAAGAGGTGCTTAGCGTTATGAATAGGCTCACCAGCAAATAACTAAAATATGGCAAGGGCATAAATGAGGCTACTAAATTACCGCTATATTGATACCCAGAGTCTAAAAGAGTTTGTGGCAAAAAACGAGTTATCATCGTCCAAAGCTGTTTTTATCCAGCTCTTTGCCCACAAAAAAAGCAAAGATGAGCTGCTCTTTGTCAGAGACGAGTTAAAAAAGCTTTTGCCAAACGCCTCCATTATGGTCTCTTCGACAGCCGGGAATATAGAAAATCAAACGCTCCAAAGAGGCTCCATCCTTTGCTCATTTTCGCTCTTTGACACCACGGAGTGCAAAGTAGCGGGGTTTTGTGGCAAAAGCGCATCTGAAATTACCGCAGAGCTTAAAAATATTATAAAAGCAAACACAAAGCTTCTCGTTATCCTTGCCAATCCATTTAGATTTAACGCCGAAGAGCTGCTTTGTGATATTGGCGAAAATTTTAAAGATTTGGCGGTTGTTGGGGGAAATAGCGCAGATGATTTTGAGTTTAAAGAGGCCGTTGTAGTCACCGAGAGTGAAGATGACGCAGATGTCGCCATTGCCCTCCTCTCCTCAGATACGCTTGACGCACGAGTTTTTAGTCTCTTTAACTACAAGAGTGTCGGCAAAGAGATGACGGTTAGCATGGCAGATGGCAATAAGCTTTTTGAGATTGACGGCAAAAAAGCCATTGATGTCTATAGGGAGTATCTAGGGGATGAGATAGCGGATAATATATTAGAGTTTGGGATGCAATTTCCGCTTTTGTTTAAATCGGGCAATATGACGATTGCTAGAGCCCCTATTGCCGTAGATAAAGAGTTTGGCTCTTTGACGCTTGCAGGGGATGTTAAGGCTGGCGAAACTGTTAGATTTGGATATATGAACCTCCAAGAGGCGCTAGATAGAGGCAAAAAACAGATTATAGAGGAGTTTAATTTCAAAAGAGAGGCTCTTTATATCTACAACTGTGCGGCAAGGCTAGCAGCGTTTGATGACTATTTTGAAGAGGAGCTATTCAACCTTCACCACATAGCCGATGCGAGTGGGTTTGTAACATATGGCGAATTTTTTGGAAATAATGAGTCCAAAAAGCTGCTTTTAAATATCACTCTCACCTTTGTCGCTCTTAGCGAAACTAAGCCCACAATACCTTTGCAAAAGCCAGAGTACAAAAGCCAAAAAAACAAAAATAGCATCCGATATGCGGCTTTAAGTCATCTAATCTCAAAAACGGCTAGAGAGCTTGATGAGAACCTCTATTATTTGGAGCAATTCAAAAAAGGTATCAATGACGCTTCCATCATCTCCACAACAGATGAGAGAGGGATTATTACCTTTGCAAACGAAAATTTTGAGAAGATATCGGGCTATTCAAAAGAGGAGCTAATCGGCAAATCCCACAATATCATTCGCCATCCCGATATGCCAAAAGAGCTGTTTCAAGAGCTCTGGCAGACCATCAAAAGCGGCAAAACCTTCAACGGCATAGTCAAAAATAGACGAAAAGATGGAAGCGCTTATCATGTTATAACCGAAATCTTTCCTATCTACAACAAGGATGGATCGCTAAGGGAGTATGTTGGAGTAAGGGAAGATATAACGGAGCTTGAGGAGTACAAAGAGCTTATCAAATCTAGGCTTGATACTACAAGCCATCTATTAAGAGAGGAGCTAAACTACAAACTCCAATACGACGAGGCTTTGGATGAGGCTATTGCGATAGTAAAAACCGATAAAGAGGGGACAATCACATATACAAACGAGTTTTTTCGCACTCTAAGCGGCTATGAGGAGAGCGAGCTTATCGGTAGAAATTGTAGAGATTTGAGGGCTAAGTTTGAGCAAAAAAATAAAAGATGCATAGATATTAACAAAAGAGTCTTAGATGGCGAGGTTGTCAAAGAGGAGATGACAAATATCGCCAAAGATGGCAAAGAGTTTGTTGTCAAAAATATCTTTTATCCAATCAATGATATTAATGGGGAGGTTGTAGAGATCTTGCAAATTATGCAAGATATTACCGAAATCGTAGAGCTAAACAAAGAGATCACAAAGACGCAAGAGGAGATAGTGCTCACGCTTGGAGAGGTAAGCGAGGTAAGGTCCAAAGAGACAGGGCTGCATGTCAAAAGGGTTGCAGAGTACTCATATCTTTTGGCGCAGCTCTATGGACTAAGCGATGATTTATGCGCTCTTATCAAGCAAGCCTCACCGATGCATGACATTGGCAAGATAGGTATTGCTGATAGCGTCTTAAATAAACCCGGAAAACTAACCGAAGAAGAGTTTGAGATAATAAAAACACACGCCGCTCTTGGGTATGAGATGTTTAAAAATTCAGATAGACCAATTCTCAAAACCTCAGCGATTATCGCCTACACCCACCATGAAAAATATGCCGGCGGTGGCTATCCAAGGGGGCTTGAAGGAGAAGATATACCGATAGAGGGTAGAATTACCGCCTTAGCCGATGTGTTTGACGCGTTAGGGCATGATAGATGCTACAAAAAGGCGTGGCCGCTGCAGCAGATTTTTGAGCTGTTTAGAAGTGAGAGAGGCAAGCATTTTGACCCGGTACTCATAGATCTATTTTTTGAAAATTTAGATAAGTTTTTGGAGCTCAAAAACAGATACGAGGATGAATTGTGAAAAATATTTTGGTTATAGAAGACAGTAAGCCGGTTTTGGAGTTTATCAAACGCAAAATAGAGTCCAAAGGCAGATTTAAATTTTTTGGCGCCGACTCGTTCGCCTCAGCACAAGAGCTCATACAAAAAGAGGGGGTTTTTGCCGCAATAGTTGATTTGGAGCTCCCGGACGCAAAAAGCGGGGCGGCTCTTGATTTGACGCTTGCAAATAAAATACCGAGCATAGTTCTAACCGGCACAATGAATCAAGAGTTGAGAGATGTGATCATTCAAAAGCCGATTGTCGACTATATACAAAAAGAGAGTATGGATATGCTTGATCAAGCTATATCGATGCTATATAGACTTGACTATTTTAAAGGCAAAAAAGTAGTTATTTTGAGCGACAACGGCGAGTCTACGAAAATAATAGAGGAGCAGATGCAAAGACTTCTCTTTGATGTATCTATTGTTGATAGCTACGAGGGTGTGGCGCTTGAAATTAGCACTAACAGCGCCGTAATAGTGTTTATAGATTATGAAGATCAGCAAAAAAACGGCGCCGAAATTGTCAAGAAGCTTCGAAATAGCTTCCAAGACAAAGATCTTATTATATTCGGCGTAGGAGATGTCGGTATGGAGAGGGCAAAATACCGCTTTTTAAAAAGCGGCGCTACATCGTATCTAACAAGACCTATAATCAAAGAAGAGCTAGTATCAAAAATAGTGAATAATATGAGCTTTGTTGAACAAAAAGAGAACCTTGCAAGCTATATTAGCAAAGTGGATAAATATGTCATTACATCCATTACAGACCCAAACGGGATAATCAAATATGCTAGCGAGGCGTTTTGTGATATATCGGGATACACAAAAGAGGAGCTTATCGGCAAAAATCACCACATACTAAAACACCCCGATATGCCGGCAAAAGTTTATGCAGACCTTTGGGCTACGATAAGCTCCAAAAAAAGCTGGTCAGGGGAGATAAAAAATCGCAAGAAAAACGGTGACTCGTATTGGATAAGGGCAAATATAGAGCCTATTTTGGATAGCGACGGAGATATATTGGGATATCAAGCGATAAGGCAAGACATAACAGACAAAAAAACAATAGAGTTAATGTCTATCACGGATGAGCTGACCGGTTTGTACAATAGGAGGCATTTTAATTTTAAGATTGCGGAGGCAATAAAAGAGGCCAAAGCAAGCGGTTCGCTGCTTACTTTTTTTATGATGGATGTGGATAACTTCAAAAAATACAACGACACTTATGGACACAAAATGGGAGATGATGTCTTAAGCTCGGTTGGTAAAGTGATGAAAGAGATGCTTTCTCTTGAGGGCGACATAGCTTTTAGGCTCGGCGGCGAAGAGTTTGGCGGCATAGTAAACGCAAAAAGTTTTGACGAGGCAAAAGAATCTGTCGAAGCTGTGAGATATATGCTTGAAAATCTCAAGATAGAACACTCTAAAAATACGGCTAGCCCCTATATAACAGCGTCATTTGGAGTCATCTGTTGCGACTTTAGCAATAATAAAAACTTAGATATTACGCAAGACGATATTTATACAAAAGCGGATGAGTGTCTATATATGGCAAAAGAGAACGGAAGAAATCGCCTAGAGTGCGTATTGCTATAAAGTCTAGCCTAGCATCCCGCCCTCTTTGAGAAACTGCGATGGCTCATAGCTTGTTTTTTTGATGCGGTCGTACTTGGCATAAGAGAGCGTAAGCCTATCTTTCGCACGGGTCACCGCAACATAAAAAAGTCGCCTCTCCTCTTCTATGCTGGAGCCCTTTGCAATTAGCTTGCGGTTTGGAAACCTGCCGTCCATCAAGTCAATCACAAACACCTCTTTAAATTCAAGCCCCTTTGAGGCGTGTACGCTCAGAAGATTGACCCCCTCGCCTTCCGTCATCTCCCCCGCCCCAAGTATCATGGCGTTGAGAAATCCGGCTTTATCGTCATAATGCGAAGCTAGGTTTGAAAGCAGGTAATTTTTTCTGTCTATCCTCTCTCTCGCACCCTCAAACTCTTTGACATCTACAGTTTTGTCCTTACTCATCGCCCTTCTTCTGGCAAGAGAATTTTTTATCTCTTCGTACAGCGGGCTTGCCGTTACTATATCCACGGCGTTTTTTGGATTTTTTATCCTGGAGAGCCTGTGCATAAGAGAGTAAAACTCGCCGAAAAATATAGCGGCGTCGGAGTTTAGCTTGGGATGTTTGAGCGCAGGATTTGCGAGCACACCCTCTTCTAGCCCGAGCTCCCTAAATCTACTAATGCTTCCGAGTTCAAAGAAGTCATCAAAAAGCCCTACTTCGTGTTTTCGCCTCTCAAACGGATTTTTAACCTCCGGATTTGGATGAAAAAGCCCCTGCATAATAGAGCCGCCGCCCAAAAGCGCAAGTGCGTCACAAAGCTCTTTTGCCGTAGCGCCGCCCACTCCGCTCGCATACTCAAACACATTAATAAACGCCAAAATATACTGCCACCAAAAATCTAGACATCAAAAAAGGAATTTATCTTCATAAATGCTAGACTTAAAAACTATATTTTTGGAGAAAAATATCATGAGTAAAAAGAAAAAGACATATAGCGCCGATTTCAAAGCTAAAGTTGTATTAGAGCTACTATCAGGAGAGCAAACAATAGCCCAAATAGCTTCTAAATATGAAATAAGCGCCAAAAGCCTTATAGAGTGGAAGAAACAATTCCTAGAGAATGCCTCTTTGGCTTTTGTCCTCACTTCGTTCCGGAATTTTGCTTTCGCTGCATGACATAAGTGGAGCCACAAAAGCCTATAAAGATGAAATAGAAGAGCTAAAAGCCGAGAATGACGCATTGGCAAGTAAATTAGGCAGAGCTACGATAGAAAGAGACTTCCTTGAAAAAAAGCTCGGCAGCTCGGTCTCATTAAATAACCGTAAAGATATGGTTGAGACTGGGCATTCATCACTAACAATAGCTAGGCAGTGCGAGATACTAAACATTCCAAGGTCTAGCTTTTACTATGAGCCAAAGCCACTTAGCGACTACGACTTTGCCCTAAGGCTTCAGATAGACAAGATATTTACGAATGTTTCATCATCGTACGGCTATCGTACGATGCATCAACAGCTCCTAGAGGACGGCTTTAGTGTTGGAGTCAACAAGGTTGCTAGGCTTATGAGCTATATGGGACTAGAGGCTATCCACCCAAAGAAGAGGCGACAATCATTTGACAAAGGGACTCCAGAGTCAGATAAGTACCCATATCTATTATCCGCTTACCATAACGATAAAAAACAAGTTGTCGTTCACGCTCCAAACGAAGTATGGAGCGCTGATATTACATATATCCCAATCAAAGGCGGACATATGTATTTATCGGCAATTATCGACTGGCATTCAAGGGCAATACTCTCCTACAAGATTTCAAACACTATGGATACAACGCTAGTGACCGATGTGCTAAAAGACGCCATAGACAATCACGGCATCCCAAAGATAATGAATTCCGACCAAGGCTCGCAGTATCGAAGCCGTGAGCATATACGAATCCTTGAGGAAAACGGCATACAAATCTCAATGAACGGTAAAGGTAGAAGTATCGACAACATAGCTATCGAACGCTTCTTTTGTGCTCACTTTGTTCCGCAATTTTGCTTTGCTACATGGACCCTAAAATATGACGAGATTTATCTGAACGAATATCAAGACATAAAGGAGTTAAAAAGAGGAGTTGCTAGATTTATAGAGTTTTACAACTTTAAAAGATTTCATTCTAGTCTTGGATATAAAAAGCCTATGATGAAGCAAAGCGGAATTCCGCTAGCTGTGCGAGGACAGCGTTTATCTTGAGGGGATGAGAAAAGAGGTAGGAAAAGTTGCTTAGCGGAGCTTTTTTAAAAGTGAAGATGAATTCTGAGAAAATTGTCTTGACAAATGGTGGCAGTATAGCTAGGCTTGTTGAGGTGATGTTGGGGCAGGCAAGTTTAGAGTGTAAATGTGATATTTCATTTAAGTTTTTGAAAGCACAGACTCTCTCTGAGGCTTTTGATGTAGCTGACAAGGATGGCCCAAATGTTATTTTATTGGATTTGGGTTTGCCAGATTCGTCTGGTGTCGATACGGTAAAAAAAGTCATAGAAAGACTACCAGGTATTCCAGTGATAGCGCATACCGGCATGGATGATATACGTACCGGTATGGAAGCTACCAGATTGGGTGAGGTAGGATATATGGTTAAAGGCGAAAGCACTCCTTCGTTGTTGGCAAAAAATATACTTTTTGCACTTGAACAATATAAATTGAAAAACGAGCTGGAAAAAAAAAGAATTATTCTTGTCGGCATTGATAGAAAGCGCTCCAATTCCTATTTTTTATAAAGATATGGACGGTGTTTATCGTGGGTGTAATAGATTATTACTAGATATGTACGGTTATATGCGTGATGAAATTATCGGTAAAACTATTTATGATATTGCTTCAAATGAGATAGCTAAACAAGAAGAACAAAGAGATAGAGAGGTTTTGGAGAATCCTTTAACTCCTCTAGTTTATGAGGCTATTGTGCAAAATAGATGCAGTTCAAAAGAGTATGAAGTTATTTTTCACAAAAGTGCATTTTTTGATGCCGAAGGCAGGATAGCAGGCGTGATAGGCACGATTATAGACGTTACCGAGAAGAGGCATGCAGACAGGGAGTATAAAAAGCAAGAAGAAATGCTTATAATGCAATCTAGGCAAGCCGCAATGGGTGAGATGATAGGTATGATAGCTCATCAGTGGCGACAACCTATTACGGCAATAGGTATGACAATAAACAATCTTCGCGTCGATATGGAGCTTGATATATTTAGTCGTGAGACGACGAGCGGAGTTTTAAATGATGTAGAGGAGTTAATAAGTCATCTATCAAAAACAATAGACGATTTTAGAGATTTTTTCAAGATTGAGCGAGAAAAAGATATGGTGAGCATTGATGATGTAGTAGGCGATACTTTGCATATTATTGGCAAAAGCCTAGAGAGTAGTAAAATTGCACTACAAGTAAGCCTCAGTGCTAGTAGCCAAATTAAGATATTTAAGCGTGAGATGGTGCAGGTTTTTTTGAATATTATCAAAAATGCGAAAGATGCATTACAAGATACCGCTACGCAAAATCCGTTAATAAGCATTGAAACAAAGGAAATCGGCAATGAGATTTTGGTAGCAATATGTGACAACGGCATCGGAATTTCAGATGAGGTTTCTAGGCATCTCTTTGAGCCGTATTTTACAACAAAAGGTCCTACGTCGGGAACCGGACTAGGTCTTTATATGTCAAATGTGATTGTTACTAGACACCACTGTGGCAAGATAGATGTAAAAAATCAATTACGTGGCGTTTGCTTCACCGTAAGACTTCCTATAAATACGACCGATGGCGGATGTCTCTAAAAGGTTAATTCGAATTTTGCTCCGCCAAGCATAGAGGTTTCGGTTTTTATATTTATTTGATATTGGTCGCATATTGATTTGACTATCGCTAGCCCTATTCCAAAACCATTTTGGTTGCTTTTGGCTCTAAAATATCTATCAAATATCTTCTCTCTTATGCTATCGGCTATGCCGGTTCCGCTATCTTCTATCGATACCGTTTTGTCATTTAGCGTTATTAGTATTTTGCCGCCATTTGGTGTAAATTTAATACTGTTTGTCAGTAGATTGTCGATAACTCTGGAAAATTTGGATCTATCCGTCTTGAGCCATTTTGTTTTTAGTGAGAGTTCTACGGATATATTTTTAAGTCTCATCAAGTCTGCTAACAGCTCCACTCTTTGATTAATAAGAGATGAGAGTTCTATGTTTTCATCGAAGCTCTCCATATCGCCTTTTTTTGAGAAAAAAGCCAAATCGTCATATATACCGGCGATTGATCTTGCCACGATTTTTAGTCTTGTTAAGTTTTTTTCATCCTTGCAAGAGTCTTTTAAAGAATCGGCAATAAGTATTAGTGCCGAAATCGGGGTTTTTAATTCATGCGCACTATTTGCTATAAATCTATCAAATCTATCTATTTCACTTCTGATTGGTCGTAAGAATAATTTTGCCAAATATACTCCAACCGAGAAAAACAGTACGATAGCGATAAGGCATAGCAAAATAACACTATTTAAAAGTTCCTGCAGAAGTCTTTTTAGGGTTTTTTCTTGAACAACTATCGTTTTTACGCCAAAATGTTCCCTCGCGCTCTCATCTTTGAGATAGTAGTAGTTGCCGATTTTTTCAAACTCTTTCGTAGGAAATAGCGCCGGTTGAAATCTACTAGTTATCAATTTTTGGTTTTTATCAAACAGCGCTATCTTAAAGTCTTTATCGTCGTCGATTTGGAAACTATTTTGTCCGTGCATGTATTGGTCGATTATTTTACCGCCGCTCTCTTGCGCGTATACTTTCATTTTATTTTTTGTTAGTTGAATTAGCATGTCGCTTTGAAGAGTGTAAAATAGATAACCGCTGAGAACGATAAAGACCAAAGAAGATCCTAGATAGATAAGTAAAAAGCTACCTATTGATTTTTTTTCATACTCCGTCAAAACGCCATCCTAGTCCACGCTCCGTACTAATAGAGGCGGCACCTAAAATATGTCGTAGGTTTTTTATATATGTTCTAACTGTGGATTGCGATGGACACTCTTCCATGCTCCAGACTGCAGATGTTAGCTCATCACAAGACACGAAAGTTCCTTTTCTTTTTGCTAAATATCCCAAAACCGCACTCTCTTTTGCTCCAATATGAATCTCTTTTTCATTTGCATAGATTATTCTGTCTTTTAATTGTGCGTTTTCTCCTAGCGGTATAGCTAAGTCTATTCGGTATGTTTTTCGTATATTTTCGATTCTAGCCTCTAGCTCTTCAAAATCAAAAGGTTTTTTTATATAGTCGTTGCCTCCGACTTCAAACCCTTGTTTGAGGTCTTTTGATGTCGTCTTGGCAGTAATAAATATGGCCGGTGTGATTATATTAGTAGTTCTTAGTAGTTCTAAAAGTTCAAAACCGTTAATGCTAGGTACGTCTACATCTAGCAAGAGCAGATCATAACGTTCCTTAAGTACGCTATTAAGGGCTTTTTCACCGTCTGTAAACGAAGCTACCGTATACTTTTTGGACAACCTTTCACTAATTAATTCGTTTAGCATCAGGTCATCCTCTAGCAACAAGATACGCACTATTTTTCTTTTTTATCCCCAAATGTGGCAACTAGACCTTTTATGAATATTATTTTTTCTTCATTTGTTAATTTTGCTTCCGGATGCGTAGGCATATAGAACCAAGGCGGCATGGCGCCCTCTCTGACTTCATTTGCGGCTTCGTCGGCTTCATTTTCCTCGTTTTTACCCCATTCGGAAATGTTGAGTTTAGAGCGTCCCTCTTCAACATCTCTTGCTATAAGCCATGAAACCGGTGCAAAAGAGCTGTATTTAGGATAAATAGTTTCATTGCTATGGCAGTTACCGCAAGCGCGCATAAAAATCTCTCTTGTTTGCGGACTATCCCATGTAGGTTCGGCTATAATAGGCGGATTTGTGTGATTTTTGCCGTACGGTACAAATTGCGCTACTACTAGAACCGCGACGATACCAAGCAATACTTTTATTATTTTGTTCATAATGACTCCTTTTGCTTTATTTTGTATATATTATACATATTAATCTAAAGATAATATATTATAAATTATAAAGCAAAAGTTATACGTCAAGCTATGCAAATAAAATTATCATGATTTGGCTAATATTGCACTAAAGTATCAATTTTAGAGCTGAGATAAAATGAAAAGAACAAAATCTTCTTATGCTTTATTTTTAATTCTATTAAGTTTTTTACCGTAGAGTACAAAAAGGATGCCTTATAATATCGATACGTTTTGCTATAAAAGCATTGTTAAAATACAAGCTAAAAACATTTTTGATTTTTCTAACCTCACTTGTGTCTGTATCTTCAATTTTTCTTATTACCGCAGTTTCAAATGGCGTCATTTCAATGTATTCTACAATGCTAAAAAGCGGTGGAGATGTTATTGTAACTCAAAAAAATATAGCAGATACTTTTTTTAGCGATGTTAATAAAAGCTTTGCTAGCGAAATTGTCTCCATAAAAGGCGTAAAAAGAGTATCTTCGATTATTGTAGGCGCCGCACCGATAAATACACTTCCTATAGCAGGTGTTTACGGTGTGGATGATAACTACTTTTTTCACTACAAATTAATAAGCGGAAGGTATCCAAAGGCTGGCGAAGCTATTTTGGGAAATAACATTGCAAAGACACTGAACGATCCAAAAGAGATTACCATTATGAATAAAGTGTTCAAAGTAAGTGGCGTATTTGAAAGTCCAATAGGGTTTGAGCAAGGAGGGGTTGTTGTTCCGATTGATTCAGCTAGTGAATTATTTCATAAAAGCTCATCTTTTATGCTTGTGTCAACCGAGCCGGAGATAGATAGCGTATCTATTCAAAAAGATATTGGAGCCTTAAACGCATCTGTTGATGTCAAAACAACTCAAAATTTTTCGGACAACTATAATCAGTTCAAAATTATCAAAACATCGTCAAACGCTGTTTCTTTTATAGCTTTTCTGCTTGGACTCATAGGGATTGGGAGTATGATGAGTATGGCTATGAATGAGAGAAAAAGTGATTTTGGAATCATGAGGGCGCTAGGTATTAGCCAGTCAAAAATCGTGCTTGGTCTTTGCATGGAAGCCGCAATTTTAATGTCTGCTTCTTTTGTTTGTGCGTGGGCATTAAGCGAGGCTGTATTGTTTGTGTTGGAGAATACGCCTAAATTTCAAGGCTATATCGGCGGAACAATTGACATTATGTTATTGTTTGAAGTTTTTGCAACATCGATTGTGATGGCTTTACTTGGCGCTATATATCCGGCATGGTTAGCTTCGAAGACTGATCCCGCGCAACTTATTCAAACAGGCTCGGCATGATTAAGGCTAGAAATATTTTTCATTACTATAAACAAGACAGGGCGCTTGACGGAATAGATTTAGATATTGACAAGGAAAGCTTTGTTGCGCTAGTTGGGGAGAGCGGAAGCGGGAAGTCTACTCTGCTTTCCGTGCTTTCTACGCTTCTTAAACCAAGTGAAGGTTCGTTAGTGCTTGATAATATTTACGTTGATAAAATTAATAACATAGATATGTTTAGAAGAGAAAAAATAGGGTTTGTATTTCAATTTCATCATCTGATAAGTCATTTGACAATTTACGAAAATATTGAGTTGGCAGTACTTCCCGAGTTTAAAAAGAATATATCTTCTACGCTTGAGATGTTGGGTATTTTGAAGTTAGCCGATCGTTATCCGGGAGAAATATCTGGCGGTGAGCGTCAACGGGGCGCTATAGCTAGAGCTATAATAAACAAACCTCGAATAATTTTTGCAGACGAGCCGACAGGAAATCTTGATTCGAGAAATTCACACAATGTTTATGAAATATTACGCTCTATATGCTCTAGCGGCTCAACAATAGTTGTTGCAACGCATGAGGCTTCTTTGGCAAAATATGCAGATAAAACCGTAAAGATGCTGGATGGAAAAATTGTCGATATTAATAGCTAGACATTTTAAAATAGGGTTGCTCTTTTTGAGCTTGGCTATATTTTTTGGCTTTGTGTACTCTTTAAATTTATTGGGTTATTTTTTGTTTACACAGGGACCGTTTAGCGCTGATAATATCAGATCTTTACACGTATCTTTAATGCTTTACGGTTTTATTCCCTTGCAACTCTCCTTGATTCCTTTTGTATTGTTTGCTAAAAGCGGTATTGGCTCAAAAAAAGGACTAGTATATCTTGAGCGTTTCTTTTTGATTTGGTATATCTTTCTTATTTTTATGATTGTTACTTTACTCTTTGGCATTCGTAGAAATTTGCCGTTTTATGATTTTAATTACTATTTAAACTATATATTAGCATTTGCCGGAATTTTTTATATTAAGGCGCTAAACGAATATGTAAAAGAGTTTACTATAGTTCCAAGCTGGACTAAAGTATTCAGGGTGATTATCTATTTGTTACCTTTTGCGTTGCTAATATTGATGAGTCCTAATATTGGGCAGGTGAATAAAACTATATATGGACCGCACGGCGATAATACGCTAGGGATGAGTCTTGGTGTTTTAGCTATTTATTTTCTGGTTATAAAGTATAGATCTTGTATTCAAGTTAAGGTTGGATTGAATATATTGTGGATAGTTCCGCTATTTGGGTACGTGGTATCTATTGCGCATAGGGTCTTTGTCGGAGAACTAACATATAATCAAGAGTGGTTTTTTCAATATCTTACGCTCTTTTTTGTCCCGCTACTTGTATATTGGTCCGCTGTTTTTAGGCTAACATGGAAAAACGATTATATTTTGTTGATTTCAATTTTTGCATTTTGTTTTGTTGATATTGAGGGTAATATTTTATTTATTCCGGAGCTAAAAGCTCTTTTCCATAGAAACGATTTGGTAATCGCACATGCACATTTGGCGGTTGCTATTGCAATCTTCTTTTTGTCTATTGCTGTTGTTCAAAGATTTATAAATACGACAAAGCTAAAAGTTATTATTTATAGCTGGAGTGTTTTAATAATATGTATGTCTATTTTTCTTAGTGTGAACGGAATTGTCCAGGCAAGACTACTAAATTTTTCTAGTGAAACATTATGGATTTTAAGAAGTATTTGTGGTTTTTTTGCCATACTGATAATTGGTTATTTTATTTTTACTTTGTACTTTTCAAAAACAATCAGGCTAGACGGTATCGCTTGGTATCATTTAATAGGGTTTCTCTCTGATAGTATGGGCGGTTTTTTATTGATACTTTTTGGAGAGAATATATTTAATCTACTAGGGTTTAAATTTAACGGATCGTATGAATATATCGTATTTGGTTTTATGATTTCAGTCGGCGCTATACATTTTTTAGGATTTGTTAGAAAAACTTTTGAAGCAACTGCGGCCTTTATTACTGCATGGACTAGAATTATAATATCCGTACTTTTTATTTCGCTATTTCTTTCAAATAGAATAGACTCAATCGGCTTATTCGTTGGAGTATATGATTTGGTGTACGCGGCAATATGGATAGTTATTATGTCGACAAATATAGATATTAGTAGTTTTGCCAAAAATAAAAAGAGTATTAGATAGTTCAGTAATGCAGTCGTCTATTTTTGCCATTATTCTATCATCCGAACTATCGTTTTATCTCCTGATAATACAGACCGGTATAGTAGACTATTTCCATTCGGATTTGTTTAAATTGTATTTTTTGCCGCTAGGCGGTGTGGTTGGCAGTCTGATACTGTTTGGATATTTGTTTTCATTTGCAAAATATAGTGGACATATAATACGTGTACTCTTGTTCTTTCAGACTATGCTATCTATTTTTTATCCTTTTTACGGCAGTGCTGAACTATTTTTACTTGGAACCGCCTCTGGATTACTTGCTCCAATGTTGGTTGAGAGGGCTAGATATTTTTCGATTTATACGATTGGAGTCGCTTTGGCATTTTCGTATACAATTGGAACTATTTTGATTAATATTCCATCGACACAAAGAGATACTTTGGCTATTTCGTTGAGTCTAATTGCATTTATTTCGTCATTTGGTTTGATAAAAAATCCCACTAAGGTTTTTGTCGGTGAGATTTTATATTATCGACATATTGTCTGCTTTGTCGGATGGGTAATACTTGATACGTCACTTTTTGAGACTCTTTCTAGGGATAGCCTAATGTCGATATGGCGACAAGGATATACTATTGAAATAGTTGTATTTCATATTTTGGGCGTATTTTTTGCAATCTTATTGAAAAACAAACGAGTAAAGAATTGGACTGTTTTATTTTTGTTTTTTGCAAGTTATCTTTCGTATTTATTTAAAATACAGATACTTCTTGCGGCTTTTTATCCGTTTGTAATTTCATTCTACAATGTTATAATATTTGAGAATCTTATTCTGGTACGAAGTTGGTACAAAATAGGTTTTTTAATGTTTTTAATTGGTTGGATTGCTAGTGGTATAGGTTTGGTTATAGCAATAAACCACAATATGATTAGTAGTTATTTATTGCTACTTTTGCTTATATTGTCAAAATATTTTTCAAAGGAAATAAATGTTTAGAAAAGCTCTACTTATTTTTATTCTGACTTTTACTACCGTCGCTAGCGCCGATGAGTTGAAATTTATTAATGGAAAAGTAACAGCCCACACCGAAGTGTTTGGCGAATCTGCTATCAATCCTAGCGTAAGCGATTTGTCCACCAATATACATATCAGTGGAGATATAACAAGTATAAAAGGCACTATTACAATTCCGCTTATTGGCCTGAAAAGTGATAATAGTAAAAGAGATGCACATATGCAAGAGGTGTTGGAAAGCAACAAGTTTCCAAATGCCGTATATACGATAACAAATATAGAAAAAGACGGTAATGGTTTTAAAATTAACGGCATACTCAACTTGCACAATGTAAAAAATACGGTAGCTATGAAGGGTAGTATAGAAAATGCCGGACCTATAATAAATATAAAGGTCGATGGTGCTTTTCCGATGAGTTCTTTTGGTATAGAACCACCAAGACTCTTATTTTTAAAAGTTAGGGACAGTGTGGACATAAGCGGTAATCTATCCTTATCTAAATAAACTTTTTATCGATAAAATCAGGAGTGTATTTGTCTTTGCTCGTGGACCGCTCTTGATAAACATCATATATTCTGCTATAATTCTTTTACAAAACATATAACTGCGTTACGAATTTAGGTTACGTCTCTACATTTAGATTTATCACTATTTTTTAAAACAAAGCTTGCTTATTTTGCAATAAATATATTTCGTAACGCTGTAGCATTATGATTTGTATATTAATATACTTAGGAATATCAAATGACAATGTAAGCTCCCCCAATTTTCGTACCAATCCGAGCTTAGTGTTTTGACCATTCTAACTTACCCTGCCTGATTGTATTTTTCCTTGTTTTCTAAATATCTTCGCTTGTACTCCTTTGGACTGA
>Ga0078972_1001788_pt1 | contig 77179 bp, 103 predicted proteins | sample YelNatPaOPGAMG01_FD_67568 | JGI IMG/M metagenome (GOLD analysis project Ga0078972, IMG submission 67568) | Hot spring thermophilic microbial communities from Obsidian Pool, Yellowstone National Park, USA - OP-RAMG-01 (SPADES assembly) (version 2) | ecosystem: Environmental > Aquatic > Thermal... | reverse complement strand
AAAGGGCAGGAGGGTTCGAACCGCGGTCCTCGGCTCTCCTCATAACTTCTTAGGTTAGTTTCTTAAACCTAAGAGTTATGCCAAAGGCCGATATCCTTGACCATTGTCCATCCCTTCTTTCCCGAGGCTTTCTTTCTAAGAAAGGCTCTTTTCGTGAACCTTTTCTTTTAGAAAAGGTTCTAAGAAAGGCTCTCAGTTTCTTTCCCGAGGCTTTCTTTCCAAGAAAGGCTCCTAGACTATGGGGCTATCTAAATTAAAAGAAATAAAAGAGGATTTAATAAATTTATCTTTTCTTGAGCTGTAAAGTTAGCGACACCCTTTTTGGTGCAGAAAAGCTAATCGGGCACTGACACCTTTAAAAACTTCGGGTTCCTAATTTAATTTATGAAAATTATGAAGACTTTTGACAAAAAAGCAGGCGGGCAACCTCTCGCGATATTATAAATTTTTTCGGTGTCCCACCGCCAAGGTTTTTGGCTACTTCTTCGCAACTTCGTTGCTAAACCCCGTTACACTCTCGCATTTTTTCAAAATGCTCGGGGGACTTAACAGCGATTTAACGGTTTCGCTCACATGCGGTTCGCTACACCTAAATCCTGCTTCGCAGGACTTCGTTAAATCGTGATGTTATCTGTAATTCCAGAGGTCGCCATTCGGCTCGCTTCGCTCCCGAAAAATTTTCTTTTGTTGCCTTCGTTAAAATTCACAAAACGAAAAAACTACGAAACTTCGCTTCGTCTAACAAAATTTTAACGAAATTTTTTCTTACTGACGACGGGGGGAGGGGGCTTTATTTTTCAAAAACCAAATAATAAATATGATTTGTTCTAATTAATTCTGGGATATTGTCTATTTTCTGTATAGGACAAATAAAAATTCCTTTGGGGTTCAATACTTTAGTCATAGTATTAAAAAGTTCAAAAGCAACAGGATAATATTTTTTTCCTATATAACCATCCATTATTTTTGCTATAAAAATACCCTCATTCTTCAAGATTCTAGGAATTTCTTTTTGGAGAGTAGCAAGAGCTTGTATGAATTCCTTTTCTGTCCAAAAAACTTCTTCTTCCTCATTTAGCATTTGTTCTTTAATGTTGAATTGCTTTATTTTCTCTCTAAAATAATAAGGAGGGTCAAAATAAACACAATCAATAGACGCACTTTCTTTTTTCTTTAGATACTCATTAAAATCTGCTTTAATAACATCCTCAAATAATTTTCTTTTGTCTACTTTTATTATTCTAAACTCTTCTTTCAAATCTTTCCAAGAAAGACCTCTACCATAAGTAATATCAAGAACGACGGATTGTGGTTTTACAAAAAACTTTAGAATATGTTGAAATACTGTGTTTGTCGAACCTTGAAAACATGTTAACATATTATCACTTAATCAATTATATTATATAAATTTTTGTTTTGCTGTGAGAATACTACAATAGCGAAAGCTTTATATACTACTTTTATTATAATATAAGATATGGAAAATAAAAATAGAGAAACAACAAGTATCAAAATAGATAAAGAATTGTGGAAAGAAGCTAAAAAATATTGTATCGATAAAAATATAACGATATCTGAATTAATTGAAAAATTATTAGAAAAAGAAATTAGAAATAGAGGATTAAAATGAGTTATAAATCTATTTGGGACTTTGGTAGAGAAGGGAAAGCAAATTATAGCGTTCATGGTATTGGAGAGTACCCAAGTAAAATTAGACCTATAGTTTTTTCTTTGGTTGTTGATAGATTCTCAAAAATTGGGGAGACTGTACTAGACCCTTTCTGTGGTTGTGGTACATTAGCAGTAGAAGCAAAATTACAAGGGAGAAATTCGATAAACTATGATATTAATCCAAATGCAATAGAACTTACAAAAAAGAAATTAGAAGCTCTAACAAAGAATGAGATGATTAATGCAACGAATGAGTTAATTAAAGATTTACAAAAAGATTTTCAAACCATATTAGGAAATGGGGATATTAAATATAAAAGTAAATTAAAACAAGTTCAAGCACAAAAAGAAGTTAAACGTTTAAAAGAAAGATTAAAACAAATTCAGAATGAAAATTCTATTTTTCATAGAACAACACATATTTGCGAAGTAAAAGATAGTAGAAAATTAGATTTGCCTAATGAAAGCGTAGATGCTGTAATAACAGATATACCTTACGCAAGTATGATAAGATATTCAGATTTGCCAGATGATTTAAGTAATATTGAGGACTACCCAAAATTTTTAGAGGAGTTAACCAAATCATTTAGGGAAATAGTAAGAGTCCTAAAAAGAGGTAAATATTGCGTTGTCTTTGTTGCCGATTATCGTGTAGGTGCTGCGAGAAGAATATTACCTGTTCATTCAGATGTTATACAGATAATGCAAGGTTTAGGATTAGTTTTATTTGATACTTATATTTGGAGATATTACAGAAGCGGTGGTTTTAGACCATTTGGTGCACCACCATATCAAGCTATGAATGTTCACATTTATATCCTAGTTTTCTATAAACCAAATGGCGATGTGGAATTAGACAAACAAAATAGGCCTATAAGGTATAGAAAAAAATTAGTTGAAAAGATAGAAAAAAACAAATCATCTACAACATCCTAAATTTTACCGTATTGTTAGTGCTATCAAATCTATATCCTAAGAGTTTTGGTTGATTTATCGTAATTTGTTTATTTCTTCTACTACCACTTAAAGAATTTGAGAAATATTTTAACGACATTGTCTTAACATTTGGTAAATTTAAATTCCTTGTTTTATCTGTGCCGATAACTATTGGTTGAATCTCTATATTATTTATTTCTGGTTCTGCATTTTCTGTAACTAACTGTGCAATCCATGGAGTATAATCTTTAACTTGATTGACTGCACTTTGATTAATTTTTCCTTGTTTTAATTCTATTACTGTTGCTTTAAATCTGATTCCGTCTCTTTTATGTAAGCAAAGAATATCTACTGTTTTTGTTGCTAAATTATAAGGGACCCAAGCCCCAAAATATTCTAATTCATTTAATGGACCTATTATATCCTTTAATACAGGTATATTCTTATCTATATTCTGCATAATCCACGCATGCAAAACAGTTTCTGGGGACAAATTTCCTTGGCGATCTGCAAAATTATTTAGATTTAGGGTGATTGGTGTAGCAGTATTAGATGGAGTATACGATTGAGTTACTAAAGTGGAAGTTTGGTTATTATTTATTTTTTGAAGTAAGCGGATTAGTTTCTCGGATTCTTCCGGTAGAATATGCATTATACTTCTTGCCCTTCCTGCACCAGTTGTTTTTCTAAAGAGCATAGTCCATAAAATTCCATGGTCTGTATGATCCACATAGGCATAATCATCTTCCACAGATTTTTCAAAAAATTTCTTTACTTTAATTTTTATTCGATTAGGTAAAATTGGAAAATCTATAATTCTATTGCAGTTTAGACATTTTGCTGGACTGAATTGATTTGCCCTTTTAGGAGAAAATACATGACCACAGATACATTTTCCTTTCACAGTTTTGCCAGTAGTTTGGTCAGTTATATCAACTGGATCAAAAAAAGGATCACCATCAATTTCATATATTCCATGAAAACCATTTGATTCTCGTTCCTCTGAACTATATCTTTGATAAAAAAAGACAATATCACCATTTCTTAAGCTCATTAAATCTGCATATACCCCGTATCTCTCATTTACCCCGTTTGGGTTCACAACACCACAAAATTCAAATTTACTATGTACTGTAAATGTATTGTTGTCTACAACAAAAACATGAGCATTTGGGAATGGCTTATTTTCAGTCATATTGTAGTATCTCCAAATATAGTTTATATATTTAATTGTTTCTATAAATTATAAATAAGAGTGCTTTAGCATGTCTACTCAAGAAATTATTCTGGACTGTCCTTTTTGTAAAAAATCCACAATAAAGACACTTTATACGCCCGGCTTTATAACTTCAAGAAAAACTTGGAGTGCGGCAGCTGGAGGCAAATCCGTAAGATTCAGAACTTCAGATAAATATGAGTTTGTTTCTGGATGTTCAAACTGTGGCAAAACAAAAAAAGAAGTAAAAGACGCGTATGAAGGAAAAAAACAAATATCACACGAAGAAAGACTGAAACGAATAAAAGAATCTGGCTTACCAACAATAATAGAAAATAAATATTGAGATTTTTATTTTTCCTCGCCCCCTCTCCCGTTGCTTCGCAACATATACTCTGCCTTCGGCAGTTATCTTATAGCAGTAAGAAAAAACTACGGTGGCAAAAAATTTTCGGCGACCTCTGGAACTCTGCGGTGCTCGGCTTCGCCTCCGCTCCTCGCCACGCCCTGCGGGCTTTCACTTCGTTCAGGACGCCTAACAGCGATTATCTGGAATTTTCCTGCGAAAAATTCCCAAATTCTTCGCTTATTTGATAAAATTAAGAGTGGCGAAGAACTTCAGATAATCGCATATGTTATAGGTGACGTTTACTTTACAGCTCATCTTTTCTGATATTTTTTATCTATTTTTTCTTTAAGTTTATCTAAAGCATCTTGTAAGGCATACATTAAAACATATGCATATTTGGTTTTGATGCTTTCAGACCTTCCCGAAGCTCTAACTAATTTAACATTAATTTCATAATTCCACTTATTTTGAGTTCCATGAAGCTTTTTAATATGGATTCTTATTTCATTAGTATCTGGTAAAATTTGTTTTAAGCGTTTTACATCTGAAGCTAAATATTCTTTTAAGTATTCAATTTGTTCATAATCAAGAGGATCCCCACTGAATCTTAACCATACACCTTCCTCTTGAGTTTCATTTAATATTTTGTTAAGAACATCCCATCTATAAAACATGCCTAAAACTTTTTTATTTTCGTCTAAAACCACAGAACCTTTCATTTTATATTCTAAAAGTTTATTCAAAGCATCTTTTACTTTATCATTAGGCGAAATAGGAGGTATATTTTTAATTATATAATTTCTTATAGGCATTTGTAAGGAAGAATATTGTTCACCAACTACATCTTTTCTGCCTTCTTTTTCTCTAGGTAAGGTATAGAAATCTCTAAGAATATCTGTCGAAGTAACCATGCCAATACAACTTCCTTTTTGATCTACAACAGGTAATCTATCAATAGTGTGGTACCTCATTATTCTTCTAGCTGTTGAAATAGGGTCATCTTCTTTTAGAAGATTAGTTATAGGTCTCATAATTTCTTTAACTTCAATTTCATTAAGTTTAGGATTATCTAACAAATGCGATATAACATCAAAATCAGAAACAATACCTTTAAGTTGTTCTTTTTCGACTATAGGTATAGCTTCTATACCGCTTTTAAGAAGTAAGCTTATAATATCCCTTATGCTTGTTTCAGGTTTTGCAGAAGGAGGTGTTATCATAACAGCGCTTACTTTTGTCTCAGGATTTGCTTTTACAAAGTCTAATATATCATAATAGGTAACTAAGCCTACTAATCTTTTTTCGTCTACTACTGGAATTTCTTTGAAACCAAATTTTTCCATATTAATTACAACTTTTTTAATTTCATCATTCGGAGAAATAGTTACGACATCTTTAGTCATAATATCTTCAGCTGTTTTTTCCATGAATTTCACCTACTTTAAATTTTAATATTATTGATAATTAAAAATATGTCGTTTACAAACTTTTAGTCATATAATACCCTTCTTTTTGATAGCCTAATTTTTTATAATATTCCCTTACACCTATTCCTGAAATTATAAACATTTTCTTTTTATTTTCTTCTTTAGCTATTTTTTCTGCTTCTGTTAAAAGTTGTTTTCCATAGCCTTTATGCTGAACTTCACCTTTTTTACCTATAGATGTTTGTTCTCCATAAACATGTAATTCTCTTATATAAGCTATTTCTGTTGAATTTATCCTCAATCTTATGAAACCTAAAAGAGAATTAAATTCATTAACTATTTGAATGAAGTATTCTTTACCTTCAGAAGCTTCATAAACTTCTTTTTTAATTATATTTAATTTTCCAAATTTTTTAGTGTGACCAATCTCTCTACATCTTATACAATTGCATGTAGGATTATTCATCATCTGTCTTAAATTAGTAGTCTTTATACCTGCTACAATTTGGTGAGTTGGAATATCTCTTTCAATTCTCATTATTCTTATCCATTCAGGACATTTCTTTTTAATTTCTTTTATAATCTTAATAGCTTCCTTTTCAGTATAAGGTTGATATTTTCCTTCTTTCCAATCTTCATAGATTTGACTACCTTTTACAACAAGACAAGGGTATATTTTAATCATATCAGGTTTAAAATCTGGATTTTTAAAAATTCCTTTTTCACTTAAAAAAGCATCAATATCTTTTTTAGGAGAACTACCAGGAAGACCTAACATCATTTGATATAACACTTTAAAACCATAATTCTTAAGGAGTTTAGTAGCTTTAATTACATCTTTTATTTTATGACCTCTATTTACTTTTTTATAAATAGAATCATAAATAGTTTGAACGCCTAATTCTACTCTTGTCCCTCCCATTCTTAACATGAACTTTATATCTTTTTCACTGCAAAAGTCAGGTCTTGTTTCAAAAGTTATACCTATACATCTTACTTTGGCAGTTTCATTTTCCTTTTGTATTTCTTCAAGAGTTTTATCATACATTTTTTCTTCAGGAAAATCATTCATAGCTCTTAAACATTCTTTTATAAAATGTTCTTGATAATCTTTAGGAAGAGAAAGAAAAGTACCTCCCATTATTATGAGTTCGCATTTTTCTACAATATGACCTTCAGCAGTTAATTGAGCTAAACGATTTTGAACTTGTTTATAAGGATCATAATTATTTGCTTTAGCCCTTCTTGCTGCTGGTTCAGTTCCAGTATATGCTTCTGGCACTTCATCTATATGAGGACAATAAGTACATTTACCATGAGGACATGGTGCTGGTTTAGACATTACAGCTATTACAGCTACTCCTGATAAAGTTCTTACTGGCTTTATTTTAATTAATTTTTTAAATTGATTTCTTGTTGCTTCATCCATTTTTTTAAGTAATTCAATATTAGAAGGCCAATTTGAGTGGTATTTTGAAGATAATTTTCTCTTTGATTTTTCTAATTCTTTTTTGTTTTTTATTTTTCCATTTTTTAATGCTTCTATTAATTCATCAATCATACAAACCTTTTTAACACCATGATAAGTTTTTAATTTTATGGGAGCAGTTTTAGAAGTTCCGATAATTCAGGGAGTTTCCTTATTTTCAACATATACACCAGCAAGTATAATAAAGCGTTTTATAGCTTATCTAATTGATTTACTCATTTTTTATTTTGCTTTTTTTACTCCTTTTTTGTCTATTTATGCTTTTCTATCTAATTTGCCTATAAGTAGTGAATTAAATGTTTTAAAAAATTATATCTTAAATTCCCCAGAAGCTTATTTGAAATTGTTAGTAGCTTACTTTGGTGGTCTCTTTTTACTTTTAGCTTATTTTACCTTTTTTGAAGCTCTTTTAAATTCTACTTTGGGTAAAAAACTTTTGAATTTAAAAGTTGTTAGTGATAAATCTAAAATTTCTTTTGTTTCAGCAATTATAAGAAATCTTTCTAAATCAGTGCTCTTTTTTATTTTACCTTATGATACTTTATTAGCTATTTTTAACCCATCAAAGAAAAGATTTTTTGATTTTTTAGCTGGAACGAAAGTTGTTAATATTTCTTCGGTATATAAAATAGAGGAGTGATTATATGGATGATCTTATAAAAAATGTTAGTGTATTTTTGATGATGCTTTTATTTTCAGTGTTATTAGCTATAATTTTAGGTATTATCTTTTATTCAGAAGGAGGTAATGTGGCTCAAATAAATATATATAATGAAATATCTTCCTCATCTTCTGTTTTTTCAGGAAGTATATCAAGTGAAGATATTATAAATTTAATTAAAAAAGCTGATTCTGACCCCAATATTAAAGCTTTGTTAATTTCAATTAATTCTCCAGGAGGTACTTTTGTTTCATCTAAAGAAGTAGTTTTAAGTTTGAAAGCTGTTAAAAAACCTAAAATATGTTGGATGCATGATATAGCTACCAGTGGCGCTTATTGGGTTGCTACTGCTTGTGATGTAATTGTTGCAGATGAATTTACTTTAACTGGTTCAATTGGTGTTACTGGCAGTTATCTTGAATATTCTAAACTTTTTGAAAAGTACGGTATAACTTATGTTAGGTTAGTGAGTGGTGAAAAGAAAGATATAGGCAGTCCCTATAAAAATATTACTTCCTCAGAAAGAGAAGATTTGCAAAAACTCATAGATGAAATGCATAATTATTTTGTAGAATCTGTTGCTAATAATCGTAATTTATCTAAAGATTTTGTTTTAAGTATAGCTGATGGAAATTTTATGACTGGAAAGGAAGCATATAATCTAAAGTTAATTGATTATTTAGGAGATAAAGAGCTTGTTTATAATCTAACCCAAAAATATGCTAATCTCACGGATATTAAAGTTGTTGTTTATGAAACTAAATTTAACTGGTACGATTTATTTTTAGGGACAATTAGCAAAGCTATAGAAAATAAATTATCAAATAATAATTTTTTAATTAAAGTTTAACTTTACTGTTTCCACATTGAATTAAACATATTGTTTAATGCAGTTGCAATGGGTTGAGAATTAAGCCAAATGCCTATATCATAGTTAGGATGTAAATCTTTATCATCCAATAGCATTAAAATCGCATGTTTACCATCAATGATTGTAAATCTTGCATTTAAATCTTTAATATTTTTTACTTCTGCTATTTCTTTTAACTTTTTAATTACTTCTGAATTTTCATCATTTATTTGAGTAGCTATTCTAATAGAAACCCCTCTTTTCTTTGCACTTTCAAGGGCTGATTTTAAATATTCTAATTTTCTTAGAACTCCTGCTTCTGAAGTAACTATAAGTACATCTTGTTTAGCATTTTTAATTAAAGTTTCCATATGTGAATAAATATTAGGTCTGCCTTTAAGAGCTCCAGAAAGTTCGCTTGGTTCAATAAAATTTATTCCTTTTTTGAATAAATTATCAAGAGTTTTTAATGCTTCTGTACCTTTTATTTTTTCAAGCTCTTCAACTGAATTAGATGCACTTTCGAGTACATTCTTTTTTGCTCTTTCAATAACATTTTGAGGATCAACAGCAATATATTGGATAGGCTTACCAAGTTTCATTATTACAAAACCTTTTCTTTCAAGAGATTCAAGAATATCATAAGTTCTACTTCTAGGAACTTCAGCTATGGTTGATAATTCACCAGCCGTTGAAATTCCTCTTGATAGTAAAGATACCCATATCTTAACTTCATATAAATTTAAGTCAAATGTTCTTCTTAATTTTGCAAGCATTTCATCTTTCAATACCATCTTGAATCATCTCCTCGAAATATTACTATTATAAAAAGATGTCAATTTTTAAATAGTTATCCACTCATTAATGTATTTGCTATTTTTAAGTAACTAAAAATTTACTTATTTATAAACATTTCGCTTACACTTCTTTTGTATTTTTATAAAGAACTTTTTTATGGACAGGTTTCATATTTAGTGCATCAAGGTTATTATATTGAGCTTTGGATAAAATTAAAAACCGTATAGAATAATTAAAATTTTTTTTAATTTCATCTACTACTTTTTGTACATCATCATTTTTTATATTACCCACTATAAGTATATTTGACATAGTTTCATTAGAGTCTATAAGTAAAATTTCTTCAATAGGATAATTAATTATATTTGATACAAGAATATCTAAAGGATTTCGTTTAGGTATTAATCTTTCAAGTAGTATATATGCCTCTGAATTTTGATTTACTTTGTATATTTTTGTTGTTCCAATAGCAACCTTTTGTAAAAGATTTACACTTTCAAATTTTTTAAACACCCTATATACTGTTGAAGGAGGAAGTTTAGTTAATTGAGCTATTTGCCTTATTTGTACCATATCTTTATTCTCTATTTCATTGAGTATTTTTAGAGTTTTTTCATCAAATAGCTTTTCAAGTATATCCATAATAATTTAATTAGTAAAGTAAATATATAAATGTTCCTAAAATGAAACATCGTTTCAAATATAGAATGATGTTTCAGATTTGAAATAGAAAAGTATTTATTCAAATTTATGTTAAATAAATTATGGAATTAGATAAAGTTATTTTTGAAAGAAGAAGTATAAGACGTTACCTTCAAAAACCAGTTGAAGAGAAAAAATTAATTAATATTCTTGACGCTGCAAGATTTGCTCCTTCTGTAGGCAATTTACAGGAGTGGCGTTTTATAATTATAAGAGATTCTAAAAAGAAAAAAGAACTTTCAGATGCTTGTTTTGGTCAAAGTTGGATTGCTGAAGCGCCAGTTTTAATAGCTGTTTTTACAGAAGATGAAAAAGTTGTCCGTTTATATGGAGAAGAAGGCAAAAATAAATATATTTTTTATGATGCTGCCGCTGCTATTCAAAATATACTCTTAACAGCTTATTCTAATGGTTTAGGAGCTTGTTGGGTTGGAACTTTTGATGAAACTGCTGTTAGACGCATTCTTAAATTGCCAGATGATAAAACTCTTCATTCTTTAATTGCTTTAGGATATCCGGCAGAGAAACCAGTTGCTCCACCAAGATGGAGTTTAAATTCATTAATTTTCCTTGAGGAGTTTAAAAGATAAGTAAATCTCCACAGGAAATTGCATAAGAAATTAAGGTTTATACACTACAAAATAATGATTATAATACAAAAATATTTATAAGCTAAAACATTCTTTAGAATATTAAATAAAATTCAAACACAATCAAACTCTTCCTTGAACAGAAATCACTTAGATTTTAATGGATTGATACTATAATTTTAAACTCTTCCTATCCCCATATAATCAATGCATATATATAAACTTTTCGGTTCGGGGGCAAATTTAAAAAATAAAAATATAAGGGAGTGTAAAAATGGATTTTATTGTACAAGATGCGTTAAAACAGATAAACCAAACAAATGAAGATATAATTGTAGGAAGAGCCAATATCAAAGTTATAGGTGTTGGCGGAGCAGGAAATAATATGGGGGACTGGTTATTCCACAAAGGAGTAAAGGGTGCTGAAATAATATTAGCAAATACTGATAAAGCACATTTAGATGCAAGAGAAGCAGATAAAAAATTATTAATTGGAAAAGAATCAACAAGAGGTCTTGGAGCTGGAGGGTATTTAGAAGTAGGAGAACAAGCAGCAAAAGAATCCTTACCAGAAATTAAAGATGCTCTTAAAGGAGCAGACATGGTTTTCGTATGTGCAGGTATGGGCGGAGGAACAGGTACAGGAGCAAGTCCTACTGTAGCTCAAGTAGCTAAGGAACAAGGCGCAATTGTAATAGGTACTGTAACCATGCCTTTCAAAATAGAGGGTTCAAGAATTGAAAAAGCTGAAGAAGGGTTGACTAAATTAAGAAGAAATTGTGATACAGTAATTGTAATTGATAACAACAGATTAATTGAAATGGCAGGACAACTTCCTTTGAGACAAGCTTTTGGTGTAGCAAATGAACTTATATCTACTATGATTAAAGGTATTGTAGAAATGATAACTGTACCTTCTTTGGTCAATAGAGATTTTGCAGATATTAAAGCTGTAATGAAAGGTGGAGGAGTAGCAGTAATTGGTGTTGGAGAATCGGATTCAGAAAATAAAGTTGAAGAATCAGTTAAGAGAGCACTTCTTAATCCATTACTAGATGTATCTTATGAAGGAGCCCAAGGAGCATTAATACATATTACAGGTGGTCCAGATATGACTCTTGAAGATGTAGCAAGAGCAGGAGAAATGGTTACATCTTCTTTGGATAAAGATGCTATGGTAACGTGGGGAGCAAGAGTTCAAGATAATATGAGCGGAAAAATGAGAATTATGACTATTATAACAGGTGTTAAATCTCCATATATCTTAGGACCAGGAAGTAACAGCAGAAAATCCTTAGAGGAAAAAGCTGCAAAAATTTCAGATGAATTAGGTATTCAAATTTTGAGATAAGCTTTTATTTTGGGGATTTTCCCCACTTATTTAAATTTTTATATTCACATAATCAATGTGGGGCTGAAAAAGCCCCGTCCCCCTTCAGTAGGTGAGTCGGGATTTAATGCTCATCCTTAGTGAGCACCCCTATTGCCCGATGAGAAGCTCCTTTTGGAGCTTCGAGGGTTTAATTCTTAAACTTTTATTTTTTAACACAAGTTATTGTTGTTTTTCCAAAAAATTTTGGGAAAGTTTTATTAAACTTTTTCTTTTCTTCTTTGGAAGGAAGGTGAAAAAATGAATAATGATGAAACTCTTTCAAAGCCAATTAAACTAAGAATAGAAGCCCTTAAAAATTTGAAAAAAGGGGATTATGCTATAATTTTTAGTGCCCCAAAACAACCTCATGTTATATTAAAAGCAGATGGTTTTGATTTTGGTTGTGGAAAAGCCAATTTTTGTGCTAAAGTAGATTATGAACAAAAAGAAGTAACTTTATGCTATTCTGAGATTTTCTTTAATAAAGAACATAATAATACTTCACTGTGCATTTCCTTTAATGAATTATACAGAGTTTATATTTTAAGTGAAGAAATTGCTCAAAATGTTCGTGAAATTAATTCTATTGTAAAAGATGAAAATGATTTAGAAAAAAAGTTAGGTGTTTATGATGCAGGACTATATGATCCAAAACAATATAATTTGGATCTTAAATTAGGTGTTGTAGAAGAAGACCCTCTTAGTTTAAGTCCAAATGATTATAATTTAACACAAGATACTAATGCTAAAAGATATACACAGACTCAATTGTCTATTTATTGAATATAACATTTTATAAGTTTTATTTTATTTTAATTATTTATGATAAATCATGGAGACAAAGTAAGATTAATTACTAAAGATGGGGAATCTTTTGAAGGTATATATATAGATACTCCTGAATTAAGTGGAAAAGATTTTATTACTTTGAAACTTTCTTCTGGTTATAATATTGGTATTTCAAAAAAAGAAATATCTTCTTTAGATTTAATTAAAAAAAATATATCCCCTGAAGAGAAAACACAAGTTATTAAAAAGAAAAAGGATTTACCTTCTATCTCACTTTTATCCACAGGAGGAACCATCTCTTGTAAAGTTGATTATAGAACAGGGGGAGTTAATCCTAAAATAACAGCTCAAGATTTTATAAACAATGTGCCAGAAATTACTAAGTATGCTAATATAAATGCTAGACAAGTTATGCAAATTCCAAGTGAAAATTTGACAGTTAAAGATTGGCAAAAATTAGCCCGTGAAATTTACAAAGAGATTAAGAAAGGAACAGATGGAATAGTAGTTACTATGGGAACAGATACTTTACATTATTCAGCGGCTGCTATCTCTTTTATGCTTAAAAACTTAAATGTGCCTATTGTTTTTGTAGGCGCCCAAAGATCAGTAGATAGAGGTTCTTCCGATGCTTATCCTAATTTACTTTCAGCTGTTATGACTGCTTCTAAATGGGATGGTGCAGAAGTAATAATATGTATGCATAAAACTACTAATGATGGTTTAAATATGCTTATAAGAGGTGTAAAAGCGAGAAAAATGCATACTGAAAGAAGGGATGCTTTTAGACCTATAAATGATTTACCTTTAGCTTTCATAGATTATGAAAGAGGGCTTATAACTCCTAAATCAAATTATAGAAAAAGGTCAAAAGAATTACCTAAACTTGAAATTGAAATGGACGAAAAAGTAGGTTTAATCTATATATATCCTAATATGAAACAAGATGTCCTTCAACATTTTATTGATAATGATTATCATGGTGTTGTTTTAGCTGGTACTGGTTTTGGTCATGTACCAACAGGCCCTTCAAATTCTCTTTTACCAGTTCTTAAGAGATTTAATAATAAAGGTATACCTGTAATTATGACTTCTCAATGTTTATATGGAAGAACAAACCCTTATGTTTATAGTCCCTTAAGACAACTTTCAATGGAAGCTAAGGTAATTTTTGCAGAAGATATGCTTCCAGAAGTTGCTTATATAAAATTAATGCATATCTTAGGTAAAACAAAGGATCTTGAAGAAATTAAGAAACTTATGCTCACAAATATGGTAGGGGAAATTAACCCCTTGAGCCAAGTAAATTCATTTTTAATATAGGTGATATTTTTGACTTTTGAAACTGATTGGGAAAAATTAGGACTTAAAGTTGGATTAGAAATTCATCAACAATTAGATACTCATAAATTATTTTGTAATTGTCCTTCTCTTTTAAGAGATGATAATCCTGACTTTGTTGTAAAGCGTAAACTTAAAGCAGTAGTTGGAGAAACTGGTAATGTAGATATAGCAGCTATTCATGAAGAATTAAAAGATAAAACTTTCTTTTATGAAGGTTATGATGATACTACTTGTCTCGTTGAATTAGATGAAGAACCACCTCATCCAATAAATCCTGAAGCCTTAGAAGTTGCCATTCAAGTTTCTAAACTTTTGAAAATGAAAATTTTTGATAGAATTTATATTATGAGAAAAACAGTTATTGATGGATCTAATCCTACTGGTTTTCAAAGAACTGCTTTTTTTTCGAGAGATGGTATTTTGAAAACTTCTTTTGGAGATGTTAAAATTACTTCTCTTATGGTAGAGGAAGAAGCTTCACGCAAAATGAAAGAAGAAAATAATAATATATACTGGCGTGTAGATCGTTTGGGAATTCCTTTATTGGAAATAAGTACCGAACCTCAAATGCGAACTCCAGATCAAGTTAGAGAAGTTGCCGAAAAAATAGGTTTACTTATTAGAATGACTGGTAAAGTTAAACGAGGAAAAGGCACTATTAGACAAGATGTAAATATATCTATAGTTGGAGGAAATAGAGTTGAAATCAAAGGTTTTCAAGAACTTCAAGATATTACTAATTTAGTAAAACTTGAAGCTGAGCGTCAATATAATCTTATTAGACTTCATGAAAAAATTAAACTTCGTAATCCTAAAATAGATAGGACTTTCTTTGACCTTAAAAAAATTTTGGCTAAAACAGAGTCAAAATTAGTTAAAACTGCCTTAGAAAGCAATAAAGAAATTATAGGTATTAAAATGCCTAGTTTTGCTGGTCTTTTAAAAGATAAAATACAAGGTGAGAGGTATTTTGCTAAAGAATTTGTAGACTATTTAAAAGTTCTAACAGGTATCTCTGGTTTTATTCACTCTGATGAACTTCCTGGTTATGGTATAACTGAAAAAGAGATTTCACAAATCAAAGTTCTTTTAAATTGTTCAATTTATGATGCTTTTGCCTTTGTGACAGGTGAAAAGAAAGAAGTCGAAAAAGCTTTAAATGTTTTACTTGATCGTTGTGAACAATTTATTAAAGAAGCAGTACCAAGTGAAGTGAGGTTTCCGAATGATGATTTAACAACTAAATTTTTAAGACCTATGCCTGGAGCAGAAAGAATGTACCCTGAAACTGATCTTTTACCTGTAGATTTAAGTAAAAATTTTATAGATAGCATTAAAATTCCAGAAACACCAGAAGAGAAAACTCAACGCTTTTTAAACATAGGCTTATCTCAAGATTTAGTTGATCAAATTATAAGAAGTAGAGATTTAAATCTTTTTGAGAAAATGGTTTCAATGTTTAAGAAAGTAAGCCCCACGAATATAGCTAATATTTTACTTTCTTCAGCTGATGAAATTAAAAAAAGGTATAATATAGATTCTTCATCTCTTAAAGATAAGCATTATATAGATGCTTTTAATCTTCTTGAAGAGGGTAAAGTAGCTAAAGAAGCTTTAATTGAAATTTTAGCTTATCTTGCTAGAGAACCCAATAGTACAGCTTTGGAAGCTGCTAAATCTCTTAATTTAACTAAAATTTCTGAGAAAGAATTGGAAGAAATAATAGATAAGATTATCAAAGAGAATGAAACTTTAACTGCTGAAAAACAATTTCAAATTTTAATGGGTTTTGTAATGCGTAAGGTAAGGGGTAGAATCGATGGAGAAATTGTTGCAGAAACTCTGAAGAAAAAATTGAAAGTATAATTTAAAGAAAAGCTATTAAATATAAAAGTTTTTAAAGTCTTTATGATATTAGATAAAAAAGATTTAGAAATTGTATTATCAAATTTAAAAAGTTTTGAAAATCCTAAATTTGAATTAGAACAATATTCAACTCCTTCTGATTTAGCTGCTGATCTTCTTTGGCAAGCTTTTATGGACGGCAATATACATAATAAGATAGTAGTTGATTTAGGATGCGGAACAGGTATCTTAGCTTTTGGTGCATCTATGCTCGGAGCAGAAATTGTTTATGGTTTCGATGTAGATAATGAAGCTTTAAAAACTGCTGAAGAAAATTTAAAACGTTTGAAAGAAATTAAAATTATTTTGAAAAAAATAATCTTTATGAAAAAAGATGTTTCAGAAGTAAATAAACTATGTGATACGGTGATTATGAATCCTCCTTTTGGAATACAAACTCGTAAAGCTGATCGTCCTTTTCTTGAAAAAGCTTTTGAATTAAGTAATTTTGTTTATTCTATTCATTCAGCTAATTCTGGTAAATATTTGAAAGCTTTTGCTGAAGAACATAATTTTAATGCAGCTTTAATTAAAAAAGGTAAAATAATCTTATCTCCAACTATGAAATTTCATACTAAATCAAAATATCCTATAAATGTAGAAATATGGAGATTTGTGAGGGTTCAAAAATGAAATTAACTTTTGAAATTTTGGAAAAGAAATATCCAGAAACAGCAGAAGCTTTTTTGGAAGATTTAAAGTTACTTCCTATCTTTTTAAATTATTTTAAAGAAGTTCAAGATAAATGGCTTTTAGAAATAGGTTTAAATGAAGATGAAATACATAAAGTTCGTAAAACTATAAATAAATATTGGGAAATAAGAGATAAGATTGAAAAGGAGCGCCCACCTAAAGATAAAAAAGAAGAAGTTTTAATTGAAGATAAAGCTCTTAGACAGGTATTTGAAGGTAAGTTTTTGAAAATAGAAAGTAAAGTCAAAAATTTTGAAAATATTGCAGAGACTATAATTAAATCAGAAAATTCTAATTGTGTGGTAATTTCGCCTTCTAAACTTAAGAAACTTGAAAAGAATCTTTTATTTGCCCACCAACATGGAAAAGTTTTCCCTGAAAATTTTTTAGTTTTTGATCCTTTTAAAGGTAAAATTATTTTATATGAAGTAATTCAAAAGGAGGAATGAATATGGCAACAGCTAAGTCAGGAAATGTACCTGAAGTATCTAAAGATGAACAAATAGGTTATCATAAAGGTTCTGTTGAAACTCTTTTAAAAGAGAGGCAAGAACTTTATAGATTAATAACTATTGTTGATGCCCTTTTAAAGATGCATGTCGGAGAGCTTCAAAAATTAGGTGTTAAATTCCAAGTTAAACAAGAATTAGAGAAAAAACTTTAATTACATTTTAAATCTTAGTAAAGCAGCTATACTTAATTTAGCAAATCTCTCTCCAGCGTCGTGTTCGGTGGAAATTATTTTAATTTCTACTTTATTTTTTTCAGCTTGACTCATTAAAGAATCTATTTCTTCAAATTTATTTTTCTCTCTATATTCATTTAATAAATTTTCTGAGATAAGAAGAGTTTCAGCAGCTCCATAATCTATAGCTTTTTTAACTTCTTCTATTCCGTATGCTAAAGGTTCATTTTTCCCTATTCTTTTAAAAACTTCTTCTACTAATTGAGTTTCTTCCCAAACTCTATTTTTCTTCGAAATACTTTCTATAGTTCCACTCTTAATTAATTCATTTATTCCTGTTTTTCCAGAATGATATATTTTAACAAAGAAAATTTTATTTTTAAGATTAGAAAATTTATCTATTATATTTTTGGCATTTTCAGATAAAAATCCAACACCACCTAAAATTACATTAGGAATATTATTTGTTTTAGCAAGATTATCTAAGATGTTTAATAATTTTTGAATAAACATTTCTTGATTTTTTTCATAAGCTTTTATTTCTTTTTCTGAAAGATTTTCAAATACGTCTGTTAAATATTCAACGCCGTATTCATGTATCACAGCAATAGTTGCTTCACCATAATCTGCTGCACAAAGTAATATTTTAGGTCTTTTAGATGCTTCTTCTGCTTCTTTAAGTCTTTGAATCTCCCAATTTTTGAAAATTTTATTAATTTCTATTATTGTTCCTTCTTCAATTGCTAAAGTATGATATGTGTTTAAAGGAACCTCAGAATTACTACATTGGATTATTCTTCCTAAAAGACGAAGAGTTTTACTTTGGCTATTAAATTCAATTTTTTCAACATTTATTTTTATAAACATATATTTTCTTTGGCCTTCTTCTGAATCTCCCTTTTTTACTATTCTTGTACTTTCGCTGCCAACTATATCTCCTTTATTAATTATTTTTGAAAGTAACCAAAGATCATCTATTGTATTTACTTTAAGTTTAATAAATTCTTTTTTCTTTCCTATTTCTAAAATTTGCATATTCTAAAATAAAGTTTAAATTTTTATAAAGATGAGGTTTTATACTAAACTACAAATTATTGTTGGTCTTATTTATAATGAGATACTATATATTGTGGATAACTCTTAAATAAGATAATTGCTTTTTATACATAGGGTGTCAAGTATGAATAAATTTGCTGAAACTGAAATGTTGAAAATAAGATATTGTGATTTCTGTGGGTCAGAAAAGGTAGGCTTTAATAACCGTTATTACTATTGTAAAAAATGTGGTTCTATTTTAGAAGATAAATCATCTAAATTTAAAGGATATTGAATAAAATTAAAGAATAAAATAACATCCCTGAAACGAAAACAGCCATAGTTAAATAAATTAAGAAGTTTCCTCCAGGTACGATATATACTGGCTTAGTTTTACTTTTGCGTGCTTTTAAAGTTATAAATCCTGTTAAAAGACCCATCATACCTCCTGCATAAGTTCCTGAAATACTTAATAAATTTACAAAATCAAGATTACTAAAGACAAAAATTATAAAAGGGATAAAAGCTGTGATGAACCACGAAAGTCTTTTATCTAACTTCCAATCATTGATATAAACATCTTCTACAACTTTACTTAGAGCTAAGTAAGGTGTTATCATAGTAAGAAGTATGAAAATATCTCCTAACTTTTTATACTCTATCATAGCTTTAGTTGCTATTTCTTCAACCCTTGAACCAAAAACACCAACGAAAGTATAAGTGAATATAAAGTAAATTGATAAAGAAACTATTGAAGCTATTAATATAGCACTAAATATTTTTTTCTGATTATTTTTGAGTATTTCTTTTACTTCGGGAATTACACTATACCCTAAACTTGCAAAAAGTACCAATCCAAAGGGAAGTAAGATTTTTGAAGGATTTATTTGATTTAAATTATTAGTGTTAATATAAGGTAAGAGTAAAGTACATATTATAATTACAAGAGCTAACTTTGAAAAAGTTATTAATAGTTCACTTTGACCAAGACGTCTAATTCCTAAGTAAACTAAAGGAGAAGCTATAACAAAAAAGATTGAGCTAAATATTAAAGGATCTCCGAAGCCGAATATATCCCTAAGTGCCCAACCAATTCCTATTAAATAAGCAATTACAGCAGTATATGTTCCAAATATCTCAAAAATAGTCATAAAAATTTTCCACTTTTTTCCTAAATATACTTCAGCTAAACCAGCGAGTTGATGTTTTTCTTTAGTTCTTAAACTAACTTCGCCCACATAAAGAGACATTAAAGTTGCAGCTGAACCTACAATAACAAGATTTAAAATTCCAGCAAGAAAGCCAGCTTTAGCAAAGATGTAAGGCAAACCTAAGATACCAGCACCTACAATAGTTCCAATAATTAGAGTTATAGCATATAAGTAAGATATTGAATCATTTTTATTTTCCATAAAACTCTAAAAAGTTTATAAGCATATAAATATTTTGTAATAATGATAACAATGGACTATTCCAATTTTTTGAAACTGCCTTTTTCAAAGAAGAAAATTTTGTTTGGTTATCCTTTATTAATATTATTAACTATGCTTCTTTTCGATTTATTTGCATACATAATATATAAATTATATCCTCTCTCAAGTTTTCTTTTATTCTTATTAAGTCCTTTGATATTATTAATATTGTTTTCTATACAGCAAGGTTATTTATTAGACTACATATCAAATATATTTCAAAACAAGTTTGAAATGCCTAAATTAAATTTAAAATCCCAATTGATTAAAGGTCTTCTTTTTCAAATAATTTTTATTATATCATCAATTCTTTTTTTCTTTATTCCTTCATGGATTATTTTACCATTTTTACTTTTGATTCCTCTTGGTTTAATTAAGTTTTTAATCTTATTAATAAGTGTTTTTTATCTTATCCTTATAATTCCTTTATTTTCAGGTATAAAATATAAATATGCAGAAACTTTGGATATTTTTAAAGTATTTAATTTTTATGATATTATTAAAAAAGTTTATACTAAAAAATTTATATTTAATTTATTTTTTGCACTTGTAATAGCTTTATCTTTTTTAATTATTTTTTCTTTACCAATAATGATATTAATTATAGTAGCTTTACTTCTCTTTTTAACATTAAATAAAATCGGACTTTTTTTCGGCTTTGTAATTCTTTTTGTATGTTATTATACTTTCTTTGTTTTAGGCTTTTATATTAGTTTAGTTGTTGATAGTATACTAGCTAATGCCTATAAAGGTGAAACTTCTGTTTCGTCATCAAAAATAGAAATTGAAAGTATAATTTCAAATATAATTTCAGAAGGGAAAAAAGAAGTAAGTAAAAAGAGAAGAAAAAAAGTTAGAAAAACTAACCAAGTAAAAAAGCGGAAAAAGTAATCCAAAATGTTTAAAAAATAGATTTTGTTTTCTTTTATAGTGCTCCGATAGTCTAGGAGCCTTTCTTAGAAAGAAAGCCTCGGGAAAGAAGCTGAGAGCCTTTCTTAGAACCTTTTCTAAAAGAAAAGGTTCACGAAAAGAACTCAGCCTCGGGAAAGAAAGGATGGACAATGGTCAAGGATACCGGATTCTCGCTCCGGTGACCCGGGTTCAAACTGCCTTTTCTCTTTTAGAAAAAGAGAAAATGTAAGTTACCAAAAGAGAAAAGGTAGGGAAGTCCCGGTCGGAGCACTTATTTAAAATTAAAATGCGGGGGTACCCAAGTGATTTTTCTTTACATATAAAGGAAAATCTGAGGAAGGTCCAAGGGGCAAGGCTTAGGACACTTTAATTTTAAAAAGTGTATGAAACCTTGTGGCTCAGTGCCCGCGAGGGTTCAAATCCCTTCCCCCGCATAAATGAAAATTTTTTAAAAATAGCTTTCTTAAATTTATTATGGGTACCTTTATTGAATATTTGAAAGCTTATGAAAATTCTTTAAAAATAAATAAAAAAGGCATTACTATTACTTTATCAGGTCTTTCTGGGAGTGGAAAAACTACTATTGCTGAAGTTTTAGCTAAAAATCTAAATTTGAAATTAATTAATTCAGGTGATATTTATCGAAGTCTTGCTGAAGAAAGTAAAGTTTCTCTTGAAGAATTTTCAGCAAAGCACAATGACGAAGTCGATTATGAAATTGATAAACGTAGTTTAAAATTTGCCAAAGAAGGAAATGTTTTAATTGTAGGTAGGTTAGCAGGTTGGGTTGCCGGAGATAATGCAGATCTTAAAATTTTTGTTAAGTGTAGTTTAAAAGAAAGAGCTAAAAGAGTTGCTTTGCGTGAAGAAAAAACTTTCGAAGAAGCTAAAAAAGATATTTTAGCAAGGGATAAATCTGATATTAATAGAGCAAAAAAACTTTATGGTATTAATTTAAAAGATTTAAGTATTTATGATTTGATAATTAATAATGATAAATTAAGCTTTGAAGAAGCTAAAATTATTCCTGTTAAAAAAGTTCAAGCTTTGTTAAAGAAAAAAGCTCTTTTAATTTAATTTTTCATCTAAAGCTTCATTTATCTTTTTATCAACTATAGATATAAACTCATTATTTCTTGATACATAGGTGAATTTTATTTGTTGAAAATTAGATGAAAGTTCTTTAACTTTCTTAAATAATTCTTTAAGTTTTTTATTTTTCACTTTGTATTCTCCATTAATTTGATTTATCATTAATTGGCTGTCAGAATAACAAGTAACTTCTTTTACTCTTAAACTTATTAATTTAGATAAGCCTTCTATCAAAGCAGAATATTCAGCTATATTATTAGTACTCTTTCCGATGATCCAATATTTTTCGAATTTTATTTGTTTGTTTTCAACTATTAAATAACCAGAAGCAGCTGGACCAGGATTACCTCTTGAAGCTCCATCTGTATACATTTCAATCATATTAATTTTAATTCAAAACATCATTAAATAATTATCAATATAAGAAATACTTGACACTACGGAAAATTAAATAATCTTAATAGACTACTTTAATTTTAATGGGAGGCTCAAAGAATTTATGTATTTATTGTAAAGGAGGTAAGAATCTTTGCGGTTTAAGTAAATGTCCTCTTTTAGGAAAGTTAAACATTCAACCTAAAGTTGAACTTAAATTTAAAAAAGAATTTTTTGGCCCGAGTACTTCTATTTTTGTAGGTCATAAAGGTTATCCTAAGGTATTTACAGGAGTCGTAGCTGCTCTCAATTTTAAAGATATTTTAGATAAGCCTCCTAATTGGTTTGGTATGGATTATTCTGAAATAATTGAACTTCGTTCTTCTGCTTTAAGAACTAAGCAATCAGAACATATAAAATCTAAATCTAAATTGATAGAAGATAATAAGCTTATTGCTATGTCTTCATCTCCTGTTGAAATAGAATCCAAATTCAAAAAAATACCAGAATTTAAATTTTCTTTTGAAGATATATCTAATCCTTTTGGTGCTTCAGCTATTTTAGAAGAAATGAAAATAACAAGTAATGTAAAAATACCTCATCAAGTAGAATATGTTTTGAATGATAAAATTAATTCAGTTGAACAAATTTCAATTCTTTCTAAGTCTTTTGATAATTATTATCTTTCTAATTTATTATCTTCTGGTGCAATGGGAAATAAAATCCATCAAAAGATGGTTCCGACTAGATGGTCTATTACAGCTGTTGATGATATTTTAGCTCGGCAGCTTATGAAAAATATTCGCACTTTCAAAGAGATTGAAAAATTTATGGTTTTTGAGTCAAAATTTCTTTTCAACCAATTCGTGATTTTACTTATGCCCGGTAAATGGGAATATGAAGATTTTGAAGCTTGGGAACCAGGTAGTTTTTGGTCTTCAGAATTAAAAGAATCTCATATTGTTGAAGAGTATGAACCTTATGAAGGAAGAACTTCTTATGCTGAAAAGGAAGGAGGAGGATATTATGCTACTCGGTTACCTGTTTGTGAATATCTTAATAGTATTAAAAGACAAGCAAGAGTTGTGGTTTTCAGAGAGATTTATAAGGGATATGTTATACCTGTTGGAGTTTGGCAATGTAGAGAAAATGTAAGAAATGCTTTTAAACACAATCCTTTAATTTTTCAAGATATAGAAGATGCTTTATCTTATTGTCGTACTAAGCTAAAAATTAATCTTAATAATTATTTGAAAACTAGCAAAATTTTGAGACAGAAAAGAATTTTTGATTTCAATTAATCTTTTATATATTCTTATTATTATTTTATTTATGATTTATGAAGTTCATGTTATTCCTAAAGCTAAAAAGCAAAGTGTTGAAATAGAAGGAAATAAATTAAAAGTTAAAATTCATGCTCTTCCTGAAAAAGGTAAAGCCAATCAAGAAGTAATAAATTTGCTTTCAAAATATTTTAAAGTTTCTAAATCTAAAATCAAAATATTAAAAGGACAGACATCTAAAAATAAACAAATAGAGGTAGACCTTTGATGGACTTTGAATTATTGAAACAAATTATTATTTTAATAATAAGTTTATTTTTTCTAATTAAAGCTAGCGATTTAATAATTAAATCTTCAACTAAAATTGCAAGAATGTTTAGAGTAAGTGAGTTTTTTATTGGTTTTTTTCTTTTTTCTATTGCTACTTCTTTACCAGAATTATCTATAGCAGTTACTTCTGTTTATACAGGAAATAATAATTTAACTATAGGTAATTTAATGGGAGCTAACATTGCTGATTTAATGTTAATTAATGGTTTAATAGCTATTTTTGTTCCAGTAACAATTAAAAAAGAAGAAATTAATGATTTAGTTACTATTCTTTTATTAACCTCTATTTTTCCTCTTTTATTAATAGGCACCGATATTTCAAGCAAAATGGTAGGGTTTGGTTTGTTATTAGCTTTCTTTATATTTTCTATTTCTCTTTCTAGAAAAAGAGAGAAATTGAAGGTTGATAATCATTACAAAATAGGAGATCATTTAAAACGCTTACCTAAAACATTTTTGAATAAATTTAAAGAAATGTCAATTTTGATATTAAGCGTATTTATTCTTTTTGGCAGTGCTTTTTTTGTAACTAAAAGTGCTTCCTTTATAGCTAATCTTCTTAATGTTACTCAATCTTTAATAGGAGCTACTATTATTTCTTTGAGTACTACTTTACCAGAATTAGTCGTAAGTATAAATGCAGCTAAACAAGAAAAATTTTCTTTAGTGTTGGGTAATACAGTTGGAAGTGCAATGACTAATGCTGGTTTAGGTTTAGGTTTTGTTTTACTTTTTTCTCCTTTTAAGGTTAACATGGCTATGTTTTCTGAACTTGCAATATTTTTAGTGATGTCTAATCTTTTATTGTGGTACTTTATGACAGATAAAAAAATAACAAAAATAGAAGGTATAATCTCAGTATTATTTTATCAAATTTTTGTAATAATTTCATTTTTTACTGGAATCTTATAATATACAAAATAAATATATAGAAGTTTATAATTATTGAAAATATATATTGCTTCGGTGGCTCAGTCAGTAGAGCGCGTGCTTGGTAAAACTTTTCAGAAAAAAGTTACAATTAGCACGAGGTCGGGGGTGCAATTCCCCCCCGAAGCTTTCTTTTAACTTCATCCTCGAAGCCTTATTATAAAATCTTTGATTTGAGTTGAAGATGAATTTAGGATAAAATAGTTATAAATGGATAAGTATTATACTTCTTGTTATGACACAAAAAAACAATCACTATTAATATAAGAGAACCTATGATTACCAAGAAAAATAAACTTTCTAAATTGCATAATGAATATCTTGCTTAATCTCAAATTTTTTCGGTTCGGAAAGAAAAAGGGCCTGTGTAAAGAAAATATTATCTTCCTCAACAAAATTGATTCCTTTCACACTTCTCTGAATAGGTTGCTGTAAATCAATTCTTATTTCCCAATGCTGTTTATAACTTACGATGATTTTATCATTTTGTTATATTCTTATGGTAAGCTATAACTTTAACTTTGTTAAGTTATGACAGTTTACTCTTCGGTGGCTTTAATTCCAGATATATACCTTTTAGCTTGGAACATATACATTTTAGCATATTTTCCTTTTTTCTCATTAGTTCTGAATGGCTCCCTTCTTCAATTATTTTACCATTTTCAATGACGATAATTTTATTTGCCATTGTAACTGTAGAAAATCTGTGTGAAATAAGTATAGTTATTTTTCCAGTTGTGAATTTCTTAAATTTCTTGAAAATTTCATATTCAGCCTTAGCATCTATAGAAGCAGTAGGTTCATCAAGACAAAGTATTTGTGCATCTTTGAAGAAAGTTCTAGCAAGGGCTATTTTTTGCCATTGTCCTACTGAAAGTATTTCTCCTGTCTTTTTAAAAGAACGTCCGAGATGAGTTTTATATTTCATTTTTAAGTTCTTTATAAATTCCCAAGCTTCAGCCATTTGTGCTGATTTATGTACATGAGATATATTTTTGATATTACTTACTTGACTTAGAGCTATGTTTTCATGTATAAGTCCTTCAAATCTAAAGAAATCTTGGAAAATTACACCTATATTTTCGTATAAACTTTTAAGAGAAAATCTTTTGAGATTTATTCCATCTATGAGAATTTCTCCAGAAGTTGGATCATAAAGACGAGTTAGTAATTTTATCAAAGTAGTTTTACCAGAACCATTTTCTCCAACTATTGCAATACTTTCTTTAGGTTTTATTTCTAAGTTGAAATTTTTGAGTATATATCTCTTTGATCCAGGATATTTGAAAGACACATTTTTAAACACAATACCTCTTTTAATTTTAGAAGGAAATTCTAAAGGTTGTTTATCTTCTTTGATTTTAGGTTTAAAATTAAGTAATTTATATAAGGGAGAAAGGAATAGTGCTGTTTCATAAAAATTATTTAAATTTTCACTAAGATTCAATGTAGAACCAGAAAATCTCATAGAAATAGTAAAAAGAAAAGTAAAAGAACCTACAGTTATAATACCTAAACTGAGAGGTTTAACTAACATTATTATAACTATTATAATTAATAAATTTTCAATTAAAGATAATAGTATTCTATTTATTGCTTCCTTTACAGCTATTTTTTCTTGCATCCTAATAATTTTATTAGATAATTGTTCAAACTTATTTACAATGTATGTAACAAAATTAGATACTTTTATTTCTTGAATTTGTCTACCTCCTCCTAAAAGGGAATATTTGTAGTAACTAGCTTCCCTACCCGTAGGTGTAGACCATTCAAATAGAATCCAACGCAAATTTGAAGTTCGTATGGAAAGGAATAAATTAGGTATTATCAAACTTATAAGTATAATTAATATTCTCCAATCAAATTTAAGTAATATCCCAAAGGTAGTAATTAAGCTTACTAAGATTGTAATAATATCAGTTGTTCTCCAGATGGTACTTGGTATTTTGGATGTATTATCACAAGCTTCATGTATCATATTATAATATTTAGGATTATCAAAATAGCTTATATCTAATGAAGCTATTTATTCATTAATAATTTAGCTACATTCTTTTCTATTTTATATGTATATATTCGTCCAAAAATGTTTAGAAAGATTCTATTTACACTGCTGATAATATTAAAAAGAAAATAAGCAAACATTACTCCTGTAAATCCAATAACTATGTTTTGAGTCAGTGAAAATTTATTTTTAATAGTACCATCAATAATAACTTTAGTAAAATAAGGCCCAATAAATATACTTAAACCATTTAGTGTACTTATTATAAGCATTAATATAAAAAGTAGTTTCGATGATTGAAACATTATTTTAAATACCAAAAATAAAGTTTCTATTCTTTCCTTAAAATTTGCTTTAACATACCTTTCCATATTTTTCAGACTTCAATAGTATATTCGAAGTAATCATCCCACGGATTTTCTAATTGTATCATTTCTTTTATAGTTAAATGTTCAAAATATCTTCTGAAAGGTCTCATAGAATTTCCATGAGCAGATATAGCAACATTAACTTTTTCTCTTTTTATCATTTTTATTAAATCTTTAATAAAAGATTCTACTCTTTTTCTTACCATTTTAATACTTTCTCCTCCTGGAGGTGCAACACTATAACTTCTATGCCATAAATCAAATTGTTTTTGTCCATATCTTTCAATTATAGTTTTATGTTTAAGTCCTTCTAATTTGCCGTAGCTTCTTTCAATCATTCTATCATCAGTTATTATTTTTTTGCATTCAGGATGATTTTTTAAAACATATTTTAAAGTATCTTTTGATCTAGAAAGATGAGTTTGAAAAGCAACATCAATTTTTTTATTTTTTAATTTTTCAGCAATAGTTTTAGCATCTTTTATTCCCCGAGGAGTTAACTTTGAATCTTTCCATCCTGTGAATATTTTATTTTTATTAAAGTAAGTTTGTCCATGACGGAATAAGTATATGTGGTATTTCATAAATTTTATAGTTGATAAATCTTTTTAAATCTTTAATTTTTGTACTGATAATATGGATACAATTCAACAAGCTGTTATAATTAATGAAAAAGAAGAAATTTTATTGTTGCAAAACAAACAAAAACAATGGGTTTTACCTATAGATTTTCTTGGAGAAAATGAGCTTTATGAAACTTCTTTGAAAGAAGCTGTAAAGAAATGTACAGGTTTAGATGTGGATATTTTATATCAATTTTTTTCAAGTATCACCAAAATAGATAACAAAGAATACTTTAATGTTGTTTATCTTTGTAGGCCTAAAGATAAAAAAGTTAAAGTAAGTGAAGATTATATTGATTTTAAATGGGTTAAATTAAAAGAAATTAAAAAGCTTAAAGGTGTTTCTCAATTAATTATTGAGATTTCTGAAAAAGCTATTTTGCTTTTAAGTGGAGGAGGAGATAACGAAGAAGAATAAACTTATTTTAGAACATAAACTTAATAATGATGATGTAAATGAACTTAACTTTCTTTTCAAAGGAATTGTTTCTCTCGAAGATGAAGCAAGAAAACTTATTTTTGAAAGAAAATTAGATTATATACCTTATAATGAATATATGCGTTTAGTATATTCCCAAAAGTTTTCAAAATATCCTCTTAAGTATGCTAAAGAACTAAAGCGTTATAAGGCTATGTTTTTATCTAAAATATCAAATTTATTTAAAGATGAAAGCTTAGGTAACGTAACTCTTGGAGAAATTTTAGGCACTCCTTACTCAAATAAAAGTCTCTTTGAATTGAAGCAGAAAAATAAATCTGTAGGTTTTATTCTTCTAGATAAAAATAAAAGTAAAATTGAATTTATTAAAGATTATACACTTTTACCTAAAAGTATAAAAGATAAATTCAAAACTTTAAGTGAAAAATTATCTTGAATCAAAATTTAGAGGTTGATAACTTTGCATGTAATAGGTATTTGTGGTAAAATAGGTTCAGGAAAAGATTTTGTTGCAGATTATATTTGTTTAAATTATGGTTATACTCGTATAACTGTAAGTGATATAATTTTAGAACAAATGGCAAAAGAAGGGAAACTTAATCCTTCAAGAGAAGATAAAACTAATTTTAATAAAGAAAAAATAGCTAAATATGGTATTAATTATTGGATGGATTTAATTATTAAAAAAATTAAAGATGAAAAATTGAATAAAGTTGTTGTTGCAGGATTAAGATATCCTTCCGATATTTCTTCTTTGAAAGAAGCTTTTGGAAAAAACTTTATTTCCTTTTTAGTTGATGTAGCTCCTCAAATTAGATATGAACGTATGATTAGTAGAGCTAGAGCTGATATGCCTCAATCTTATGAAGATTTTATTGAACAAGAAAAGAAAGAAGATGAAACTTTTAATCTTAGTCAAACTTTTGCTATGATCGATTATAAAATAGATAACAATGGAACACCCGAAAGAACTTCTAAAATTGTTGATGAACTCATGCAAAAGCTTAAATTAGGGAAAAAGAAGATGCGAAAATGATTATTGTTGGTCTTTGTGGAAGAATAGGTGCAGGTAAAGATACCTTTGCAGATATCCTTGTTGAAAAGTATGGTTTTAAAAAAGTTATTATGTCTGAACATTTGATTAATCCAGAAATGGAAAAATTAGGTATACCTATTACGAGAGAAAATCAACAGAATTTTTCGAAAGAACAAAAAATTAAGTATGGTCAAGATATTTGGGCTAAAAAAAGTATAGAATATGCTAAACAACATAATTGGAATAAAATTGTTATATCAGGAATTAGAACTCTTGCTGAAGTTGAAGCTTTCAAAAAAGAAACTCAATTTATCTTAGTTGAAATTTATGCTGATGAGGATATTAGATTTAAGCGTATTAAAGAAAGAGGTTCAGTTAAAGATGTAATGGATATTGAAGCTTTTAAAGAGCAAGAAAAAAGAGAGCAGTGCATGTTTGATCTCTTTAAGAAAATGGATTCTATTTCAGATTTTAAAATTCCAAATAATAGTACCAAAGAAGCTTTGCTTCAAGAAGCATATAAATTTATAAAACATTTCAATTTGAAATGAAATTTATCCTTTACGGGGAGATGGTCTAATTTGGTAGGATGCTGGTTTCGGGAGTTAAAAAAGTATCCGGATTAACCAGAGGTTCTGGGTTCAAATCCCAGTCTCCCCAAAATGTTTTTATACTTAATTAGATGTTTTAATTCTTATGATAAGTTTAAAAATTCGTGAATATATCTTAATATCCTTGTTAGTTATATCTATAATCTTTATACACCCCTTTAATAAAGATGGCTTAATTTTAAGAGATGTATTTTATAGTGGAAATTTATTTTATGAAGGAGATTATTTATATGATATAAATAATATTCCTGTAAAAAACATTACTCATTTTGAAACTTTAATTTCTGAATTAGAATCTAATCAATCAGTTTCAGTAACAATTCTTAGAGAAAATATACCTTACTTTTATAGAATGTTTACTGATGAAGTTAAGGTATTAAATGAAAGTGGAAAAAATAATTTAGGTTTTTATGTTTATCCATCATCTTTTTCAAATTTAAAATTTAGTACTTATTTTAGTGGATATACAACTTATAAAATTACTTCAGAAGATATTCAACATGATTTAAAAGTGTTAGATAAAAGACTTTATTTAGCAGGTGTTAAAGATTATAACATCAAAGCTAAAGATGATACTATTATAATAAATTCTAATAAAATTTATGATTTATCATCTATTTTACAAGCTAAGGGGAACTTTGAAGTTAAACTTGGAAATGAAACAATCTTTACTAATAAAGATTTGACTTATGTATGTTTAGATAGTGTTGGATGTAATGCTTTAGTTTATGCTGCATATAATAGAAGCCCAACTGGCTTAGAAACAGAAGTTGTATATAATTTAATTCTCGATATTTCTTTAACAGATTCAGCTTCAGCTAAATTTCCAGAACTTACTAAAAATTTAGGTATTGCTAAATGTGAGCAGTCTACATGTTTCTTAAATGACTCTCTTAAATTTTATTTAGATGGAAAATATATAGGCTATGAAGATATTAGTGTTACTGCAGCTAAAATGCCTCTTAAAAAATTAACTATTAAAAATGAATTTAAGAACAAAAATGAAGCTCTTCATCAACTTAAAGAGTTAAAATATTTGCTTCAAGGTAAGGTAAACCTTAAAAACATTGAAAAATCTGATAATCCTTCTAATTATAAGGTTCTTTTCTTTTCATTGCTTTTGTTACCTCTTTTTATACTAATTTTCGGTGGTTCTTTTATAATATATAAACTTGGTCAAAAAAGAACTGCTTTATATGGTATTTTAATAGGAGTATCGGAAATAATTTTTGCTTATGGTATACTAGCCATTCTTAATATATATATAAATCTCTACTTTATGATATTAATAATTTTATTTTCAATTTTAACTTTTGTCTATCAAAGTTATATATCTATTAATTCGGCTAAAGAAAGCTTTTCAAAAAGAGCTATTGCTTTCACTAATAATAAAATTAACAAGATTTACTTTATCCTTTTAGCTATAGCTGTTTTAGCTGTTTTATTTTTGCCTCTTTATTCAATTTTTGTAATTATTCAAGCTCTTTACATTTTAATAGTAAGCAAACCTGCTTTTATAGATAGACTTAATTATTAGGTGAATTAATATGTCTAATCAAATTTATAGCTGTCCTCTGTCCTTTTATGTTTTTTATGGAAAAATTAAGAAAACTCCTTGTGGAAAATATACTCGAACTGAGGAAGATATAAATTGTAATAACATTTCTAATTGTCCTTATTTTCGTACATATATAAAAGAAGAAAATAACGAATCTTCTAATGAAATTAATAAAAAAACAATAGAAAGTTTATTAAGCGAAAGCTAAATTTATTCCTCTTTCGATAATTCCATTATAGCTTTAGCTACATCGCCATCAGCTAACTCTAAAGCTTCAATAGCCTTACCTTCACTTACCTTTGTTTTTTCCATTATAAATTTTATATCCTCTTCAGAATAAGGCTTTGCTTTTTCTTCTGTTACTTCTCCAATTATTTGAAAAGAGTCTTGTCCTTGCATTCTAATTTTAGTTACTTGGGGATTAATGATCTTTATAGTTTTTTCAGAAGTTTTTATTATTACTTCTTCAGCATCTATTTCTTCAGATTGTATACCCATCTGTTTCATGACTCTTTCCATCTGCTTAGGATTAATTCCAGGAATCATACTTGTACCTCATCTGAAAAAATTACTTTTTTCTTCTTGCTTTATTACTCCTTTTGCTAGCAGCAGTTAATCCTCTGAATGCCCTTCCTCTTTGTTGGATAATCCAATTTAAATCTTTATCTTTCTGAATAGCTGGATGATTAGGATCTACTAGAATTACTTCATACCAAACATTTTTAGAATCGTCAGCAACATAATAAGACCCTAAAACTTCCATGTTAATCATTTTTCTATTTGCTCTTTGTTCTGCTATAGCTCTTAAATTTTTAGTTGTGGAAATATGTGTTAAACCATATTTAGATGGTTTTCTTCCTCTTGCTATAGAAGGTCTTTTTCTAGCACCTTTAATTATTTTAACTCTACAAACGACTATACCTTGTTTAGCTTTATAACCTAATCTACGAGCTTTATCTAATCGTGTAGGTTTATCTATTTTAACAATAGTTGGTTCTTTTCTATATTTTATCATTCTTTCTTTAATAATAGAATCTAATTTTTTGTTATTTTGCCAAGTATCTTTTAGATATTTATATAAACCCATATTTTCACACTCTTTCCTTTATCAAGCTGCCCAATCTTATAGGCTGTCTATCATCAAAGGTTAAAAAGAAAAACAATTAAGTTCTTTTTAAAGTTTTTCTAATCTATTTAAAACTACCAAAAATCAAATAAAGTTAGTCCTTTTATTTTCTTTAATGGTACTTAAAGAAGTCCTTATATCACAGGTATTAAGTGTATTACAATTTTTGTTAGTTATAGGAATAGGATACATAGCAACTAAACTTGTTTCAGAAATAATTTCTGATCTTTTCAAAAAACCAACTTTTATAAAATTAATTAACGAGTTAGGTTATGATACTCCTATTATTGATTTAATTTTAATTATGATTAAATATATTATGTATTTTATAACCTTTATAATTGCTTTAGCTCAATTTGGTTTTACAACTTTCATATTCGATTTAATTTTGCTTTTAATAGCTCTTTTCATTCTTTTCGTTTTTATTTATTCTTTTAAGGATATTTTACCTAATGCTGCCTCTGGTCTTTATTTAAGTAAATTTAAAGCTTTGAAAAAAGGAGATTATATAAAGTTAGGAAATTATGAAGGTGAAATCTCAGATATTAACTTAATGTCTATTATTATAAAAGATGAAATGGACAGACTTATAATAATTCCTAATGTTAATGCTTCAAAAAAGGAGATTATCAAATTACCTAAGGTTGAAAAAAATCTTAAAGATAATAATTAAAGCAAAGTTTTTTTAAGTATCTAATTCTTTTAATCTTCGACAGGCGTAGCCGGAGAGTTAGCTGTTCTCTGTAACTGCAAATCAGCTTTAGGCAGGGCTAAGCTCTGAAGGCGATTAATGGGTTTGATAGCAAGCTTATATCTTATCTAAGAAGCCTCGCCTTAAGGGATGTACTAGTTTGCGAACCGTGTCAGGCGGGGAACCGAGCAGCACTAAGCAAGCTAGTGCGTGCTCTTGAGATACGGGGTGGAGAAAGGATAATAAGGACTGCTATTAAATCCATTTTTCCACTTCAGGGCGTGCCTGTCATTTTTAATGTCAAACGAATGTTTAAAAATCATAAATGTTTTAAAAATGATATGATTACAGCTTTTATTTTTGTTTTAATAAACCCAGGATCTAAAAATCAGTTTTTAGTCCCAGCTATATCCAAAATTAAAGGTGTTTTAGAAGTTACTGAAGTTTATGGAAGTTATGATATTATAGTTAAAGTTAAAGTAAAAAAATTAAGTGATTTAGATACTATTCTTAACCAAATAAGAAGTAGGGGTGAAATAATAAAAACAACAACTATGATTTCAAATAAGTGAGGAGGTGTTATTTTGGTAGTTGCTTATGTGCTTTTAATTGTAAAGCCTGGTGAAGAATCTAAAGTTGCGGAAAAATTGAGACATATGCCTGAAGTCAAAGATGTAGCTATAGTTTATGGAGAATATGACTTAGTAGTGAAAGTTGAAGAAAGTAGTATGGAAACTCTTCAAAACTTTTTGATAAAAAAAGTAAGAGCTATAGATGAAATTGAAAGATCATCGACTATGATATCTTTGAAGTAATATGGATTTTTTGATTTATTTTTCTTCTTTATTTAATCCAATTTTAAAATTTCTTACTTTTTTAAATCAAACTATTTTATTTGCTTTTTTTATTTTATGTATAATTATATATTTATGGATATCTGGCCAAAAGAAACCTTCTATAATAACTTTATTTTCTTTTATATCTGTTACTTTTTGGGTATTTTTAATTAAAATTTTAGTTAAAAGACCTAGGCCAGTTTTAAATTCATATATTGATGTCTATTCTTTTCCATCAGCCCACGCTGCTTTAAGCTTTATGATGGCTTTTATTTTATCTTATTATTTTCCTAAAAAGAAATGGCTTTTTTACTCCTTTGCATTATTTATCTCTTTTCTTAAATTTTATGCTGGTGAACATTTTATATCGGATATAATAGTTGGAGCTATAATAGGCCTTTTAGTTACCTTTTTATTTTTGAAAAATGAGAAAAAGATATTTAATATACCTTTAATAAAGAGGTATTTATTATGACTGCTATTGTTTGCGCTGCCCATGCTGATGATGAAATCATTGGTGTAGGGGGAACTATTGCTAAATTAGCCAAAAAGGAAGATGTTTTTGTTATTATATTCTCTTATGGTGCTAATATAGCAGGCAGAGTATCTTCTCTTCCTTTAATGATGAGTGAAGAAGAACTTACTAAACGTAGAGTTTTTGAATCTAAAAAAGCAGGAGATATTTTAGGTGTGAAAGAAACTTATTTTTTAGGTTTAAGAGGTATTAATCTTAAAAAAGAATTTGATTCTACTAAAAGGCAGCTTTTAATATCCTTAATTAATAAACATTCACCCGACAAATTATTTTTTCATTCAAATAAAGATACACATCCCGATCATCTTTTCGTAAATAGAGTCATAAATGAAATTTTACCACAGATAAAATCAAAACCAACTATTTATACTTATCAAGTGAACCTTTTTGATTTTTCAGAGAAAGATGTAAAAGTTGTTTTTGATATATCTGATGAAGAATTTAAATTAAAAATGAAAGCTTATCAAGTTTTTAAATCCCAAAAAATATGGACAGAATGGTGGTTTTACAAACCTATGATGCTTTTTAAAATGTTTTATTTTGGAAAAAAAGCAGGGGTGAAATACGCTGAATATTTTTATTCAGAGTAACTTATGAAAATCCTCTTTGCAGTTTGTGGAATAGGTCTTGGACATGCAACAAGGTCTCATGCAATAATAAACCAATTAAATAAATTTAAGAATGTTGATTTAAAAGTAACCTCCTATAGAGCTAGTTATAATTATTTTAAAAAAGTTGGAATTCCCAGTGAAGATATAGGAGGCTTTGATTATAAAGATAGACAATTTACTTTTAGTGCTCTTTATAATATTTTTGATTTTTTAAAAAGTCCTGGTAAACTTAAAAGCTATCAAACTTTTGATAAAGTTTTTAATTCCTTTAAGCCAGATATAATTTTTTCTGATAATGATCCTTACGCTTTTTTTTATGCTTATAAAAACAAAATACCCAATTATACTTTAACTAATTTATTTACAACTAGCAATAATTTTTACAAATTACCTAAGGAATTTGTTACTAAAGATATTATGCTTCAAAAATTTTCTATTGATCGTTTATTAAGTACCATTCTTAAAATGGGTGATAAAATATATAATCCAACTTTTGAACAAACTTTGAAATATTCAGAAAAGTTAAAATATACAGATGTAATTGTTAGACAAAAACCAGAAGAATTACCCTCTGAAAGTAAAATTCGAGAGGAATTAAGTATAGATAAAGATTTTTATTATGTTCATGTAGGTGGTTCTGATATTGAAAGATATCTTTTTTATATTCTTAAAAAAATTCTTTTATCTTATAAAGATAAATTTTTTATTGTTTCTTCAAACTATGCTTATCAAGAAAAGACTAAATATTCTAATATGGTAGTTTATCCTTTTATAGAAAATCCTTTACCTTATGTTAAAAGTTGTAAAGGTATAATCTGTCCTGCAGGTCATTCGGGTATATCAGAAGCTATTGTTTTCAAAAAACCTTCCTTAGTAATACCTGTAAGAAACCATATAGAACAATTAATTAATGCTATCCTTCTTGAAAAATATGGTTTAGGACAGAGTTGTTTTTTAGGTAATAAGAATATAGCTGATACTTTAAAAGAAGCTATTACTTCCTTTTTTAATAATGAGGATAAAATAAAAACTAATCTTAAACTATCTAAGATAAATGGTAATGGTGCCGAACAAATAGCTAAAGATATAATTTCATCTATTTAATATAATAATGAATAAGCTCTCCAAACTATATCCCTTAAATAATTTTTATTTATAATTATAGAATTTTTCCAATTTTCAGCTTTAAAAATCCAACCATACTTTTTAAAATTCATATTTAAAATATAATTTATAGTCATTTCGAGATGTTTTTTTTCAAGAGTATTTTTATCTAAATTCTTTAAAGCATGTGAAAGCGAGAGAAAGATACTTCTTAAACCTTGTTCGTCAATGTAATCATATTTTTCACTTAATGCTATAGCTCTTTGTATTTTAATCTCAGATAATTTATGTGAATCCATTTTTATATAATATTATTTAAATAATAAAAGTTTTTTGCTTTCCTTTATTGAATAAACTTCGATAAGTTTTTAAATCATTAATTTTTGCAGTAAACTATGGCTAAATTAAGAAAAGCAGGTTGTTATAGACATCTTGAGAGACCTTATACAAGAAAATCTAAAAAGAAATCTAAATCTTACATAAGAGGTGCCCCTTACCCCAAAATAACATCTTTTGATATGGGTAATTTTAATTCCAATTTTGAATATGCTGTTAGTCTTATTGCAACTAATAATCTTCAGATTAGACATAATGCCTTAGAAGCAATACGTATTGCTATAAATAAAGAATTAGACGATAAAGTAGGTAAGGATAATTATCATTTTCAAATAAGAGCTTATCCTCATCATGTTCTTAGGGAGCATGCTACTGCCACAGGAGCAGGAGCTGATCGTTTTTCAACAGGGATGGCCCATTCTTTTGGTAAGCCAGTTGGATTAGCTGCGCAAATTACTAGAGGTAAAAAAGTTTTAGTAGTTTATACTAATAAAAAGCATGTTGAAGCTGCAAAGAAAGCTCTTAAACAAGGGTTATATAAATCTGCAATGACAGGTACTATTCAGATTACTCCGATTGCAAAGCAATAATTTATTATAAATTAAAAGATTACATAAAGATTATATACTATTTCTATTTTTATTTAATTAAGGTGAGGTATAAATGGATAAATCAAATGCTATTATTCTAAGCTTTAATGAAATACATAAAGAAGATGTTCCTTTAGTCGGAGGAAAAGGTGCTAATTTAGGTGAAATGTATAACTCTGGCTTTCCCGTGCCACCTGGTTTTGTAGTCACAGCTTATACTTATAAAATTTTTATAGAAAGCACAGGTATTAAAAATGAAATTGAGGAAATTCTTAAAAATTTGAATGTTGATGATAATGAAGCTCTTCAAAGTGCAGCTAGTCAAATTCAAACTATTATAACATCAGAACAGATTCCTTCTGTTATTGCAAAATATATAATAGATGCTTATGAGTCTATGTATCTTAATAAATATGCTATTAATTCAGTTGCTTATCAAATGATAAATGCTCAGCGTGAACCTCCTTTTGTAGCTGTTCGTTCTTCAGCTACAGCAGAAGATTTGCCTCAAGCTTCTTTTGCAGGTCAACAAGCAACTTTCCTAAATGTTAAAGGTTCTAAAGATGTATTAGAAGCAGTTAAAAATTGTTGGGCTTCACTTTTTACAGCTAGAGCTATATTTTATAGAGCTAAAAATAATTTTGATCATTTTAAAGTTCTTATTGCGGTAGTTATTCAAAAGATGGCTGATGCTAATAAATCAGGTGTCGCTTTTTCAGTAGATCCTTTTACTGAGAATCCTGATAAAATAATTATTGAAGCAGGATGGGGTCTTGGTGAAGCTGTTGTTTCTGGTTCAATAAATCCAGACCATTATGAAGTTTCAAAAAGTACTTGGGAAATTTTGGATAAAAAAATTATGAAAAAAGAATTTATGATAAGAAGAGACCCTAATGGTAAAAATGTAAAAATTTATCTTGAAGACCCTAAAAAGTCTGCTCAAGTTTTATCTGATGATGAAATTGTTGCTTGTGCCAAAGTTATAAAGAAAATAGAAGATCATTATCAATTTCCCCAAGATATTGAATGGGCTATAGAAGGTCAAAAGTTATATATTGTTCAATCTAGACCTATAACTACTTTGAAGAAAGAAGGTGAAACTAAAATAACTAATGAAGTAATTTCAAAAGAAAGTGAACCTATTCTTAAAGGACTTCCAGCAAGTAAGGGGCTTGTATCAGGAGTTGTAAGAATAGTTAAAGATATTTCAGAGCTTGGAAAAGTAGGAAAAGGTGAAATCTTAGTAACTAAAATGACTGATCCTGACTTTGTTCCAGCTATGAAAAGAGCTGGAGCCATAGTTACTGATGAAGGCGGAATGACTTCCCATGCAGCTATAGTTTCAAGAGAGATGGGAATTCCTTGTATTGTTGGAACAGAACAAGCAACTTCTATTCTTAAAGATGGAGATGTTATAACTATTGATGCTAATGAAGGTTTTGTTTATAAAGGAGATATTTTATCTTCTATAAAAGCTAAAATGCCCAAAGAAGCAAGTATTTTGATGCCAGAAATTATGAAATTTTCCGATGTAGAACTTAAACATCTTAATACTAAAATTTATATGAATTTAGGTGAACCTGATAAAATAAATGATTATGCGAAGCTTTCTTTTGATGGTATAGGTCTTATGAGATTAGAATTTATAATTGCTAGTTACATAGGTGAGCACCCCAATCATTTAATTGAAACAGGAAGAAGCCAAGAGTATTCAGATAAGCTTGCGGAAGGTATTTCTCTTGTTGCATCAAAAATAATGCCTAAGCCTATAGTAGTAAGATTTAGTGATTTTAAATCAAATGAGTATAGCGGCCTTAAAGGTGGAGATAAATATGAACCTAAAGAAGAGAATCCAATGATAGGTTGGAGAGGAATAGCAAGATATATTTCTCCTGAATTTGAGCAAGCTTTTAGATTAGAATGTAGAGCTATACATAAAGCTAGAGAAAAGTATTCTAATATTTGGGTAATGTTACCTATGGCTAGAACTCTTTGGGAAGTTAGAAGAGCTTTATTTATAATGGAAGAAGAAGGACTTAGACGCTCAGATTCCTTTAAAATTTGGTTAATGGTTGAAGTGCCATCAACAGTTATGTTAATAAATGATTTCTTAAATTTAGGTATAGATGGTATTTCCATTGGTTCTAATGACTTGACTCAAATGATTTTAGGTGTAGATAGAGATTCCGAAAAAATGGGTAAATTAGGTTACTTTGATGAACGTAACCCTGCAGTTTTAAAAGCTATCAGTCATGTTATAAAAGCTTGCAAAGAAAAAGGTGTTACATCTAGTTGTTGTGGACAAGCGCCATCTGTTTATCCAGAATTTGTTGAATTCCTTGTTAGATGTGGTATAACTAGCGTTTCTGTTAATCCAGATGCTGTTGAAAACACTCGAAATTTAGTTGCTAAAGCTGAAATTAAAAATTTTGTAAGTAGAATCTCTCAAGAAGAATCTATTTAGTTTATGGCTTCGTTAAAAATATCATTACTGAGATAATTAAAGTAATAAAGAAAGCTATAGCCATCATTATAACTGTAACATTAAGTAGCATATTTACTTTATATTCCTTTATAATTTTGTTAGTTATTTTATCGTACCCTTCTCTTTTTATACTATGACTTTTTAATTCACGCAAATTATATTGATTGTAAACTTCTGACTTTTTCATTTGTGCATCCTCTCTAAAATTAAAGGTATATATTGAGATATTTCATCAAATGAAATAGCACACCCCGAAAATTTAAGAGAATATAAAATTCCTTCAATTATTTCTTTTTTACAATTTATATTTGATTCTAAATTACATCTATTTATAGTTGGATCAAATATGCCTTCTGCTAATGCAAAGGCTATAATTTCTGTAGATCTCAGTACAAATATAGAACCTATAAGTTCTTTAAATTTAAGAAGGGCTTTTTCATTAACTTTAATTTCAGATTTATATCTCTCTTTGAGCATTTCTTTAATATTTTCAGGATTTTCAAGAAACATTCTAAGAGTTCTTTCATCTGTTAAAATCGCCTTTGCTCCTATTTGTTTAGCCACCACAGCTACTTCAACATCAGCTTCTTGGAGTACTTTTAAAGGTTTGTTTTGAATGTAAAAACTAGAATTAGCATAATGAATTAATTTTGAAACTGATTCTTTATCCCTGACAGATATAGCTTTAAAAGTGCCATTTGCAAAATGATGCATAACTCTTACAGCTTCATATTTATATTTTTGAGATTCAAGTCCACTATTTATAACTTCATTTCTTACTGAAGTGGGTACTAAAAATTCTATGTTTTTATTTTTAAGTTCATCATAAACCCATAGTAAGCAATTCATAGCTAAAGAAATTATAGAAGATGAATCTACAACTATTTTAACCATTATATTTCCTCCTTTAAGATTTTTGTAGCTATTTCATATCTTTTTTTAATATTTTTTATTTCTGGTTTAAACTCTTCCGAAATTTTAGTTTCACCTATTTTTTTCATTAAATCCCATTCATTGGTTCCAACTAATTTTGCTACTGTAGCTAAAGAAAGTCCATGTTGATGAAGCTTTGCTCCTTGTTGAATTTTTGAAAAATCAAGAACTTTATCAACGTATTTTGTAAAAGAGTTATCAAAATCAGAAATATCTAAAGTAAGGGTTTTAATAATTTCATCAAATTTATTTATATCATCCTTTTTGAGATATTTTATGCCTTCTTTTATGTTAGCTAAAACACCTTCAATAAAATATTCTCTTTTCTTTAAATCTTCTTTTGATAAAGCTTTGCTTATTAATTGTCCTAATGAATAAATTATTAAAGATACATAAACTGATCGAGTTTCAAGGTTAATACTTGAAGTATGAGTTAACTTATGACTTAAATTTATAAGACCTTCACTATTTCTTTCTTCTATCAATTTTACAGCTTGCTTTAAAACTTTCAATATTTCTTTTTTAATATCCGCTTCTAAGATTGGTTTTTCATCTAATTTCATAAATTATTAAATGCCTTTAAAGTATTTAATATTTTTAGTCTATTTAGAAATCTTTTAAATAACCTATGCTTTATTACTTTATGAATTTACTTTTTCCTTTTGATATTCAAAGAAAGTATCAATCTGAAATTATATCTGATATTTACAAAGCTTTGTCTTCTGGTAAATCTATACTTTTGCATGCACCTACAGGAATAGGAAAAACTGCAGCTTCTATTTCTCCTGCTTTAACTTATGCTCTTGAAAATAACAAATTTATCATCTTTGTGACCCCTCGCCATACTCAGCATCGTATTGCTGTTGAAACTTTTAAACATATTAAAGAAAAATATAATTTAGATATAAATGGTGTAGATTTTATAGGAAAGAGAAATATGTGTTTAATTCCAGGAATTGATACTTTAAGTAGTAGAGATTTTACTGAATTTTGTAGTGAGGTTAAGAAAAATAAAGGATGTGACTTTTATAACAATATTTATAATGAAAATGAATTAACTAATAAAGCTTCAGAATGGATAAATCATTTTTCTAAAAAAGGGCCCTTTCATGTTGAAGAACTTATAAAAGTTTGTCAAAATGCTAATATTTGTCCTTATGAAATATCGTGTGATCTTGCGAAAAAATCATCTTTTATTATAGCTGATTATTATCATATTTTTCATCCACACATAAGAAAAATATTTCTTTCAAAGATTAAAAAAGATCTTAAAGATGCTATTATAATTGTTGATGAAGCTCAAAATTTACCTTCAAGAATAAGAGACATTTTATCTTCCAAGCTTTCTACGCGTACTTTAGAAATAGCTTATAAAGAAGCTGAGCGCTTTGATTACAAAGAAGAAGCAGAAGACCTTTTGAAAATAACTGAAGTTATAATGGACCTTCAAAAATTAGAAGGCGAAAATTATCTTGCAAAGGAAGTTTTGATAAAGGAAATAGAAAAAGCAGTTAAAAAATCTTATGAAAGTTTAATGGTTGAATTTGAATTTATAGGTAATGAAATTCGTGAGAAAAATAAAAGAAGTTTTGTAGGAGCAGTAGCTACGTTTCTTAAAGATTGGATAAATGTTGAAAATATTTATTATACGCGTATAATTAAAAAACAAAATAAGAAAGGGAAATTAATCAGTGAGATATGTTTGACTTGTCTCGATCCAAGCACTTCTTCAAAAGAACTTTTTAATGAAGTTTATTCTTCTATTCTTATGAGTGGAACTCTTACACCTATTAGAATGTATCGTGATATTTTAGGTTTAAATCCTGAAAAGTCTATTTGCAAAGAATATGAAAGTCCTTTTAATATATCTAATCGTCTTGCTTTAATTATACCTGAAACAACAACCCGTTATGTACGCAGAACTGAAGAAGAATTTCGAAAAATTGCAAAATGGTGTGCAAGAATTTCTAATACTATTAAAGGTAATGTAGCTATTTTCTTTCCTTCTTATAAATTGAGAGATGAAATTGGAAAATATTTTGAAAGGAATAGTTTGAAATCTATATTTATAGAATCCCCTGACATGAGTAAAGTTGAAAAAGCTGAATTTTTAGCTGAATTTAAGAAATATGCTGATATAGGTGCAGTAGTTTTAGGAGTTATATCTGGAAGTTTTGGAGAAGGTATTGACCTTCCTGGTAAATTTTTACGAGGTGTTATTGTCGTAGGTATACCTTTAGATGTTCCAGATTTAGAAACTAAAGCTTTAATTTCTTATTATGATAAAAAATTTAATTTGGGTAATGATTATGGTTATATCTTTCCTGCTATGAATAGAGTAGTTCAAGCATGTGGTAGAGTAATTCGTTCTGAAAAGGATTATGGTGTCGTTGCTTTAATTGATGAGCGTTTTACTTGGGAAAAGTATCATAAATGTTTACCTCCTGATTGGAAATTTATTGTAACTATGACACCTGAAGAAAGAATTAAAAAATTTTTTGTAGAGCGGACTTAAGTTTTTAAATTCTTAATTTTTTATTAAATTATGGCTAATGTTCTTAAGGTTGTTTTTGGAATTGGTATTGCTATTTCTCTTTTAATCTTAATGCTTTTAGGCATACAAACTTTTTATCCTGAACCTAAATATGAAAATTTTTGTGATTATTCAATTTCACCTATTAAAAGCTTCGAAAGCTGTCAAGATAATATGACTGTAGGTGAATGTAGAACTTTAATGTTAAATGAATCTTCAAATTATTATGAAACTTGCAGTAAAAATTATGACTCTGCTGAAAAAGAATATAAAAAGAATTTTTTCATAATTGCTAATATTTTAGGTATTTTAGCAATTATTATCGCATATTTTATTAAAGAAACTATAAATATAAGTGCCGGGGTATTTATGTCTGGTATAATAATTATTTTATGGTCTCTTATGAAAAGTTGGACAAGTGCTAATGATAAACTTAAATTTGTAATCGCTCTTATTGTAACTGCTATAATTATATTCTTAGCTATGGATGTAAATAAAAGATTAAAGAAATAATTCATTTAATTTCCAAATGCATGAAATCTTCAGCTAACTTCGTGTTTTCAAATATTTTTTTAGCTTCATTTAATATCATTTCTTTGTTTTTCTCATATCTTTGAGATAAATGAGTTAATATTAATTGCTTAACTTTGGCTTCTTTAGCTAATTTAGCCGAATCTAAAGAAGTCATATGAGCATATTCTTTAGAAAGCTCATTTAATTCTTCTCCAAAAGTAGCTTCACATATTAGGATGTCTGAATTTTTAGCAAGTTTATTAAGACCTTTAAAATAAGCTGTATCTAAAATATATGATAATTTTTTATCAGGTGTAAGAATAGTTCCTTCTTTAGGTGTAATTTTTTGGCCCTTATAATAAATGGTTTTTCCTGCTTGTAATCGACCTAAAATAGGATCTTTAATGAGTCCGAATTTTTTAGTGTATTCTAAATTTATTTTTCTTTTTCCTTTTTCGAGTATAGAATAAGCTACACATGGGACTATATGTTTTACACTCATAGCTTCTACTTTAAATTTATCATTATCTAATATTTTTTGAATTTTGTTTTCTTGAGTTGAAATTTCCACAACCTTTATTTTATATCTCATATCAAATTTAAAAGCTTTAATTAAATGTTTAATACTTTCAGCAGTTCCTTTTGGTCCATATATAATTAAATCATCTTTTCTTTTATTAGCTGCCATGGATTGAATTACTCCAGCAAGTCCTATAGAATGATCCCCGTGCCAATGAGTAATAAATATTTTGTTAACTTTCATTAAAGATTTACCTGCAATTCTCATTTGTCTTTGAGTTCCTTCTCCACAATCTAATAACATTTGTTCATAGTCTATCCTTACCCATACAGCAGGTTGTGAGCTTTTTTCTGTTGGGAACATACTGCTTGTGCCTAAAAACATTATTTCCATATATAGTCTATAATAAAGTAAAGTTTAAATTGATTACTTATCTATATTTGGAGATGCAAAATAAGTGTGGTGAGATGAATGCCAAAATGTAGTATATGTACAAATACTGTTAAGTCAATTTATTCTTGTAAGGAATGTGGTGCAAAATTTTGTAAGAGTTGTGGGGATATAAAGACTGAACTATGTTCCGATTGTATTGAATACAGTCTTAACGCAAATAATGATATGCAAAAAGAATTAATGAATGATATGAGTGGAGAGCTAAATTTTGATGATTATTAATCTTTTTATTTAACTAACTTCTTTTAATAGTATGCAACTTAATATATCAGATAATTTTAAAATTGATGCAGATAAAATAGTTACTGGTAGAACTTGCATAATAGGACAATCAGGTTCTGGAAAAAGTTATGCTGTTGCTGTTTTTTGTGAAGAACTTGCAAAAAATAACATCGGTTTTTGTATTATTGATATTGAAGGAGAATATTTTAGTTTGAAAGAAAAATATTCTATCCTTTGGGTTGGTTCAGGACAAAATTGCGATATTAATATAGATTCTGTTGATTTTAATACTTTAAGTCGTAATATAATTTTAAAGCAAATAGGAGTTATTTTTGATGTTTCAGATGTCATAAACCCCAATGAAAAAGTTCAAGCTTTTCTTAAAGCTCTTTATCAAGCTGAAACTCAATTAAAACTTCCTTATTTGCTTATAATTGAAGAAATTGATAAATTTGCTCCACAAAATGGCAAAACTCTTTATGAAATAGAAGAAATAAGTAGAAGGGGTAGGAAAAGAGGATTAGGTTTAATGATTGCTACTCAAAGGCCTGCTTTAGTAAATAAAAATATTTTATCTCAATGTAACAATCAATTAATAGGCAAACTTACTTTACCTCATGATTTAGACGCTGTTAAAATATTTTTTCTTGATAAAAATAATCTTGAAGAACTTCCAAGATTAACTCCTGGTTATTTTTTTATACAAGGAGATATTTTACCAGAGGGTAAAAAAATACTTATTAGAGAAAGGGAAACTAAACATAAAGCGATGACCCCTTCTTTGAATATGCTTTCTGTTCATGAATCTAAAAGTATAAGTGAATTAAAAGAAGAACTTTTCAAAGCGGAAGAAGGAACTAAAGAAGAAACTAAAGATATATTTAACATAAAAATCAATTCTTCTGATGCTATTAATATAATTAAAAACAAAACTAAAGGTCTTTTAGGTATAGGAAAAGAAGCTACTATTTTAAGTCAATATCTTGAATTAATACCTATTTTTGAATGTGAAGTTAAATTTGTAAAAAATAAAATAATCGGAAAAGATTATCTTTCTAAATTTATTTATTTTAATGCGCTAAATGGAGATGTTATTAATCCTAAAAAAGGTATTAAACCTCAAATTAAAATTAAAAATATATTAGGTCTTAATAGCATTGAAATTAATTTAGTTAATCTTATTTATACAAAAGAAAGAACTATGACTGAATTAGAAGCAAATTTAAGTTTATCTGAAAATATTTTGAGAAAAGCTCTTCAAAATTTAATTCAGAAAGGTCTTATAACTTTTAGAAAAGAAAAAAATTTCAAAGTATACTATAAATTTTCTAAATTAAAATTGCCCTCTTTTGAATCTTTATTTTCTGACAAATTAGAAGTTCAATCAAAAACTATCAAAGCCAAAATCATAGAACCTTCTATATCTTTAGACCATCTTCACGAACTAATAAAAGGTTTAAAAGCAGAATCAGAGATTATAACATGTAAAACCCTTTATTATCCCATTTATAGAGTTTTAACTGTTAAAAACAAAGTTAAAAAGTCATATACTATTGATGCTTGCACTGGTGAAGTTATAAGTTTTTAGAAATTTTTTCAATAGTTTGAACTATTAATTCTAATTGTCTTTTCATTTCAGAAGCCCATTCTATACCTTTTTCTTTTGTAATATCCTTTAAATCAATATTTAACACATCTATTTCATCATCGAAAATAATTTTTCCATTTTTAAGTCCATCTTTTATTTTTTCAGCCATTTTAATTAAACCTTTTCCTTTCTTATTTATTGTTAGAAAAGAAATTAATCTAATATGAGGAGAAAGATATTTTAAAACTTCTTCAGATATCATTTTTTGCGTATAGTTGATAATTTTTTAAAAAATCCAAAGCCGCCTGTACCTTCTTGAGTCATGCCAGTTGGATAAGCTAAACCTAATTCTTCCCAATTAAAATTATCATTTGTATAAAGAATAGGTGTTACTTTATTTAATCTTTTAGCATTTTCAAGAGCGTATTTAAAAGCTGCTTCCTTTTCTTCAAAAATCATTTCGCTTTTATCAGCAAGAACAACTTTATATTTCATATTTAAATTAAAAATTTTTTCAATTAAAAATATTTTTGTTTTGTAATATATAAACTTTTTAATATTATAATTTATTATTTATATTATGTTATTCTCTGAATTTGTGAAATGTTTGGAAGAGATAGAAAAGACATCTAAACGTCTCGAAATGTTTGAAATTTTATCCAATTTATTTAAGAAATTAAAACCTGGAGAATTTTCTAAAGCTATATACTTTTGTGAAGAGCGTTTAAAACCTTCATATGAAGGTGTAGAAATAGGTATGGCTGAAAAAATGTTAGAAAAAGCTCTTTCTCTTTCTAATGGTGTAAGTTTAAAAAAAGTTTCTGATCTTCATAAAAAACTTGGTGATTTAGGACTTGTGGCTGAACAACTTTCAGGTAAGTCAGCTAAACTTGTTAAAAGTGAAGCTTTAACTCTTTCTGAAGTTTATGATACTTTACTTAAAGTTGCCAAAATTTCTGGAGAAGGTACAGTTGAACAAAAAGTATCTTTAGTTGCTGGTTTATTAAGCAAAGCTAATAATCTTGAAGCTAAGTATATAGCTCGTTTTATAAATGGTAGATTAAGATTAGGTATAGGGGATCCAACTATTATGGATTCTTTATCTATGGCTAAAAAAGGAGATAGAAGTCTAAGAGAAGCTATTGAACATGCTTATAATCTTTGTTCTGATTTAGGTTTAGTAGCCGAAACTCTTTTTGAAAAAGGGGAAGTAGCATTAGGGAAATTTAAAGTTGTTCCGGGTAAACCTATACGAATGGCTGCTGCTGAGAGACTTTCTTCATCTAAAGAAATAATTGAAAAAATAGGTAAATGCGCTGTTGATACTAAATTTGATGGTTTTAGAATTCAATGTCATTTTGACGGTAAAGAAATTAAGATGTTTTCTCGTAATCTTGAGAATATGACTCATATGTTTCCAGATCTTATTGAAGCTGTTAAGCGTGAAATAAAAGTTAAAGATATAATTTTTGAAGGAGAAGCTATAACTTATAATGAAGATACCGGAGAACTTTATCCATTTCAAGTAACTATCCAAAGAAAAAGAAAACATAATATAGAAGAAAAAAAAGAAGAACTTCCTTTGAAGATGTTTGTTTTTGATATTCTTTATCTTAATGGAGAAGATATATTATCTAAACCTTTTGTTGAAAGAAGGAAAATTTTAGAACATGTTTTTAGTAAAGGTGAAAAAATTGTACCTTCTAAATTAATTATAACTGATGATTCTAAAGTCGCAGAAATGTTTTTTGATGAATCCATTTCTTCTGGTCTTGAAGGAGTTATATTTAAACGTCTTGATGCGCCTTATTCAGCTGGAGCAAGAAATTTTAATTGGATTAAACTTAAAAGGTCCTACAAAGGAGAATTGTCAGATACAGTAGATTTAGTAATTTTAGGATACTTTAAAGGTAAAGGTATGAGGGTAAGTTTAGGAATAGGTGCTATTTTAGGCGGAGTTTATGATGAAAAAGAAGATACTTTTAAAACTTTAGCTAAAATAGGAAGTGGCTTTTCTGAAGAAAATTGGAAGAGATTAAAGAAGGATTTAGATGAAATTTCAGTTAAAAATAAACCAGCTAGAATTGATTCCATTTTAGTGCCCGATGTATGGGTAACACCAAAATATGTTATTACAGTTAGAGCAGATGAAATTACAAGAAGCCCTATGCATACAGCAGGAAAAGATAAAGATAATATTGGATATGCCCTTAGATTTCCACGAGCTGAAGGATACATCCGCTCAGATAAATCTCCTGAAGAAGCAACTACTACTAAAGAGATCGAAGAAATGTTTAAAATACAAAAAAGCAAAAAATTGATAGAATGAACTTCAAAAATTTAATTTTAAAAGAAGCTAAAGAAATTAATAAAGATATACCTAAATGTATTCATTTTAATCAATGTGGAGGGTGTATCCTTCAAAATCTTTCTTATAAAAATCAACTTAAACTTAAAGAGAAAGCTCTAGAAAGATTAGGTATTTTTGCTAAAGTCATGCCTTCTCCTAAAATATGGGGATTTAGAAATAGATTAGATTTTACGGCTTCAAAAGGAAAATTAGGTTTTAGAGTAAAAAATACTTGGGATAAAGTATTTGATGTTTCTAATTGTTTAATTATGTCAAAAGAAGTTAATCAAATTTTAGAGAAAGTAAGGTTTTTATCTTCTGAATTAAAAATTCCTTTTTATGATGTTACTTCACACGAAGGTAATCTTCGTTATGTAGTTATCAGAGAAGGAAAATTTACTAAAGAAAGGATGATTAATTTTATAACTAAATCTGAAAAATCTATAAGTGATTTAATGAGTCATTTTGATGAAGTAAGTATAATTCATAGTGTAAATGATTCTTTATCAGATATTTCTAAAGGTAGATTTGTTTCTTATATTGGTAAAAATTATATTACTGAAGAATTAAATGGGATTAAATATATTATTGGACCTAATAGTTTTTTTCAAACTAATCCTTATCAAGCTAAAAAAGTTTTTAGTAAAATAAAATCTATTGTAAAAGGATCTAAAAAAGTTCTTGATTTGTTTTGTGGTGTAGGAGGTATTTCTCTTTATGTTGCAGATGTAGTAAATGAAGTTGAAGGTGTTGAAATAGAAGTAGAGTCAATTATTAATGCTAATCAATCTAAAGAATTAAATAAAATAAGTAATGTTTCTTTTGAGATATCTGATGTTAAAGATTTTAATTTAAAAAATATTTATGATTTTGTAATAGTTGACCCTCCTCGTCAAGGACTTACTCCTACTTTTGCTAAAAAATTAAGTAACTTTGATAGGATTCTTTATATGTCTTGTAATCCAGTTTCACAAATTGAAGATTTGAAATGTCTCAACCATAGAATTGTAGAATCTTATGCTTTTGATATGTTTCCTCACACGCCTCATGTGGAAACTTTATTAGTTCTTGAGAAAAAGTAACTTCAAAAGATTTTTAAGTTATTATTATATCTACATTTTTAAGCCGAGTTACCAAAGTGGTTAATGGGCCAGCCTGGAGAAGCTTCAAGTAAGCTGGTTGGGCTTCCGCCCTGCGCAGGTTCGAACCCTACTGCCCTTTCTTTCAAAGAAAGAAAGTGCAAGTTGCCCAAAGAAAGATAAATGGGTAAGCTGCCAAAAGAGAAAAAACTTGCTCTTTTAGAAAAAGAGAAAAGGCAGGTGGAGAAAGTCCTGCACTCGGCGTTTTTATTTTCAAAGAAAAGCTAATAAAGTTATTTTTCCGTATTTATTCTATGGAAATTAAAGAATTTATTGTAATGTGCTTAATTGTTTTCTTAGGGATAGCTATAATTATTTCTGTCCAACAAAGTAAAATTCCAAGAGTTTCTGATACTAATAGAACTATAATAAATGCAGCTGAAAAAATTAGAGTTTCGCATATTCTTGTAAAATCTTATGAAGAAGCAGAAGATATCCTTAATAAATTGAAAAATGGAGGTAATTTTTCGGAACTTGCAATGAATTACTCTTTAGATTCTTCCAAATTTAAAGGAGGAGATTTAGGGGAATTTGGAAGAGGTACAATGGTTAAAGAATTCGAAGATGCTGCCTTTGCTTTAAAAGTAGGTGAATTATCAGAACCTGTTCAAACTCAATATGGTTGGCATATTATTCTTAGAACAGAATAAAATTAAGCTTTGCTTACAAATCTATTATTTGCTATATAGAATCTTAATTTTTTCTTTAAATCTTTAGATACCCCAATTCTATGACTTGAAATTATTTTTTTAGGAGCGGCTCCATCACAAATATGAATACTTTCTCCGATTATTTGTCCATGATGATTTTTATTTATACCCATGGCATAAGTTAATTTTCCTGGACCATTACAGAGTTGAGTTATATCTTCCTTTTTACTCAATTCTTTCATTTTTTCAATACCCACTATAGGTTCAATAGCCCTAATTAAAACTGCTTGAGGGTCATTCAATTTTCCTGTGACAAAATTCATAAGCCATCGACTATGTACCATATATATTAATATTTTTCCTCCACTATCAAACATAAGTTCACTAATTTTGTTTTTTCCTTTGAAAGCTCTAGAAGCTGGATCTTTCTGACCATAATAAGCTTCAGTTTCAACTATTTTTCCTATGAAACCATTATTACACAAATATTTTCCAAGAAGTTTTTTAGCTACTTCTTCAGCTTTCTTTTGAAAGAAACCTAAAGGAAGAGGTTTACATATAAATTTAGGTTTAAGAACAAACATAAAATCTTTTTCATCTTCAAGAAATTTTTCTATTTCAAAGTATTTATCTAATTTATCAACCAAATTGTTTAACTTATAATTTCTTTTTAAAACAGTAACATAAGCTTCTATTTTACAAACTCTTGCTATTTCTGATATTGCCTTTTCTATATCTATTACATCTTGTAAAGTTGTAAATGAAACTACTTTTTCAAAACTTTTATCTTCAAAAGGCAGCTTTTCTGCATTAGCTTTAAGGTATTCTATATTTTTATGAAGTCTTTTACTTTGAGCTATTTTAAGCATTTTGGGAGAAATATCAACAGCTATAACTTTTTTAGCCATGATAGAAATTTTTTCACTTATAATTCCTGTTCCACACCCCACATCTAAGACATATTCATCTTTGTTAATATTAATTAATTTTCTAAAATTATTCCATTTACTATGTTGTTCTTCTCCATAAAGTTCGTCATAACCTTTTGCGATACTATCATAATAATTTTTTATCATTATCCTTAAAAGTAATTAATTAAATTTAATTCTATCGGTAAATTAATATTTGACATACTTGACAATATACCAATTAACTAATATTTATTTTAAATCTATATTTAAATTATGGATGAATATTTAATTAAGCAAATATTAGAAAATTATGAAGAATTTAATGTCAAAACTTTGTTTGAATTTAGTTCTCAAGCTTTAGATAATAAAGATTTTAAAACAGCCCTTTGCGCATTAATAGCAGCACGCAATGTAATCTATAAGTTAAGAGATTTTTCTTCCTTACCTTATTTAGTAATTTTATCTAATAGACTTAGTAAAATACTTTCTATTAAGAAATATGATACTGAAGGAAAATTAGGGGATTATAAGAAAATTTTAAATGAAAAAAGAAGACAATTAAGAAAAGCTTATTTAGAAAGAGAAGATATTAAACTTAAAAGAGAAATTTTAAAAGCTAAACTTAAACAACTTCGTAGAGAAAGATATTTGCGATTCAAGGAGTATATTAAAAAGAAAGAATTTATAGATGAAAAATAAAAATCTTTAATATATTCTTTATCTTTAATTAATTAAAGAAATTTAGGATGGCTTTAAAATGGTCTTTAGATTTTTACCTCATACAGCAGATATATTTATAGAAGCTGAAGGAAAAACTTTAGAAGAAGCTTTTGAAGAAACAGCTAAAGGCCTTTCACAACTTATGTTTTCAAAAGCTTTATCAGCTAAGGAAAGGGTATCTAAGAAAATTTCTATTGAAAGTGAAGATTTAAACTCTCTTCTTTATGATTTCCTTACTCAATTTTTAATTTTTAGAGATGGGGAAAATTTATTATTTTCAAAAGTTAAAATAATTTCTTTAAAATCAGAACCTCCTTTTAAGCTTGAAGCTATTTTATCAGGTGAAGAAATAAATCTTCAAAAGCATAAACCCAATATGGATGTAAAAGCTATAACTTATCATGAGATGTCTATTGAAAAAACTAAAAATGGTTATAAAATAAAAGTTCTTGTTGATATTTGAAAAAGTTTTTATAATTTATTTTATATTGATTAATATATGGAAACTATAAATAGAATTTCTAATGTTCTTTGGGAATTACCTCAAGAAGGAGATATGAAAGTTCCTGGTATTATTGTTGCTTCTGAAAAATTATTGGAAAAGATGAAACAAGATAGAACTTTGAAGCAACTTAAAAATGTTGCAACTTTGCCAGGTATTCAGAAAAAAGCTCTTGTAATGCCAGATGGACATGAAGGATATGGTTTTCCTATTGGAGGAGTTGCAGCTCTTGATGCCAAAGAAGGAGGTATATCGCCTGGTGGTATAGGTTTTGATATTAATTGTGGTGTTCGTGCCATTCTTACTAATTTTAAAGAAGATGAATTAAAACCTTATCTTAAACAATTAGTTAATGTTATTTTTAAAAATGTTCCAGCAGGTGTAGGCTCAAAAGGTAAAACTAAAGTAGATCAGAATAATCTTGATGATGTTCTTAATTTAGGGGTTAAATGGGCTATTGAAAATGATTTTGGTTGGGAAAAAGATTTAAAAAATATAGAGGAACAAGGTGCTTTTAAAGGAGCTGATGCATCTAAAGTTAGTGCTGAAGCAAAGAAAAGAGGTATGCCTCAAATAGGTAGTTTAGGTTCAGGTAATCATTTCCTTGAAATTCAGAAAGTAGAAGAGATCTATGATGAAAAGGTAGCTAAAATTTTCGGAATTAATGAATTAAATCAAGTAATTGTTATGATTCATTCTGGTTCAAGAGGTTTAGGTCATCAAGTATGTTCTGATTACATAAGAACTTTTGAAAAATCTTTCAAAGATATAGTTGCAAAACTTCCTGATAGAGAATTAATATATGCTCCAGCAGGTACTCAAGAATGTGAAGATTATTTAGCAGCTATGAAAGCTGCAGCTAACTATGCTTGGACTAATCGTCATATGATGATGCATTGGGTTAGAAATTCTTTTGAAGAAGTTTTTAAGAAATCAGCTGAAGATTTAGGAATGAATTTAATTTATGATGTAGCTCATAATATTGCTAAAGAAGAAAGTTATAAAATTGATGGTAAGCTCAGAAAAGTTTATGTGCATAGAAAAGGAGCAACTCGTGCTTTTGGACCAGATAATCCCGAGCTTCCAATACACTACCAAAAAACAGGACAACCTATTATTATTCCAGGAAGTATGGGAACAGCTTCTTATATTTTAGTTGGGAGTAAAACTGCTGAAGAAGTTACCTTTTCATCAACAGCTCATGGAGCAGGAAGGGCTATGAGTAGAAGTGAAGCTTTAAAACAATATACTTATAGTTCTGTGAATAAAGAGATGGAGAGTAAGGGTATTATTGCGCGTTCTGTAACTAAAGGAGGTCTTGTGGAAGAAGCTCCAGGGGCTTATAAAGATATAGACGAAGTTGTTAAAACAAGTCATGAAGCTGGTATAGGACAATTGGTTGTGAAATTAAAACCTCTTGCAGTAATTAAAGGATAAAAATTAATCTCTTTCTCTATTCTCCTTTTTCTTATAATTCTTATAAGGCTCGTATTTTTTCAAAAATTCCAAATAATCTTTTTTTCCATTTTTAAAATATTTCTTAGAAAAGTCTTTATCATTAGGATATAAAATTTTAGCTAAATTAGACTCTTTTGTACCTAAATAATCTAAATAAGCAAATCTCGGTTTAATTCTTTTTTCCAAAGAATAGCTAAAAAGTCTGTACCTTTTTATTATATAATCTCTTGAGTACCCTTTATTCTCATAAAAATTTAATTTAGGTTCTATTTTTTTCTCAATATTTAATTCAAGTATTTGAGGAAATTCTTTGATAATCTCCACTATTTCTTCTTTTTTAATACCTAAATCTTTAGTTAAATAAATATAATTTTTGACAATATTCGCAAAAGAACTAATGTGATTATCATTTATTTCTACATTAGCTAAATCTTTAATAAATTGTTTCTTAATATAACATCTAATCCCATAAGGTGTCTTTTTTTTCTAACTTTGAACAAATATCTCTAAGTCTATTTTTATCCATTTCATTATAACTAGAACTACTTATAGCTATATCTTTTAATTCTTCTAATAAACTTTCTAAACTTTCCATTTTAGCGCCCCTATTAGCTTAATAGGGATTACTTTTAATTTATAAATATTTCTTTTTAAATTTTCAAAAATAAATTAATTTGTAAATTTAGCTTAAAGAAATAGGAGACATCTTTAAACTTCTTTTAAACAAGTTTTAAAGCTAATTTAAAAGGTTTTAAAATATAAATTTATTTTTAAAAATTAATTGTAGCAAGATTTTTAAAGGATATATTTTTAATTTGTTAAGTAAGATTGATTAAAATAAATAGCAAACTTTAAAAATAATGCTATTAAAAGTAATAGTTATAGCGGTGTTATTTTATGGGTCATAAAATTGGAAGTGCACATAAACCAAGAAGAGGTAGTTTAGCTTTTGTTCCTAGAGTTCGTGCTAAAAGAGCTTATAGTACTATATCTAATTGGCCTAAATCTGAAGATCTAAAATTATTAGGATTTGCTGCATACAAAGCAGGAATGACACATATAGTTATGATTGATGATTCTGAAAAATCAGTAACTAAAGGCGAAGCTATCTCAGTTCCTGTAACAGTTCTTGAAGCACCTAAAATAAAAGTTATTGGAATAAGACTTTATGGGATTGATAATTTTAGACAATTAAAATGTATAAGTAGTTCTTTAATAACTAAACTCGATAAAGAATTTAAGAAAAAATTAACTCTTTCTAAGAAGAAAGAAGAAAAAAATATTGATAATCTAATTAATGATGCTGTTGAAGTTCGTGCATTAGTAGCAACCTTACCTAAAGGTATTGCGGCTGGAAAGAAAAAGCCAGATATCTTCGAAATTGCCGTCGGTGGTAAGGATATAAAGGCAAAATATGACTATATCAAATCTATTCTTGGAAAGGAGCTTTCTATTTCTGATGTTTTTAAACCCGGTGACTATGTTGATGTTGTTTCTGTTTCTAAAGGAAAAGGTTTCCAAGGACCTGTTAAAAGATTTGGTGTTAAACTTCAATCAGATAAAACAGATACTACAAGAAGAGCAGTTGCTAGTATAGGTCCTGATGTGCCGAGAAAAACAAGTTGGAGAGTTCCAATGCCAGGTCAATTAGGATATCATAATAGAACTGAGTTTAATAAAAGAATTTTAAAAATTGGTAATGATGGTAAAGAAGTTACTCTTTCAGGTGGATTTCTTAAATATGGTGTAATTAAAGGCGATTACCTTTTAATAAAAGGATCAGTAGCTGGGGCTGCAACAAGGCTTATAAGATTAAGAGCCCCTATTAGATTGAATAAAAAAGTTCCTAAGGAGGCACCTCAAATCATAAGAATAAACAAATAGGTGAATATTAATGGTTAATGTTTTTTCAATTGATGGCAAAGTTTCAAATGAAATTAAACTTCCTAAGCATTTTAAGGAAGAAATCAGACCTGATTTAATTAAAAGAGCAGTTCTTTCTGTTCGATCGAGTAAAATTCAACCTACAGCACCTAAAGAAGGAGCTGGTAATGATTATTCTACTTATCTTTCTAAAAGGAGAAGAGAATATAGAGGTTCTTATGGTGCAGGTCGTTCAAGAACTCCTAGAAAGGTTATTTCTAGAAAAGGAAGTCATTTTGTTTTCAAAGGTGCTAAAGCACCTCAAACTATAGGAGGTAGAGTTGCTCATCCTCCTAAAATTGAGAAAATTTTATTTGAAGATATTAATAAAAAAGAAAGAAGAAAAGCTATTCGAAGTGCTATATCTGCTACAGCTATAAAAGAAATAGTTATCAAAAGAGGACATAAAGCTGAAAAACTTGCTCAATTTCCTTTTATAGTTGAAGATAAAATTGAGACTCTTTCCAAAACTAAAGAAGTAATAGACTTTTTGAAAAAAATAGGATTAGAAGATGAATTAAAAAGAATTAGTATTAGAAAAGTTCGTGCTGGAAGAGGTAAAATGAGAGGTAGAAAATATAAAACTCGTGTAGGTCCTCTTTTTGTTGTATCCAAAAAATGTTCTCTTTTAAATGCAGCTAAAAATCTTCAAGGAGCAGATGTTATTCTTGTTAAAAATCTTAATGCAGAACTTCTTGCTCCAGGAACTCATCCAGGTAGATTAACTATTTGGAGTGAAGGCGCTATTAAAGAATTAGAAAATAAAAAATTGTTTATGTGATAATTATGGATGTTTTAAAATACCCTCTCGCAACTGAAAAAGCAATTAAAATGATTGAAGCGAATAATATAATTACCTTTATAGTTGATTCACGAGCTACAGCTAATTTAATTAAAAATGAATTAGAATCAAAATTTAAAGTAAAAATTGATAATATTAGAATAATGATTGATACAAAAGGCAGGAAGAAAGCTTATATTAAATTAAATAATGAATCTCCTGCTATTGATATTGCTACCAAGTTAGGTATAATGTAAAGGTGTTTTTATGCCCAAAAGATTAAGACAGCAAAAAAGAGGAAAAGGAACCTCAGTATACAGTGCTCCAGATTTTAAATACAAATACGTATCTAAATATAGAACTTATGATGACATTGAGAAAAATGGAATTCTCAAAGGTAAAGTAATAGATATTGTAAATGATATTGTTAGAAGTTGTCCTTTGATGATTGTCAAATTTGAAAATGGAGATGAGATAACAGTCCCAGCACCATATTATATTAAAGTAGGTGATGAAATTCAATGTGGAAAAGATGCTGCTGTTTCTGTAGGTAATATTATTCCTTTAAAAAATATTCCCCCAGGTACTGATATTTATAATATTGAACTTAATCCAGGAGATTGTGGAAAGGTAGTTAGATCTGCAGGTTCTTCGGCTAAGATTATAAGCCACGAGGGTAATAAAACCATAGTTAGACTTCCTAGTAAGCAATTTAAAAGTCTTAGTTCTGATTGCAGAGCAACGATAGGTATTGCAGCAGGTTTTGGAAAACTTTTGAAACCAATTGCCAAAGCAGGTAAACATTATCATATGTTACATTCAAGAGGAATTTATTGGCCCCATGTTTGTGGTGCTGCTATGAATAGAGTTAATCATCCCTTTGGTGGAAAAAGACGTTCAACTCAAAAGAAAGATAAAACTAGAAGTAGGAGATTACCACCTGGTAAGAAAGTTGGGTCAATTGCAGCTAGAAGAACAGGTTATGCTAAAAAAAGGTGAAAATGAATGACTGAAGGCTTTACTTATAGAGGATATGGCATTCAAGATCTTAAAAATATGGATTTATCTAAATTCATGGAGATTGTTCCATCTAGAATAAGGAGAAGTCTTAAAAGAGGCTTTACTCCTGCACAAAAGATTTTACTTAAAAGAATAGAAGCTGAAAGAATAAGAATAGAAAAAGGAGCTGAACCTAAACCTATTAGAACTCATTGTAGAGATATGGTTATTCTTCCTAATATGGTGGGTCTTATAATAAGTGTTCATAATGGTAAAGAATTTGTAGATGTAAGAATAAATGCTGAAAAGTTAGGGCATGTTTTAGGAGAATTTACATATAATAGAAAAAGAGTAAATCATAATAATCCAGGTGTTGGAGCTACTAAAGGGTCAGCCTTTGTTTCAGTTAAGTAAGGGATGATTTATGACAGAATCTAAAGTTGAAATACATGGCGAAAAACTGAAAGAAAAATTTGAAGAAAAAGTTAAGAGTAAGAAGGAAGAAGAAACTCTTACAGCAGCTGGCGTAGAAAAGAAAGAAAAGCCTAAGAAAAAAGTCGAAGTTAAAAAGCCAGTTGTTTCCGAAGCAATTGGTAAAGGTACTTTTCTTTCAATTTCATTTAAACAAGCAGTTGAAATATGTAATGCTCTTAAAGGTTTATCTATTAAAAAAGCTGAAAATTATCTTAAAGATGTAGTTAACCTTAAAAGGCCTATAAGATTCTTAAGATATCATAGAGATACTCCTCATAGAAAAGGAGATAATTTTGGAGCAGGTAGATTTCCAGTAAAAGCTTCAAAATCTATCTTAAATATTCTTCAAAATGCTAAGGCTAACGCTAAATATCTTAATCTTGATGAATCCAAGTTGTATATTAAAAATGCAAAAGCAGATAGAGCTCTTTCTAAGGAGAGAGGAGGAAGATATTCACGAGTTGAGATAACTGTTGCAGAATCTAAAACTGCAGAGAAACCTAAAAAAGAATCTAAAAAAATGGTGACTAAATAATGGTAATTGAAAGAAAGTTTATCAAAGATAAAATAAGAGAATATGGTGTTAAAGAATATTTAGAGAATTATTTAAAACGAGTTGGGTTTTCTCACATTGATATTCAAAAGACACCTGTCGGTTTTAGCATAATTATTTATTCATCTAAACCAGGTCTTATTGTGGGCAGACATGGAATAAATATAAAAGAAATTCAAGATAAACTTCAAAAAGATTTTGGGCTTGAATCTCCTGTGGTTGAAGTTAGAGAAGTAGAAAATCCTGATCTTGATCCTCAAATTACTGCTGAAAGAATAGGTAACCAACTTTTGAAATTTGGTGTTGCAAGATTTAAAGCAATAGGTCATAAAGTTATAGATCAAATAATGAAAGCTGGTGCTATAGGCGCTGAAATTAAGATAAGTGGTCTTGTACCTAGTGAAAGAGCAAATTTTTGGAAATTTAATGCAGGTTATCTTCCTAAGTGTGGGGAAGTAGCTATAACTAAAGTTGAGAAAGGTTTTAAGACTATCCTTATTAAAAGAGGTATCATTGGAATAACTGTAAAAATACTTCCACCTAATATTCAAATGCCTGATCAAGTTTATTTAAAAGATAAAACAGCTATCCAAGTTGAAGAAAACAAACCTAAAGTTGAAGAAATATCTTCAAAAGAGGAAATTAAAGAAGAAAAAAAGGAAGATAAGAAGAAAGCTCCAAGGAAAAAGAGAGCAGTTAAAACTAAAAAGGAAGAATCTGATAAAGAGTTGAAGGTTAATACTCAAGAATCAAAAGAGAATACCCAAGAAAAAGTGATTTAAATGGCAATATTAAGAAGTAAAGAGATCAGGGAAATGAAAGAAGAAGATGTTCAAAAGAAACTTAATGATTTGAAAAATGAACTTATGAAATTTAGATCACAAATAGCTCAAGGAGTAAATCTTGAAAAACCAGGTCGTGTTAAAGCCATTAAGAGAACTATAGCTCGCATATTAACTATTAGAAAATCAAAAGAGGTGAAATAAGCTAAATGGATAATATATGCCCTAAATGTGGATTACCCTCTGATCTTTGCGTTTGTGAAACTATAGCTAAAGAGGCTTTGAAAATACGCGTAAAGGTCGTAAAAAAACGTTATGGCAAGCTTTCAACTGTTATTGAAGGTGTCACCAAAGAAGTTAACATAAAAGATCTCGCAAAAACTTTAAAATCTTCCCTTGCATGTGGAGGAACTGTAAAAGATAATATTATTGAATTGCAAGGAGATCACACCAAAAAGGTGAAGGAAATCCTAATCAATAAAGGATTTTCACCTGATCAAATAGAAATAAAATAGGTGGTTTTTTGATAAAACCATCTAATTTATTAAAACATGAATTCATCGGATTGACCATAAAGGTTGTTGAAAGTAACAATCAAACCCTTGTGGGTATAATAGGAAAGGTTGTTGATGAAACTCAAAACCTTTTCATAATTGAAACGGAGAAAGGCGAGAAAAAAATCTTGAAGAAAGATTGCCTTTTTGAAGTTCAAGTTGGAAAAGAATGGGTTCAAATTGATGGAAAGCTTTTGGTTGGAAAACCCGAAGCAAGAATTAAATTCAAAAGCCCTAAAGAAAGGGTATAAAGAAGGTATAAAAAATGGATGATGAGAAGAAAGCCAGAAATATTGGTATTAAAGGTATAGCATTACCTAAAGAAGTATGTAAGGATATAAAGTGTCCTTTCCATGGTAAGTTAAGTATACGTGGAAGGCTTTTTGAAGGTAAGGTTATTAGTGTTAAGCCGACTAAAACTGCTGTTGTTGAATGGCAAAGAAGACTTTATATTCCCAAATATGAAAGATTTGAATCGAGGCTTTCTAGAGTTAATGCTTATGCTCCTACATGTTTGAAAATTAAAGTAGGGGATTTAGTTATGATAAGTGAATGTAGACCTATTTCAAAAACTAAACGATTTGTAGTTATAGAAAATAAAGGTGCAGCCCAATGAAAGCTCTCAAAGCGAATGTAACCAAAGCATTGCAAGCTGGAAGTAGAGTTAAGATAGCAGATAATTCAGGTGCAAAAGAAGTTGAAATTATAGCCTTTAAAAATTATCATGGAACTCGTTCAAGAATATCTAAAGGAGGAGTAGGTGATGTTTTTATAGGAGCTGTGAAATTGGGTAATCAAGATATGGTTCACACTAAAGTCACTTGTCTTGTAATAAGACAAAGGAAAGAATATCGCAGAAAAAGTGGAGTTAGAGTTCAATTTGAAGATAATGCTGCAATAATTATGAAAGATGTAGAAAAAGGTGAGCCTCAAGGAACTATTATAAAAGGACCTGTGGCAAGAGAAGTAATAGAGAGATTTCCTCTTATTACAAGAATTGCTAGTAATGTGATGTGATATGGCTTTAAAATCAAAAATCCCAAGAAAACAAAGAAATTTTTTAAGAAAAGGTAAATTGCATTTAATTAAACATGTAATAAAAGCACCTTTGTCTCCTCAATTAAGGGAAAAATATCATACACGGAGTATGGGCTTAAGAGTAGGAGATTTAGTAAAGATAATGAAAGGAGACTATAAAGGTCAAACTGGAAAAATAGAATCTATCCAAATTAAAAAACAAATAGTTAACATCTCAAATATAACTATAGAAAAAGCTAATGGCTCTAAATCCAAAGTTCCCTTTAAGCCATCTAATTTAATGATTTTGGAACTTAATATGTCAGATAAATGGCGTAACAAAATTTTGGAGAGAAAAAATGCAAATAAATCTCCATCTAAAAAGGAGGTAGCTAAGCATGAGTAATCATATTCATAGAATTGCATCACCTAAAAAATATCCTGTTTTAAGAAGAGGTAAACATTATGTAGTGAAGGGAGAACCAGGACCTCATCCTAAAGATAGTAGTGTTCCCTTACTCTTAGTTTTAAGAGAAATGTTGAATATAGTTAAAACTTATAATGAGGCTAAGAAGATACTTAATGAAGGTAAGATATTAATTGATCAAAAAGTTAGAAAATCTTTGAAATTTCCTATAGGATTAATGGATGTTATTTCTATTCCATCTGAAGGTAAAAATTACAGAATGATTTTTAGCGGAAAAAATAAAGTTAAATTAATTGAAATACCAGAAGAAGAAGCTAAACTAAAATTATGTAAAATTGTTAATAAAAAGATTATCAAAAATGGTAAAGTTCAAATTAATCTTCATGATGGGAGAAACATTCTTGTTGAAGATAATAAATATAAACCAGGAGATAGTCTTTTAATAAATCTTCCTGATCAATATGTTAAAAAACATATCCCTCTTCAGAAAGGAGTAATTGTTTTAGTCACAGATGGAACTCACATAGGGAGCATATCTAAAATTGTTGATTTTGTTTCACTTCCTGGTTCCCTTGAAAACAGAGTTTTATTAATGGATTTAAAGGACAATTCCAAATATGAAACTCTTAAAAAGTATGTTTTTGTTATAGGTACTGAATCGCCTGAAATTAAAGTTTATGGTGAATAATTATGCAGAAAAAAGAAAATCCCTTTAGAGAACTTAAAATAGAGAAAGTTACTTTAAATGTAGGAGTAGGGGAAGCTGGAGATAAGCTTGAAAAAGCAAAGATTCTCTTAGAAAGAATATCTGATAGTAAAGTTATTCTTACTAAGACTTTTAAGAGAATACCTACTTGGGGAATTAGGCCAAACTTAACTATAGGTGTAAAAACTACTCTCAGAGGTAAAAAAGCTGAAGAACTTCTTAAAAGACTTTTTAAAGCTGTTGAAAATAAAATTGTTAAAACTTCTTTTGATAAAGAAGGAAATCTTTCCTTTGGTATACATGAATACATTCATATCCCTGGCGTAAAATACGATCCATCCTTAGGTATAATAGGTTTAGATGTTTGTGTAACTCTGAAGCGTAAAGGAGGTTTTAGAGTTAGACGAAAGAGTTATAGACCAGGAAAAATAGGTAAATCCCATAGAATAACTCCAGAAGAAGCTATGGAATTTTTTAAGAAAAATTTTGATATTCAAATTTTAGAAAAAGTTGCATCTAAAGGTTGGTGAAAAGAGTGACTATTAAAAGTTATAAGAAATTATTGAAACAAATTGAGCATAAACCTGCTAAAGCTGGCAGATTTTTGAAGTATAGTAAGCCTAAAGAAAGAAACTGCCCTATTAGAAGTTGTAGAAGATGTGGGCGATTTGGTGCTCATATAAGAAAATATGGTTTAGATTTATGTAGACAATGCTTTAAAGAAGTAGCTCATGAATTAGGTTTTAAAAAATATGGTCACGAGGTATGAAATATGGTAGATATCTTAGCAAATGCACTTACGCAGATTAAAAATGCTGAAAAAGTAGCTAAAGCTAGTTGTGTAATTAAACCAGTTTCTAATTTACTTAGAGATGTTCTTACTTTGCTTAAAGAAGAAGGTTATATTGGAGATTTTGAAACTATAGATGATGGCAAAGGTGGTATTATTAATGTAAATCTTTTAGGAAGAATAAATGAATGTGGTGCCATTAGACCTCGTTTCTCAGTTAGCAAGAATGAATTCGAAAAATTTGAAAAAAGATATTTACCATCCAAAAATTATGGAATCATTATAGTTTCAACTAATCAAGGTATTATCACCAATGAGAAAGCTAAAAAGATGAATATAGGTGGTACTTTACTTGCTTTTGTATATTAGTGATGTTTATGGACGCTGTTGTTAAAATTCCAGATGATATAAAAGTGAAGAAAGATGGACACTTTTTAGTGTTTTCAGGAAAGATGGGAGAAGCTAAGATTAATTTTTTAAATGAAAGAATATCTTTAGAGCTCAACCCAGACACAATTATAATCCATTCTAAGTCAGAAAGTAGAAAAGATAAGAGACTTTTAGAAACTTTTAGAGCTCACATTTCTAATGCTATAAAAGGAGTTAAGCAAGGCTTTAAGTACAAGTTAAAAATATGTTCCATACATTTTCCTATGACTGCTAAAGTTAGTGGAGATAAAGTAATAATTGAAAATTTTTTAGGAGAGAGATATCCTAGAATTGCGAAAATATATCCCGGAGTTAAAGTTGATATTCAGAAACAAGATATCACTTTGACAGGTGCTGATTTATGTGCTGTATCCCAAAGTGCAGCTAATATCGAACAAGCAGTAAGAATTTCCGGGAGAGATAGAAGAGTTTATCAAGATGGTATATTTATAACTGAAAAGAGAGCTGAGTAATTATGAAAAAGATAGTTAGAATAAGAAGGAAAATTCCTGCCTTTCATAGACCTGATTATCATAGATGGTTTGGTAAGCGTGCAAAGAAAACTAAGACTTGGTTTAAACCTAAAGGAAGTAGTCATGGAAGAAGAAAAAAATTACTTAGTTATCATAAGGGAGCTTCACCTAAAATAGGTTATAGAACTCCTAAGGCTATTAGAGAACTTCATCCAAGTGGTTTAGAACCCATACTTGTAAGAAATGTTAAAGATTTAGAAAATATTAATGTTAAAGCTCAAGGTATTATTTTAGCTAAAGTTGGAAGAAAAAATAAAATTGCTATCATAGAAAAAGCTCTTTCAAAGAATATAAAGATACTTAATTTGAGGAAACCTAAAGAAAAATTAGAAGAATTAAAAGGTGCAAAGAAATGAAACTTAATCTTCAAAAGAGGCTTGCTGCATCTGTTTTAAAAGTAGGAACAAGTAGAGTATGGCTTGATCCTGAAAAAGCAGAAGAAATATCTAAAGCCATTACTAAAACAGATATAAGATCTTTAATTAAAAAGGGTATTATAAAAGCTAAGCCCAAATTAGGCGTAAGCAAAGGAAGAGCTAGGCTTCTTAGAATTCAGAGACAAAAAGGAAGAAGACGCGGACAAGGAAGTAGAAAAGGAACTTTAAATGCTAGATTATCATCTAAAAAAACTTGGATAAATAAAGTGAGAGCTTTAAGAGGAACTTTAGCAGCTTATAAACATCAATTAGATAGTAAATTTTATCGTGAACTTTATAATAAAATTAAAGGTAACTTTTTCAGAAATGTTAGTCACCTTAAACTTTATTTAGATAAAAATATTAAAAAGTGATATTATGGCGCATGGTCCAAATTATAGAGTTGAATTTAGAAGAAAAAGAGAAGGAGTTACAGATTATGTAAATAGGAAGAAACTTATTAGTTCAGGACTTCCTCGCTTTGTAGTAAGAAAATCTCTTAATGCTATTTCTTGTAGCGTAATAGAATATTCAGAAGAAGGAGATAAAACTATTATATCAGTTACATCTTTAGCTCTTCCCAAATTAGGTTATAAAGGTCATACAGGTAATATTTCAGCTGCTTATTTAACAGGGTATATTTGTGGCTTAAAAGCTAAACATAAAAATATAAATAAAGCTGTTTTGGATATAGGCCTTTATAAATCCGTTTATGGATCAAATATTTACTCAGCTTTGAAAGGATTTATAGATGCAGGTATTGAAGTACCCCATGACCCTAAAATATTCCCTTCTGAAGAAAGAATTAAAGGAGAACATATTGTAGAATACGCTAAAAAACTTAAAGTCGAAAACCCTGAAAAATATAAATTGCAGTTTTCAAAGCTTTTATCTAGAAACTTTAAACCAGAAGATTATGTAAAACACTTTGAAGAAATAAAAAAGAAAATTTCGGAAGAATTTTAGAGGTAGAATAATATGGCAGAAGTTGATAACTGGATACCCAAGACAAAACTTGGAAAGATGGTCAAAAATGGAGAAATAAAAAGCATAGATGAAATTATTGATAAAGGGTATGATATCAAAGAACCAGAAATAGTTGATATTCTCTTACCTAATCTTGAAAGTGATTTAATTCTTATAGGTCATCAAAGAGGAAAATCTGGAGGAGGACGAAGAAAAGCTTATAAAAATACTCAAAAAGTAACAGCTGAAGGTAAAAGAATAAAATTTACTTCACTTGCTATTGTCGGAAATCGTGATGGATATATAGGCATGGGTTTAGGTTCATCTAATGAAACTGTTCCAGCTAAAGCTAAAGCTATAAGAAATGCTAAACTTAATATTATAAGAATAAAAAGAGCATGTGGAAGTTGGGAATGTGCTTGCGGTTCACCCCATTCTATCCCTTGTAAAGTTAGAGGAAAAAGTGGTAGTGTAACCGTTGAAATAAAACCTGCACCCAAAGGTTTGGGTCTTTGTATTTCCTCAGAATGTAGAAAAATTCTTGAATTAGCTGGAATTAAAGATGTGTGGTCAAAGACTTTTGGTAAAACTGCAACTAGAGTTAATCTTGCAGTTGCTTGTTTTAATGCTTTAAAACAAATCTCCAAAATGAAGGTTAAAGATTCTTTCTCTAAAGAATCTGGCCTTGTTGAAGGAGCGTTGAACAAATGATGTTTGCTGTAATTCGTTTAAAAGGAGATGTTAATCTTAGAACTGAAGTTAAGGATACTATGTCCTTACTTAAACTTAATAGAAAGCATCATCTCGTATTGATACCTCCAGATTCTAAGTTTGTTAATATGGTTAAGAAAATTCAAAATTATGTTACTTGGGGAGAAATCTCTCCTGAAGTTCTTTCTGAACTTTTAAAGAAAAGAGGCAGGTTATCTGGAAATAAAAGATTAACAGAAGATTATCTTAAATCAAAAATAAATAAAGATTTTGATAATCTTGCTAAAGATTTAATAGACCAAAAAATTAAATTAAAAGATATTTCTGGATTAAAACCTGTTTTTAGATTAAAACCTCCAACTAAGGGCTTTGAAAGATTTGGTTTAAAAAAACCTTATTCCTTAGGAGGTTCTACTGGTTATAGGGGAGAAAATATTAATGATTTAATTAAAAGGATGATATAAATGGTAGTTAGACATAGAAAAAAATCTAGACATCTTAGAGGAACGAAGATGCATGGCATTAGAACTAAAAGAAAGGCTGGTCAAAGAGGTGGAAGAGGTAGAGCAGGAATAGGTAAAAGAGCAGGTCACAAGAAAGAACTTTATCGTCATTCTGAGAAATTTTTAGGGCCAGTCGGCTTTGTTTCTGTATATCAGAAAAAAGGATTACATCATAAGGCTATAAATGTTCGTGACATAGATAAGAACTTAGAAGCACTTCAAAAGAAAAATCTTATTGAAAAGACTAAAGAAGGTTACAAAGTTGATCTTTCTAAATTAGGTTTTGATAAATTAATTGGCTCTGGAAAAGTTTCAAATAAACTTTTAATCACCACTAAATTAGCTTCTCCTAAAGCTATTCAAAAAGTTGAAGAAGCTGGTGGAAAAGTAGAAGTTCTTCAAAAAGAAGAACTTTTAGAAGAAAATTCAAGCAGTGAAGAAAATTAATCTCTTTCTCTATTTTCTTTTTTCTTGTAATTCTTATAAGGCTCGTATTTCTTCAAAAATTCCAAATAATCTTTTTAAAATAAGTTTTAGAAAAGTCTTCATTACTTATTTTTGATAAATCATCTAAATTTTCAGGATATTTTTCATCTAAATAATCTAAATAAGCAAGTTTGGGCATTTCAGTTTCATAAATTGCTTTATATACAATATAAGCTTTTTTCTCTTCTGTCAAATCAATAGAAAAATTTCCATCATCAGGATATAAAATACTTACTAAATCAGCCCTTTTATACCTAAATAATCTAAAAAAGCAAATCTTGGCTTAATTCTTTTTTCCCAAGCAGTTAAAAAGCCAGCACTTTTTTGTTATATAGTCTCTTGAGTATCCTCTACTCTCATAAAATTTTAATTTAGGTTCTATATTCTCCTCAATACTATAACTAAGTATTCGGGGAAGTTTCTTAATAGCTTTTCCTATTTCTTCTTTAATACCTAAATCTTTAGTTAAATAAACATAACTTTTGACAATATTTGCAAAGGAATTAGTACTATAAATAAGTGCCAATATCTCTTTTATGTTATAACTAATACTCCTTTTCGTCTTAATTTGTATATATTTGGATCTGTATTAGATACTCTACTTCCCTCAATATTAACTACACGCAATTTTTCTAAACTTAGCAATACTTCTATATTTTCAACTAAAGTATCATTAATATAAACTGCTTCAATTTCTCTAGATTTTTCTAAAGGAGAAATATTTCTTATAAGTGTTTTACTTAAATATACTCCTATAAGTTTTTCTAATCCATATAAATCATCAATTTTTTCAACATTCGTATTGTTAATAAATAAAATTTTTAGCTTTTTTAATTGATTAAAATTAGCCACATTATATATGTTAGTTTCTCCAAGATCTAAATGTTCTAAATTTTTTAATTGATATATTTTGTCAACTTTTAATATACTTGTTTTGCTAAGATCTAAATATTTAACACTATTATCTTCAGTACCAACTCTTTCGTCAAAAAATTTTTTAAAACCACAATTTAATTGACTTTGATTATATATCTCTCTTAGAATTTCATATTCTTGATTTACATCTTTTGATTTCATCTTATAATCCTTTTCTTTATTTTTAATAAGCCAGTTAAAATCCATTGATTTTTCAATTTAATTAATTTATAAATATTTTTGCTATTTGGATTTGCAAATGCAAAAAGAAATAATTTAAAATGTCTTTAATGAAACTGAAGAGATGATACCTTTATAAATCTTTAATCATTTTTTCTAATTAGCTAAATTGGTGAGTATTAATGAGTGTAACTGATTTTTTTATGAATCTTCCAGAAGTAGAAAAGCCTATTAAAAAAGTTTCCTTAAATAATAAATTAATGTGGACAGGTATAGTTTTAGTCCTTTATTTTGTCATGTCTGTCCTTCCTCTTTACGGCTTAAGTAAAAATTATGTTTCTCAATTTGAAAGTCTTTCCATCCTTTTAGCAGCTAGTTTTGGTTCTGTTATTACATTAGGTATTGGCCCTCTTGTTACAGGTTCAATTATGCTTCAACTTCTTACTGGTGCTGGTATAGTAAAAATAGATATGCATTCTTCAGAAGGAAAAAAGAAATATCAAGGTCTTCAAAAATTATTTTCAATATTTTTTGTAATTTTTGAAAATGGAATTTATGTAGTTTCTGGAGCTCTTCCCACTGCTTACCCTTCTACCTTCCTCGAAATATTATTAATCCTTCAATTGACTTTAGGAGGTCTTATTTTAATGCTTCTTGATGAAGTTTCTAGCAAATGGGGGGTAGGTTCAGGAATATCTCTCTTCATTGCTGCTGGAGTTTCAAGAGAAATTGTAGTTAAAGGCTTTTCTCCCATATTTAGCATGGATGCACCTATTGGAGCTATACCTCAAATTATATACTTCCTTTCAAAAGGCGAAACTTATAAAATAATGACACCTTTCCTTTCTATTCTTGCTACTATTATCATTTTTATTATGGCTATATACTTCTCTGGAGTACAAGTTAATATTCCTTTATCTTTTGGAAAAGTTAGAGGCTTCGGAATTAAATGGCCTATTAAATGGTTTTATACTTCAAACATACCAGTAATTCTCACCGCTGCTTTAATGGCTTCTATCCAATTTTGGGCAGTTACTTTAAGTGGTTTTGGAATAGATATTTTAGGTAAGTTTGAAGTAAGAAATGAATTAGGTAAACAAGTTAAAGTACCTATTTCAGGTATAGCTTATTGGATACATAATCCATCTCTTACTGCGGTTTTCCAAAATGGTTTTAATCCAACTGCTCTCATAGCTCTTTTATTCTATGCAGGTTTTATGATAATAGGTGCAATTATATTTGCATATTTATGGCTTAATGTAGGAAAAGCTTCTCCAAGTGATGTTGCCGATCAAATTTTGAGTTCTGGATTAAGTATACCTGGTTTTAGAAGAGATAAAAGAATTTTAGAAAAAGTTCTTGAGAGATATATCGTACCTCTTACTATTTTAGGAGGATTTACTGTAGGTGTTCTTGCTTTGGTAGCTGATTTGCTTGGAGCTTTAAGTAGAGGAACAGGAATTTTACTTTCAGTAATGATTATTTATCAATTCTATGAACAAATTCAAAAAGCTCATATGGAAGAAATGAGTCCTTTAATTGGAAAAATATTAGGCTGATTAATTTATGGTGCTTTCAGATTTTGTACTTTTATCTTTTTTTGCAGTAGGTTTATCTTTATTTTCTCAAATTATTAATAAATTTTTGATTGATGAAAAATTAGTTGAAAATATTAAAAATGAAATGAAGGATCTTAATTCTAAACTTAAAAATGTAGATCCCAATTCTAAAGACTTTGAAACTATTCAAAATAGACAAATAGAATTAAATACGCAACTTATGAAAATGCAACTTAAACCTATGTTTTTTACCTTCCTCCCCTTTATTTTAGTTTTTCAAGTAATGGCTTCTATGTTTGCTTACGCTCCTATAGATTTAAATTCAACTTTAAATATAAATATCCAAGGAACAGGCGATATTTATTCTGAATGTTTGAATATAAGTGCTCATGTTAATAATACTTTTTCTCAAGAAGCAAAAGTAAGCAATACTGAATGTATTCTTAATCTAAATAATATAAATAAAACTATTAATATGGGTGAAAGAAAAATCATAAAATTTGAAACTCAACATCTTAGTGCGACTATAATCCCAGAAAAGAAAATTTATATCCATCTTCCTTTTAATTTGCCTTTAATAGGTAATAAATTTGGATGGCTTGGAACTTATATAATCTTATCTCTTATTTCAACTATGATCTCAACACCTATTCTTAAAAAGATTTCTTTCAAAAAATGATTATACAAGGAAAATTTCTCTTAAAGTTTTACATCTCTTTTCTATTTTTTCTCTATTATTAGGAATGATACCCTCTGAAACAAAGGAAGCTGCAGCTGAGGCAAAATAACCAGCATCTATAACATCATTAGTCTCTTTATATCTTATTGCAAAAGAAGTAATATAAACATCGCCTATGCCAGCATGTTCATATTTATTTGTTTCATAAATAGGTATTTTCGCATATTTTTTTTCATAAAAAATATAAGAACCTTGAGCACCAAGAGTTAAAACAACAATTTTTGGGCCCAATTTTAAAAGATTAGAAGCAGAATTTAAAGTCTTTTTACCTGTTAAAAAAAACAGTTCATTAGCATTAATTTTTAGAATGTCTACATATCTTAAATAATCTTCTTTGTCAAGCCAAGGAACATTAATTACCTTTCCATCAGGGTCTTTATCTCTAATATAACCTTGTGCATCTAGAACTAAAAGATTATTTTCTTCTTTTAGATTTTGAAGGACACTTAATCCAACTTTGCCAAAGTAAGAATTTATTATTATTACATCTCCTTTTGTTTTAGGAACAGCTACAATAGGGCCAGGATCTTCAATTACCTTTGCTTCACGATTATTTTCGTTATCATATGTTACTTCATAAATCATATCCTTCCAAGCGGGGATTTTAATCAAATTAATATTTTCTTTTTCAAAATATTTTAACCATTTAGGATCAAAATTTGAAGAAACTTTAGAAATTATAGTAGGATTACATCCAAGAGTTTTGGCTACAATTGCTCCAAAATAAGAAGGTCCTCCCCACATTTGTTTTTTGGACTTTCCTTTGATTTCGACTCTTACAGCTAAATTACCTACGAAAATGCAATCCATACACTTAAATATAAATGTATGGATATATTTAAATTATACTATGGCAAATTTATTACCTTTTGAGACTGAAAAAAAGTCAATTTTAATAAAGAAAGAAGCCGAAACTAATCAAAATTATGGTTGCGATCCAAATAAGCGTGAAATTACAGAATTAATTAGAAACGGCATTATAAATTTGGATAAACCAAGTGGGCCAACTAGTCATCAAGTATCTTATTGGGTAAAGGATATCTTAAAAGTTAATAAAGTTGGTCATGGAGGAACTCTTGACCCGGCTGTTACAGGAATTTTACCCATTGCTATAGAAAATGCAACCAAAATTATCCAAGCCTTTCTTTACTCAGGCAAAGAATATATTGCTTTAATGCATTTACATAAAGATTCTACTTCTGACGAAGTTAAAAAAGTTGTATCTCATTTTACAGGTAAATTAACACAATTACCTCCTCTTCGTTCAAAAGTTAAGAGAGTTGAGCGTGAAAGAGAAATTTATTATATAGACTTTTTAGATATGTCTAGTAGAGATGTGCTATTTAAAGTAGGTTGTCAAGCAGGGACTTATGTGCGTCGTCTTTGTGAGCAAATAGGAAAAGAATTAGGAACTGGCGCCCACATGATTCAATTAAGAAGAACTAAAGCAGGAGGCTTTACTGAAAAAGATAATCTTGTTACTTTACAAGATTTATTAGATGCTGTATACTTTTGGAGAAATGAACAAAATGAAAAGTTTTTAAGATATTGTATTCAACCTGTTGAAAATGCAGTTAAGTTTCTTCCTCATGTATGGGTCTTTGATTCTGCTGTTGATTCTCTTTGTCATGGAGCTAAATTATCTGTTCCAGGCATTTCTAAATTAGAAAGTAATGTTAAAAAAGATAAAATTATTGCAGTGATGACTCTTAAGAACGAACTTATAGGCATAGGAAAAGCTCTGATGGACGCAGATGAAATTTTAGTTTCTGAAAAAGGAATTGCTGTACAAATGGATAGAGTATCTATGAACATAGGGACTTATCCTAAATTTGTTAAAAATTGATTTGCTTTTATTAAAAGATTCTTAGAATCTTTGAAAGTTAATTTATTTAAAGCTTCTTCAAAGTTAAGCCATTTGTAATCAATATGTTCAAAAGACAATGTAACCTTCTTACTTTTAGCTTTGGCAAGAAAGAAAATAACATCTTTTTTAATGAGTTCTTTACCCTTTTTAAAGAAAAAAGATATTTTTTCCTTAAAACCATCTATAAATTCAATGTCTAACCCTGTTTCTTCCTTTACTTCTCTAACAGCTGTTTGTTCAGGTGTTTCCCCTTCTTCAATATGGCCTTTTGGGAAGTCCCACCTCTCCTTTTCATTACTTATAATTAAGAATTCTCTTTTTTCATTGTCAAAGAAAATTATAGCTCCAGCACTATGTTCGGATATCATAAAATTATTTCTGAACTACAATCATAGTTGAAGTTTTTTCTATGAACCCAAGAGGTCTTAATTCTTTAACTAAGAAATTTTGAAGGTCTTCCATGCTTTCTTTATTTACCTTCATAATGATGTCATATTCGCCATAAACTAAAGACATGTCCATTACTCCTTTTAAACTCTTTAGTTTTTCAGCACTTAATTCTCCGCCTCTTTTTACATTTATAAATACATAAGCTAATACCATACTATTTTTACGCATATCTAAAATTTATACTTTTTGATTTCAGAAGTTTTAAAAACATAAACTTGTTAAGCTATATTTATTATGGTTAAACTTTCAAAAAATGAACATTTTAAATTTAGAAGTATAAATTTTAAAAAATTTTCCTATAAATTAAATGTAAATCTTTTTGGTTTTCATTTAATATTTGAAACTTCTCCCGGTTTATATTCTCCAAGAAAGATAGATGAAGGTACTTTACTCTTATTAACTTGTATGCATATTAAAAATAATACTAAAATACTTGATTTAGGGTGTGGTTATGGTGTAATAGGCATAGTTGCAGCTAAATTATGTCCTAAGTCTAAGATAACTATGGTAGATTCTGATGCTCTCGCTATTAATTTATCTAAAATTAATGTTGAGCTTAATTCTGTTGAAAATGCTAAAGTTAAATGTAGCTATTATTTTAGTTCTCTTAAAAATGAAATTTTTGATACCATTTTAATTAATCCTCCTAATGATATCGAAGTAACTTTAAAAATGATAGAAGGTGCAAAAGAACATTTATCTCCAAATGGAACAATTCAAATTATTGGAAAATATAGAAAGAATGATGAACTTATAGAACAAAAAATGAAAGAAATATTTGGAAATTGTGAATTAGTAATTTCAAAAGGAAATTATCATATTTATTTATCTTATAATTCTTAAAAATTAAGTTTAGATAAATTTTTAATGGTCTTTTGCTTATATTTTAAAGTAGGTGAGATTTATGACTAAGAATATTTCTTCCATTTCCAATGAAGAACTTTCTAAAGAAAGTTGGAAATTTATGGTATTTTTAGGAATTGTATTTTTCTTTGTAGGTATATTAATATGGTTTTCTAAAGCTGGTATAATAAGCGAAGAAATGCTTTTGCCAACTATCTTTATGGGAATTGGCGTTCTTTGTATTTTTAAAGGAGCTATGATGATAAAGAAATAATTCTAATTTCGCTAAATTTAAATATTCATTTTTCTTTTTTATTTTTGCGCTGAGTTACCGAAGTGGTTAACGGGCCAGCCTTGAGAAGCTTCGAGTAAGCTGGTTGGGCTTCCGCCCTGCGCAGGTTCGAACCCTACTGCCTTTTCTCTTTTAGAAAAAGAGAAAAGGTAAGTTGCCAAAAGAGAAAAACTTGCTCTTTTAGAAAAAGAGAGAGAAGGCAGGGGAGAAAGTCCTGCACTCAGCGTATATTTATAATTAAAATTTTTAGAAAGAAACGCACAAATAAAATTATTGATATTCTAATTCAAAAATTGGCATTTTTTACCAATTTGTAAATTATTTCCTTTTTTTGATTTTGATAACGTCACCAATAGTTGCTCCTTCTAATTTCTTAAAACTAACAGGACCACTAACTTCAGCTTGCTCTTCTATTAGTTTTATGTTTAATTCATTTTGAAGTCTTTTAGCTAATTTTAAATCAGGTATCATTTTTCCTTGTTCCATTCCTTTGAGTAAGCTTAATTTAATATTGTACTTTTTAGCAAATTCTTCATAAGTTAATCCAGATTTTTCTCTGACTTGTTTTATTTTATTACTATAATCACTAACAATTGTCTCTTCAATTACAGGTTTCTCCTGGACAACCTTTATTTTTTCTTCTTTTTTCATGGTATCTTCAGGTGTAGCTATTATTTTCCCGTATTTAGCACAATCTTTACAACAATTTACTTCTGTACCTTCAACTTTTACTTTGTACAAAGCTTCTTTTTTAGCTCCACAAATCTCACAGCTTGGCATTAAAATCACCAACCATAAATTAAAAAACTTGAAAGTATTTTAACTTTTGTGATGAAACTCATGAGCTCTGAGGATACTTCAAAGAAAGTATCCATTGAAGAATAAGCCACAATCTGAATATTTATTAATTATTATTTTCTTTATATTTTATATGATAATAATTGATAAAATTAATGAAATTATGGGGGTGAATCCTCCTAATTTTAGAAGAAGACTTGCCATAGGCATATCTTCTTCTTTAATAGTTCTTGCTTCTTTAATAGCTCTTATGATAGGCACTAAATTAGCTTTTGGTTTTAATGAAATGCTTAACTCTTTTGCAAACATTTTCTTTGGTCAATCAACTAAAAAAGTTGTATATGATGAAATGCGTTTTTTAACTTTTTTCGTCTTAATGATTTTTGCTTATGTCCTTTCTTTAGTTTATTATGTTCTTTTACCTTGGTCTGCACATAAAATTGAAAAAGAAGAATATTTGGAAAAAGGTCTTTCTTATAAATATTAATTGCTTTTAATAGCAGTTATAGTTATAGTACTATTATATTTCCCTTTCGTTCCGACGGGTGCAAATAGTTTCCAATAAGATGTATTTACAAAATAGTACATATTATCATTATATGCTACTGATGTTCCAAATTTCATAAATTGTGCTTGAGTTGTAAGATTAATATAAGGTCCTGTTGAAACATTTGAAAAAGTAACATTACTTACCTTTATAGTATTTATAGTACCGCAATTTTCATGGCATTGATAATCTTCTCCAGAGAAGTTATAATCTAAGATTACATTCCCACAATTAGTTATGTTAATTGTTTTAGTTCCAGATTGTTGGCCTGAGTTAATCTCACCAAAATCAAGCACATTTTCTACTACATCTAAAGCTTGAAGTTCATTTACTGTAGTTGTTTTATTTATATTATCCTTATCCGAACTTCTATCTGTTACAGTTATATTACATACCCAACTATTTGATGCATTTATCCAATACCTTATATAACTGAAATTACAAACTACATTACATTGATTTCCAGAGCAACTTGTATTAGAACAAGTTACTGTATAACAATTCTTTCTATCTTCAGAACAACTACTAGTCGTAGCTTTTGAATTATAGAAAGTTGCTGTATACTCTGACATATCTCCAAAGCCATCATCATCAGTTGCAACAGCTGTGCAATTGAAAGTTGTATTTGAGCAAGCTATAGGTACTAAAGGATCATTAGATACAGCTATATTTGAAAGAGAGGGTTTGCTATTAAGTATAGTTAAAGTCCCAGTGTTATTCGTACTTTCATCTACACTATCTGTTACAGTAACATTACAATTCCAATTATCACCTTTCTTAGTTTCGTTACTCTTTATACTCATTTGATATCCATATAATCCTTCTTTATATAATTGTGAAGCTTGATCTCCATCAATGGCATACTTATACAATCTAACTTGATCTACAGAACCATTAAGATATCCACCATATGTAGATGCTCCTATTACTAATTCTTTACTTGAATTAACGCTGCCTGCTAAATTGCTAGTAGTGTACAAACTACCATTTTTATAAACCGAAATTAATCCATTATCATCTCTAGTTATAACTAAATGTGTCCATTCAAAAGTATTCAAACCTAAATCTATCTCTTGTCTATTACTTACATTAGCTATAACTACATAAGTTCCACTATTATTGAAAGTTATAGCAAATCCAGCATCATTTGCTCCTAATCTCGCTCCTTTCTCAATTATAGCTCCAGAACCTGCAGTATTTTTCTTTGTCCATAAACTAATTGAGAAAGGCCCTGTACTAAAATTATATAATCCCTTGTTGTCGGATACTGTTATATTATTATTTACACCATCAAAGTTATAAGCTCCTCCAACTAATCCATTTGAAGTCCAAGTAGCCTCATTAACAATTCCATCATTGTCATAGCCTGATAAATCTCTTGCATCCTTTCCGTCAAAAGTTAACTTAAGCACTTCTGATTTCTCAAAGAAGATTTGTTTGATTTGTTCATATGTAAGTGTTCTATTATATATCCTAACCTCATCTATAGTCCCATTGAAGAAAAAGCTTGGATGTGGTCCATCACCAGTAGAATTTCCATACGCACCTATATATACAGGATCTGAATTTTGCATATCTACATTTGAT
>Ga0078972_1001787_pt1 | contig 77191 bp, 71 predicted proteins | sample YelNatPaOPGAMG01_FD_67568 | JGI IMG/M metagenome (GOLD analysis project Ga0078972, IMG submission 67568) | Hot spring thermophilic microbial communities from Obsidian Pool, Yellowstone National Park, USA - OP-RAMG-01 (SPADES assembly) (version 2) | ecosystem: Environmental > Aquatic > Thermal... | reverse complement strand
AGTGCTCGACCTCGGCAGCGGCTCGGGGGAGATGCTGTGCACATGGGCACGCGATTACGGAGTCATCGGCGTCGGCATCGTGTCAAGTTCATCCATGGCGATGCTACCGGCTATGTCTCTGACGTGAAGGTCGATGTGGCGGCCTGTGTCGGTGCCACGTGGATCGGCGGGGGAGTCGCCGGCACGATCGAGCTTCTGTCACGAAGCCTGCGCCCCAGAGGGATCATCCTCATCGGCGAGCCCTACTGGCGGCAGTTACCGCCGACGGAAGACGTTGCCAAAGGGTGCCTTGCCCACTCGATCTCCGACTTTCTCATGCTCCCGGAACTTCTCGCGTCTTTCGGCCGCCTTGGCTACGATGTCGTGGAAATGATTCTGGCAGACCAAGACAGCTGGGACAGATACGAGGCGGCCAAATGGCTCACCATGCGCCGATGGCTTGAAGCCAATCCCGCGGACGAGTCAGCCAAAGAAGTTCGAGCCCGACTAGCCTCGGAACCCGTGCGCTACGCCACTTACACGCGCGGATACTTGGGCTGGGGTGTGTTCGCGCTGACGGCGCGGTGATGAGAGGGTTACAGGGCGACTCAGAAAGGCGGGGAATCCAATAAGGCGGAGGGTTGCTAAACGGGCGTTTAATAGGGTTATTGCTCTATTTCAAAATAGCCCTGCGGGCAGGCGGATCCGGGCTGTCAACGGCTATCGGGCTTTTGTGCCCCATCCCTTGCCGCCGAAGCTTGACTGGGATAATGCCCTGGTATCCTTGACTTCCGGAGCCGACCTGGCGCTGGGAACGCTTGCCGGTCTCGGTGAGAATCTACCCAATCCCCATCTGCTCATCTATCCCTTCATCAGGAAGGAAGCGGTCCTTTCCTCGCACATTGAGGGTACGCAATCATCGCTTTCGGAGCTCCTATTGTTTGAGGCAACCAGGGCAGAGAAGCAGCGAGACGTAAGGGAAGTGCAGAACTATGTCCGCGCCATGGAGTACGGGCTGAAGAGGCTGAATGAACTGCCTTTGAGTCTGAGGCTCTCTCAGAGGCACGATCCGGACAATGCCCCAGCGCACCGTTCATGAAGAAGTCCGCCCTTCCTTTGCCTGCATCCTTTTCCTTGGGCACAGCGAAAAGTGGGGGAAAACCGCTGCTACCATCCATATGTAGGTCAGGATATCAGCGGGTGAGAGAAAATTTGTGGCGCTCTGGATATAGGCCCCATGGTAGTGTCCCTCGAGATAGCCTGTAGCAAACTGATTGGCAGCAAACAGGATGGTCATCAACCCCATTGCCCAACACAGGAGCGAAGGGTCACGGCGATACTTTCGGACCCAATAGAACAAATAGACCAGTAAAAACACCACACCCGTGGTCAGACCTCCGGCATAGAAGATGACGGCCTTCGTGCCCTCGTTCACTCCCGGCGGAAGCGTTATCGATGGATTGATGCCCCAGAAACCCACCTCGAGCTCGCCGAAGGGGACTCCCCTGATGACCGCCGTCAGAATATGTGCCGCCTCATGGATAAAAACCACGGCGATCGCCAGTGAAATGATGTAGAGCCCCATATAGCCCCCCTGGCGCCAGTTGAGTCTGAGCCTCATCATCTACGTGACCTCATTTCAAAGGTTATCTTCCCTCACCTGCCCGATGGTCAGCACCAAGGCCATCTTGTGGCTGGGGCTGCAAACTCCAAACCCCAGCCTCTACCCGGGGAATACCGCCCGGTCAACGATATCTATCGTTATGAGCATATCATGATCCCCGCTCCGCCTGTAGAGGGGGGCGGTGCCCCGGATGCCGGATCGGGCGGGGCGGGATTCGTCAGGGGGCCAATTCACACCCGCCCCTCGACCAAAAGCCCGCGCAGCCGGTCTTGTGAATCTCAAAAGCCGCCCGGCGTTCACCTCAGGGATCCTTCCCCTCGGAAGGATCCCAAGAGGGCCCATCATCCGCGGAGCCTCGGGCATCGGAAGCATACGGCTCTATCAACCGCTTCTTGAGTTTGGCGCGCGAGGATCAAGGTGAACTCGAAACTGGATGAGACGACGACCCCGGGGCCGCCGGTGGACATGACTTGCGGGAAAGGGAATCCACCGGAAGCTCCCCCGGGGCGCTTGACAGGTATACGCGATCCGTATACACTGGCCGACACACCGGAGCACGGGAGCGAGGCGGACCGATTGGCGATCCGGAACTTCTTGAACACCCTGGCCGAGGTCGCCCTGTCCGTCGCCTCCCGCTCCCTGAAAAAGGAGGAGCGCTGATCCCATGCGGGCCGTGGCCTACCTTCGGGTCTCTTCACCTTCCCAGATCGAGGGGTATTCCCTCGACGCCCAGAACGCCTCTTCCTGGAGCTCTGTAAGAACCGCGGCTGGGAACCCGTGCGCATCTACCGCGAGCCCACCGCAGCCAGAAGCCATGCCCTCTGCCCCGCCCGCAGGGGCTTCCATCCCCTGGTACGTGCTTCGACGCAGCGCAGCCAGATAGGCGGGCCGGTACGTTCTGCCGGCGCATAGGTTCTCAGTACGAAAAGCTCCGGCAACAGCGCCTTCAGATCCGCCAGCGCCCCCTCCCATAGCCTTTCGGGATCGGTCCACAGGATCGCGCAGGGTTGGAACCTGATCCCCCTTGGTGAAGGAGCCGGCACTGCGGACGGCATGGCACAGGGCACCGGCCACCGTCTCGGCAGCACCACCTCTTTGGGTGGCCCTTGCCTCCCTTTGTATCACCGCGCTGCTCGTCTTCCGTTTTCTCATAGACAGAACCAGGGCAGTGCCATCACTTTTTCGTGAATCTCCATTGGCTCCCGACACCAGCAGATGATATAGCCCCGCTCCACCTGCTTGGGGTGCAGCTTGATGAAGGAGAGTAGATGGCGCGCGTCCCGCAGGTCGGGATGCTCGGTTGCCTTCACTTCGATGGGCGTCAAGGTGTCGCCCCGCTCGATGATGAAATCCACCTCCGCCCCATCACGCGTGCGCTGGTAATGGAGCCGGCCATCGCCCAGATATTGCAGGCGTTTCCACAGCTCTATGCCCACCCACTGCTCAAAGAAAGCCCCCGGATTCACCTTCACCACTTCCGGCGAGGGCGTGAGCCCGGCGGCCGCATGACGCACCCCAAGGTCAAAGAAGAAGAACTTGGGGGTGGAGAGGAGGTTCTTGCGCGGACTCTTGGTATATACCGGCACGCGGAAGCCCACGAACATGTCCTCCAGCAGTTGATAGTATGCCTTGACCGTCGGCTGGGAGATGCCCGTCTCCTGGGAGATCGCCGCATAGTTCAGAATCTGGCCCGATTCGGCGGCGGCAAACTGCAGGAAACGCAGGAAGGCCCCCCAGTCCTTGACCAGGGCTTCCCGACGAATCTCCTCCTCCAGATGCACGATGGAGAAGGCCCGGAGCAATTCCGGCCGGTCCTTCTCCTCGGCGGCCACGATCCCGGGGAGAGATCCATAGGCTAACCTTGTTTGCAGGTCCCAGGCGGGGAAGGGCCGCGGCGGCGCGTCTCCATCCCGCCAGGGCAGGTCCAGCGGTGAAACCGCATACGGGATCCGCGGCGATGTCGCCGGGTGTTCGGCCAGCGTGAGCGGATAGAGCCGATGCATGAAGCTGCGGCCCGGTAGCAGATTGGCGCCGGTGCGGCGCAGTTTGCGCGCCGAGCTGCCGCACAGCACGAACCGCCACCGCTCCTTGTCGCTGTCGTACAGGTGCTGTACGGCGTCGAAGATGGCCGGCACGGACTGCACCTCGTCCACAAACACGAACTGCCCGCGTTTGTCGGAGGGCAACGCCCGGCACAGCTTGATGAACTCACCCGGCTGGGATAGATGGCGGGACCGCTCCTCGGGGTTTGAGAGATCGATCCGCAGCGCCTCGGGCGGGAGCAACGAATTCAAGAGCGTGGACTTCCCCGTCTGACGCGCCCCGAACATCAGATGGACGAAGGGGCGCTTCAGCTTCTCCCGCAGCGGGCCGGCATACCAGCGGTCAAACATGATTCCTGCTACTATATCTATAGACTTTATTTTTGTGGCCTAATTCTAAAATCGTATTGGCTCCTTGTCAAGCCCCTTCTGCCCTCGAAGAGGCCATGGCTTCCCTCGCTTTGCGCTTCTCCGCCAGAGTCAGATGATAGTCGTTGATGCGGTCTCCGGGCTGGTAGCTGGGGATGTCCTTCCCCCCAAAGCACGGGCCGGGGATTCACATCATGCGCAACGGCCTATCGGTCGGAAGCGACGCTTTGGCTCTCCTCTAGCCCTGCCCATCAGCCGATCGCCCTGAAAACGGCCCCGAAGGAGAGCTCTTGCCACCGCTCGTCAAGCCGCCAGCGCCGGTGACCGGGCGGGCCGGTCAAGGGATCGGCAAATTCCTCTGGGGGCTCTGCGTGCTTCGATCGCCAGGCATTCCCGGATGAATTTGTCCACCACCAGAAACCGCCCCCCTCCTCCCAAAGGGAAACAGCCCTTTCATCTACCATATGCATCTCTTCATCGATGAATGGGGTGCTTATATCTCCTTTTCGCTGAGCTACTGCTCGTGAGAGAATCTCGACCGTCAACAGGCCCGCTCTATAATGAAATAAAATACCTCGGGGAATTCTTAACACCTGAAGGCCAGCTGCGGGGCTGTTCAAGAGAGAAGCCCTTTCGACCCCTTAAAAAGTGTAGGGCCGTCGCGGACAACTGAAAGCTCGGACAAGCCGATCCAAGTGATGAGGGCGATAGTTCGTGGCGGCCATCGTTCCCCCCTCTGATTTTACTTGGTACAGTCAAAAGGAGGCCCGTAGTTCGCTACATCGGCAGCGACTGTCCCGAAACCCGAGATCCGAATCGTCCCATCGAGTGGATGGGACCGGAGGCCGCTGAAGTAAATCGACACCTCGTGAGCGGTCAAACCGTATACCTGAAAAAGGATGCCTCAGAAACAACAGACCGCTATGGACGCTTGCTCCGCTATGTTTTCCTTCCGGATGGAACCTTCGTCAATGCCGACCTTGTGCGGCTCGGGTATGCTCAAGTTTCCACTTATCCGCCGCATCTCCGCTACCAATCGCTCTTCTTGGAGATGGAAGGGGAAGCCAGAGTGGAAGGGTGCGGCTTATCTGCTTGCTTTTCCTCTTCCTTTTGTTCGGATTGCCGATTTGGGCGCTCTATGACACCCGTGCCATTTGGTACTCAAGCGCCGATTGGCCTTTGATGATCGTGGTTCTCTTGTTTCAGCTCGTTGTTCTGGGGATACTCGTAAACCACTCCAGTTCAGTTCATGTCCGGACCGAACTCGGCAACACCTTGGCCGAACTTTCCGCTATCGAGCACCAATTAGGGCGTTTGCGCACCGATAATCCCGAAGCAGTAACCCAAAAGACGGTGGATGAGCTACATGAGCGGTTTACTCAGGCTAAACCTTACAAGATCGGATTCAGACATTTCGCAGGATTCATACCGTGGTACGATGTGCTCTACCAATTCAATCGAAATCCGCCCCCTGAAGCCGAAAACTCATCCGCAGGATCCTTTCCCCTGCCATTCCTTATGGAATGGGACTCCTGAACCACCGGTGCTCACTGCTTGGTGATGCCCACCGTTGACCGGTGACCGTGTGGGAACCAAAGGGGATGATGATTTGCGGTCAAGGGACTTTCTCTGCCCCGAAAAAGCACCCTGCTGCAGCACGGGACTCATCGGGCGAACATGTTCGGCATCGGTTTAGCAACGTAAATGATTATTATAAAAAGGTAGCTGTAAAAAGAAACCTCCAATCATCTATTGAACGAGCGTCTTCAGCAAAAAGAGGGCGGGGGGTAGGGAGATACCTCTCTCCCCGCCCTCCGTCAAGGTGCATGGGCTCAAAGAACGCTAGACCCCTCTGGATTGAAAGGAGAGGAGACATCGCCCCGGAAGGACGTTAAAAGACAGGCCTTGACAAATCCGGCCTGCGTGGAGTAGTTTACCTAAAATTGCTATGGCGCTGCTCGTGTTACCGGACGGGTGAGTGAACATGCTCGAAACGAGGGGACGATGGCCACCGAATGGCTGAGGGTCGTTGAAGCGGCGCAGTACCTGAAGATGGGCAGATCGACCGTCTACAAGCTAGCCCAGGAAGGGAAACTACCCGCGCACAAGATCGGGTGGCAATGGCGGTTCGATGCGAAGGAACTCGACCGGTGGATCAAGTCCGGGAAGCCGGCTTCTCATAAGAAGCGCAGATGATGAATACGGATGGGGAAGGGCGGCATTACGTTCACAAATCAATTACCCAAAAGGCGGCCGACGGCGCGGTCAGAAAAGCTGGTTTGGCCAAGCGCGCGACGTGCCGCACCTTTCGGCATTCCTTGCCACCCCGCTGCTCGAGAGCGGTTACGATGTCCGAACAGTTCAAGAACTGCTGGAACACAAGGACGTCCGCACGACCATGATCTACATGCACGTCCTCAATTAATAAGGGGACCATGGGGTGAGGAGTTCGATCGATGGCCTGTAGTTCTGCTGATGCATTCTGTAAGAAGATGGCCTTCCTCCACATCGCGCATTGGGCGCAAACCACTGCTAGCCCATTCAATAAGGCAAAGGAAAGGCATGTGCCCTCCGGCTTAGGCGAAGGTGGACAAGTTGCCTTCGCTGGGTGATACAGTCCGTCCAATCATTGTTAGACGCCCTGAAAGGAGGAACCATGGGTTCCCATGCCGAGTATGGGAAACGTGTCTTATCTCGAGTCACTAATGGCGCCGTGAAAGAGAATGGCCCTTCGGTCCAAGTAGATTTTGGGGCCGGTCAGCCCGGCAGAATTGATGGTGTCCTTGGCGGGGAAATAGCCATCGAGATGGAGTCGCGGACTTCCAAGCAGATTCGAGGTGCTATACTTGATTTGATTTGGCACCCGTACCCGAAGAAGCTTCTAATCCTTCTGCCGGTTCACATGTCGAATCCCGAAGTAGCCGTAAAGCAATCCGAGAACATTCTGGCCCGCTTTCTTCCCCGTAGCAACTTCCGGGTTGTGTTGCTCCGTGGTAGTGGAGATAAGCCGAGTCTTCTCGATCACGACACATCTCTTTTAGCGGATGCTCTCGCCCAACTTGGTTACAAGAGTCAGCAACTTGAGCAACCGTCAGCTGATCAGAGGAGAGTCGCGGATAGGGGCACCAGATCCGGTAAGTCACATACGCAAACAGGACAGGAGAAAGAGAAATACAAGGCGTTGGCGAACCACTTGCAGAATTCCCATCCTTCCCAGAAGGAACTCACGCTGACATTCACGGAGATCGAAAAACTAATCAAGGCCCCCCTTCCTGAATCCGCGTTCAAACATCGCGCGTGGTGGTCAAATCAGACTGATGTATCGAAAAGGCCCCAGGCTAGGGCTTGGATCAGCGCAGGATTTCAAGTTGATAAGGTTCGCCTAGACAAACAGAATGGACAGGTATGGTTTAAACGCCGTTGATTGGTTTCAAGACCGGAGCGGCAAGGACGCCGAACCAGGAGGGCTGTACGAAAACCACGCGTAAACTCGCGGCCTGTGAGCCGCAGCGTTCGGGAAGGAGGAAATATGGCAAAGAAAGAAAAGAAAGGGGTAAAGATCGAAAGGGACATGCTGAGTATGGCTTCGGAGTTTGCCGTGGCAAGTGAACTGGCACGGAGGAATATTTACGCTCAGCCGACTTTCGGACATCTCAAAAAGACAGACCTACTAATTATGGGAAAGGAAGGCAAGCTTTTGAAAATCGAAGTCAAAGGCAAGCAGGGAAAGCAATGGCCCAACTGCAAAGGTATATCAGACAGCAATTCGGTCATGGTGCTTGTGGACTTTGCCGGCAAGAACGATAAAGAGCGTCCGGATTTCTATGTTCTCACCCTTGATGATTGGCGCAATTTCGTCGATAACCTTATCGCCAAGCGCTCTGGCGAGCGCATCGAGCGCAATCGCGAGTATGTCCCCGTCTGGAAGGATCAAGTCAAAGGCGGAAAAACATACGAAGGAGCCGGAATTGCCGTTGATGATATAGCTCACTGCAAAGAGGAATGGGGGAAAATTGAAGAGCTTCTGAAATGAAATCTCCGAATAAGCGGCTCCTCCAGATCGCCTATGAACCCGGCTCCAGGTGTGAGCCTCGGCGTTGGGCATCTCGACCGATTAGGTGTATTAGTCTAGACTTAAGCTGACATTCAGGCGGCGACCGAATGAACTTGAGTTCCCCCTCAGATGCGACTCGGTCCAGCACCGGGATGATCCTCTTCGCGGGTAAACTCAACTCTATTGCGATTCCTTCTCGATTGAAGCCATCAACGACCGTGCGCCCCTCCGACTTCCTTCAGGATGCGCACAATCTGATGTTCGCTGAACCTTGATCGCTTCATGCTTTGGAGTCCTCCTTTTCTGCCTGAGAACTCTACTGGTCACCGGGACTAATTTAATTTAATGATTGAGGAGCGACCACGGCCAGTGGGAAAATATATTACCTTATCCGTTGACCCCCCGTAACTCTCAGGGTTACAATAGTAACCAACATGAGCACGACCAAAGGGAACAAGAATCTCTCCGCGATACTTTTTGGCAAAACCCGGCGGGCAGTCCTTTCTCTCTTGTATGGCCACCCCGACGAATCTTTTTACCTGCGCCAGATTGTCCGAAGAACCGGCATGGGGCTGGGTCCAGTGCAACGAGAATTGAAACAGCTCGCCGATGTTGGCCTCATCCGACGCACCGCGCAGGGACGTCAGGTATATTTTCAAGCCAACCCGGATTCACCGATATTCAAGGAGCTTAAGAGTTTGATCACCAAGACCGCTGGCATTGCTGAAACCCTGCAGAGTGCCCTTGGACCGATTTCAGACCGCATCAGCATAGCCCTAGTCTATGGCTCTTTTGCCCGGGGGGAGGAGAATCACCGGAGTGATATAGACCTGCTTGTGATTGGCAGTGCCTCTTTTGCCGAAGTGGTTAAGCTGCTTCGCAGTGCACAGGAGACGCTGGGAAGGGAAATCAACCCGACCGTCTATCCCGTGGAGGAATTTCGTTCCAAGGTTGCGGAAGGGCATTATTTCATCCAGAATGTCCTCAACGGTCCCAAGATATTCGTGATTGGAGATGAAGATGAGCTTGAACGACTGGCTGGATAAGGGCTGGCTGGTCCAGCACCGACCTGACCGCCGGGAAGTCAGGGAGTTATTGGGCATTGCCGACCGGGCTATTGCCGACGCCGAGGTCAAAGAAATCAGCCCTGACGCACGACTCAGCATCGCCCACAATGCCGCTTTGCAACTGGCTATTGCCGCTCTGGCGGCTACTGGTTACCGTGCCGGGCGTGAAGCTCACCACTACCGTGCCATCCAGTCCCTGTCCTTTACCATCGGCGCCAGCACTGACCTGGTTGACCAGCTGGATAGCTTCCGCAAGAAGCGCAATATCAGCGACTATGAGCGTGCCGGTGCGGTATCTGAGCAGGAAGCCAGAGAAATGCTGGCTTTGGCAAAGTCGTTACGTGAAACGGTAAGAGCATGGCTAAAGAAAAATCACCCGGAGCTTATTTGATTAATCTACTGTATTGCCTAAGTTGATGGAGGTTGAGTATTATTAGCCTGGGTTAATCTATTGGAACGAACAAATACATGGCTATGCAATCAATATTTATTACTAACGACCCGAATAAAGTCCTCAAAGAGAGAATCTCGGAACTGATAGGGTTCAGCAAGGCCCTGAAGTTCCTGATTGGTTTCTTTTACTTTTCCGGGATTCGCGGGCTCTATGAAGCCATTAAGAACAACCCGGGTCTCAAAATGTATGTCCTCGTTGGGCTGAACGTAGACAAAGTTAACTACAGTATCATTGAGTATGGTCATACGGGCAAGCTGGACGGTAAAAAGCATCAGGCTCAGTTCAAAGATTCAATTATCAAGTCCATCAACTCGGATGAATTTGACAACCCCGAATTTTACGAGCAAGCCAAATTCTTCATTCAAGCCATCCTCGACGACAGGCTGGTCATCAGGAAAACCAGAGAGCCTAATCACTCCAAGTTGTATTTCTTCAAAATCAAGGATGAGCTGCAAGCTTTGAAAAAGTGCTGCTTCATCACCGGGAGCAGCAATCTCACCAGGGCTGGTTTATCCCGGCAAAACGAATTTAACGTTGAAATCAGCGATTACGGAACGAACGAAGCCGAGCAATATTTCGATGAGCTCTGGAAACCTGAAAACTCGGTAAAGATTACAGAAGATGCCGTCTTCAAACGTGAATTGATAGAGGTGTTAATCAGAGCCACCTTGCTGGCTGAAGTCACGCCGTATGAGGCTTTTGCCTTCGTTCTAAAAACATATCTTGAACTGCACAAGTCGGTGAGCCTGAAAGAATACGTTTTCCAACTGCTTGAGGCGAAGGGGTATCGGAAATATAAATACCAAATAGACGCTGTGGCTCAAGCCCTCAGCATCATCGAGCAGAACGGCGGCGTGATTATCTCCGACGTTGTTGGCCTGGGTAAGAGTATCATTGCCGGCATGGTGGCGAAATGCCTTAACAAGCGGGGCATTATTATCTGCCCGCCAGCTCTTATGGGCGGCATTGATGACAAAGGTGAAAGAACGGGCTGGGAGAAGTACCGGCATGATTTTGAGTTGAACTTCTGGGAAATCCGCTCGCTGGGTCTTGAGAGCCTCAGAGCCACGCTGAACCTGGTGCAAAATGAAAAGGACTACGAGGTAATCATCGTTGATGAAGCCCACCGCTTCCGCAACCAGGACACAGAAGCCTACGAAATCCTCAGCAATATCTGCCGGGACAAGATAGTCATTCTGCTTACCGCCACCCCGTTTAACAATACCCCGGCTGATATCTTCTCTATGCTGAAGCTTTTCATCGTGCCCGGCAAGTCGAATCTTACCTTATCGAATAACCTCGATGATAAATTCCGCCAATACAGCCAAGTATTCAAGCGGCTATCCAATATCAAAAAGAACCACAGCTCATCGGACAAAAAGAAGAGGGAAAGTGCTCTGGTAGACTATAAGACCTTATTTGGGTCGGACAAGATAGACTTGAAGAAAGTGACCGAAAGAGCCAAATACCTTTCGAGGGATATCCGCAATGTAATCTCCCAGGTGACCATCCGCAGGAACAGAATCGACCTGAAAAAGGACCCCGAATACTCAAAAGAAATCTACGAGTTGTCCGAGGTCAAGGACCCAATAGAAGCTTTCTTCGAGCTGACTCCGGAACAATCGGCATTCTACGACAGGGTGATTAAAGAGTTCTTTGGTGAAGATGGCCAGTTCACCGGTGCCATTTATCGACCTTATGTATATGAAGCAGGCAAGATTGACCTACCAGAGGATAAGCTGGGTGAAGAGGAAAACCGCGAAGCCCTGATGCAGAAAAACCTGTATGATTTCATGCGCCGGCTTCTGGTGAAGAGGTTTGAAAGCTCATTCGGAGCGTTTGAACAGAGCATCAGGAACTTCAAATCCATAACGGAAAAGGTACAGCAGTTCATCAAGAACAGCGGCGGGAAATACATCCTCGACCGTAAACTGATTGACCAGATATACGAACTGGACGAAGATGAGATAGCGGAAAAGCTTGAAGAGTTTGAAGCGAAACTGGTCCCGGGGGTTTACCCCAAGCACTTCAAGGTCTATAACGTTGACGAATTTGCCGAAAAAGATAAGTTTCTGGCTGATATCCAGAGCGACCTTGAACTCTTCGACCACATCCTCAAGGAGCTGGACCGGTTGAAGCTGGTGGAAAATGACCCCAAGCTGGCCAGACTATCCAGGGATGTGGCACAGATAATGAAGACCAAGGATAGTCCCAAAGAGCCAGCCAGAAAAATAGTTATCTTTTCCGAGTACATAGACACGGTGAAATACGTTGAAGAGTATCTGGAGAAGAAATTCCCCGGCCAGCTAATCAGTGTCAAGGGAGACTTCAGCAAGAGCAAGGCTACCGAGATAATCAGCAATTTTGACACTACCTATAAGAACCAGAGCAATAGATATCAAATTCTGCTTGCTACGGATAAGATGTCGGAAGGATTCAATCTGAACCGTGCCGGCGCGGTAATTAACCTTGATATCCCCTGGAACCCCACCCGTGTCGTACAGCGCGTCGGCAGAATTAACCGCATCAGCAAAAAGGTCTTTGATAACCTGTATATTTATAACTTCTTCCCGACCTTGCAGGGCGCCGAATACGTTAAGAGCCGGCAGATTGCTACCGAAAAAATGTTCCTGATTCATAATACCCTCGGGGAAGACGCCAAAATATTCGAGCCGGATGAAGAACCCACCGCCGCCAGGTTGTTTGAAAAGATTCAGGAAAACCCGGATAACCTTGAGGAGGAGAGCTTCCAGACCAGCGTCCGCCGGATGTACGCCGGAATTGACGAGGAGACGAAGCAGAAAATCAGGAACCTGCCGTCCCGAATCAAGGTGGCCAAGAAATACAGCCAGTATGTGCTCACGGTCTTTATCAAGAAAGGGCTGGGTTTATTTATCCGGAGCATTTCGGGCGATGGCAAAGAACCGGAGGAGATGCTCTTTGAAGAGGCTCTACCTTTGATACGCTGTGGGAAGGATGAAAAACCTCTGCCGCTCAGCGATAAATTCTGGGACAACTACTCCATCATCAAAGAGCTCCGGGAGAAGACCAGCATTCCATCCAGCGAGCTGAGCCTGGAAAAGAAGGCGTACAACAATATCAAGACGCTGCTGGCAGATAAGACCGGCAACTACCGTGAATTTGAGCATTTTCTTTTGAACCTGATTGAGGATATCGAGGACTACAAGACGTTATCCGATTATACCCTGAGGCGAATCACCAGTCTGGAGACCACTACCAAGGACGAAAAGAAAATTGCCGAAGTCAAAGAAGAACTGGCCAGTCTCGGGCGGGACCTGGGGGAAGACTACCTTGACCGTGTAAAGCAGAAAATCGGCAGGCTGGATAAAGAGGTCATTATCGCCGTGGAAAACATCGGAGGCTTAGATGGGTAAAGAGCTTCTGGAGAAAGTGGTTAACCTGGGCGTTGACGGTAACCTGAACAGCTTTTTCTGCGATGTAAGCAATAGCTATGTCGAGCTGGGGGATGACCTGCCTGCCTATGATGATGAAAGGTTTGCCGGCTTCCAGGCTATCGGCGAGATTGTCTTCAATCCCAATGAAAAGCTGGTGGTCGTCACCGCCAGAGTGCTGGGCGACCTGACCGAGCGTAGCGGTAAAAAAGCCCAGTATGAAAAAGCGAAGAAGATTCTCAAGGACTTCATGAAATACGATGCCGGCATCTTCGTCTTCAGCGATGCCGCCGGTAGCTTCCGCTTCAGCCTCGTGTACGGACAGGCGCAGGGCACCAAACGGGTCTTCAGCAACTTCCGCCGCTTCACCTACTTCGTCAGCCGGGACCAGACGAACAAGACCTTCTATGACAGAATCGGCCGGTGTGATTTCGCCAGCCTGGACGTTATCAAAGACGCATTCTCGGTGGAGAAGGTCAACAAGGAGTTCTACCAGCAGATTGCCAGGTACTATTACCGGCTTACCGGGAAGAACGACTACAAGAAAGAGCTGGTATTGCCTTCGGTTGGAGAGGGTGACGAGAGAAAATACGAGGAGTTCGCCGTCCGGCTCATCGGCCGGATTATTTTCTGCTGGTTTTTAAGGCATAAAAAATCGAGCGGCGGCATCCCACTTATTCCCCGGGAAGTGCTGTCCCTCGGCGCGGCAGAAAACCACAGGGATTACTATCATTCCATCCTGGAGCCGCTGTTTTTCGAGGTGATGAACCGGCCGGTTAAAGAGAGAAAACCCGTCGCCGTGCCCCAGGCGGAAATGATTCCTTTCCTGAACGGCGGATTGTTCGAGGCGCACCGCAATGATTACTACGAAAAAACCCCGAACTACGCCCTGAAAATCCCGGATAGTTGGTTTGCAGACTTCTTCGGCGTGCTGGAGCAGTACAACTTCACCATCGATGAAAACAGCACCGTCGATGCCGATGTCTCGGTTGACCCGGAGATGCTGGGGAGAATCTTTGAAAACCTGCTGGCAGAGGTGGTGCCGGAGACCGGCGAGACCGCCCGCAAGGCTACCGGCAGCTACTATACCCCGCGCGCCATCGTGGACTACATGGTGGAGCAGTCCCTGAAGCAGTACCTGCTCACCAGGACCAGTCTGCCCGAAGATAAGCTCGATTCCCTGCTTTCCTACGAGGATAGCGAAATCGACCTTTCGGATGTCGAACGCAATGCCGTGGTCACCGCCTTGAAGGAAATCAAGGTCATCGACCCCGCCTGCGGCTCCGGTGCCTTCCCCATGGGCATACTGCACCGGATGCTGCTCGTGCTGGAGAAGGTTGACCCCAGGCTGGAAATTTGGAAGAGATTGTACCTGGGCTCATATCACCCGGTTATGCGGAGGATAATCGAAGACAAGCTCCGCAAAGGCAACGAGCAATATATTCGCAAACTGACCATCATCCAGGACTCCATCTACGGGGTGGATATCCAGCCCATCGCTGTGGAGATTGCCAAGCTCCGGTGCTTCCTTTCCCTGGTGGTGGATGAAATCGTCCTGGACAGCGAGGAAAACCGCGGTATTGAGCCTCTCCCCAATCTGGAGTTCAAGTTCGTGGCGGCGAACACGCTTATCGGCTTACCGAAGACCGCCAGCCAGAGCGCCTTCGGCGTTACCGGGACGATTAAGCGGCTCAAGGAGCTGCGGGAAAGCTACCTGCGCAGCTTCGGGGCGGAGAAGGCGCAGATTGAGAAAGAGTTCCGCGCCACCCAGCAGAAGCTTTTCAAGGAAAACGTGCAGTGGGCGGTGGCGGATACCCTGGTGAAACAGCTTACCGAGTGGGACCCTTTCTCCTACGAATCCTGTAGTTGGTTTGACCCGGGGTGGATGTTTGGGGTTGAAGGTGGTTTTGATGTGGCCATAGGTAATCCACCTTATTTGGAATCAAGAAGTCCAAAATTTTCGCAGCAGTTAAAAGATGCTATATTGGCCGCCGTGAGAAGAAGGTGGGAAGGTCTCTCAAGTCATTTTACCAGAGGCTCTGATTTACTGGTATATTTCATTGAGACTAGTTTACACCTTATCAAACCTTCCGGTTCGGTCGTTCTAATTAGCCAAAATGCATGGCTTGATACTTTGTATGGGAAAGAGGTCCAGCAATTCCTTATGAAGACAACAGACGTACTGTTAATAGCGGACAGCGACTATAAATACTTTGACAGTAGAGAGGGTCCCAATATAAACACCGTTATATCTATCTTTAAAGGTAGAAGCCCCCATAAGGATAATGTGCTAACATTCGCACGATTTCATCAGAGTTTCGATTTGTTGGAGCCTAACGCCAACAACTATGCAGAATTGAAGAAGTCTGGCAAATTAGATTTCTCACAATACAAGTACTCGGAACCACTCCTTGCAGATATCAAATGGGGTATTCTGGCTACTGTTGAGGAGTGTACCATAGAGGTACTTCGTCTATTGCGACAATATGGACAACGTCTGGAAAGCGTATTAGGACAAAAGCTGAGTGTTGGGCAAGGATTGAATCTATCATCGGACTACATAGTTGACTCTTCTATTCTTGAAGAGTACCCGTTCCTGCAACATGCAACTATTCCCTTCATGACGAGTTCTGATGGTGCCCGCTACGTTCTAAGTAGCACTGAAAACTTCCTCGTGGATGAATATCTACTTAATATGCAGCAAAGAAAAGCATTGAAAGCAGCAAAACTGAGGCTTTTCGATAGAAATTCAACGACTAAGAAATATCCGGCGCTAATTATGCCCCGCGGCGTAAGTAGACACTTTTGTGCTTTAAATAAAGCGCGCGCGTATTCGTCAAGTTTTGTCGACGTGTACGATGATTCAGTTCAGAGACCAGAGGACTCTGTGCCAATAATGAATTTATGGTTGTTTTTCAATTCAACGATTGGTTGGTTGTTGCGGGAGATAAGCGGCCGTAAGAACTTAGGCGGAGGATTATTGAAGGCCGAAGCTGCGGACATAAACCAATTCCCTGTTTACATTGACTTTTACGACCAAACAGGTATCAAATCAATCCTGAAAAGAGTTGAAGACAGAGAAGTCCTTGATACGATTGAAGAACTTGAGACTACTGAGCATATAATGATTGATGACATTGTATGTAACCGTTTGGGAATCACGGCCCAACTCAGACATCGTATTGTAGACGCATTAAAAAGGAGAGTTTTAATGCGTTCTTTGAAATCAATAACGTGAGACGCAAGTCATGCATTTGAGTGGTGGACAGATGTAGCTTATTTATCTATTGATGCCACGCGTCTCAAAGGAGGTAACATTTGATAATCGCTTTGGAATACATAATCTGCCAACTTCAGGAAGGCAAAGTTTCCGTGGCTATTAAATCGCACCGTAACCGACGTCAAAATCCGGGACTGAGAGTGGAAATGCGAAAGTCTGACGTGCTTTTTGAACTATTGGGGCTTTCACCAGGTACAGTGGAGCCTGCGGACCCAAAAAATCCGGCTGCGACGAGACTCGATTTTTACATTGGCCGTACTGCATTGTTGGACCAACGGAGCTATCTGCCGGCTGCCCGTGCACCGTCTCCAGGTATAGGCTTGCCTTTGACTAACCCGACCGGAAAGATTAGAAGAGGCGGTAAGCTCATCCATTGGCGCGGTCCGCTGTGCAAGTTACCACTCACAGGGGCTGAAATGCTCTTCCCTTCTACGCAACGATTGGCTAGGACCAGTGAGCCTTGTTATCTAAACATCGACTGGGAACCGGCAATGTATCCTTTGCTAGATAACACGCGTTTGCAGTTGCATTTCGGCGTTGAGTCAGACTTTGTCCTATCTACAGACCGAAGGAGAACTGTGCCCTTGGCAAATTTAATCCTTTCAGACGCAGAATACGCAAATGTAGTAGATGTGATTATGAATATTACCTGAGTTTTGAATTCATTTATGGAGGGCAAAAACAATGGTTCAATCGAGTAAGCTGGAAGTAAAGGTTACACACAGGGTGAGACCAAGAGCACTAGACCCAGGAGACAAAATTTCTATCTTTGATGATGAACGGCGGGAAATAGTTGTTCAGCGACGCGATGTTCCTGAACTTATCAAAATGCTTGCAGAGGTACTTAATCCTTGGATTATAGGAGTGGGGAGCCCAAATTCGTAGCGCTGGTCCGATAATCGCCGAATCATGAATACCGAATTAAAAATAAATCCGAAAATTCTAAGATGGGCACGCGAAGAGTGCGGCTATTCTCCGGCTGAAATAGCTGGTAGAATCCACGTTGACCAGGAAAAGTACCTGGAGTGGGAGAGCACCGGTACCGGGCTTGGTCTCAATGACCTGATTGCCCTGTCAAAGGCGTGTAAAAGACAAATAGCTTTCTTTTTCCTTTCCAGCGTTCCGCCAAAGACCAAGAAGCCCACCGACTTCAGAAATCTGGAGCCGGCGTCAACCAGGTTGTCTGAAAAAACATTACTGGCCATCAGGCACACGGTGTGGTTTCAGGACTTCCTCTTGCAGTTGCACGGTGCCGATTATTATCGGGACAGATACTCATGGATTACCAGGTTCAAAGAGTCCTTCGCCGGCAAACTGGACTCAAACGAAAGTGTCCTCTGGCTGAGAAATCTTCTGGACTATTCTATTGAAGAGCAGACTGCGGGCGATATCAACGCCGAGGCATCTTATAAAAGGTGGCGCAACAGCGTTGAGCGCAATCTGGGTATCCACGTTTTCCAGTTCTCTTTACCGAAAGAGGAGGTTCAAGGGTTTTCGTACTCGGATTCCTTCCCCTACTGCATCACTATCAATAACGCCTATCCTGCCACGTCCCGTACTTTCACTCTTTTCCATGAGCTGGCGCATATTCTGAAGAGCCAATCAGGCTTGTGCAAACCGGATGACACCGTTTTCAGGAGAGAGGATACGGCTATTGAGTACGACTGCAATGCCTTCGCAGGTGCTATTCTCGTACCCGTAAAAGAGGTAGTCCCGGCCAGAGACAAAGATACCATCTACAAATACGCTAGCCGGTTGAAAATCAGTAGTGAGGTATACCTGCGCAGGCTTTTCACCCTTGGCTTGGTGTCTGAAAGCGAGTTCTTTCCACTTCTTGATGAAATCCGCAAATCTGTCCTGCCTACAAAACCGCACTATCGCGGGTCTCCGGTTACCAAGAGTATCAACTCTAGGGGAGAGGCTCTTTTTAACTCCACTCTTGATGCAATGAACCAGAGAAAAGTGTCGTATTCGCTGGCCGCAGACATTCTGGGCTTGAAGATAAACTACCTCGTTGGTTCGCAGACATGAACCAGAAAAAGAACCTGATTTTCTGTTTCGATACTTCAGCGTTTGTTGATATCCACAGGCACCTTTCGAGACTTATCCCCCAACTCTACCCAGAACTGGACAAGCTATTTAATAGTGGCCGGTTAATCTCACATAAAATCGTGTTTAATGAAATCACGACATGGTCCACAAAGCCAGATTCACTTACGAAGTGGATCTTACCCAAAGAAGCTTTTTTCAAAGACATTTCACTCCAGCAGGCACTTTTCGTTTCAGAGATTGTTCAGAAGTTTCCTGCGCTGATACATTACAACAAGGAAAAAGACGACGCCGACCCTTGGCTGATTGCCTTGGTAATCGAACAAAGGTCTAAGCCGAGCCTTTTTTCAAGTCTCCAGGACTTTGCCATAGTTAGTACCGAGGGTACCCACATCCGGGGTCACCTCCCGGAGGCGTGCAGTCATTACTCCATCAAACATTTGGATTTACCTGGCTTTTTCGAAGCAAACGGGTGGAGTTTAAGCCTTCAAAAGACAAGCTAGCAAAGTTGACGTTCAGGCCTCCCAATTCTAGTGCCGTCAAAAGCGGAGATCGAGGGACCTGAACCAGCTGAACTCCCATGAATCTATGATCTATGAATTACCTGCCCTGATAGCATTAAGCTCTTTCATGGCCTTCGAAGGGTACTGATGGGGGGTATCTGGTACTCACGAAAGGTAGTTTAGTGGCAATCCAAGCACCCGACCAAGCCTGGTCGGGTCACCATAAGCCGGACATCTTAACGGCGATTTGGCGCCAGCCACGCTGAACAGTGTTCTCGAACAGGCCCAGCTGCCAAAGCCGAGGAAGGGTGAGAGATAAAGATGTATCGTTTTGATCGTTGTCCAGAGAGCGGACGGGAACTACTCAGCCTACTCACCAGATCTACCGGGGTGCATAGCGACAGGCAGGACACGCGAACAGGTTACGCGCAACATGCACCAAGCGATCGAGATGCACATTCGCAGTTTGCTTGAGGACAACGTGCCTATTCCGAAGCCGTGGTCTTTCGATGAGTATGCTGCTGTTTCCTCATAACCGGGGAGCGGCCTAACCCATGCAGCGGCTCGAGCGCATACTGTTAGGTCCCTAAAAGGTAAGAAGATATACAACCGTTGCCAACTCAAGCGGTGGAGTCACTGAATTGCCTGTGAGAGGCGTCTTGGCTCAGAACCCCGTCGGCTGGAGCATAGGGGCTATCGCCTCTTGGGGGTGGCAGGGCTGAAGTCAGAGATAGATTGCGGGCAATAGTCAGCCGAACATGCGGCTGCAGGCAGCTGCCTACCGCCCGGTTTATCGAACCTTGCTTAAGGTGACTTTCCCAGGGTGCTCCGAGGAATCCTTCCGTCTGAGCGGCGGTAAACGAACCGGCTAGTTGGGGCACAGGGAACAAGTGCCCTGGGGCCTGCCCACCAGGATGAGGCGATCGACGAAATCCTCGATCTCTTGGGCATGGTGCTCCAGGGAAGAGAGGATTTCCTTTACCGGAGCTATCCTCTCTTCGTGGGATATCTGCGAAAACACCTTCTCATAGGCCTTCCGCATGGCTTCTACCTTCTCTTTCGACCCGATGCAGACCTTCATCTCTCTCCCCGGGCTACAGCGACTCAACCGAAAAGTCTTATCCTCCAGACCATCCTCTCTGGAAGACATAGGCTCCTCGCCCCGCAGGTTTTGCCGCAACGCCTCATCGACGATCATGACACTGATCTTGGCAGCATCCTCCTCCACATGCTCATATTTCAACAGGTTCCGGGCAGCCTCGATAAGCCCCCCTCGTTCCTTCTGAAACCTGTTCCACTCAGCTTCCCATACCTCGATCGCTTTCTTCAACAGGGGCTCATGCTCCATCAACGCATGAAATAATTTGAGCCCCAGCCGCTCCGCCTCCGGCCCTCTGATGCCTTCGGGGAAGGTACCCTCCTCCGGCACGCCTCTATCGGCAAGAAGCCGAGAGAATTTTTGCACTCCGGAGAGTATCTGGTTCCCGATAAGGCGACGAGCGGTCAGCTCGGGGTGTGCACGCACCGGATCCGTACGAACTGCACTTAAGACGGCTGCCGCTATTTGCACCAGCATTCGATAATGTCCCTCAAGGTACGTGGCATCCACCTGACGGGATACCGCTTCCCAGTGCTCTTTTCCCCCTTGCGTGCCCGCCTTCTCTATCCACGACTTCACGGTGCGGGGATCGATGCCAAATTCCCGGCCTATGCTCCGGTAGGATGCCCCTTTTCGGCGCTGGTGAACCCATTGGGCGACCAACTGGTCATCGATTTTTTTCCTTGCCATAGACAGCCCTCCTAGCAAAATTTATTGTATCTTTTTTCTCATTTAATGGCAATAAGATTGTTCAAAATATGCTTATTTGAACATTATATTCCGAAGAGCTAGAGTGTAGGAAACAGGATCGATTTTGAGCCGACGAATGGTAGAGGAACCACAAGTGCCCGAAGGATTGAGCAAGTTAGCTCGAATCATCCAGAACCCAAAAGAGGGAGGAAGCATGAGTGCGGCGATGGTGCAAGCGGAAGCACGCGCAGCAGACCGGCTGCGAGATGGCGGTTCACAACCGACCTCGCCGCTCCATGAGCTCGTGGTTCAACCCATCCCCATCGTCGTCGCGAAAGCACTCCTCGAACGCGAGCACTACCTCCACTCCCTCCCCGGCGGTACCCGCCTCGCCTTCGGCGTCTTCCTTTCCGGACGTCTGCTGGGTGCCGTCACCCTCGGCGCCGGACCGTACCTGGCACACCGGTTGGTTCAGGGAGCCTCCCCAGACGACTGCCTCACCCTCACCCGACTATGGCTCTCGGATGAGCTCCCCCACAACTCCGAGTCCCGCGTTCTGGGCATCCTCCTCCGGGCCCTCAAAAAGCACACCCCCCTCAAATTCCTCGTCACCTATGCCGATCCCTCTCACGGACACCTCGGCACCATCTATCAGGCCACCGGCTGGGTTTACACCGGCACCAGCCAAGCCACGCCCCTCTACGACCTGGGCAGCGGCGCAGCCCGCCATTCCCGCTCCGTCGCCCATGCCTTCGGCACTCGTTCCATGAGACACTTCACCGCTTGCGGCCTCAAGGTCCGTCAGGTGCCTCAGGCAGCCAAGCACCGGTACGTGTACTTCCTGGACCGATCGTGGTCCTCCCGTTTGAAAACGTCATTACCCTATCCTAGAAAAAATCTCACTATCACAAATAAATAAAGGAGGTAAGAAGTCAATCATGATGAAGTCCACCATGAAGATGAAGATAACGGATATCCCCTTGGACCGGCTGCGGCCCGCCCCCTGGGACCCCAACCGGATGGACGAGTCCACTTTCCTTCGCCTCGAGGAGAGCATCCGCCGCTACGGCCTCGTGGTGAACTTGGTCGCAAGGCCCCTCCGTGACGGCTTCTACGAGGTCATCAGCGGCAACTGGCGGCTCCAGGCGCTCCAGGAGATGGGCTTCGACAGAGCCCCTTGCATCGTGGTCGATCTGGACGAGGCCCATACCCGACTCCTGGCCCAGGCCCTGAACCACATCCACGGCCAGGACGACCTCGGCCTCCGCGCCCAGGCCCTCCGCGAGATCCTGAAGACGCTCCCCGAGCGGGAGATCGCCTCCCTCCTCCCGGATACCGCCGATACCCTGAAGGCACTGGCCTCGATCGGCGAGCAGTCGATGGCCGACTACCTCCGGGATTGGCAGCAGACCCAAACAGCCAGGCTCAAGCACCTTCACATCCAGCTGACCACCGAACAGCTCCCAGTGGTGGAACAGGCTCTGGCGCAGATCATGTCCCAGATCAAACAGGAAAGGCCCGACAGTCCCAACGCACGCGGCACCGCCATCTACCTCCTCTGCAAGGCCTACCTGGAAAGGGAGGTCCCCCATGAGCGATAACAACAAGATCCTCCCCTGCCCGATCTGCGGCCGACCGCTCGCCGTCCGGCCGGCACGGGGCCGGAAGTCCCACAAGCTCTTCCTCATGCTGGTGTGCACCGCCGACGGCAGGCACTTCCGCGGCTTCATCCATCACCCCCCCTACATCGAGGCCATCCTGCGGCGGGCCTCCATCCATGACCCCGGCGGAGGATCAAGGTGAACTCGAAACCGGATGAGATGACGCCCCCGGGACCGCCGGTGGACATCGCTTGCGGGAAAGGAAATCCACCGGAAACTCCCCCAGAATACTTGACAGGTATACGCGATCCGTATACACTGGCCGACACACCGGAGCACGAGAGCGAGGCGGACCGATTGGCGATCCGGAACTTCCTGAACACCCTGGCCGAGGTCGCCCTGGCCGTCGCCTCCCGCACCCTGAAAAAGGAGGAGCGCTGATCCCATGCGGGCCGTGGCCTATCTTCGGGTCTCTTCACCTTCCCAGATCGAGGGATATTCCCTCGACGCCCAGGAACGCCTCTTCATGGAGTTCTGCCGGAACCGCGGCTGGGAGCCCGTGCGCATCTACCGCGAGGAAGGACGCTCCGCCCATGTGGAAGCCATCGCCAAGAGGCCCGTCTTCCGACAGCTCCTCGAAGATGCCGCAAAACGTCAGTTCGACGTGGTGGTCGTCCACACCCTCGATCGATGGTCCCGCAACCTCAAGGTCACCCTGGAATCCCTCAGCATCCTCGGCCAGCACCACGTCGGCCTCGTCTCCATCACCGAGAACATCGACTACTCCCGGCCCGAAGGAATCCTCTTCACCCAGATGATCGGGGCCTTCGCCCAGTACTACTCCGGCGCCCTCGGCAAGCACGTCAGCAAGGGACTCGACCAGCGGGCCCACGAGGGCAAGCACACCGGAGGCATCCCCTTCGGATACGAGTCCTGCTGGACCAAAGGGGACAAGGGCCGGCGCATCCGAAGATGCACCCCCGAACACCCCGCCGGCATCCATCCCCACCCCGTGGAAGCCCCCGCCGTCGCCGAGCTGTTCCGACGGTATGCCGCCGGCACCACCACCCTGAGCCGGCTTGCCGCCTGGCTCAACGAGCAGGGACTTCGCACCCGCAACACCAAAAAACTGCCCGATCCCAACGGCAACCTCACCTCCGGCCCAAGGCTCTTCACCTCCGCCTCCGTCCGCGGAATCCTTCACAACCCCTTCTACACCGGCATGGTGAAGCACAAGGACAGGCTCTTCCCCGGCGCCCATCCCCCTCTGGTCAGCCAGGAGATCTTCGATATCGTCCAGATCACCCTCAAAAAGAACAGCGGCCGCTCCGAAACCCTCGCCCCCCGGCCGGCCAGGGAATACCTCCTCAAAGGCCTCATCCGATGCGCCTACTGCGGCATGCCCATGTGGGCCCAGACCTACAAGAACGGCCACCGCTACTACCGCGAGCCCACCGCAGCCAGAAGCCTCGCCCTCTGCCAAGCCGCAGGGGCTTCCATCCCCTGCCACATCCCCGATGAACAGATCACCGGACTCATCGAAGCCATCGAGCTCGGCCCCCGCTGGCTCGAAGAGGCCCTCGCCATCATCAGCCTCAAGGACGAGGTCGAACGCGTCAAAAAGGAGCGCTCTCAGATTCAGGAGAAGCTCAGAAGAATGGCCAGAGCCTACGTCGACAACCTCTTCCCCGACGAGGAATACCACCGCCAAAAACGACTCCTCGAAATGGAACTCGAATCCCTCGTCATCCCTCAGGCCGGCGCCGCCGAGGAGGCCGGAAAGCTCATCATGGATTTGCCCCGCCTCTGGGCCGGGGCCAACCTCCCGGAGAGAAGAAGGCTCTTGCTCACCATGCTCGACGCCGTCTACGTCGACGCCAAAGAGGAAAAGTCCATCGTCGCCATCAAGCCCAAACCCGCCTTCTACCCCATCTTCGAGGTGGTCACCACCAAACAAGACGCCAAGGTGACATTAATAAAAGAGCCCCCGGATTCTTCCGACCCGGAGGCTCGGTGTTTGTGGTGGAGACGGGGGAGAGTCGAACTCCCCGTCCAAAAGAAGATCGTCCAGAATGTGCTACAGGCTTATCCGGCTTTTGATCTCGTCCGACCGGCCCGAACCGGCACGGTCCGACCGAACCAGACGATGTTTTCTTAAGCGCTCCCTATCGTCATCGGGATTGCTGCACCCTGAGATTTCGGCGCCCAATCCCCGCCCCTCAGGGGGAGGCAAGGTTGGACGTGGCCTAATGGTTTAGGTTAGGCCGCAACCAAAACTGGTTCGTCGGTTCTTTTTTCCTCACCGGTTTTACGAGGGCGATGAGGAACCTCGGCCTGCAATCCCGGATCGATACTTCCCCTGTCGAATCCACTCGTCCCCTTATTCGGTTGTTAATGTTTACGGGCGGTGCCGCTTGACCATTTGCTCCATCTCACGCTCCGCGGCCCGCTCGATCATGGCCTCGCGCTTATCATGGAGCTTCTTGCCCCGGGCCAATCCGAGTTCGATCTTCGCCCGTCCATTCTTAAGATATAGTTTGAGTGGAACCAAAGTCAACCCTTTGCGGGCCAGATCCTGCGCCAGCGCTCGAATCTGATTCTTGTGCAAGAGGAGCTTTCGCGGCCGCGTGGGATTGTGATTGTATCGGTTTCCGTGCGAATACTGGGCGATATGTGCGTTGAGAAGCCAGAGCTCCCCGTTTTCCGGCCGGGCGTAGGCTTCCCGGATGTTCACCCGCGCCTCGCGAACAGACTTGATCTCCGTGCCCGTGAGAACGATCCCGGCCTCGATCGTCTCGAGGATCAGATAATCGTGAAAGGCCTTCTTGTTGACCGTGATGGTCTTGTTGTTGCGATCGGCCTTGGCGACTTGTTTGGCCATATCTACGTGCACCCGCTAGACGTATTTCGGGATTGCTTCCATCTCTCCCCACTGGTAGAGGGCGAGCGCGGCGGTCACCAATCCCGCCGTCTCCGCTCGAAGGATACGCTTTCCGAGACTCACCGGCGTGATCCCTTTCCCCCGGGCGAATTCAACCTCCTCACCCGTAAAGCCGCCCTCCGGTCCGATGAAAATGCTCAGTTTCCGCGGAAGAGTAGGCTGAGCAACTTTGCCGGGAGAACCTTTCACTTCCCCACTTGCAGCGATACTGAAGGGGAATCCGGCCGATTGTAATACCTCCCGGATACCGCGCTTCGTCTCCCCTTCCCAGGGCATGATTGCCAATCCTGAGACCCTCTCGCATGCTTCGGTAAACGTGATCACGCCCTCCAGCCCCGGCACCCGCCCCCGCCCCGATTGCTCGGCCGCCTCGGTCAAGATCGCCCGCCATCGCTCCAGCCGCAAAGCCCGCGGCGGCCGCGCCACGCAGCGCCCACCTTCGAACAGGACGAACGCGCTCACCCCGATCTCCGTGCATTTCTGGAGAACGGTCTCGATCCCATCCCCTTTGAGCAGCGCCTGATACAGCGTCACCTCCAGCGCGGGCTCACCCGTGCATCTTCGGCGGCCCTCGATCCTCCCCCGCACCCGGTCTCGCGTCACCTCGAGGAGGGCCGTTTCGTATTCGTATCCCGCGTTATCAAGAACGATGATTCTATCTCCCCGCTTGAGGCGTAACACGTGACCGATTTGATGGGCTTGTCGCCCACGGATCGTGACCTCATCCTCTCGGAGCCATTCAGGGGGAATGAAGAACCGATGCATCACAGAAAAACGATGGCCCTGGGAGATCATCGGCCGAAAACGGGCTCGTCGGCCGTCCGCTCGATTCAGGAACCCGAGACCGCCCCCTCAGGATTCCTTGGCCCCCACCACCCCACGCTCAAGCCTCGGCCCCACCCTTTCCGCCAAAAGCGCTCTTCACCTTCTCGAAGAAACCCTTCCCATCGCGGGGCAATGTCGCCGGTTCAAGCGTCTGAGCCAGTTTACGGAACAGCTCCTTCTGTTCCTTATCAAGCTGAGTGGGGGTCACCACATGAACCACCACCACCTGATCCCCCCGCGTTTGCTTGTTCAACTGCACCGCGCCGGCGCCTTTGATGCGGAAGATCCGGCCGTGCTGAACGCCCGGGGGTATCTTGAGAGTGAAATCCCCATCAAGGGTAGGAACATCCACCTCCCCCCCGAGGGCCGCCTGAGCGAAGTTAAGCGGTAGATCATAGATCACATCCGCGCCATCCCGGCGGAAATACGGGTGCTCCGCCACCGTCAAGACCACGAACAAGTTACCGGGGGGGCCCCCACCGGTGCCACAATTGCCTTCACCGGCAAGACGAACCATCATGCCGTTATCCACTCCCGCAGGGATCTTCACCGAAATCTTCCGGTTGCGCTGCTCCATGCCCGTGCCCCGGCACTGCCGGCAAGGATGAGTGATCAGCCGCCCCGTACCGCGGCACTGTTCACAGGTACTGATATTGGTGAATTGCCCGAAGAGCCCGTGTTGGGTGCGCCGCACCTCCCCCACACCCCCACAGTTCGGGCACCTGATCGGATCGTTGCCGGGCTCGCTCCCGATACCGTGGCAAACGGAGCAAATCTCCAGCCGCTCTATCATTACTTCCTTCTCACACCCGAAAGCCGCCTCTTCAAAGGAGATTTCAAGGTTCAAGCGCACATCCGAGCCGCGCTCGGCAGCGGAGCGATGCCGGCGGGTGGTACCGCCGAAGAAGGCATCGAAGATATCTCCGAAACCGCCGAATTCGAATCCCTCGAATCCCCGCGCGAAGCCGCCCCCATCCACTCCCGCATGGCCATATCGATCATAACTCGCCCGCTTTTGAGGATCGCTCAGGACCTCGTAAGCCTCGTTGATTTCCTTGAACCTTGCCTCGGCCCCTTTCTCTTTGTTGCGATCGGGGTGATACTGGAAAGCAAGCTTCCGATAGGACTTCTTGATCTCCTCAAGGGTGGCATCCCGACGAACGCCGAGGATTTCATAGTAATCGCGCTTCGTAGCCATAGCTTTTCCGGATTTACCTCATCCCTCGATGATCAATGATCCATTTGTTTATTATAGTCGGTTTTGAAAAGAACGAACAAGCGGGCCAGCACGGCCCGAAAAGAGCGATTCCGCTTTACAATCTTCACCCTCTGGCGACTGACCAAGTATCACCTCATTCCGGACCTTGCCCCCCATCCCCCCACATCCGACGAACGATCAGGCTTTTCCGATCCCACCCACCCGCCCAAAGGGTTTTCTTGGGGGACACCCCCAATCCCCCCGGAGAGATATCTTTTGCGCGCTCTTCTTCAATCGGTGTTTTTGGGGCCCGGCGGCGCCCTCCCAGAGATTCCCCCTCAGGCGTCCCACACAACCTCGCATCGTCTCCGAAGGTTCTCTTGAGGGGAAAAGACCTCTTTTTTCGGCGCTTCGGGAAAGGGGTCCGAGAGGCTCATTCCACGAGGGGGAGGTTTGGGTCCACATCCAGATCCCAGCCGGCGGCCTTCCCCGCTGCAAGCCGGTAATAGCCACAGGCAGCGATCATGGCGGCATTATCGGTACAGAGGATCGGCGCCGGGATGCGAACCGGGATTGGGGACTTCTCAACGATGCGGGTGCGCAACAGAGCGTTCGCCGCGACCCCGCCGGCGAGGAGGATTTCCTTGGCCCCGTATTTTTCGGCCGCATCGTACGTCTTCCCGACGAGGACATCCGCAACGGATTCCTGAAATCCGGCAGCGATCTCCGCGGCCGTCTTGCGGGCATCATCATCACCCGCTGTTCGGTCCCCCGCCGCTCCCGTCTCGCAGGCCATGTGCAGTACGGCGGTCTTCAGTCCGCTGAAACTGAAATCGTCCGTTCCCTTGAGCCACGGCCGGGGCAAGTGCCGGGGATGTTGAACACCCTTCGATGCCTTCTCGATCACCGGCCCTCCCGGATACCCGAGCCCCAGAAGCCTTGCCACCTTGTCGAACGCCTCTCCGGCCGCATCATCGCGCGTTCTTCCGATGTGCCTGTACATGCCGTGCCCCGTCATGAGGATCGTATCGGTATGCCCGCCGGAAACGATCAAGCAAAGGAGAGGAAATTCGGGCGGTGGGCGGTCTGTGTTCAACCAGTTTGCGTATATGTGGCCTTCGAGGTGATTCACCGCCACCAATGGCACGTCCAAAGCCAGCGCCAGCGCCTTGGCCAGATTCACACCCACCACGAGCGAACCGGCAAGCCCCGGCCCGTTCGTGACGGCAATGGCGTGAATCTCTTTCAAAGATACCGAAGCATCCGCAAGGGCCTTCTCCAAAACGGGTATACATGCGAGGAGATGCTGCCGTGAGGCGACTTCCGGCACGATGCCCCCGTACCGACTGTGGATCTCGATCTGGCTCGCGATCACGTTTGAGAGGATGCGAGTGCCGTCCTCCACCACCGCGGCGGCCGTTTCATCGCACGATGTTTCGATGCCGAGGATTTTCATCGGAAGGTGACGATCTCCTCGAGGGGCTTTCGGGGGACATCCCGGGGCTTCTCCCGTGGAACCCCGATGGAAAGCATGGCTACGGCGTACCACGGCTTCTCGACGCCGAGGAGGGCTTCGATCTCCCGCGAGGCCAGTTCGAGGGGGAGCGCCGCCCAACACCCCCCATACCCCAGAGCCGTGGCCGCGAGAAACAAGTTTTCGATCGCCGCCCCCACGCTCTGCATTCCCTGACCGAACGCCGGCTCCTCTTCGAGAGCCGTGTAGATCCGCCGCGTCAGCACGACGATCACCACGGGAGCATCGAAAATGTGAAGGGCATAGAACCGGCGGCTCCTCAGAATCCGCTTACGGTCTTCACCCGCCGCCTCTGCGATCCGGGCTTCCAGAGAAGCGCTCACCACATCCCTGAGATCAACGAGCAAATTCCGATCGCGAATCACGACGAAGTGCCATGGTTGGAGATTCGTCGGGCTGGGGGCCAGGCGGGCCGCTTCCAACATGGCCAAAAGGTCCGCCTCTTTCACCGGATCACCGGTGAATCGTCGGATACTTCGCCGCGCTCGAACAGTATCGAAGAAGTCCATGGGGGGCAAGGAGCATCCTGCGGATCTACTTTCGCGGGGAACTCTGCCGGAATCCCCTCACCGCGGGGATTCCGAACCGTGGCATTGCTCGTGCCGCTCCCGATACTCACAGGTCCGGCATACGTCCCCTGAAACCGCTTGAGGGGACAAATGGCAATAGAACCCCGCCTCCTTCCAGCACGGTTTCCCGCAGATGGCCTTCTCGGATCGGTGAACACATCCGGGGCAACCATCCTTGAACCAGCAGGGATACAGTTGGAGATAGTGGCGGATCGCCGGCAGGTTCAAACCCTCCGTCACCAGCTTTTGGATAAAACGCAAGCGCTGTAAGTCTTCCTCCGAATAGAAGCGCTTGCCGCTCCTCCTTTGAGGGGGGCGCACGACTCCGGATCGCTCCCAGATGCGGATGGTCTCGGGGTGAACGCCGATAAGCTCAGCTACCACGCCGATCGGATATACGGGTTGTTTCAATGCAACCATTTAAGTGTCTCGAAAAGATTCTATCCAGATAACCTATCAGTGTCAACTGATCTTCCACCCCCAAAAGGAGCGATTCCGCCCGCCCAAAGGGTTCTCTTGGGGAACACCCTCCAATCCCCCCGAGAGAGGCGTCTTGGCACGCTCTTCTCGAATCGCTGTTTCCGGGCCACCCTCGAGGGGAAAGTCCTCCGAATCCCGTTTTCGTTACCAATTGTTAACCGTCTGTAACCATTCATTGACCGAACTGCAAAGGTTGATATGATTTAATCAATGATGAAGCACTCTCAGTCAAACATCGGAGGAACACATGTTCACCTTTGGAATCCGCGATATCAAGACGCTCGCCCGAGATGGGGGCTTTCGGTCGAGGAAACTATGGGCCTTCGTTCTCATCGTCGCAGTGAGCTTCCCCCTCGCTTGGGACAACCGCCTTCAGGATGAGGAAGTGGTTCTCTTCCTCAGTCTCTATGGGATCTATTGCATCGCCAATCTGCTCGCGAAGTTCCTTCTGGCCGGCGGCACACTGCGGAGCCTTCTCACCTCCACGCCGGCCTTCGCGGTCACCCCCCGCCCCGCCCCATCCCCCTCTCCACAGACGCCCCTGCCCAAGTGCGAATCCCGTGACGAATCCGAAAGCGAGATCGAGCGGCTCCGGCGAGAAAACGAGCGCATCAAGGAAATCCTCCACCGGCTTTCCATCAGCGATACCGAATGAGCGATGCTCACTCCGGGCGATCGCGCGTCCTCTCGTCCGGAAGGCCGATGTGCTTGCGGACAAGGGCCTCCATCTCTTCCGGCAGAACATCGGGGTTCTTCCGAGGTTCCTTGCCCTCGTAAAATCCCCGGACCTCCTCGAAGATAGCCCGGATGCGGGGATCGTCCTTCGATAGGCTGACCCCCCTTTTGTAGGCGGCCAGAATTTCGTTCACCTTGTACGTCACGATCTCCAATCCGGAGGTGGGGCCGGCCACGAGTTCCCGCCTTCCCCCCACGAGTTCCGGCGGGAAGGGCTCATACGTGCGGGGTTCTTTGATCACCGCCGCGCCGTGAATCCCGCTGCGATGGACGAAAGCGTTCTTACCGACGACCGCCTTGTTCCCCGGAATCACAAGCCCCAATTCCGCCTCCATGAAGCGCGCCAATTCCGCAAGGCAACTGAGATCATAGCGACTCTGGAGGCCCTCCGTATGCGCAAGGTTGATCAAGATCTCTTCCATCGCCGCGTTTCCCGCCCGCTCCCCGATCCCCAAAAAGGCGGCGCTGGTCCAATCCGCACCGTAATCGAACCCGATCAAGGAATTGGCCACCGCCAACCCGAAGTCATCGTGCATGTGGGTCTCGATGTGCCGCACCCCCAGATCCTTGAGGGCGCGGATGAGCCGCGGGATGCCGCGGGGCAACTCGGCCCGGGGGTCCGGAAGGCCGATGCCAACGGTATCGCACACCCGGATGACGGCATCCGGAGCGATCCTGAGCATCTTCTCAACGAGAGGGGCAACAAAGCCATGGAAATCGGCTCGAGTGATATCTTCGAGATGACAGCGCACCGCCAACCCTTTCTCCAGCGCATAGGCCATCGCATCGAGATACGATCTCTCCGCCTCTGGACGGGAAGCAAAGCCCATCTTCTTGAAGATGTGAAGATCGGAGACGGACATGAGAATGCCCGTTTCCCGGATTCCCCGCACACGCGCCACCGCTTCGATATCATCACGGTTGGCCCGCGCCCAAGCCGTCACCGCCGGATGGGTATAACCCTTCTCCAACATCCGCTCGGCCACTGCTCGATCGGAAGGAGAGAAGACGAAACACTCCAATTTCTCGATCCCGATCCGATGGAGATACTCGAAAATGCGGAGCTTGTGGGATTCGTTCAGGAAGATGCCCGGCATCTGTGCCCCATCCCGAAGCGTGGTATCGCTGAGGTGGACCTCCGCTCCGGGGGGCAATCGCTTTTTGGGGAAAAGGGGGGGATTTCCGCTCATCGTATCTTCTCATAAACGGGCTCGATCCGCCCCTCAAAAGGGGCGGATCGAGCCTTCTTTTACGTAACCCGGCGAATCGCCACGAACTCTGAAATGCGCATCACGGGGCCGTATCCCGGATGCGCACAAGTCCGCCCATCGTGCCGATGAACACCGTCCGCCCATCGGGGGCCAGCGTAATCGGCGCCCCGAAGTCCGTATAACGGAACCCCTCTCCCACGGGGATCCGGAAGAGCGTCTGACCCGTCTCCACATCCACCCCCGTCAGATGCCATGCATAATCGGTCTCGGAGAGGGATTCGTAGGTGTAAAGGTAGAGCACGCCATTGGCCAGCGAGACCTTGGGCACGGTGCTGCAGGAATTCTCGGCGCTGGACCAGACCTCCTTGCATGTGTACCCCCCGCTGCCATCCGGCAAGAGATCGATCCGGACCACCCCGCCGACGCTCTCCTTGCAACACCCACCGGCGGTCAAGAGCTTATCGCTATCCTTGCCGTAATTGTTCTCCACGATGACCGAGTACTCGAATCCGTTGCGGCCCGGCCGGACCCATCCGGGCAGAGCGTTCTCGGTCGTGCTCTGACCATCCCCGAAGACGGGAATTTGACAAACCAGTTTGCCATCGGAGCGGTTCAGGAAGAGAATGCTCATGCGCGGCTCGGCGTTATCGCCGATAGCCACCATCTCCCCGAACAGCTGAGGCGTGGTTCCGGAGCCCTGATTGATCATGCTCGGCTTGATGCGCGTGCCCCGGTCATACTCCGTGCGCCAATCCTGAACCGGAGTCCCATCCGCCGCCGCATGGAACCGGTACATGGCGTGATCCGTCACGATATAGGCCCCGTCCTCGCCTACGGTGAAGGAGTTCTGCATCTCCTCGCCCGCAAGCTCGATGGTGCGGACCTCCCCGCTCACCGGATCGATGGTGCCCACCTTTCCGAACCGGGTGACAAACCACCACCATCGGCCGCTCCAATCGGGGATGGCCATCTGAACATGATCGCGCGAGGGAGGCGTCATCGGAACCACATGAGCGCTCAAATCGTAGAGGCGCACCAGTGCAAACTGGCCCGAGGCATCATCGTACTTGATCGCCCGGATAGCGTTCTCGGCATCGGCCAAAATGACCCGATCCTCGTTATCCAGCACGAAGTATGCCCCGCCGGAGGTATCGCGGTAGGGGTACAGAGGATCGTCCGGATGCCTTGGCGGCAGCGGATATGAGGCCAGTTCATCGAGGGTTTCAGGATCGATGAGCAGAAGAAAGAAGCCGTTAGGGCGGGCATTCACGGTGAGGATACGCCCTTTTTGGTCGAAGGCGATGGTCACGCAAAGATTGGTACCCTCGGCATAGCTATGGAGGGTCACATCCGGATTCACCCCCGTGGGTCCGTTCACTTCATAGGTATCGGTCATGTAGGCATCGTTGTGCATGTTGCTCTTCCCGTTGGGGGCCAGATACGGATGCTGAGGCACGGGAAGATGAGTCACTTCGGGGACGGGGCTCGGTGAAGATTTGGAGCCGTTGTCACCCCCACAGGCCCCGCCCACAAGCGCCAGCGCCAGAAACACCATGACCGCCAAGCCGAGAATTGATCTCACGGTTTCCTCCCTTCCCGGGAATTTCCACGGCAATCGGTTAGGATTACATTCTCCACGATCCGGCGGACGGCGTCAAGCGCGGGGGAAGCGGCGGGGAGCTGCGTGATGGGCTTGCCGATCAGATCGTGATAGGCGATCGTCTCGTCCTGAGGGATCATGCCGAAGATTTCGAGTCCGATGCCCTCGGCGGCTTGCCTCAGCAACGCCTCGTTGCCCTGCACCCGATTGAAGACGATCCCGATCCTCCCGCACTCGATCACCCGATCGTGCGTGACCATCCGGTGGATGAGTTCGGCCGTCTGGATACCCCTCGAGGTGGCATCGCTCACCACCATCAGAACGCCCACCCTTCGGATCACCTGCCGGTTGATCTGTTCGAGCCCCGCCTCGCCGTCAATGACGATGGTATCGAAGCTTCTGGAAAGCGTCTCGATGGCGCCGCGGAGGAGATCGTTGACGGGACAGAAACACCCCAGCGTTTCGGTGCGGCCCATGGCCAGCAGCGCAAAGTCATCCGTCTCCGTCAGCGCTTCGAGCACCATGAAATCGAGGGTATCGGCGAGGCGAACTTTCTCGGCTTCTTCGCCTCTGCGGGCCGTCTCGATGATGTTCTCCCGGATCTGCCCCATGGTCCGCCGCACCTTCACCCCGAGAGCGGTCAGAAGCCCCATCGCCGGATCGGCATCGATCAAGAGAAGCTTGCCCGCCTTCCCGCTTTCCACAAGTACCCGCCCCATCATCGCGGTGATGGCCGTCTTGCCGACCCCCCCTTTGCCGCACACGGCGATCAAGCATTTCTTCGGTTGAGTCGAGAGATTCATGGGCAATCCTTACTCGGGGGCTTGGGCCCCCTCTTTCACTTTGCGCGCCGCATTCAAATCCCGGATCTCATCGCACACCGGTTTGTGGGTGCATGTACTGCAATTGTAATCGCACTCGATATCGTAGCCCTTCTCCTTCCATACCTCCTTAACGATCTGACCGCCGATACTCTGTGCGGCGGCGGCGATCTCGTCGAGCCGGCGGACGTGCTCCCGGCCCGCGGTCACGAAGATAACCTCCATCGCCTCCACTTCCGGCACGTTCGACTTCATGATGCCCATGAGCGCCCGCCCCAACACTTCGAAGGAGAAGCCCTTTCCGGCCGCTTCTTTGCTCACCCGCGCCCAGATATTGCGGGCAGAGCTTCGCACCATGTACCCCTCGATCCGGTCGGAAACATGTTGATTCTCTTGGATCCGTTCGTGCTTCTCCCGCGTAAGGCCCTTCCCCCCCACGATCATGATCTGGGCAAAGGGAAGCTTCGCCCCGGGTGATTCCCGAATATCGGGGCCGAGCAAGGTGATCACGCCGTCCCGCACAAGGGATACATCATCCGTCCATAGAACCATCGAAGTCGAGCCCGACTCGGGATTGCCGAGCTCCACGAAAACATCGGAACGAAGGATAATGCCGGGATTGGCCCCTTCCGCCACCCGGATCGGAAGGCCCGCCATGAGTTCGCCGGCGGATGAGGGACAATCGAACTCGCGGAGTCCCACTCCCGCTCCTACGGCTTCCGCCACATACGCTCTCACACTCTGGATATGTTCATCGAAAATCGCCATCGTATGGCTCCCGGCGGCGCCTCGGACTCCACAGCTCTACGCCGAGCAGAGGAGAATGGGCCTTTCCACCCTTAGGACGGTTGCAAGGTCCCGGAAAACAACAGCACCCATGGCCTACGGGCACCGGGGCTCCCCAGACCATGAGTGCCATTGTTATGTCAACAAAGATCCGGAGCCGCTTTACCCCAGCCCCATGGCGGTGAAGAACTTCGATATTCGATCCTTTACCTCATCGGGGGTGGTATAGGATCGGTCGAACAGATCCAAGCCGATGTGAAGGAAGGGCACCCCGAGTTCGCGGCATGTTTCGCGCATAATGCCGGCGGCGGCGGAGCCGTCCTTGTGGCCCATGTGCCCCGGCCAGATCACGCAATCGATCTTGTAATCCTTGACCATGCGGCGGATATCGGCGGAGAAGTTCTCCGCGGTGCCGCGGGCCTGACGGATCATGGGAGCATCGATCAGATTGCGCTTGGCCAGACCCTCAAAGATGGTTTTCTCGCTCGACGTGTCGATCAGCGTGTAGGGGAAATTGCCGAACATATCCATGACCAACACCGCCCCCCACTCGGTCTCGAGCCACGGCATGAGCTCGAAAACCCATCCGTAGGGCATGATATCGAACCAGAGGTACCGGATCCGCTCCTTCACCCCCGGCGGGCCTTTCTTGGCGGCCACATTGATCTCGGCGCATTTGACGAGTTGCCGGAACCAATCGGTGCAGCGGGGATCTCCGGCCACAAAGCACTGACTCACCGCGAAGGCCTGCGCCCCCCCGATGCCCCACCCATGGGGACACGGCACGGCCCGCCGCAACTCATTGTACTCCTGCCAGAGGGCGTAGGTCCGGTTGGATTCTTCGCAGACCTCGACCAGCCGTTTCATATCGAGGGTATGGCCGGTGTGCTTCTCGAGGAATTCGACCATTCGCCGGAGTTCATCGGCAAAGTAATTGATGGCCCGTTGATCCGAGGTATAGGGGGGATCGGCGCAGTACACGGGCACATCGAGCCATGCCTTGTTGTGGGTCATCACTTGATGAAGCATGGGGGCCCCGTCACAGGGGTAAAGCAAACCCAGAACGGCGGTGGGAATGGGCATCTGGCCGGTCTCGATGTAGTAGATCGGGAGACGGATGGCGGTGCACAGGTCGGAACCCAACCCGATCTCTTCCGTACCTTTGATATCCTCCGCCAAATACGGCGCCGAAGCGGCCAAAAAGGGCGTTTCCATCAGCATGTACCACGGAAGCTTCATCGCATTGAAGATTTCGGGCGCATTACAGAAATAGCCGGCGATGAAGGGCTTCCCGTTGACGGCGGCATCGATCACCAACTCCTTCGAATTGAGGAGGATATCGAGGAGCTTCATCTGAAGCTTATCTTCCTCCGTGGGCTCGGGGATCATATGCAGGGTATCGAGAAGGAACTTGAACCAATCCCGCTCCTTCTTATAGCGCGCCAGAGAACGCTCAAGGACCTCTTCTTTTGTCATTTCCTTCGTGTCCATCGGCTACCTCCCCATCATCTCAAGGAATGCTTGAACGCGGGTGCGGATCTGGCCCTTGCCGCTCAAGATATATTCTCGATCGAGCTTGAGGAAGGGAACGCCCGCCTCTTTCAAATCGAGATCGTTCATGTAATGTTCCACCACCCACGGATCGCAGAAGAGCAACCGCTCCCCGATGACCCCATCCACCTTGAAGTCCCGTATCATATCTTTAATGAACTTGATTCGCCGCGGTTGATCGCCATAGGTGCGAGGACATGTAGGCCGTAGCTGCACTTGGTAGCGGGCGATGGCCTCGATGGGGTCGCCCTTCTCGGGCACATCCACCCAGAAGAGGCGCGTGCCGAAGCACAGGAAATCGGTCACCACCAGTCCCCCTTGGCCCTCGATGATCTCGATATACTCGGGATCGTCGAGAATCCCGCCCACCACCATGATCCGCGCCCGATAGTCTTTAATCCCTTCCGCTCCCTCCAGATCCTTCAGCAATTCCTTGAGGAGCGCGTTGTATTGATCCCGGGGCATCGCGGTTCCGGCCACCACCACCGCCAACACCTGCGCGCCGGTGATCGGGGGATGATCGGCCTTTCTGAATTCATAGAGCCGGCGAAGGAGGCGCCGGTTCTCATTGTGAAGCTTGATGGCGCTTCTCAGCTTCTCATCGGTGATCTTGACGCCGAAATGCTTCTCCAGCTTCCCCCTCAGCAACAACAGCTCGTCCCGGTACCAGCCGACCTGCGGTTCCCCCGTCTTCTTCGGGAGGCTGAACACCTCCACGAATCCGGTCTGAAGCTGGCTCTTCCAGTTATCGTAGATGCGGCGGATGTGATCGCAGCTGTTGGGGACAATCAGCCCATCGAGGAGATCGAACTCCCCCCGAAGGGCCATGTTGAAGCAATGCCGGGGAAACGAGCAGTTGATGCTACTGTAAAACGCATCCGAAAGCTCCGTGCCGTCACTCCCCGTGGCCCTCATCCGGAAGGGGAGCATGCCCGCAGCAGTGAAAATCTCGTCCGGGACATGGGTGCAGAAATACCCGATCACCTTTCCGCCCTGATCTTTCCACTGACGAACGGAGGGATTGATCAGGGTGGCCGTCACTTCCTGAAACTGTTCCAGAGCCTTCGATTTGAGTCCCGTCTCCAATTCAGGCCTCCTTTCCCCGAAGCGTGCTCGTCGCTGCCTCCTGCGCCCGGCCCCGTTCCGCCGCTTTCTCCGCCGCAATCAGCGCCGCCCCGATGGCCCCTGTAATCTGAGGGTCGTGAGGCAACTTGATGACATCCACCTTCAATTGAGCGCTGAGCGCCTTGGCCAACCCGGCATTCTTGGCACAGCCGCCGGTGAGCGCCACATCCTTGACCAGACCGACCTTGCGCACCATCGAATTGAGCCGGCCGGCGATGGAGTTGTGAAGTCCGGCGACGATATCGGCCAGTTCCTTGCCTTCATTCACGAGGGTGACCACTTCGGATTCGGCGAAGACGCTGCACTGGCTCGTGATGAGAGCCGGATTCTTGCCCTTGAGCGCAAGCTCCGAAAGCTCCCCCAGGGTGAGTCCCAGCACCCGTGCCATCGCCTCGAAGAACCGCCCCGTTCCGGCGGCGCACCGGTCGTTCATCACGAACTCGAGCACCTTGCCCTTATCGTTCAGGGACATCACCTTGCAGTCCTGCCCGCCGATATCCACCACCGTTCGCACCGAAGGCACCATCCACTGCGCGCCCCGGCCATGGCACGTGATCTCGGAGATATTCTCATTGGCGAAAGGCACTTTCAGTCGGCCGTAGCCCGTGCCCACGATGTAGGCCAGATCCTCGATGGACCGCAAGCCCGCCTTGGCGATGGCCTCGTCCATCGCCATTCGGGACGTGAGCTCCGGCTTGGTGGTCGAGGCTACAATGCTGTACGAAATGATCTGGCCATCCTTCATCACCACTGCCTTGCCCGTCGCCGAGCCGATATCGCACCCTCCAACAATCATCTTTCCCTCTCCTTTAGAGCCCTCCTCAGATGACGCAAGCTACACGAGCTCATCGTACATCTCGATCTCGAGCGATCCGTCGAGGAGGGGAAGGATCACATCGAACATCTCTTTGAGGTAGGGCGTCGAGCCATGCGCCATGAAGGCGTTCATATCGCTGTACTTTTCGTACACCATGAAGAGGCACTTATCGTTTTGAGAGCGATGGAGGTTGTAGGCCAGCGTGCCCTCCTCTTCCCGCACTTTGGGGATCACACCCCGCAGGGCTTTCTCCACCTTCCCCTCTTCACCTTTCTTCGCTTTGATTTTGGCCACTACCGCGATCACCGGTGCTTCCCTCTCTTTTAATTTTATTATTTATTTCTGCTTCATCAACTCCGCCAAATCGAGCGGCTCACCCTTCGAGGGTTCGCGCCGCAGCTTGATGGCCCCGACGGAGCACTTATCTTCACACACCCCACACCCCATGCACTTCTGCACATCCACCACCGCCCGCTGCTCATCCTCGTTCAGCGTAAGCGCCTTGAATTGGCAAGTCGCCACGCAATCGCCACACCCCATGCAATCCTCGCCCACTTCGGCCACATAGCCCGAAGGGGCCAAGAAGGGCACAGTTCCTTGAAGCAGATTCCACATCTGCACCCCGAGGCAACAACAACTGCAGCAATTGCAGATGGCAAAGAACTTGTTGCCCATCTCCCGTTTGAAATAGGCGCAGTGAACATGGCCGCGCGCATGCTCTTCCTCGAGGACCTTCACCGCTTCCTCTTGCGTGATCTTGCGGAAATGGGGATTCTGATCGGCGATGAAGGCCGCCCCCGGATCACCCACAAACATGCACACATCGAGCGGGAGACAGGGCTTGAGGGAAACCTTGCGGCAGGCGCAATCGCCCAAAGCGATGGACGTGGGATTCTTGAGAATGATATCCTTGGCGATCTTGAAGGGGATCACCTTCTCCGGCGTGATGAGCGAAAGGTCCTGTTTCTGGGTCACGAGCTGAATGGCATCCTTGAGCTTGACCACTTTCCCATGATAGATGTTCGTCTCATGGGTCATGGCGGCATCCGCGATCTCCTGCACCGCCATCTTGAGCAGCACTTCCAGATCGGGGTCGAGCTTCTCCTTCCGTTCCCGAACGGGAAGGCCGGACATGGCCATCGCATGGTGCAGAAAATGGTCGATATGCTTCATGTACACATAGGCATGGAAGAAGCTGTTCTTCTCCTCAGGGGGATAGGAATCGTAGAGATCCTTTACCACATCGCCCATAGCACATTCTCCTTTTCGGCCGGACGGCCGATCTTCCTAATTCAAGGATGCCATCAGATCCCTCGTCCCGGTATGGGCCGAAAGATGTAATCCATGGTTTATTCCCGATCGTCCAAACGCACGGTCTTGGGGAGTCGAAACTCCCCAAGACCATCCTTCTCACCTTTTCGGGGATTCGATTCACCCTTCCGGGCATTCCACCGGGGGGCGAATTATTTCTTTCCCTTCTTATCGGGTTTCTGCGGCTCCTTAGCGGGCGCTTGCTTGTTGCGATAGGAATATCCCGGAATCGCCATGGCGCGGACACGCTTCCGCACCGCCCAGAGCTGCTGAACGAGAGAATCGGGCTCCTCCTTGCCGGGCTCCTCCCATGGCTTGCCGAGGCCCATATCGGTGGCGATGATCTTATAGCAGTTATAGGACTCCGCCGATCCGGCGTTCGAACCCACCCACCAGCACCCGCCGGTGGCATAGAGGTTCTTGATCGGGGTGCGGTAATTGGCGAGTTCCGGTATGGGACGGTTGGCCCCCACCTGAGAGGGAATCCGGTCGATCCCGGCCATGGTGCCGTTCGGGGCGAGGTTCCGCATGCGGAGATTATCGTACGGGCTGTTGGTATCCACCCCGATGACATTATCCCAGGTCATGTTGGGGGCATAGTCCTTCCAGATCGTGATGAGCTCGTCGGCATAGCGCTTCTTGATCTCCAGCCATTCCTTCTCCGTGTACTTGGAAGCGGGCGGCGCCAACTGCTCGTTCTGAACCACGTGCTTGCCCGGCGGGGCCATCGAGGGATCCACGAGGCTATGGCAACCCACCGTGGGGCAGTAGTCTTCGAGCGGCGGCCATTCCAGCGCCTTCTCGTGCTGACACTCCCGCGCGATGTGCATCGGGTCCGGATCGGGCTGAAGGCCCAACCATTCGCACTCGTGAATATCCGGATTGAACGCTTCCGCCTTGTACTTCGGCGCCTCATGCACCGCAAAACTGTACCACATCAAACAGCCGAAAGACCGAGCGAGTTTGCGCACCTTCTGGGCGATCTCATCGCTGATGTATTCCTTCCCGATCATCTCGAAGCACAGTTGCTCCGGCGAAAGCCCGCAAACGGCGACGAGCTTCTTCGCCTGCACCTGACTCCCATCCTTGAGCCGGATCCCCGTCGCCTTCCCGTTCTCGATGATGACCTTCTCCACATGGGCATGGGTGAAGAACTTGCACCCCATTTGCACCAAGATCTGATGGGCCGCATGGGCGATCTGGTGCGTGCCCCCCCGGTTGAACCCGATGGTGGGCAACGTGGCGGTGAAGCCCAGGGCATTCATGCCGCCGCCGGGCTCGGTGATGTCATCCACGGAGGAGACGGCAAACCGCAGCACGCATGATTGAAGCTCCTGACTCTCGAACCATGTCTTGGCCGCATTCAACATCGTGCCCGTGAGGATTTCATTCGTCGGCTCGAATCCCGCTTCGATCAGCTTGGGATACAGCGCGAGCTGCCGATTGAAGACCTCCGGTTTCTGCGCCCACTCCGGGGGAAGGAAAAGGTTATCCATCTGCACCCGCTGGTACTCGTCCGAGTGCTCGAGCTTCCACATCTTGAGCCACTTCTCGGCATCTCTCTTCGAGAAGCGCGCGATCTCGGCGGCGGTCCGCTCCTGAGTCGGATCGTGCTTATCGCTGTAGATGGCCAAGCACGTCTCATTGTTGCGGAACACAAATCCATCACTGCAAAGATGCTGTTCCCACTGGGCCCCATAATCCCAGAACTGGGGGAAATCCCGCCAGATCGGGGCATAGTACCACGGCAAGATGATATTGGCGTGATCGTTCCCCCGGAACCCGGGCGCCGAGAGCTCCTCGGTGCACAGGCATCCGCCGATCTCGTGCCGGCGTTCAAAGATACCCACGCTCATCCCGCCGTACTTGATCAGATACATCGCCAGCAATAGGCCCTTGTTCCCCCCACCCACGATTACCGCATCGAAACTCGCATCTGCCATGGGAAAGACCTCCTCCATGAATGTGATGCACCGGGAATCTACGAACACCTCCCGGGCATCTATGGACTTCGTGACGTTAGTTTGCCATAGCGCCGGTAATGCTCGCAATACTTCTTTTGTTGGTAGAAAATACTTAGGATGACCTAAGTATTTCGGGCGGCGAGAAGGTGGGTACGGAGATTCACCTTCTGCTTCTTGAGGCCGAGCTTGGCGCGGATATTATAGCGATGGGTATCGATCGTCCGGGGGGACATGCCCAGCACCTCGGCGATCTCTTTGGTCGTCTTGCCCTGTTTGACCAGATCGGCCACCCGGATCTCCGCAGGGGTAAGATTCATAAAGCGAGCGGAGCCCCCCGGCAAAAGTGGAGAGGTGATCGTATTCAGGTTGGCTTCAAGCCCCTCCAGATAGGTCCGCTGGACCTCGGTCAATCCACTCTTCTTGAGCTTCTCCAGATACGGGAAGACCAATTCCTTCACATTGGCGAGCAGTGTGTTCTCAAGCTCGGACCGGACCTCCTCCGCCTTCCGGAGCATCAATCGGAGCGCCATATTCGCTTCCTCGAGGTTCGACGTCCGTTCCCTCACCAGACGTTCGAGATCATCCCGATGCTTGCGCAGAAGCTCCTCCTCCCGTTTGCGGTCCGTCACATCCCGGGTGATGGCCAGCACTCCCTTCACCTCGCCGTCCTTGACCACTGCCCGGGGGTTCACTTCGATGATGATCTTTCGGCCGTCCTTCCCCGTGGCCTCGAATTCCAGAGTTCCGGATGCCACCACCCGACCGGAGAGAAGCTCATTGGCCAGATCGATGCACCGTTGCCAATCGGGGGGACTGAGCACACCGAAATCGTAGAACTTCTTCCCGATCACCGCCTCCCGCCGATACCCGAAGACATCCTCGAACTTCCGGTTCACCTCGATGATGGTGCCATCCATCCCCACATAGGCGATATGATCGTTCGCGTTCTCGAAGATCGTGCGGAACTTCTCCGCGCTCTCGCGCAGGGCCTCGATTTCCCGGGAAAGCGCTTCCACCCGGGCTTGCAACTCTTCGTACGAGGGTTTCTTCGTCACGAGAAACGCTCCTTGGGGCCCATCCGATGGTGCTTGAATTATATCACCGCCCTTCGGTAACGGATACCCCCGGCCGGCGGCACAGATCCCCCACACAGCACGGCTCGCAACGGGGGGACTTCCGGCATACCTCTTTCCCGTGCCGGACGAACAGGGCATGATACTCGTTAAAGAGCGCCTCATCATGGGGAAGATGCGCCATGAAGAACGCTTGAAGCGCCGCATAGTTCCCGTAGTCCGGATTCAATCCCAAGCGCTCCGTGATCCGCTGGGTGTAGGCATCGACGACAAAAATCGGCTTGCGGGCGGCATAGAGGATGATCGAGTCAGCGGTCTCGTACCCGATCCCATAGATCGAAAGGAGCTCCGCCCGGAGCTCGGGAAGGGGCAATGCGAATAGACGTTCGAGGGAATCCCCGTATCGCTCCCCCAGACGCTCTACGAAAGCCCGCACCTTCCGCGCCTTGACGTTGTAATACCCCGAGGGACGGATGAGACGGGCCAGCGCTTCGATCGGGATTGCGCGAAGGGCGGAGGGGGTCATCATCCCCTCCCGTTTGAGATTGGCGATGGCCTTCTCCACATTGGCCCATGCGGTGGACTGAGTGAGGATCGCGCCGATGATCACCTCGAACGGCTCATCGGCGGGCCACCAGTGCTGCGGCCCATAGCACGAAAAAAGACGCTCGTACAGAAGCTCGAGGGGATGGCGAGGCGTCATGGCTACCATTCATTCAGCTTCGATACCCAATCGGGGTAACGGGCGCCGGCGACCGAATCACGGGGTAGATACGGTTTGATATCGAGCACGGGCGTGCCATCGAAGGCATCCAATCCGGTAACCCGGAGCACGTTGCCCTCCCGACGTTCCATCTCGACGATGGTAAGCCCGATGGGGTTCGGCCGCCGCGGGGAACGGGTGGCGAACACCCCCGTGAGGGGCAACTCGCTGCGCCCCTGAGGATGCACCTTGAGAGGGGCGGGGCCGCGGCTCTCGTGCATCCAATAGAGAACGATGATATGGGAAAACCCTTCGAGACCGTCGAGGGAAGGGGCGAAAGCGGGATCGACGACGATCTCCGATTTCACCCCCCTCCAACCCCGATGCCCCCGGTCGGTGATCCCGTTCCTCACCCGCCCGATCGGATGGAAAACAGCGGCCTCTTCGGTTTCCATTCCTCCGGATTCCTCCCGTTTTACTCATTCCCCGGCGCCCGAGGCGGTCATTCGTACCGAAGCGCCTCGGCGGGATACACCCGGGCCGCCCGATAGGCCGGGATGAATGTGGTCAGAAGCGCTGCGCCGTAGGCCAACCCCGCGATCATCCCCAATTGCGCCCACGGAATGACCGGCTTGATCCCTGCAATCTGCGCCTCATCGGTGAAGAGGAGAGAGGTGCCCACCCCGAGCGCAAGCCCGAGGCCGATCCCCAGAAGCGCCACGAAGGAGGATTCAAGCAGAAAGCTGAACTGCACCATCCCTTGCCGGAAGCCGATGGCCCGCAGCATGCCGATCTGCTGGCGCCGCTCGACCACGGACCGGGCCGCGATGACCCCCAGCGCCGCAATCCCCACCACAAGGCCCAGACCCATGAACGCGATGCTGATGTTCCAGAACATATCGTATATCTTGGTGAAATCCTTGACCTCTTGGGCCATCACATTGGCGTTGAGACCATGCTCCATGAAGGCCTTCTCGAGGTTCTCGGCAAGCGCCGGGACCTCATCGAGTTTATCGGATCTGACCTTCAGCCGATAGGAGATCGGATCGCGGAAAGGCGAGGAGGATTCAAGGTATCCGAGCGCCCCCAACGCCTCCTTGGAAACGGTGATCGGATTGGCGTAAGGTCCGGCCATCACATCCACCACCCCGATGAGCTGTAACTTCTGGACGGCGCCGGTGTAAGGATTCCGGACCTCGAAATAGACATCGGGCGGGATCACCTTATCTTCCACATAGAACTGTCCCTTCCCGATCACCACGTCCACTTGTCCCCCTCCCCCGCCCATCTGCCCGTATTTAGTGGGCACCATCTCGGAACTGACGATCGCCACCCCGGGATTCTCCTTCAGCGCCCGCCACACCTCTTCCTTCGATCGATACCCCTCGGCCATCAACTGAAAATCATACGGAATGCTATCCGCATATGCTTCATCCGCTCCTATTAGATAGAACGCTTCCCATTCGGGGCCTTCGGAGGGGGATCCGGCCGGGGCATCGGTCTCCGGGTCCTCCGCGGGAGAGGGTTCAACGATATCGCGGAGGCCCACCGGCGCGAGATAGAAGCTTGCGATGGTCTCGAAGTCATCCGCGCTGACCCCTTCGGCGTGCTCGAGCGCGGCCCGGAGATCGGGAATGGTATTGGTGCGGTTCATCACTTCGGCGCGGATATGGAATCCCCCCGAAACCCGATCCGTATCGCCGAGGATGGCGTCGATGGAGGCGTTCATGGAAGACATCCACACCAAGGTGAACACGATGAGCGCGAACATGGATAAGGCCATGCCGGTGCGGAAGCGGCTGGCCAAGGGATAGGAAACGGCGGTCTTGATCATCGGCGTGAGGGCGCGCAATCGGCCGAAGAATGCCATCACGCCGGAAAGCAGCAGATCGGAGTTATACATGACGATCCATACTGCCCCCAGCACGAGCATCACTCCCGAAAGGACGAACATATCGAATCCGGCGGCCATCTCCTCCCCGTGGGGATGCCATTCGACCGGAGATAGCCAGAAGACCAGAATTCCCACTCCGGCCAGCGTATAAGCGAGGCGTTCCCGAAGGAAGAGCTTCCTTGCCAGAAGGCACAGTCCGATGATGACCAGCGATGCCCCGATCGAATAGGAGGTCCACTCTCTCCGGTCGATGCCCGAGATCATCATGAGGGCGCCGATGAGGGGGAGCGCCCACGGTGAAAGGGCAACCCACAGGCGGATCGCCGGCCGGGGCTTGATCCAGTAAAACGCGATCGGCCCGACGAGATGCCTTCGTTCGAAGGCGTTGCGGAAAAGGGAGCCGAGCCCTTCTTCCCTCTCGACCTTGGGTTCCGGGAGATCCTTGATGGCGCTGATGATGTTGAGATTGCTCACCCGCCAAGCCGAGATCACCACGACGATGACGGTGAGCACCACTCCCATCATGTAGGCCATGACGAGACCCTTCAGGGTGAAATGATAGCTGATGGCAAATCCCATCTCCTCGAAGGCGGCGGCCATCACCTGAATCATGCCCCAGCTCACCACCAGTCCAAGCGCGCTCCCGATGGCCGAGGCGCCGAGCGCGTAGAGAACCCCCTCATAGGTGAACATGCGGACGATATGGCCGCGTTGTGTTCCCACGGCCCGCGCAATGCCGAGCTCCTGTTTACGTTCCGCCGCCAGCATCACGAAAATGAGGAAGATCAATAGGATACCCGCGATGATCGAAAACGATCCGAAGACCACGAACAGCGTGGAGAACATCCCGCCCGTCTCATCGGCCGCATCCAAGGCATCCTTTTTCACCGGCTCGGCCTTGAGGCCGGTATCCGCAAGCGGCGCTTCCAGCGCTTTCAAGACCGCATCCGAATGGCGGGCGCCTTCGATCTTATCCCCCCGGTTGGTGATCAGAATAAAGTTGATCTGTTCTGTCCCCAGATACGATTGCAGATGAGCTAGGGGCATCACCATCGAGCCGCCGGATTCGGTGCTGTACATGGTGGGGTTCCCCCCGGACCGGTACACGCCGGCGATGGTGAGGGGCACATCGTTCCCGGCGATCTGCGCGTTGAAACGTTCGTCGAGGCCCTTCTCGAGTTTCTCGGCCAGTTTCTCGCTTACGTACACATAGCCGGGGCCGAGATCTCTCAGCTTTTCCATCGAGAGCTGATTCCCATGCCGATCGAGCAGAGGGTCGAACGGGCCGGAATCCGGTCGGTCGAGTCCGAGCAAGGTCACTGCCGGCTCGTTCAGCCGGGTATCGGGGGCCACCACCGGAATGGTCTCGATGATGGCCGGGGCTATGCCTTCCACCTTCCCCTCGGCCATGAGCGGGGAGAGGGCGTCTTCGACCGTCTGAACCCACGTCGGGTCGAAATAATCGGTCACGCCGGCGCCTTCCATCCGGACTTGCATCGCCCCGAACTCCGTTCCCTCGCCCATCACCATCACATCCACTTCTCCGAGCGAATCGATGCTCAGGCTCCGGATGGAATAGGTGAGGGTATCGCCGGTGGCGAAGGAGGCAGAGAAGATCATCGAAGCCAGCATGAGTCCGAGGCACGTGAGAACGGTATGGGCCGGACGGCGGGGAAGGTTCCGGGCCCCCAGACGGAACATAACGCGGTTACGCCAGACGCTCGCAGTGAGTGTGATCGCAGATAGCGCGAACAGCGCGATGACGATCAGTAGGAAGGTATTGATGGGAATGCCGAAAAGGCTCTGCATGGTTTTTTATCCCCGGCAAGCTTTCGAGCAACTCAAGCCCGCGGAGGCTCAAGAACGATCGGGCGCAAGGCAACGATCCTTCGAACCGCCGTTCTCGCTATCGCAGGCGATGACGCCGTCCCGCATGCGGATGATGCGATCGGTCAGCGCCCCGACCTCCGCCGAGTGGGTCACGAGGACGAACGTCTGACCTTTCTCTTTATTGAGGCGCCGGAGGACGTCCATGATCTCCATCGCCGTCTCGCTATCGAGGTTGCCCGTGGGTTCATCCCCCCACACGATGGCCGGATTGTTCACGAGGGCCCGCGCCACCGCCACCCGCTGCTGTTGCCCCCCCGAAAGCTCCGCAGGCCGTTTGGCCCGCTGTTCCCCGAGGCCCACCCATTCGAGCACCTCCTCGGCCTGTTTGCGGGCCCGGCTCTGGCTCACGCCCGCCACCAGAAGCGGCAACTCCACGTTCTCCACAACGCTCAGAACCGGGAGAAGATTGAAGGACTGAAACACAAAGCCCATCTGTTCGGCCCGGAAGCGGGTGCGTTCCTTATCCGAAAGCCGAGGGATCAACTGACCTTTGACCACGATCTCTCCGGAATCGATGCTATCCAGACCCGAAAGGCAGTTGAGAAGCGTGGTCTTGCCGCATCCGCTCGGCCCCATGACGGCCACCATCTCGCCCTCTTTGATGCTCAAATTGACCCCCCGCAGGGCATGGACTTTGACCTTTCCGGTATTGTAAACCTTGTGGACATCTCGGGCTTCAACGATCCAGTGAGTCTCCACCGGGCACCTCTCTTCGGCTCGGGGGCCGGATAGCCCCACCTTTCAGGCTCATGCATTATAAGCTATCATATCTTACTCCGCTCCGCAAACAATGACGGTTCCCCCCAAAAGGGGGGTTCCGCTTTGGAGCCTCCACTCTCAGGGTAAATGACCTTGATCACGTCACTGCGGACCTTACCCCGGAATCCCCACACACCCCACGAGCGATCCGGCTTCTCCGATCTCACCCAAAGGGTTTTTAGGGGATGGCCGGGAGAGCCCAACCAGGGCACAAGCTCTGCGCTCAGAATAACCCCTCTCTGCCTCCAATCCATCGGCCGCCGCCCGGCGCGCCGAGAGGGCCATTATTTTTTGCCAGAAGCCCCTTCAAGGCATCGATATCCATCGACCGCTGCGCCACGATCCGCTTCAGCTGTGGACCGCTTCTGCTTCACGAAAGGATCCCCCTTCTCTCCTACACCTTAACTTCCGGATCCTCTCATTGAAAGTGGTTCAGTTTACGGGGGGAAGGTCAGTGGCATTTGGCGGTACGCCTAGAACTTGGTAGCAATTGAACTGTTTATACTGTTCGCTCGACATATCGCCATGACTGGATAATCATACGGCACACCGACTTGATACGAAGCGGCTAACGATCTGCGCTTGAGCCGTAGGCTGACTGAAGGGAGGCCTGCGGCTCAAAGTGCGTGTTAACTAGCAACTACTTCCTTCGGATTCGGCCCGTACTGGTTCTCTCCTGGCTGGCTATCCTTTGCTAACAAGACTAATAACCAAATGCTGCCAACGATGGGAACCAGGCCGAAGAAAAAATCCACCAACCACTCTTCCCCACGTCGTGTAGCCTTCTCACTTCCACAGCCAACGAAGGGATTAGAACTGCCAGCGCATACAACACATACAACACGAATAGGCCAAGCAAATAGTCTAAAACGTTCGCGACAGTTGCGAAGATTAAGTTGAATAGAACGAACATCCAGTATTCTTTTCGGCGTGCTCGTCCGCTGAATACAGCATACTTTTTGAGCACAGTGATATACCAGTTCATTGTTCCTCCTTAGCTTTTAGATTGTATTTCTTTATCGCCGAGCGCAACTGGGTGAACGGCGCCCTTCCCTGGTTTTCCTTTCTTGCACCCGCTATGCATTTCGACCGCGTTCTGGGCGCTGGCTAACGGTTTGGCTCAGCGGCAGCGGCAGGTAGTCGGAACTCTCTGCCATTATCGCGCATTCCCCCAAAACTAAGTGCGTACCAACAGCGGCGAAGCCGCTGTCCGCTGGAGCCGGTGTTGGGCAGCAACTCGTAAACCCAGATATGGTTTCTAAAGGTCTGTCCGCGGATGTACCATCATATACCCAACAATCGCATTATCTATTACCTTCGTTCGACTGGTATTCCATCCACCGTTTACCACATATTGTTCAGGCTTCGTAGCTCTGGCAATTGTCGCGAAATTCTCAATGGCAAGGAACAGGAATTTCTTCTGACCATTCTGGAATTCAGGGCCGTGCCACCCGAAAAACTTGCGAGTATATTCTCTGTCTATCGGCACAACTAGGTCCGGCAAAATATGATGAAGGGTTTTTGAACAAGCGACTAGCTTTGCGCGATTCTGGACGATTTCAAGTGAATCCATAAGTTGCCATAAGTCAGTGGACAATCTCTGAAGATCGAGTTGTGGGTCATCGATTTTGATTCCATCAAGTTTGTCTATTTCTTTTACTTTGGATTGCAATGCCTCTTTGAATTCTGAATACCGCAATAGATTTGACCCTCGCCTTCCTATCCCCCAAGCCTGTATGGTTTTATAGAGGCTCTCCAGAAATAAATCGTTGCCAATAGCATTGGCTGCCGAAGCCTCCTGTGCTCTGGCTGAAATGGTATTTTTATGGGAATCCATTTGTTCAGGCTTTTTAAAGGGCGGTTGTTTTTCAAACTCACCCAAGAACCCTTTGAAGTTTTCAATAAGTTCTTTCACACTTGACTGTATGGTTTGCGCTCTTGTGAGTTGCATAATAATCTCCTTCTTTTGCTGCCCAACAATAATTAGACTGATCCGCATAATATGGGGGGTTCCGGTTTTTTATCCATATAAAACACCTTGGAATTTCTTATCGAACGTCCCTTTGCTTTCAATTGCTTCATCCCATCCAACGGTTGATCATGGCATCTTATACGGATCGGCATAACATGCCACTCTTTTATGGTTTCAAAGGACGTCCATTGGGCTGCGGACACCCGCAGGCCCCCGGTTAAGTGCATGTGTATAGATCATCGTGGCCTTGACATCCGCATGGCCCAATAGCTCTTGAACGGTCCTGATGCCGTAGCCGCTCTCCACGAGCAACGTCCTATTGATTTTAAGTAAACTACTCCCCGCAGGCCGGATTTGTCAAGTCCAGATTTTGATCCGAAAACAGCGATTCCCTTTGGAGCCTTCACCCTTAGGGTGAACGACCTTGACCACCTCAATGCGGACCTTGCCCCATGGTTTCCCTTGACAAATCGCGGTCTCTAGTTCATAGTGTGGCACACACGATCAAGGAATACGAGGGTGAAATTCTCGCCCCGCGCAGGGAGGGAACATGTACGCACAGCGGATCGGGTACATCGATCTCACCACTGGCCGGTCTCGAAGTCAGATCGTTCCGGAAGCCTTGCGGGAGAAATTCCTGGGCGGGAGGGGCATCGCCATGTATCTCCTTTATCGTCTCCTCCCCCCGCATGGTGATCCCCTTGGCCCCGAAAATCCGTTCATCGTAAGCGCCGGCCTCCTCGGCGGAACGATCGCCCCATCCAGCGGGAGATGCGATCTGGCCGCCAAATCACCCCTCACCGGATTCCTCGGGAACAGCAACATGGGCGGCTTTCTTGCCCCCGAACTGCGCTTCGCCGGATTCGACCATCTCGTCGTCACCGGAAGGGCGGAGAAGCCCGCTTACCTCTGGGTGCACGATGGTCAGATCGAGCTCCGCGATGCCTCCCGCATCTGGGGCAAGGATACGTGTGAGACGCCTCAGGCGATTCGCAAGGAGCTCGGGGACGAAGATATCAAAGTGATGTGCATCGGCCCGGCGGGGGAGAGGCTCGTGCGGTTCGCCAACGTGATCACAGGGCTCAAGAACGCCGCCGGCCGAACGGGCATGGGATGCGTGATGGGCGCGAAGAACCTCAAGGCCATCGCCGCCAGAGGCACCGGGGATCTGAGCATCGCCCACCCCCGCGATGCCCTCGATCTTCTCCAAGAGTTCATGGGGATGATCCGCGAGAATCTTATCTTCCGCGGGATGTCCGTTCAGGGCACCGCCATGTTTCACGACTCGACCAACCTCATGGGGAGGCTGAGGATTCGAAATCTTCAAAGCAATCACGATCCCGAGGGGTCCGGCCTCTACGCCAATAGATTGGAACCATTCGCCACGGGGAAAGCGGCATGCTTCGGGTGCCCCGTTCACTGCCGGCATCAATATATCCTTCCGGAGGGCCCCCACAAAGGGGCGCACATGGAGGGTCCGGAATGGAGCACCATCGGCGGGCTCGGGTCCGAACTCGGCATCCGAAGGATGGAGGCCGTGCTCGTGGGCAACGATCTCGTGAACCGCTATGGCATGGATTCCCTCGAGACGGGGAGCATGATCGCTTGGGCCACCGAACTCTACGAGAAGGGGTTGATCGGGGATGGGCAGACCGGCGGACTCAAACTCGCATGGAACAACGAAGAGGTTCTGTACCGGATGATCGAGATGATCGCCCGGCGCGAGGGTCTGGGGGATATTCTGGCCGAAGGGCCGCTCCGGGCGATCGAGAAGCTCGGTGAGCCGACGCGATTCTACAACCTTCACGTGAAGGGCATGAGTTGCCTTCACACCGATGAACGCGCCACTCCGGCAATGGCGCTCGGCATTGCAGTGGCCTCCCGCGGCGCCGATCACCTCCGCAATCGCCCCGGCGTGGATGCGGCAACCATGCCTCCGGACCTTGCGGCCAAGGCGTTCGGTTTTCCCATCGCCCGTGACCTCCATACTTACGAAGGGAGCGGCAAGACGATCCGGTGGCACGATCTCATGTATGCCCTCACGGATGCGCTGGGAGTCTGCAAGTTTCAGGCCTTCTTCATGGCCCCATCGGCGATCGGATACGAGCATTACGCCCGGATCGTTCGGGCCATCGCCGGACTCGATCTTTCGGGCCGCGATCTCATGGAGGCCGCCGAGCGGATCTGCACCATCGAACGGCTGTTCAATCTCCGGGAAGGACTCCAGCGGAAAGACGATTTCCCGCCCGAACGGTATTTCGCTGAGCCGACTCCCGCGCTGGGATTCCCGGGATTCCAGAACAAGAAATTGGATCGGGAACGGTACGAGCGGGAGCTCGATGCCTACTATGAAGCCCACGGGTGGGACCGAAACGGCGTGCCCACACCCGAAACGCTGAAACGGCTGGGATTGGACGGGGAGGATCTCCGCCCGGGAAAGCGGGGATAAAGGTGGTTGAAAAAGGGGCGCATCGGAGCTTCCATAGAGAGAGAACCGCAAGGGAGGGTATCAAAGCCATGGGGAAAATGCTCATTGCAGACTATTCGAAGTGTACCGGCTGCCGCCTGTGCGAAGCAGCGTGTTCCGTGAACAAGAACGGGGCGGCCAATCCCGCCCGGGCAAGGATCGCGATCATCAAGTGGGAACCGGATTGTCTGCAGATTCCGATGGTCTGTGCCCAGTGCGAATCGGCGCCGTGCGCGGCCGTTTGCCCGGTGCGGGCGATCATCCGGGATGAGGCTCTGGGCCGGATGATCATCCAATACGATCTGTGCATCGGGTGCCGCATGTGCATGGTGGTGTGCCCCTTCGGGGCCATGGGGTTCGATTCCGGCTCCCGAAAGATCTTCAAGTGCGATCTCTGCGATGGGGATCCCCTCTGCGCGAAGGTGTGCGAGACCGGCGCCCTCCGGTACGAGGAAACCACGCGGAGCAACCGCTCGAAGATGCGGTTGGCGGCGCAAAGGCTCTCCGAGCTTCTCAAGAAATCGGCGGCTTAGCCATCCACCAAAACGACGGTAGATGTCGGAACCCTGTGTTACAATGCGTCCACCACTTCTCGGAGGGGAGAAATGAAAACCGATCGCGGGCTTGATCGGGCGATTCGTCTGGCCCGGATTCAGCATCTGCTCCACAAGAATGGGCGCGGGCTGACGACCCGGGAGCTAGCGCATCTATGCGGCGTCTCGGTGCGGACTATCGAAAGGGATATCCTTTCGCTGCAAACCGATCTTGCCGTGCCGCTGACCAAGAGAGGGGATCGGTACGGGATTCTCGATTCGTATCTCTTGCCGCCGGTCTCGTTCACCCTGTACGAGACAATGGCCCTCACGCTGGCCGCACGGCTGGTGCTGCGGCAGACGGATGAGGCCAATCCACACACGGAATCGGCGCTCATCAAACTGGCGGGGATGCTGCCGTCCGGCGCCTGCGATCAGCTCAAGCAAAGCGCAAAGAACCTTCGGAAGAAGCCTCACGATGCAACGTACCTCCGCGTTTTCGAGCGGGTGGCGATTGCGTGGTGTACCCAGCGGCGTCTCAAAATCCGCTATCAATCCCTGCGAAGCGAAGAGACGCGTGAGTGGCTTCTGGACCCGTACTTCGTGGATATGACGGGGGCAGGGTTCTCAACGTACGTGATCGGGCAGGCCAGCCGCGAGGGGAGATCGGGGCTGATCACCTTCAAGCTCGATCGGATCCGCGATATCGAGATCCTCGAGGAGGGGTTCGAGATCCCGCCGGATGCCGATCTCGATGAGCTCTTGAAATCGAGCTGGGGAATCATGCGCGGCGATGAGACCGTGGTCAAGCTCAAGTTCTCACCGCAGGTGACGCGGCGGGTGAAGGAATCCGTCTGGCACCCTTCTCAGGTGATCGAGGACCTTCCCGATGGGGGCTGTCTCCTGACCGTCAAGGTGGCATCTACGCTCGAGATGAGCCCATGGATTCGGAGTTGGGGGCCGGAGGTGGAGGTGCTCGAACCAGCGGGGCTCCGGGAGGAATTCCGGGGCTGGGCCAGAAAGCTCTGGGAAATGTACACCAACTGATGAGCCCCCTCCCCTGCGGGATAAGATCGGGATAAGATGCGGAATCGGAAAGCGTCCATGACGGGGGGCCATCCGAACAACTCGTGAAGGCGCCCACAAACAGCGATCGAAAAAGCGGGCGCAAATCTCGGCGGGAGAGGGGACATCCCCCAAGAAGACCCTTTGGGCGGGTGGGATCGGAAGAGCCGGACCATTCATGGGGTGGGGGGATTTCCGGGGCATTGTCCCCGGAATGAGGTGATCGTGGTCATTCACGCCGAAGGTGAAGGCTCCAAAGCCGAATCGCCCTTTTCGGGAAGATGACTTCGTCTTGAAAGGGGATTCACCAAGATGCTACACTAAGTCGTTGGAAAAACGCAGCGGGTGTTCCCCCCTTCCCGAGGGACTATCCGATCGAGGTTGAATCATGGATTTTCGGCTGACCGAGCAAGAAGAAGCCTTCCGGAATGAAATCCGCGAGTTCTTGAAGAAGGAACTCCCGCCGGATTGGCCGGGTGTGGCGGGGCCTACGATGATCGAGATGGAACTCGAAAAAGACGATGTGTGGGCCATGTACAAGAAGATTTCGAAGAAGCTCGCCCAGAAAGGGTGGATCTCTATGGCATGGCCCAAGGAATACGGCGGTCAGGAGCGCTCGCACATCGAGCAAGCGATCTTCTATGAAGAGATGGCCTACTTCCGCGCTCCGGGGATCAACGCCATCGGGGTGGTGATGGTGGCCCCCACCCTCATCGTCTGCGGGACGGATGCTCAGCGCAAGAAGCACCTCCCGCCCATCGCCAACGCGGATTCATTCTGGTGCGAGGGCTTCAGCGAGCCCGGGGCCGGTTCTGATCTGGCTTCCCTCAAGACCCGCGCCGAGGAAAAGGACGATGCGTTCATCATCAACGGGCAGAAGGTATGGACCTCTCTCTCATCCCGCGCGGATTGGTGTGCGCTTCTGGCGCGGACCGACCCCAACCTTCCCCGTCATAAAGGGATCAGTTTCTTCCTCGTGGATATGAAGAGCCCCGGCGTTCAAGTGGTCCCCATGGAAGACGCCGCCAACGGACATGAGCTCAGCGAGGTCTTCTTCGATAATGTGCGGGTCCCGAAGGAGAACCTCGTCGGCGGGAAGAACGACGGTTGGAAAGTGGCCATGACGTTGCTCAGCTTCGAACGGTCCGGGTCCGGATTCATCGGGACGGGCCGACGGCTGCTCGATGACATTACGGCATACGCCCGCGAAGTGATGAAGGGGCGGCCGCTCACAGTGCACGATCACCTCATCCGGCACCGGCTCGCCAATTCGGCAACGAAGATGGAAATCGCCAAGCTCCTCTCGTATCGCGTGGCATGGATGCAAGACCAGGGCCTCATTCCGGAGGCGGAAGCCGGCATGTCCAAGGTGTTCGTCACCGAGGCGATGCAAGAGTTGGCCAACATCGGGCTCCAATTGCAAGGTCTTTACGGTCAGGTTAAAAAGGACTCGAAGTGGGTCAAAATGAACGGCGTGGTCTGGCATAGCTACGTATGTAGCATGGGCCCCAAGATCGCCGCCGGGGCCAATGAGATTCAACGGAATGTGATTGCCCAGCGCGGACTCGGCATGCCGCGGTAAGCACAAGGCAAAGCCGGCATTCAGAGACCGGAGCGGCATCTCTGGCCATGGGTGCATGATCTATGGATGTGATGCAGGCCATCAGGGAACGGCGGAGCATCCGCAAGTTCAAACCGGATCCCGTGGGCGATGATCGGGTGAACACCGTGCTCGAGGCGGGGCGGTGGGCCCCATCGTGGGCCAACACGCAGTGCTGGCGCTTCGTGGTGGTTCGGGATCAGAGCATCAAAGAGAAGCTCGCCGATACGAAGGGCCGCGGCAATCCGGCGGGGGAAGCCATCCGGACCGCTCCGGTGACCATCGTTATCTGCGCCGAACTCAAGAAATCCGGCTACTACAAAGGAGAGGCCCCCACGGATAAAGGGGATTGGTTCATGTTCGATTGTGCTCTGGCCGCTCAAAACATGATGCTCGCCGCTCATTCCCTCGGATTGGGAACCGTGCCCGTGGGGCTTTTCGACGCCCGCCGAGCCGCCGAGGCGCTGGGAGTTCCGGGCAATATGACGGTAGTCCTCATGTTGCCCCTCGGGTACCCGGCGGAAACGCCCGCGGCTCCACGCCGCAAAGAGTTGGGAGAGATCGTGGTGTACGATCGTTTCCGGTGAGGGCGGCGGGATGCAAGGGAAGAGAGCACCCGAGGGAACATGAAAGAGGACCCCGGCCGTTACGAACAATCTCTATGAAGGTGGTTTTATGAAAGTCGTCTTTACCCAAGATGTGCCCAACGTAGCCAAAGGAGGGCAAGTCAAGACGGTGGCCCCCGGATATGCCCGCAACTATCTCTTTCCCAAGGGATATGCGGTGCCCGCAACACCCCATGAGCTCAAGCGCGTGGAGGCACGGCTCAAGGCAGAGGCCAAGCGCCGCGCCGAGGAATCGAACGAGGCCCGTGCCGTAGCGGAACGGTTGAAGGAAGTGGCCCTCACCTTCGCCAAGCGCGTGACCACCAAAGGAAATGTGTACGGTTCGGTTTCGGCGGTGGCCATTCATCAAGAGCTGAAGAAACTGGGGTTTGCGATCGAGAAATCCATGATTCAACTTGAAAGCCCGCTGCGTCAGCTCGGGACTCATGAGGTCACCGTTGAACTGGCCAAGGATATCACCGCCCGGATCAAGGTGACGATCGAAGCGGCCGCCGAGGGTCAGGCGGTCGCCGAGGATGACGAGAAAGCCGCCGAAGGGTAGATCTATCTGGGGGACGGGCAATCCCGTGAGGAATCGGCATGACCGACGATCGCATGCCCCCCTATGACCTCGATGCCGAGGAAGCGGTGCTGGGGTCTCTCTTGATCGATGGAGATGCCATTTACAAGGTGAGAGATTTTCTCGCGCCGGAGCACTTCTATCGGGATAAGAACCAGTGGATCTACGAGGCCTGCTGCGCCCTTTACGATCGGAACGAGGCCATCAATCCGATCACCGTAGCCCATGAGCTCGGTCGGCAGGGAAAGCTGGAATCGCTCGGGGGGCAACCCTATCTGGCCAATATCGTCGCCAACGTGCCCACCTCCATTCATGTAGAGTACTATGGCAAGATCGTGCGGCGCCTCGCAATGATGAGAAGTCTCATCGCAGCGGCGCGCCGCATCGAGGATATCGGGTATGAAGCCCCTCCCGACGAAAACGAGGCCCTCGACCGGGCGGAGAACTTGCTCTTCAGCCTTCGTCACGGGAGCCGCGCCGGTGCCTTCGTTCACATTCGGGAGGTTCTCGATGCCTACTTCGAGGAAACCAGCTTGGGCCAAAGGCCCCCGGGAGAAGAAGGCCTTCTGCCTCATATCAATACCGGATATACCAAGCTGGATAAACTCCTCAGCGGCTTGCACCGCTCGAACCTGATCATTCTCGCCGCCCGCCCGAGCATGGGCAAGACGAGTCTGGCCATCAATATCGCCCGCAACGCCGCCCTCACTCAGGGCGCCAGGGTGGCCATCTTCAGTCTCGAGATGTCCAAGCTGGAACTCGGATACCGCTTCATCTCCGCCGAATCCGGCATCACCAGTCAGGCCTTGCGGGAGAACAACTTGAACGAAGTCCAGCGCGACCGCGTGATGGCGGCTCTGGAAACCCTTTCCGATACCTCGATCTACATCGACGATTCCACCTACATGCGAGATACCGATATGAAGAGCAAGGCCCGGCGCTTGCAGAGCGAAAAGGGGGTGGATCTGGTCATCGTGGATTATATTCAACTCATGCGCTCCGCAAGGCGCACCGATAACCGCGTGCAGGAGATGACCTACATTTCGCAATCCCTCAAGGATCTGGCCCGCGATCTCGATGTGCCGGTGCTGGCCCTCTCGCAGCTCAGCCGCGCCGCGGAGCAGCGCGATGACCATCGGCCGGTGCTCTCCGACCTCCGGGAGAGCGGCTCGATCGAACAGGATGCCGATGTGGTGCTCTTCATCTATCGGGATGACGCTTACTACTCGGAAGAGCAATGGGAGCGGCTCCATCCCGGGGACCCATACCCGGCAGGGCAAGCGGAGATCATCGTGGCGAAACATCGGAATGGCCCCCAGGGAAGGGTATTCTTGCACTTCGATAAGCGCACCACAAAGTTCGAAAACCCGCCGGCCGTGCCGCCGGAACAGAAGCCCGCACTGATATGAATCCGAGCGAGGTGTTTCCGGGGTTTCCCACCCGAACGGGATTCACACCCATCCCCAACCCGTTCTTCAGCGCCCTTCTGCCCCGGATCAAGGATATAGCCGAATTGAGGGTCACCCTTTATATTTTCTGGGCCCTCTACCGGAAGAAGGGCTATCCGAAGTTCATCACTTACGCAGAGTTGAGGGCCGATCCGGCGCTCATGGCCGGCCTCGAGTCGGCGGAAACCCCTGCGGAAGAAGCCCTCGAACGGGGCCTCAAAGCGGCGGTGGAGCGGGGCACTCTGATCGCTCTCAGGGTCCTTCTGGAAGGAGAATCCGAAAGACTTTACTTTCTCAACAACGAGCAATCCCGGCGGGCGGCAGCCCAGATTGAAAGCGGCCAGATTCCGATCGGGCAGGCGGCCCGCCCCGAACCGGCTTCCGCAGAGGAAAGATCGAACATCTTTGCGCTGTATGAACAACACATCGGGCTTCTGACCCCGATGATCGTCGAGGACCTGAAGGATGCCGAGGCATTGTATCCCGCAAGTTGGATCGAGGAGGCTTTTCGCGAGGCGGTGCGCCTGAACAAGCGGAGTTGGCGATACATCAGCCGAATCCTTGAGCGATGGGCCAAAGAGGGGAAGATTCATGGAGGAACTCGGCCGGATACTCAAGCGGACATTAGCCCCAAAGAGTACCTCAAGAAATACGGGCATCTCACCAAGCGGTGACCCCCCCGATGAAGGGAAATGCCCCATCTGCCACGGCCAGGGTTGGGTTGTCCTCGATGTGCCGGTGGAGCACCCCGATTTCGGGGAACGGTTTCCGTGCCGGTGCACCCTGAAAGAAATGTCCGCCGGGCGCAGGGAACGGCTTGAGCGATACAGCAACCTCGGGCCGCTGATCCGGCTCACGTTCGAGAATTTCAAGCCCGGGGGACTCGATGCCGATCCCGTCCAAGAGGCTCGCTACCGGCAGTGCTACGAGGAGGCCCGTTCTTACGCCGATAATCCCGCCGGCTGGCTTGTGATCACCGGCCCCAGCGGCTGCGGCAAGACGCATCTGGCCGCCGCCATTGCCAATCATTGCATCGGCCGGGGCATGCCCGTCTTCTGGAGCATCGTTCCGGATCTGCTCGATCACCTCCGTGCCGCCTTCAGTCCAACGAGCGAAGTGACTTACGATGAGCTATTCGAGCGGGTTCGAAACGCACCGCTCCTCGTTCTGGATGACCTCGGCACTCACAGCAGCACGCCGTGGGCGGCAGAGAAGCTCTTTCAGATCCTGAACCACCGGTTCAACGCCCGCCTTCCCACCATCGTCACCACTATCTCCATCAAAGATCTGGACGCCCGATTGCAAACGCGTCTGTGCAGTCCCGGGCTTTCGAAGGAATTGAATCTGAAGGCAGAGGCACACCCCCTGTTCACGATCATCGGGGCGCTCAACAGGGAAACGCTCGCAACGATGACCTTCGAGTCGTTCGATACCCGGGGGATGAACGCCGATGAAGAACAGCGGGCCAGCTTACGAATGGCTCTGGAGGCGGCCCGGGCCTTCGCCGAATCGCCCGCGGATTGGCTCGTCATCACCGGCACGAGCGGCTGCGGCAAGACGCATCTGGCGGCGGCGGTGGTCAATCATCAACTCAACTGCAAACGGCCGGTATTCTATGCCAGCGTGCCCGAGCTTCTGGACCGGTTGCGCGCAAGCTTCGGTCCGGAAGCCAGAGAGAATGAGCTCATCCTCGAAAGGATCCGGGAATGTCCCCTCCTGATCTTGGATGATCTCAGGATGGAGACGGCTACACCCTGGGCCCGCGAGAAGGTGTACCAGATCCTCAACTATCGGTACAATGCCCGCGGGGCCACACTCATCACCGCCACCGATCCGGCGATCGAAAGCCTCGATATGCGTCTCCGCTCCCGGCTCATGGACCCGCGGATCAGCAATGTCGTTCCCATCGGGGCGCCGGACTATCGTTATCAAGAGAGGAGCATGCCGCGTTCCCCTTCTAACCGGCGCCGCCGCGAAGGCTAGTCTCCTTCCACCACCGGCTTTCGATAAATCCAGACGAGCAATCCCAGAGCGATAATCAGCACCGCCAGCGAAACCACCTGCGCCTGTTGAAGCCCGAGGAACGCCTCCTCGTTTTCCCGCCAGAAGCTGATGGTGAACCTTCCGATAGAATAAACCGAAATATAGATGAGGTAGATCGCTCCGGCCCGCCTCACCCGATGCCTGAGCTTCCATATGAGCGCCAGCACCACGAGATCCCAGAGGAGCTCATAGAGCTGGGTGGGATGAACCTTGACCCCGGCCAGAGTCGTTGCGGCAAAACCGTCCGAATCGGGATCGGTCCACGCGGCTCCCCACGGAAGGTCGGTCGGCGTGCCGTAACAGCACCCGTTGAGGATGCAACCGATCCGCCCGACGGCCTGAGCCGAGATGAGTCCGTAAGCGGCGATATCGCAGATCCGGCCGATGGGGAAGCCCTTCACCTTCGCATAGACCACCCCGAAGAGCGTACCGCCAAGGATGGCCCCGAAGATGCCCAACCCCGCCCCGCCGATGATCTCCCCCGGGTGTTCCATGAAGTAACTCCACTCGTCGAAGACGTGAATGAGCCGGGCTCCGATGATCCCGCCGATGACCCCCCACACCGCGATACTGAGGAGTTGGCTTTGGGTGAGTTCGATGCCCCCCCATCGGCGCGCAAGGCGCAGCGGAATCCATACCCCGACCAATACGGCCAAGGCCACCATGATTCCGTACCATCGAATCTCAAAAGAGCCGACGCCGAACGCTACGGGATCAACACCGATCGTCATGGGGTGATAACCCTCCAGCCATACCTTATCACAATGGGATCAGGGACGTCCAACTCTCAGAACTACCGCCGCCATAGGCGTTCGAGGCGCGGGTCCGCCTTCCCCTCGATGCCCTGCGCCACCAATAGAAGAGCGAAGATCACGAGGGCCACCGCCGCCCCCGGCGGGATGAACCACCACCATAGCCCGTTCACGAATCCGCCCCGGGCAAAGGCATAATGCATCATCATTCCCCAGCTTTTGGTGGTGGGATCGAAAAGCCCGAGGAAGCCCAGACTCATATCCATCAGCATCGCCGCGGCCACCGTAAGCACGAACTTCGCCACCACCATCGGAATCACTTGCGGAAAGATGTGCCGAACCATGATGGCCAGATCACCGGCCCCCAGCGCCCGGGCCGCCTCCACGAAGCCGGATTCCCGCGCGCTCAAGACCTGCGAACGGACAACGCGCGCCGTTCCGGGCCACAGCATCCCGCCCAGAAGCACCACGCTCACCCAAAGCCTCGGCTCGATGTAAACCATGATCAGAATGGCCAGAAAGAAGGTCGGAATGACGAGGACGAGATCCGTCAGGCCCATGAGCACCTCATCCACTATGCCGCGGCGGAATCCCGCCAGAATCCCGATGATCGCGCCGATGGTCACCGCAAGAGCTGCGGCCCCGAATCCGATCGCCAGAGACGTTCGCGAACCCCAGATCAGCTCGGAGGCGATATCCTGACCGATATCGTTCGTCCCGAGCCAGTGACCGCCGCCGGGCGATTCCAGAGGGCGGGCGCCGAACCGCCAGGGATCATACGGAGCCAACCATGGGGCCAGAAGCGCCCCGAGTACAAAGAGGGCTAGGATACCCCCGCCTACGACGGTGCGCTTGCTGGGGCATGGACGGCGAAGGGGCATGGAGATCACCTTATCCTTGGATCGAGCCATGCGTAAACGATATCGGCCACGAAGTTGGCCAGAAGCATGCTCGCTGCAATGATGAAGAACGCATACTGAATGAGGGGATAATCTCTGGCGCCGATGGCCCCGTAGATCAGGGTACCCATGCCGGGCCATGAGAACACGATCTCGATGAGCGCCGTCCCGGCGAAGATCACGCCGAGTTGAATGGCCGTTACGGTCACGAGAGGGGCAAGGGCATTCGGCAGAGCATGGCGGAAGAGCACCGCAAGTTCCGAAAGCCCCTTGCCGCGGGCGGTGAGGATGAAGTTTTCACCGATGGTGGCGACCACCGCATTCCGCACCACCAAAAAATCATACGAGGCCTTGCTCACGGTGAGCACAGCCAGTGGAAGCGCCATATGCCATATCACATCCGCAAGATATGCGAGCCCCGCCGTATTCCCGGAATGAACCTTCCCCAAGGGAAACCATCCGAGCTTGAAGCCGAAAACCCAGAGGGCGAACATGGCCAGAAGGAAGGGCGGGATAGAATAGAAGGCCAGAAATGCTCCCGAAAGGCCCACGTCCAGAGGGGAGCGGCGGCGCCATCCCGCCACGGCGCCCAACACTGCCGCCACGAGTGCGCCGAGGAGGATCGCCGGCAGGGCCAAGATCACCGTCCATCGAAGGTGAACCATCACCGCTTCGAAAACGGGGCGTCGTTGCTCGAAGGAGTATCCCCAGTCGCCGGTGAAGACATCGCCGAGATAATGCCAATACTGAGCCGGCAGAGGCCGGTCCAGTCCCAGATCCGCTTCGAGCGATTCGATGACCTCAGGCGGGGCATAGGAAGCCTCTAGCCCAAGAAGGTTCATCACCGGATCGCCGGGCAAGAGGCGCGGCAAAAAGAAGTTGAGGGAAAGAATGATGAACAGAACAAGAGAGTACCGAAGCAACTTGGAAATGAGGGCATTGATGAGAGCGCGACGTTTTTCCACGAAATGGGGGTGCTGGGGCGCGCCGCGCGCTTGGACGCGCGGCGCGCCCCAGAGAACTTTATTCAGCGCGGGTCACCGTAAACCATGAGAAGCTGTTCACGACCCCTCCGTACATCGGGTCGATCACCCAGTTCTCCCACCCCTTCCGATAGGGATACACGCTCTCGATCCACGCCAACGCTACCCCGGGCACATATTCCTCATGCAAGGCCTGAAGGCGCAGATCGAGCTCACGCTGCTCCTCCGGAATGGCCGTCCCCAGACGGGCATCGCAGGCATCGAGATATTCCGGGGCCGAGAGATTATGAAGCACCCCTTGCCCTGTCCGGCGGGAATCGAAATAGCCGGTGCCATGGCCGGCATGCATCAGCATTCCCCACGGCGTTCCCCGGAAAAAGACGATATCGTAGTCCATGGCATCCTTTCGTGCCACCCATGTGGCGCTATCTACCGCCACAATGCGGGAACCGATGCCCACAGCATCGAAGTATTGCTCGATCATCTCAGCACACCGGACGATGCTTGGGGCATCCGATCGGGCAAGGAGTGTGAGGGTGATATCCTTGCCCGGTGAAACCTCCCGAATTCCGTTCCCATCGCTATCCACGATCCCCATCTGATCCAGAAGGGCGCGCGCCCCTTGAGGATCATATTCCAGAGGGGCCACCGCATCGTTGGAATTGGCATGCGTCGGAGGAGCGAATCCATAGGTGGGCACGCTCCCGTAGTTGTAAAAGACGAGGTCCACAATCTCCCGATAGTCGATGGCCTTGGTCAATGCCCGGCGCACCTCGACCCGATCGAGCGGCGGGCGATCGAGATTGAATCCGAGGGCGGCCGGAACGCCGAGAAACGTCGTTGAAGCAAACTCGATCTTGCCGGATTTGAGCAAGGTCGGCACATAGGTATAGGGGAACTCGCCCGAGTAATCCCACCACGTGTCGATCTCTCCTCGGGACAGCGCCATGACCAGAGCATCCATGTTACTGAAGACCTCGATCTCCAACCGATCAACGTTCGGCTTGCCCCGATAGTAGGATTCATTGGCGACGAAAACAAATCGCTTGGCCGCTTCATCCCACGAGTGGAATTTGAACGGCCCGCAGCCGATGGTTCGATCAGCCCCTTCGTATGTATCGGGATTCTCCACCTTCTCCCAGATGTGTTTGGGGATGGGATCATAGCTCATGAACTCGGTGAGGAGATTGCCGTATGGCTTGCTGAGCTCCAAAATCACCTTCCGCCCCTCGGTACGCACACTCTGAACAATCTCCTTCATCCATGCCGCATACGATATCTTATCGCGATAGTATTCGATGGAGAACCTCACATCTTCCGGCGTCAGGGGAACGCCGTCATGCCATGTGACCCCTTCGGCGATGGTGAGGGTAAAGCGCCGGCTATCCGGGGAGATCTCCCACTCAGTGGCCAGATCCGGGGTCAAAGACATATCCGGCCCCAGACGGATCAAGCTATCGTGAGTGGTGATGCTCCGGAGAACACCGTACCAGTAATCGCTGAACATGTTCGTGGTCTTGAAGGGCTTGGTCGTGCCCACGCGAAGGACGACCGGCTTCTTCGGAGTGCCCGTCACTTCGGGAGAAAGAGCGGATTCCTCCTTCTCGCCATCGTTCCCGCAGGCGGCAAGGCTCAAGAGAAGCAAAAGCACGAGCCCCGCGAGCATCCATCGCATCCACCGGAACTTGCACATGATCAAACCTCCGGAAAATCGATCTCAGAAGGTGATGAGCGCATCATCATACCAACGTTTCACTCGGTAAGTTCCCTCATAGTCCACCACCCGTCCCGATGCCCGAAGTTGCAAGAAAAGAGCCTCCCGCTCTTCGGGGGAAAGGCCGAGGGAGTAGGCAAAGACCTCCATCTGCAAACGGAGGGGGATCGTGAAGTGGCGCCGGATGATCTCCACTTCAGGCCGATAGCCCATTTCGAAGAGGACGGCCATAAGATCGCGATGGTCCGGGCCGGGATCGAACCGGCCGGTGATCCGGGCCAGATCATCAAGCATGTCATGCCCCGCAAAATGAACGATGAACACACGTTCGCAGGCAGCGCGGCGCATCTTTTCGAGCGCCGTGCGGATATCTTCCATCTGAAGGCAATAGCCCGCGGTGACGATACCGAACGTTCCGATCTCTTCGAGAGATATCTCTTCCCAGCGCTTCCGGATGACGGAGAGGTTAGAAATGCCGCTCGCGTTTGCGGACTCGAGGAGACGAGCGATCTGCCCCGAAGAGGGCTCGACGGCGGTCACGGACTTGGCCGCTCCGGCCAGAGGAATGGTGAGCGCCCCGCTCCCCGCCCCGATATCGAGAACCGTGCTCTGAGGCGTAACGGAACCGAGAATCCGGTCGAGGACCCTGCCCGGGTATGCGATATAGCGGAGATACTCCGGCCACCGATCGAAGCCATCCCAGAACTGCTCCGAGCTCAAGTTCAACGCCGTAAGGCGCGCCCGGTGATGCGATCGGGAGAGCTTTCGCGCCCAGACCTCGGCGGGATCCGGCGGCCCAGCTTGGCCCATCATAGATGCAACATATTGTTTATGCATTTAGTTGCAAATACCCGCCATAATATAGCATACCCCACTTCGTCTGTCAAAGGGCCGATCGCTATCCTCCAAACACCGATTCTGTTTTGCAGCCTTCACCCCCAAAGGGTTTTTGGGGGATACCCCCGATCCCCCAAAGGGCGTCTCTGCACGCTCTTCTTCAATCGGCTGCTTTTGGGGTCGCCCACGGCAGGTTGCCACTGCCGCAGAAAAGGTTTACAATGAGAACGCACATACGGAGGTGAAGGAGGATGAACTTGCACTTCTGGGAAATCCTGCTTATCGTCTTCGTGATCGTTCTCCTCTTCGGGGCGGGGAAATTGCCCCAACTCGGGGGAGCGCTCGGAAAGAGCATCCGCGAGTTCCGCCGCGGCAAAGCCGGAGAGCTCGACGAAGAGGAGAAAGGGAAGTCCAAGACTTCCGAGGAAAAGAAAGAGTAATCGCGTGAGGGCCGCCCCCCTCACCTCCTCATCACCTTGGAATCCCGGTCCGTGGGCGGATTTTCTGGCCCGCGAGCCAAGGGGGAGAGGCTCGCACGTTGATGGCCAGATATTCCAAAGGGAGCAGTTTTCTCCCTTGATAAAAGCCGGCGACCATGGAGTTTTTGGGTTTTGAAGAGATCCTCGTCATTCTCCTCATCCTTCTACTGGTGGTAGGCCCCGAACGCTTACCCGAGATTGCCGGAAAGCTGGGTAGAGCCGTTCGGCGCTTCACCTCAACGGTCAGCGAGCTTTCGCGGGATATCACGGCCGAAGTGGAGGAACCCGCGGCTGAGATCAAGCGGGACCTCGCCGCGATCGGTCAGGAAACCTCCTCCATACTGAAAGATACCCCGGGCGATCTCCCCACAGAGGCACCCCCCCCTCCCCCCAAAGAGTTCCCCCCGCAATCAAAGGACGACCGGAGCAAGACCTAGCGGATGGACACCGATCGCAAACTCACCCTTCTGGGGCACCTCCGCGAACTGCGCCGCCGTCTCCTCTGGATTGCGCTGACCGTGGTCATCGGACTCGGTGTATCCTTCGTGTTCGCGGGAAGGATCATCGATCTCCTCAAAGCGCCCGTGGATGATCTGACCCTTCAGGCCATCGAACCCACAGAGATCATCGGCACCTACTTCAAGATCGCCCTCAACTGTGGGATCGCCATCGCCATCCCCATGATCATCTACCAGGGCATCATGTTCGTGCGGCCAGCCCTTGCGCCGAATGAACGGCGTTACCTTTACACCCTTCTCCCACCGATCTTGCTGGCCTTCATCGGAGGGGTGGTATTCGCCTACTTCGTCTTGATCCCTCCGGCGATAACCTTCCTCTCGAAATTCGGCAGTGACGTGGCTCAGATTCAGTGGCGGGTATCCACCTATGTGACCACCGTGATCCGGCTCCTCGTGGCGATCGGCCTGTGCTTCGAAACGCCGATCGTGATCTACTTTCTGGCGAGGATCGGACTCGTGACGGCCAAGGGATTGAGCCGCTTCCGGCGGTGGGCGATCGTAGGGGCATTCGTCATCGGTGGGGTGGTCACCCCCACCTTCGATCCGCTCAATCAAACGCTCGTGGCCGCCCCGCTCATCGTTCTCTACGAGGTGGGGGTGCTTCTGGCACGCTTTGCCCAGCGCAGAGCTAAGCCCGGATAAGGGTGCCGACCCCCTTTCCCTCAACCGCAGCCAGAAGCGCATGCGGTGCGCGGCCGTCCACGATGCGAACGGTAGGGCTCTTCGCCAGCGCGGCGAGCGCCCCTTTCGCCTTCGGGATCATCCCCCCCTTGATCACACCGGAGGCCATCAGCGCCCTCACCTCATCTCCGGAAAGGCGGGGGATCACCTTGCCATCGGCGCCATGAATGCCATCGATATCCGTCAGGAAGATGACCGTTTCCGCCCCGAGCGCGGCGGCGAGCTCCCCGGCAATATCATCGCCGTTGATATTGATGTAAGGCACAGGAGTCTTTTCCTCGGGAGCGCGGGCCCCCGGAGGCGCAATCATCGGAATGAACCCGGCCCGCATCACCGCTTCCACCGCCGGAGGATTCACCCGAACGATCTTCCCCGCATATCCCATAGCCGGATCCTCGATGCGGCACTCGAGGAGATTGCCATCCACCCCCGTCATGCCGAAGGCTCTTCCGCCGAGGGCATTGACCGCAGCGACCAAGTCGGAATTGACCAATCCCCCGAGAACGGCGGCCACCATCTCGAGCGACTTCTCATCGGTGATCCGAATGCCGTCCTTGATGACGGTTTCGGTTCCCTGACGCTTCAACCACTCGGTCACCTTGGCCGCTCCCCCATGCACCACCACCAGAGAAAAACCCTGCCGCTGAAGGGTGACCAAATCCTCGAGGGTCGTATCGTGGCTTCCCAGCGTGCTCCCGCCGATCTTGATCACGATGGGTTTGCGGGCTGCATTTTTCATGGGTTTTACCCTCGCTAAGTGGTATAATCTCCGTTCAAAGCAACGTACTCTTCGGTGAGATCACATCCCCACGCCGTCGCCGCTCCCTCACCCAAATTCAGGCACAATCGGAAGCGAACCTCCTTCTGATCCATGAGCCGCTTCGCCTCTCCGGAATCGAAAGGCAAGGGGGTTCCCGAACTCATGAGGCAGAGGTGATCCAAATAGAGATCGACCTTCGATTCCACGATCTCCGCCCCGCTCCTCCCCGCCGCCGCAACCACTCTGCCCCAGTTCGGGTCCGAACCGTAAACGGCGGTCTTCACCAAGGGTGAGCCCACGATCGTGCGCGCCGCTAGTCGGGCATCGGCAACCGAAAGCGCCCCCTCCACCGTGACCTCGATGAGCTTGGTCGAGCCTTCACCATCGCGGGCAATGCTCTTGGCCAGATAAAGGCAGACCTCTCCGAGCGCCTCTTCGAAGTGTTCGGCATCGGTTGAACCGTTATGTAAAGTTACTGTCCCCGCGCGTCCGTTGGCTAAGAGCAACACGGTGTCGTTCGTGCTGGTATCCCCATCCACGCTGATCATGTTAAAGGTATCGTCCACACAGCGCCGGAGTGCCCGCTTGAGGAAAGCCGGCTCGACGGCGGCGTCCGTGGTGATGAAGCACAGCATCGTGGCCATGTTGGGATGGATCATCCCCGCCCCCTTGGCCACCCCCCCGATGGTCACCGGCCGGCCATCGATATCGAGCGTCACCGCTATCTCCTTGGGGAACGTATCGGTGGTCATGATGGCCCGGGCGAAATCGTGCCCACCGCCGGGCGCAAGTTCGATCGCCTCGATCCCGCGGGCGACCTTCTCCATAGGAAGATGGGTCCCGATCACGCCGGTGCTGGCCACCAGTACGTCTTCGGACTTGATCCCCAGCTTTTGAGCGGCGAGCAGTGCCGTTTGCTCCGCATTCCGGCGCCCCTGATCGCCCGTGCAGGCATTGGCACAGCCGCTGTTGGCGACAATCGCCCGAGCGCGCTGCGCCCGGAGACGCTGCTGGCAAAGCATCACCGGCGCCGCCTTGATTTTATTCGTGGTGAAGACGCCGGCCGCCGCACACGGCGCATCCGAATAAAGCAGGGCCAGATCGAAGGGCTTCTTCTTGGCCGCCTTGATGTCCACGAAAACGGCCCCCGCGGAGAAGCCCTTCGGCGTAGTGACCGTTCCATCCTCGATGATGCGATATTTCATGATAGGCTCCTGAGGGAGGATCGAGGAAACACCCGCGATAAGCCCGCGGTGGAAGGATGCGAAATGCGGGAAATTCTCCGGTATCAGTAAGGGGGGCCATCACCGGAGGGCGGCCCCCCTTGCTTACCCGAAGCACAGACTAGAACACCAGAAACTCCTTCTGCTCCCCGAAGACCCTGCGCAGCACGCCGCAAATCTCGCCGATAGAGGCATAGGCTTCCACACACTCGATGAACGCCGGCATGGTATTCTCGGTGCCTCTGGCGACTTCTTCCAAACGGGCCAGCGCCGCCTTCACCTTCGCATTATCCCGCTCGCTCTTCACCTTCGCCAGCCGCGCCTTTTGCTTGGCGGCCTCGGCGGCATCCACTTTGATGATGTCTTTCACCGGCTGGTGAGCGCCCACGAATTTGTTCACGCCCACCACCACATTCTTTCCGGAATCGATCGCCTTCTGCGTCCGGTAAGAACTCTCCTGAATCTCCCGTTGCTGGAACCCCTGCTCGATGGCCGCAAGGGCCCCGCCGAGCTCATCGATCTTATCGAGATACTTCTGCGCCTCCCGCTCCAATGTATCGGTCAAAGACTCGATCAGGTACGAGCCGCCGAGCGGATCCACCACGTCGGCGACTCCGCTCTCGTAGGCGATGATCTGCTGGGTGCGCAGCGCAATGGTGACCGCATCGGCGCTGGGCGTGGCATAGGCTTCGTCCCACGAGTTCGTATGGAGCGATTGCGTCCCTCCGAGCACGGCCGCCAGCGCCTGAATCGTGACCCGCACGATGTTGTTGATCGGTTGCTGAGCCGTAAGCGTATGGCCGCACGTTTGGGTATGGAACCGCAACATCATCGAGCGGGGATCCTTGGCGTGGAAGCGTTCCTTCATGATCTTGGCCCAGAGCCGGCGCGCCGCCCGGAACTTGGCCACTTCTTCGAGGAGATTCGTATGGGCGGCAAAGAAGAAGGAGAGCCGGCCGGCGAACTCATCCACATCCATCCCTTTATCGATCGCCGCTTGAACATATGCGATTCCATCCGCCAGCGTGAAGGCGATTTCCTGCACCGCCGTGGAACCCGCTTCGCGGATGTGGTAGCCGCTGATGCTGATCGTGTTCCACCGGGGCACGTTCTTGCGGCAGTACTCGAAGATATCGGTGATCAAACGCATCGAGGGCTTCGGCGGAAAGATATGGGTGCCGCGGGCGATGTACTCCTTGAGCACATCGTTCTGAATCGTGCCGTCCAGTTTGGCCAGATCCGCCCCTTGCTTCTTGGCCAGCGCAATATACATCGCAAGCAGAATCGGGGCGGTGGAGTTGATAGTCATCGAGGTGCTGACCTTGGCTAGCGGAATCTGATAGAACAGGGTCTCCATGTCCGCCAGTGTATCGATCGGCACACCCACCTTCCCCACCTCACCTTCGGCCATGGGATCATCCGAATCGTATCCGATCTGGGTGGGAAGATCAAAGGCCACACTCAAGCCCGTCTGCCCCTGTTCCAGAAGATACCGATAGCGCTTGTTCGATTCCTCCGCAGAAGCAAACCCCGCATACTGCCGCATCGTCCAGAAGCGGCCGCGATACATCGTCGGCTGCACCCCGCGCGTGAAAGGATACTCCGCGGGATACCCCAGATTCCGAACATAATCGAATCCCGCCAAGTCCTCCGGCGTGTAAAGCCCTTCCAAAGGTACGCCGGAGATCGTCTGAAAGCGCTCTTCCCGCTCGGGGGCTTTCTTCAAGGCGGGCTGAAGGGTATTGCGGATCCATTCCTGTTTAGAATTGCTGGGCATTCATCGTCTCCTTGTTTCGAAAAATTACCCACTAAAGTTTATTGGATTTCAATCTGAGTGTCAAACCGGCGAATTGCCTCAAAATAAATAAAAATCTATTCGAAACAGGGCCAAGAAAAGACCCCCTCGGGGCATGATATCAACTGAGGGGGTGAGAAAATTGAGATCGGACCTCATGACCCGGAAGAAGATCACTCAAGAGATAGCCAATGAGAAAGGCTCTGGTCAAGGTATGGGCCATCCTGAACTACCCCTGCGGGAAAAGGCTTCATGCGGCCCTCCCCGAGACGGTATCCGCCCTGGAGAGATTCGGGGAGATCGAACTCACCGCTGAGGTGAGGGGGAAGTTGCTCTCCATGAGCGCTTCCACCGCCGACAGGAGGCTCTCCCCAGAAAAGCGCAACCTGGAGGCAAAGAGCCGGCACCGGACCAGGCCGGGCTCCTTGCTCAAACATCAGATCCCCGTGAGGACCTTCACCGAATGGGGCGAGGACCGGGTGGGCTTTCTGGAAGCGGATCTGGTGGGGTTGTGATGGTTTCAATCCACGCCCCCGCGCGGGGGGCGACATCAAGCTGGATTCCAGCGGAGCCCCTGTGGCGTCGTTTCAATCCACGCCCCCGCGCGGGGGGCGACACGTTAACTCAACCGAGAGATCTTCATCGTCGCAGTTTCAATCCACGCCCCCGCGCGGGGGGCGACTTCCAGTAGTGCCGCTATCTCCTATTCGAAGCTCGAAGTTTCAATCCACGCCCCCGCGCGGGGGGCGACGCCCTGGATGTAGTTCCCGATGAACGCGTACACCCTGTTTCAATCCACGCCCCCGCGCGGGGGGCGACTGATGGAGCCGGCCATTGCCACCCCGCCGGAGAAAGTTTCAATCCACGCCCCCGCGCGGGGGGCGACAAAGGACGCTGATCATCGCTGAATGTGGAATCAATGTTTCAATCCACGCCCCCGCGCGGGGGGCGACGGCCTCGGTCCGGCTCCGGAACCGTCAGCACCACAGTTTCAATCCACGCCCCCGCGCGGGGGGCGACATGCGATGAGAATAACAACTTGTATCTCATCGAAGTTTCAATCCACGCCCCCGCGCGGGGGGCGACTGTCCCTCACACCCCATGGCTGGGGGAAGCGAAGGATGTTTCAATCCACGCCCCCGCGCGGGGGGCGACATCGAACGCATCGAGCACTTGTGGACCAAAGAGGGTTTCAATCCACGCCCCCGCGCGGGGGGCGACTGGAGAGCGGGGCCTATCAACCCATCCGCAAAGTGTTTCAATCCACGCCCCCGCGCGGGGGGCGACTGTACTACGGCGCTTCGGGGTCGGCGACTCTGGCGTTTCAATCCACGCCCCCGCGCGGGGGGCGACTTACCTATGCGATGTTTCCTGATTCACCGATTCCGCTGTTTCAATCCACGCCCCCGCGCGGGGGGCGACATGTAGGGGGCTATCCACTACCCTACCCCCAAAAATGTTTCAATCCACGCCCCCGCGCGGGGGGCGACGACAAGTGTCACAAAAGTTATTCCTAACGATCCGTGTTTCAATCCACGCCCCCGCGCGGGGGGCGACGTGCGATAATTTGTGGGGAATTCGTTAAGCATAGAAGTTTCAATCCACGCCCCCGCGCGGGGGGCGACATATTTCCCCACTTTTGTTCGGCTTTAGTTTGTGATGGTTTCAATCCACGCCCCCGCGCGGGGGGCGACCCTTCGCCTTCGGTCAGCGGGATCGGCGAGTCTGGAGTTTCAATCCACGCCCCCGCGCGGGGGGCGACCGGTTGTAGGGAATTGTTACTCAACTAATATTGTTGTTTCAATCCACGCCCCCGCGCGGGGGGCGACTCTTGGGCATGATCCTCGCCACCCGCCGGCGGTGGTTTCAATCCACGCCCCCGCGCGGGGGGCGACCTGGGTGTATGGGGTCATGATGATCGAGAATGGCCGGTTTCAATCCACGCCCCCGCGCGGGGGGCGACGGGAGATAACGCTCAATTCCGGCGATGTGCGGACGCGTTTCAATCCACGCCCCCGCGCGGGGGGCGACTGATGCTCGAGGATAGCGCGATGTCGAGCGTCCGGTTTCAATCCACGCCCCCGCGCGGGGGGCGACCAGATGCTCTTCCGATAACCCCAGGGCGATGAGATTGTTTCAATCCACGCCCCCGCGCGGGGGGCGACTCATGGCACGAGCATTCTCCTATCCAGCGGAATGTTTCAATCCACGCCCCCGCGCGGGGGGCGACCTTGCTACAAGCATGGCGGGGTGAGCTCAAGCGAGTTTCAATCCACGCCCCCGCGCGGGGGGCGACGGCAATCGTAAGTCCGGTGATGCGCAGCTTGTTGGTTTCAATCCACGCCCCCGCGCGGGGGGCGACGTGGGGCAATGGGTTGGGGGAAGTCTCACTTTCTGTTTCAATCCACGCCCCCGCGCGGGGGGCGACGTTGCCCCAAATGGTGGAAATTTTGTGATGAATGTTGTTTCAATCCACGCCCCCGCGCGGGGGGCGACAAGCTCCAATTTTCAAGGATTTTGTGCGCGAATTGTTTCAATCCACGCCCCCGCGCGGGGGGCGACAAGGTGCCGTGCGCTGAGATGGTGCGGTTCTCCAAGTTTCAATCCACGCCCCCGCGCGGGGGGCGACGATCCTACATAAGGTGATATAAAATGTTAGGTTTCGTTTCAATCCACGCCCCCGCGCGGGGGGCGACGGCATATATCCATAAGCTTTTCTTCGAATTCAGTGTTTCAATCCACGCCCCCGCGCGGGGGGCGACGGTTGATAGGCCCCGCTCTCCAGCTCCTGCTGGGAGTTTCAATCCACGCCCCCGCGCGGGGGGCGACGGTTGATAGGCCCCGCTCTCCAGCTCCTGCTGGGAGTTTCAATCCACGCCCCCGCGCGGGGGGCGACTATCATTCAAATCATTCATGTTAGGGGTTGTGACTTGTTTCAATCCACGCCCCCGCGCGGGGGGCGACATTTTTTGTATATCGGAATACGGTGAATGCGGTAAGTTTCAATCCACGCCCCCGCGCGGGGGGCGACCTAGCTGAGGGCAAGGACCCGAGGTCACTGCGGCATTTCAATCCACGCCCCCGCGCGGGGGGCGACCAGGCTCGGCAGGAGGGCAAGTTCGTGTGCTTGGAGATTTCAATCCACGCCCCCGCGCGGGGGGCGACTAGAGCGTCACCAGGGAAGTGGGGCGTGTATCAAGATTTCAATCCACGCCCCCGCGCGGGGGGCGACTATGGGTCCGGACACAACGAGGCGTGGGAGCAGTTGGATTTCAATCCACGCCCCCGCGCGGGGGGCGACAGGACCGAGGTCGAAGGGGTCGCAAAGCGGTACAGATTTCAATCCACGCCCCCGCGCGGGGGGCGACGCCGTCCTTATGGCCCCTCATGATCGCCTCCCCGAGCGGCATTTCAATCCACGCCCCCGCGCGGGGGGCGACTAGGGCCACCTTGCTCGCTAGATCTCCGCGGCGGGAATTTCAATCCACGCCCCCGCGCGGGGGGCGACTTCCACGCTCTGGCTCTTCGGGGCCACATAGCCCGGATTTCAATCCACGCCCCCGCGCGGGGGGCGACCCGAGAATCTGGAGGGTCGCATCATGGGTGATGGAATTTCAATCCACGCCCCCGCGCGGGGGGCGACTTTCGAATCCCCTTGATTTTTTCCTTCTTACCCATTTCAATCCACGCCCCCGCGCGGGGGGCGACTGTTGTGAACCCGTGTTTGTTTTTGAGATATTCGATATTTCAATCCACGCCCCCGCGCGGGGGGCGACTAGTCTACTCCGAGCAATTCGCGAAGGGGAAACGTTATTTCAATCCACGCCCCCGCGCGGGGGGCGACTAGTCTACTCCGAGCAATTCGCGAAGGGGAAACGTTATTTCAATCCACGCCCCCGCGCGGGGGGCGACAGTCATCGTATCCAATATCTTTATATGATTTCAAATTTCAATCCACGCCCCCGCGCGGGGGGCGACGCTTACCGCAGATCGGGCAAACCTTGGGCAAATCGATTTCAATCCACGCCCCCGCGCGGGGGGCGACGATCATCACTTTGGTGATGCAGCAGAGATCATTGGCATTTCAATCCACGCCCCCGCGCGGGGGGCGACACGACGAGATAGGCCATTCCTGATTCATTATTCTTATTTCAATCCACGCCCCCGCGCGGGGGGCGACGTGGCCCAATCTGCGGGGATCGGAAAAGTGATCTCATTTCAATCCACGCCCCCGCGCGGGGGGCGACCAGTATCCCGCTTCCGCCAGAACGCGAGGGCGAGATTTCAATCCACGCCCCCGCGCGGGGGGCGACTCTGGGCGGCCCGGCCATGCACCTTACAGCTTCCCATTTCAATCCACGCCCCCGCGCGGGGGGCGACTCGGCGTCCCTGCGGTGGTCGCGAATGAGTCCGGATTTCAATCCACGCCCCCGCGCGGGGGGCGACAGGGTGGTTCCGCCTCCGGCGAATGAATCTATCGTATTTCAATCCACGCCCCCGCGCGGGGGGCGACTTCGAGCAAGACCCCGAACCCACGCCACCCGCGCATTTCAATCCACGCCCCCGCGCGGGGGGCGACATCGGCGTCCCTGCGGTGGTCGCGAATGAGTCCGGATTTCAATCCACGCCCCCCGCGCGGGGGGCGACATGATCCCGAAACGATCCTGCTGAGGCTGAGGCAATTTCAATCCACGCCCCCGCGCGGGGGGCGACCCGCGATCCGGCCGAAGCCAGCGCAATCAGCAAGAATTTCAATCCACGCCCCCGCGCGGGGGGCGGCTGCTCGTCCTCGGGGATTCCGGGGAGATCAAGGTTATTTCAATCCACGCCCCCGCGCGGGGGGCGGCTGCCGAATCTACGTGGGAGTGGGAACGACGAATGCATTTCAATCCACGCCCCCGCGCGGGGGGCGGCCGTTCGGGTTCGGGTGTCGGCCGTTCGTCGCGCTCATTTCAATCCACGCCCCCGCGCGGGGGGCGGCTGTCGGTTGGCGCTCAGATCATCGAGAAGCATTTATTTCAATCCACGCCCCCGCGCGGGGGGCGGCCGGTGGTGGTCCAGATTTTGGCTTCCACGAGGTGATTTCAATCCACGCCCCCGCGCGGGGGGCGGCCTGTCTTGCGGTGGCCATGTGTTTGCCTCCATTGCTTATTTCAATCCACGCCCCCGCGCGGGGGGCGGCTCTACGATGATTCCGAGTACATCGGCGGCGGCGCATTTCAATCCACGCCCCCGCGCGGGGGGCGGCTAAGGTGGGGCCGCCGATCCTTCGTAACTGGGCCATATTTCAATCCACGCCCCCGCGCGGGGGGCGGCGTGGACTAACTCGGTGCCTACGTTTAGCGACACATATTTCAATCCACGCCCCCGCGCGGGGGGCGGCTCGTCTACATCTACCTCTCCCGTGATGGCGAAGAGATTTCAATCCACGCCCCCGCGCGGGGGGCGGCGTGCATGATACGCCTCCGGTGGTGCAGGTCCTGTGATTTCAATCCACGCCCCCGCGCGGGGGGCGGCGCGGGGCGTATAGGGGGGGTGAGGTATGGCGTACACATTTCAATCCACGCCCCCGCGCGGGGGGCGGCGATCTACCGGCGCAAAGCAAGTGTGCCACGAAGTATTTCAATCCACGCCCCCGCGCGGGGGGCGGCCTGTAAGGTGCATGGCCGGGCCGCCCAGAAATAATTTCAATCCACGCCCCCGCGCGGGGGGCGGCCTTTCTTGAGACGGGTTTCCCACGTCCCATCGTTATTTCAATCCACGCCCCCGCGCGGGGGGCGGCATGGGGTCATTCTTTGAATTCGATAGTCTCACGCATTTCAATCCACGCCCCCGCGCGGGGGGCGGCTATTACTGATGCTGAGACAAAATTACAGAATATCAATTTCAATCCACGCCCCCGCGCGGGGGGCGGCCGCCCAGATATTGCCAGATCGAAGCCAGTTGCTGGGTATTTCAATCCACGCCCCCGCGCGGGGGGCGGCCTAACATTGCTCACAATAATTCAACTGAAAGATCAACATTTCAATCCACGCCCCCGCGCGGGGGGCGGCAAACGGGGATCAGGGGGATCAGGGAAACGGGGGAATTTCAATCCACGCCCCCGCGCGGGGGGCGGCCGCTATCTTCGATTCGTAGCCCGCGGCCGAGACGATTTCAATCCACGCCCCCGCGCGGGGGGCGGCATTGATGTGGGTGGATCCACGAAGGTCGAGTGGATTTCAAT
>Ga0078972_1001784_pt1 | contig 77230 bp, 72 predicted proteins | sample YelNatPaOPGAMG01_FD_67568 | JGI IMG/M metagenome (GOLD analysis project Ga0078972, IMG submission 67568) | Hot spring thermophilic microbial communities from Obsidian Pool, Yellowstone National Park, USA - OP-RAMG-01 (SPADES assembly) (version 2) | ecosystem: Environmental > Aquatic > Thermal... | reverse complement strand
TTCGGTAGACCTGTTACTGGCGTAAGGATATCGCTAAACCCAAGCAGCCTCTGTAACTTTAACTGCATCTTCTGCCACAGCGAAGGCATATTTGAAGAGCCCAAAGACATGATGACAGCAGACGAAATTCAGAGGATAACGAAGATACTAACGAGGTTTGGAGTCGATGTTGTGAAGCTCACTGGCGGAGAACCTATGCTCAGGAGAGACATTGTTGATGTGGTTCAGAAGCTGGGTGAGCTCCCCCTAAGAGAGCTCTCTATGACAACAAACGGCACTAGGCTTGTTGAACTCGCAGCCGAATTAAAAGATAAAGGGTTAGATAGAGTTAACATAAGCCTACACAGCCTTAGAGAAGAGCGCTTCAATTTTATAACGAGGGCAGCGAAGTTCGACTACACCCTTAAAGCCATTAAACGCGCTGTAGAGGTAGGGCTGACCCCAGTTAAGCTGAATGTCGTGGTTATGAGGGGGGTGAATGAAGATGAAGTAGATGATATCATCAACTTCGCCTCCTCACTAGGCGGCGGAGAGAAGGCTAAGGTGCAGTTCATAGAATTGGTAGCAGAGGGTTCGGCTGACGCTCCCTTCTACAAGAAGTTCCACGCTGATCTTTCGGCTATTGAGGAGCGGTTTAAACGCAGCGCTGTTGAGGAGAAGGTGAGGCAGCTACATCTGCGCCACCAATATCTTCTACCTAACGGGGTTTGGGTTGAGGTGGTTAAGCCTATGCATAACTCTGCCTTCTGTATGGCGAATAACAGAATACGTATAACCTATAATGGTCAGTTCAAACCCTGTTTACTTAGGGAAGATAATCACGTGGACTTCTTAAGCGCGATGAGAAACGGTGCTGACGATGAGGCTTTGGCTGAGCTGTTTAAGAAGGCGGTGTGGTTAAGAGAGCCTTTCTTTAAGCCGACGGAGATCCCCTGTTATCCCCCTAGGTTGGAGGTACCTTCTACTTCCTCTACTCGACCTTTATCCTGAAGCCCTTCTTCTCCTCTTTCTTTCTGGGCATCGTGATCTCTAGTATACCGTTTTTGTAGGTAGTCTTAGCCTTCTCAAATTCCGCATCCTTGGGTATCTCGACCACCTTATAATATGATTTACCCTTTGAGTCCACGGAAACAGTTAACTTGCCATCAGATGCATAAACTTCTATATCCTCTTTCTCAACACCCGGTATCTCCATGATCACCTTCACTTCGCTATCTTCTTCTATAACTTCGGTCAGTGGCTCACGGGCTTCCTTGACGGTTAAACCGGGTCTGCCGGGCACAGGCTTTACGTTACCGAATTCACGCACAACTGGTTTACCATCTGGTCCTATGGTTACTGAGTAGCCGTAGACGAATGGGCCGAATTCCCTTATCACTCGCCCATCTGGTAATCTTCTCTCTCTTACCAGCTTTTCTGGAACCTTTTCGCCTAGGTCTCTAAATGCTTCGTCCATTCTGCGCTCCAGCTCTCTAAGCATATCTATTAGCTCACCACTGTAAAAGCTGGGTATCTCTATGTCGAAGAAGGGCAGCCTTATCCTACGTCTTCTAAACCATTCTTCAGAGGACAAACATAACCACCCCTTAGTTAGAATATTTGGTCTCTGCGCTCTATATTAATGTTACCATTTAAAGGGCACTCTCGCTAGCTGTTTAACTTATATCTTAGAATGTGAATATAATTGTTAGTTGGGTGTCTGGTTGAGCGAGGCTGAGCAGGTGAGGCTTGAGGCGCCAAAGGGCTCCAAGGCTTCTATGCTACTCTGGGTTCTTGCGAAGAGGCTTAAATTCTTAGGGGTTGAGGAGCTAAAGGGTCTAGTTGCTAGTAAGGTTAAGATGAAGGCTCTAGCTGCCACCGCTAGACCCATATCAGCTAACGAGCTTCTTGAGTTCTTCGGTTTAGAGCAGGTTCAGAATGAATGGAGGGTGTGGCGAGAGAGGTTTGCTAAGTTGGGGAAGGTCTTTCAGACTGATTTTGAGTTGAATAGCTTCCTCTTAACTTTCTTCAGAGATGAGGTTATGCAGCGAGATGCCTATCAATGCTTTATCTGCGCTAAACCTCTATCACCTTTGACGGCAAGTCTACACCATATCTTCTGGGATAAAGGGGTCTTCTTCAATGTGCCTTCGAATCTGATTACGTTTTGCGAGGAGTGCCATGCAAATATTGGCTGCGGGGAGGTTAGTTGAGTCGGCGCTTCGACGCTGTGGTTGTAGGTGCTGGTCCAGCTGGCTCTACCGCTGCGTATACTTTGGCGAAGAAGGGGTTTAAGGTTCTGCTGCTTGAGCGGGGTAGGGTCGCCGGCTCGAAGAATGTGTTCGGTGGTAGAGTGTATTCTAAGCCTCTTGAAGAGATCTACCCCAATCTGCTGAAGGATGCACCTATTCAGAGGTGGGTTGTTAAAGAGAGGTTCTCTTTGGCTGCTGGTGATACTATGCTCTCGTTGGATTATGAATCGGGAGAGAGCAAGAGTTTCATCTGCCACCTTAGTGAACTAGCGGCTTGGATGGCGAAGCAGGCTGAAGAGGCTGGCTCTTTTCTGGTGACCGAGATCGTGGTTGACGGATTTGTGCTCAAAGACGGTTTTGTTAAGGGCGTTAAGATAGGCGGTGAGGTGGTTGAGTCAGATGTGGTTATAGATTGCGAGGGTGTTAATAGGCTGCTGCTTGAAAGAGCAGGTTTCGTTAAAGGGCTTAAAGCGGATCAGGTTGCTCTAGGTGTAAAAGAGACTCTGAGAATACCTTCAACTGAGATAGAGAGCAGATTCGGGCTAGGTGAGAAGGAGGGTCTGTCTTGGATCCTTCTAGGTGACTTCACAAACGGCTTACCTGGAGGCGCTTTTCTTTACACAAACACAGCCGCGGTAAGTTTGGGGTTGGTGCTCATGCTCAAATCTGCTCACTCGTTAAAAGAGCATATCTCAAACCTCTTGGAGAATCTACGGCTACATCCGCTGCTATCTAAGTATCTCAAAGAGAGCAGCATCGTCGAATACTCGTCCCATCTTATACCGGAAGCTGGTAGCGCGATGCTTAAGCGCCCGTATTCAGATGGTCTTTTGGTCGCTGGGGATGCTGCAGGGTACCTACTTAACCTAGGATACACGTATAGGGGGGTTGATTTTGCAGCCTACTCCGGTTATTTAGCAGCCCAAGCTTATGAAAAGGCGCATGCGGAAGGAGACTTTTCGAAGATGGGTTTAGCGTGGTATGAGCATCTGCTAAAACAGAGTTTCGTCTTGAAGCAGATGCTGAAATTTAGGAAATTCTCTAAACTTTTGGATGATGAATCGCTGTTTTCCAAGTACCCAAAGATGTTTTGTGATGTAGCTAAAGCGTTGTTTGCTTTTGACTATGAGGTGCCTACTTTGATGGAAGCCCTTAAACGCTCTAAGAAAGATGTTGGTTTGCTCAAGCTTCTACTAGATGGGTTTAGGGTTGTGAGGAGTATATGAAGAGGATGCGTTTAGAGGATATTCTGATAAATAACGTCTGGGATGTGGATTATGAGCCGCATATAGTGGTGGATTCGGAGAAGTGTGTTGGGTGCGATACGAAGCCTTGCATCAACCTCTGCCCAGCTGGCTGCTTTACGCTCCTAGGTGAAAGGATCGTCTTCAGCTATGAGGGCTGCTTGGAGTGCGGGACCTGTAGGGTCATCTGTTCCAGAGGTGCTGTGAGCTGGAACTACCCTGTGAGCGGTAAAGGTATTCACTACAGGTTCGGGTGAATATATATGGATATAGTGGTTTGCATAAAATGGGTTCCCAACACAACCACGGTCAATATTGATCAAAAGACGGGCACATTGATCAGAAGTGGTGTGCCTAGTGTAATCAACCCACACGATATGCACGCGTTAGAGATGGCTTTGGCTTTGAGGGATAAGTTCGGGGGTAGTGTTACAGCAATAACCATGGCTCCTCCTTCTGCAAGGCTTGGTCTGGAGCATGCGGTAGGTATGGGGTGTGATAAGGCGGTGCTGGTCACCGACATGGCCTATGCTGGTGCTGACACGTTAGCGACATCCTATACTCTTGCCAAAGCCATCAGTAGGCTTAAATTTGATCTTATACTGGTCGGTCAAGAAACGGTAGATAGCTCAACAGCGCATATAGGTGCTCAGCTAGCTTCTTGGCTTCACATACCATACCTATACTACGTTATCGATGCAAAGTATCTTGGTGACGGTAAGATGTGGGTTAAGAGGATGCTTGAGGACGCATATGAGGAGTATGAGTTAGCCCTACCTGCGCTTCTAGCAGCAGCTATGCATTCAACCAAGCCGAGGAGGGTCAAGCTCAGCCATAAGATGCGCTGCAAAGAAGAGGGGGTGATTGAAGTCTGGAACAACAAGACCTTGGGTTTAGAGGCGAACTGCGTCGGCTTAAAGGGCTCGCCAACTATAGTGAAGAAGACTAGCTTCGTTGCTGAGGTGCCTAGGAAGAAGATCGTCTGCCAACCTAGGGATATAGATCAAGCGGCTGAGTGGCTGATCAGTAGGCTTGTTGAAGATGGTTTTCTGAAGATCTAGGAGGGTTGCGTATGTCGATCTGCTCTGAGTGGGATAAGATCAACCCCGAGGAGTACGCGGGTGTTTGGGCGTATCTGGAGGTGGAGGATGGCTCTCTTAGCGAGGCTGGGCTGCAGATGCTTGGTGTGGCTAGGCTTCTGGCTTCGCAGAAGGATACCTATGTCGGGGCTGTGCTCATAGGGAGAGGGGTATCATCTTTGGCTCGTGAGGCGATATACTATGGTGCGGATAGGGTTTATGTGGCTGATGATGAAAGGTTCGAGAAATACTATCCCACACTCTACGGTGAAGCACTAGCCTACCTAGCTAAAGAGTACAAACCAGAAGCGCTTCTTGTGGCTGGAACTATGAGGGGTAGGGAGTTCACACCTTATGTTGCAAACATCCTTAAGACAGGCATAACAGCTGACTGCACATCCTTCGAGGTGGATTCTGCGGCGAAGGATATTCTGGGTGTAAGGCCTACGTTTGGCGCATATTTGATCGCGCATATACGCACATTAAACAGAAGACCAGCGATATTCACAGCGCGACCAAACGTCTTCCCTACGCCGCAGAAGGATCTGGCGCGTGAAGGCGAAATCATACCCACTAACCCAAAGGTGGTAGATGCTGTTGGTGTTAAGCTTCTAGGTAGATCGATGTTCGGTAGAGGCGCGGCTCCGATAGAGAAGGCGAAGATACTTGTCTCGGGTGGAAAGGGGCTTGGGGGCAAAGAGGGCTTCACGATACTGGAGGAGTTTGCTAAGGTCATCGGAGGAGAGGTTTCTGGCTCAAGGAAGGCTGTTGACGCCGGCTGGATAACCCACGATAGACAGGTTGGGCAGACTGGTAAGGCTGTCCGCGCAGACCTCTACTTCGCAGTGGGAATAAGCGGGGCGGTCCAGCACCTCTTCGGGATAAGAGAAGTTAGGTGTGTGGTTGCGATAAACAAGGATCCTGATGCACCTATCTTCGACAACTGCGACTACGGGTTAGTAGGAGACTACACAGAAATCATCCCGGCGCTGATCAAAGCGGTCAAAAAGATCAAAGAATCATCGTAGTCTTCAGAAAACGGGTGAGCAAGCCTAAGGATATGCCGAGAAGAAGCCTAGAATAGTGCGCAAGGATGTCAACGATTATGCTGCCTCTGAGGATCATAAAATGTTAAGGTAAAAGATATTTAATGCAGGTTGTCAGCATAGCTTATCGCTTAGTGGCCGCTGTGGTGTAGCCTGGCTAGCATAGGGGCCTGTGGAGCCCTCAGCGTGGGTTCAAATCCCACCGGCGGCCCCATAACTCTACTTCTTCTCATCCTCAGCCCTATGCTTCTTTGAAAGTGTTTTGTGCGCTAGCAGAACATACTCCCACTGCTTCTCAGACTTGGCTTTTAGGGGTTTTCCGCATTCTGGGCAGGGTTTAACTACGCTTCCTCTGCTCTTCACTCTTCTTTTGTCGGCTTCTAGGGGGTAGAAGGACAACCCGCTACTATTTGGTTGCTTCTTGGGTTAAACTTTTCTCCTACTTCGAGCGATTAACCACTTTTTTGGTATTAACCAGATAATTTAAATAAGGCACTCGAGAAAGGTTGGATGGAGGGGTTGGCGGATGGCTGAGCCGAGGAGCAGAGTATTAGCGTCAACCGCGCTCTTCACAGCCCTAACCCTAGCCTTGAACCTCTCCCCAATAAAGTTTCCCGCACCCTTCGCACCCTTCCTCTACTACCAGATCTGGGAGATACCGATCGTAGCAGCACTACTCATCTACGGGCTGAAGGTAGGTGCGGCTGTGACGATCATAAACACCGCAGCACTAATAGCCCTATTCCCAGGAGCCCTACCAACAGGCCCGCTCTACAATATGGTTGCTGTTCTGAGTATGCTCCTCGCCATATGCGCCGTAGTAAAGATGAGGGGCTCAGCCTCAAATCTAGGAGGCACGACACTAATCCTCTCAACCCTCCTAGGCATAGTAAGTAGGGTGGTTGTGATGACGATTATGAATTACGCCCTCATCAGATACCCCCCACCTCTAGGCTTCAGCATGCCAGAGGAGAGTATCTTGGTGCTCCTGCCGCTGATAGCTGCGTTTAACGCGACGCTTGCTCTCTACACCATACCCATAGGATACCTCGTAGCCAAAGCGGTCGCATCCAAGATTCAGATAGTTGGGCAAAACAACCTCAAGAAGCTGGAAGCGAAGCTCTAATATGAAGCATAAGCGATAGGTCTAGACGCCGGGATGGCAGAGTGGACAACATAGCGTCCGCAGTAATGCGCGGATCCGCTCACTAAAGCGGAGCGTAAGCCTTGAGCGCCTCCACGAAAGCCCGTGACCCGTCTCAGGGTCTCGAGGGTTCGAATCCCTCTCCCGGCGCCACTTTGTAAAAGTTGATGGGAGCATTTAAGTATAAGGAATATAGTAGCTCCAATGGTTTGGACATTAAGCCTAAGACTGAAGAAGACCTTCGCCGTATCCATAGGGCGAATATAGAAGAGTTGAAAGCTATGTTGAGAAAAGAGAGGGAGACACATAAGAGAATACTCCAGAAAGTGAGGAGAGAGTCGAAGAAGAAGTTTAATGTCCGCGCCCTATTTCACCCTGAACTCGCTTACCTTGATGAACTGCGTGAAGACGCTATGTATCCCCTCACCTAATTAAACCACTCGCCCCATATCTTTGAGGCTGAACCAGCACCAGCAGATCTAGGTGAAGGTTAGAGTTAAGATGACGAATAGTAGTGTACGAATCAAGCAATTTCGCCACTTTGATACAAGCTTAAGAGCATCCTTAGCTATGTGTATAGTGGTTTGCGATGAGGCTGCTCGTAAGTGTGAGGACGCTTAAGGAGGCTAGGGAGGCTGCGGCTGGCGGCGCCCATATTGTGGATGTTAAGAACCCGAGTGAAGGCGCGCTTGGTGCCAGCACACCTAATCTCGTGTCAAAGATACGCTCAACACTGAAAGGTGTTGAGTTGAGCGCTACATTAGGAGACTTGCCGAACCTACCTGGCACAGCTTCGTTTGCTGCCTTTGGTGCTGCCTCGGCTGGCGCTGATTATGTTAAGGCTGGGCTCTTCGGCTGCTCGACTATGTGTGATGCAATTAGGCTGGGCCGTAAAGTTGTTGAGGCTTGTAGGGGTACGGGTGCTAAGGTTGTGTTAGCAGCTTATGCTGACTATAAGAGGTTTAGTGGTCTTAGCCCTCTGCTTCTGCCTGAGGTTGCGTCGAGGTGTGATGCTGACGGTGTGCTTGTGGATGTGCACCAGAAGGATGGCAGCTCCGTCTTCGACTACCTTACTCAAAGCCAGCTCATAGAGTTGAGCAGTAGGGCTCGTGAGCACGGGCTTCTATCTGCTTTAGCGGGCGGGTTGAGGGTTGAGGATGCTCAGAAGGTTTGCAGCCTAGGCTTCCAGATCTTCGGCGTGAGGAGGGCTGCCTGCAGGGTTCTGGCGAGTGGTTTGAGGGTTGTTGACCGCAGACTAGTCGCCTCACTCATTAAATCGATAAAAGAAGCAGAAAAAGCCTCCCAATAACCAACCTAACCGCACTCAACCCCCCTTTATCTTCCGTAGAGATATTGGGATGAGTAGGCAGAGCAGAGCGAAGATCAAATAGGGTGCTTTGGGGTCGATGTTCTCAGCGATAAAGCCTGAAAAAATGGGCCCACCGGCGAAGCCCACGCCAAGTATCGACTCATAGACACCAACACCTCTTCCCAACACCCTCTGCTCAACCCCCTTAAGAGCAAGCGCAAAAGATAGGGGGAATATGAAGCCTATCGAAACCCCCATAACCACCAAACCTACTGCGAATGAGAGCAGCGATTCGGCTAAGAATACTATTATGCAGCTCAAAGCAAGAGTGAGCGAGAAGAAGGTCAACGCCAACACCTCTCTATTACTCACCCTATGGGAGGACAGCAGCGCAACAATCCTCGCCCCACTCACCAGAGCGAAGAGCAACCCGATCTGAGTAGCGGTGTAGCCTAGAAGCGAAAAGTACCCCGGCAGAATAGAGACGACTGTGCTGAAGAAAGCGCTATATATTGCCACAAGAGGCGCAACCCTAAGAACATTCTTTACGAATAATGTTTTAGGAGAACCCGAAGAAGAGGGATGAGCTATCTGCACGGTTCTCTTATATGCTGGTGCTACATAAAGCAAGATCACAGCGAGCGCAGCGACCATAGGCAGTGAGGCAAGCAGAAAAGTCGCCTTAAACCCCAAGATCTGCGCCAGCACACCCCCTAGCGGCGGACCTATGACCATACCTGTGGTCGTCGCTGCTCCATACGACCCTATCTTCGAAACTCTTGTTAGCCCAGGTGAAATATCTGCCACTAATGCTTCTATGACCGGCCAATAGAAGCCGAGAGCGAACCCACCCATTATCCTGACGATTAGCAGCTCTGAGACCGTGTTTGCTATGCTTATGCTTGCTGTTGCTGTGATGTTCAACGCTAGGCCAGCTGCCAGCATATACGCTTTGTTCGCTTTATCTGAGAGCCAGCCAGCTAAAATTGGGAAGAAGATGTAGAGCATATTCCCAACCATACCTATCAACCCCAACTCATAGTAGTTTGCACGCAGCGCCGTTGCATAAAGTGGTATGAGGTAGACGCTTACACCGTACCCTAGAGCGTAGAGGAAGGCTGTCAAGTAAATAGCCGTGTATATCCGTTGAGGGCTAGATCTAAGCATAAGACAGCATCTCTAAGTCAGCAGCTCATCGAGCTCCCCCCTCTCCAACCCCAGCCTAATCTCTCTAGCTATTCTACGCCCCATACTCATAGGCTCATCGTAAAGAAGCTTTGAGTAGGGTGAACCATCTATGTAGAGGTTTGTGCCAGCTACGATACGCGCAGAAAACTCGAAGGGCACAAAAGAACCCCTCTCAGTGTACACACCCTCGATACAGAAGGGTCCAATCATGCCTGGCGGCACACTCTTCTTAGAGGCTTCTACGAACGCTTCACCTATCCTATAGGCTTCGTCGAGAAGAGACTCTCTGAGCACGAGCGGTATGTTACCAACTACGATGTAAGTTAGGGGTATTTCTGATTCGAGCTGATACTTGGCTGGTATCCTACCTATCGAGTCTACGGTAGTCTCATACCTCCTATCTATGCCAAGCAGCTCCAACCTCTCCTCAAGCGGGGAGTAAAAGTATTGAAAGTAGACCGGTACACCTACACAATACTCCTGTATGTAGAGCTCGTCAACACCCTTTATCAGACCAGCAGCCCTCAGCCTCTCTACAGCGCGGTTAAACTCTTCGCTGCTCGACACAAGAAAGTAGCCCCTTCCACCAGCAGCCCCAGGTAACTTCACTATACATAGCCTATCTATCTCCTCAGGCTTGAGCTGTGGTGGAGGCTCTAAACCAGCTTCCCTCATCAGCTTCTCCTTCAGCACCCTATCCGCTTCCCACCTAAGTATCCACCTGTTACCAAAGATAGGAACCTTCAGATTCTTCTCGACAAGGTCCACACCGACCTCTGAGATCAAAGTGCCGTGCGGGATTAGAATGGAGTCTTCGCGCAACAGCTCCTCTTGTATCTCAGGCTTCACAACTTCGTCAAATCTATCCACGAAGATGTATTTTTCGATGAACCTGAACCTTCGGTATAGGTTTGCTCTCTTTTTTAAGCAGACTAGGAGGGTGTGTAGCTCCTCATCCTTAGCGCCCTTAAGCAGCTGTAGAGCACAATGTGAGCCGAGGGTCGCGACCGTCTTCATGTGACCACATCCTTCAGCCGACCTAACTCGATAGCCCTCTTTATCTCCATAGCGATCCTACGCCCCGTAGAAACAGTTTGACCAAAAAGGTACTTTGTGTAGGGTGATGTGGTTGAGATTATTGGGCTCCCCGGCACCCTTGGCGAAACGTCGTAAACGACTATTTCAAGATCCTTTGTCACAGCAGATTGGAGCGCGAAGGGCCCTATTATGCCAGGTGGGAACATTTCTTTGGTCGCTTTTACAAACCTCTCACCTATCTCGAAAACCTTCTCGAGCATCGACTCCCTTATCGTTGCTGGTGTATGACCTATCTCGATGTTCTGCAGAGGTATATTGATCTCTAACTGCTGCCTAGCGGGTAGCGTAACGTAGTCAAACAAATCTGTTTGAAGTCTTCGGTCTATGCCCAGAAACTCAACCCTATCCGATGTTGGTGAGTAGAAGTAGTTGAAGTTAAAGTATGTGCCTATGATAAACTCCTCTATCTTCGCAGCAGCAACATCCTCCTCAGCAATTATCCCCTTCTCCACCCTCTCCCTAACCTTGGCGTAGAAGTCGCTCGTAGAAGATGCTACAAAGAAGGCTCGCTCTATCCTCCTCTTAGCCTCGTGAACCTTGACTATGACTGGGCGATCTATCTCATCAGGGCTGTTAAACACCTTAGGATACCTTATCCCAGCTCTCTCAAGTATGTGATACTGGTTTGTCGGCGCGCTCCTCTCCTCAGCTCTAAGTATCATTCTGTTCCCAAATATAGGGACCTCGAACCGATTCTCTATAGAGTCGTAGTCGACATATGTTGTGAATGATCGGTGCGGCACGAAAATAGTATTCTTATCCCTCAGCTGCTTCTGAACCTCTGGCCTAATTATGTCGCTGAACCGCTTAAGCATTATAACCTCATCTACTATCCTCTTGTAGAGGAGGTAGGGCTTCTCCCTCCCCTCTTGACACACTATAACAGTTCTGAACCCCTCATCCTTAGCACCATCGGCTATATCTAGGGCTGAGTGGCTTCCTAGGGCGCCGATTGAAATATTCTTCAGATCGTAGGAATCGACGATTCTGTCTACAGCACCTTTATCTATCATCGGCTTCACACCAAGGTTTGCCTAGTAGGAGCAGAATCATCCCTTTTAAAAGGGTTATTTGTATAACCTAAGTCTTCTCGCAAACTCCAATCCGTCTTTAAAACTCCAAGGTGAAGTGAGTGATACGTCTACACCTTCTCTGAAGAGTGTTTGAGCTAGATGTATTGTCTTCGTCTCATCTGGTTGCCACCTTAACCCGATCTTCTCTGCTGAAGCCAAGTTCTTTGGGGTTGGTGCTAGAAGTGTTGCTACCAGTTCGATGTTGTTTGATCTGCAGAGGTCTCTAAGCCATAAGATCTGATCTGCCTCTGTTACAATCTGAGTTATGAAGCCGTCAGGTTTTGATTCGATCTTCTTAATTATCTCCTTCTCATTCCGGTAGGTTGGTGCTGATAGGTACATCTTGGGTACTTCACCTAATTGGATAAAATGCCGTAATTTCCTGAGTAGAGGCGAAGGGTAATTCTTGTAGCTACATCCATAATGTGGCTGATCACCATAGACGAGTAGCACGCCATCTAAATGATATGTTAATGCCTCACTAACCACCTTAAGGGCTTGATGTAAGGGGTAGTCACTAGTTCGTATGCTGCATCCGACCCACAGATCGTGCATCTCACGCTTTATATGAGCCGCTGTGAAGACGCTAGGTAACCTAGGTGTACCGAGAACCGAACTTGTGACCAAGATTCTGTCAACCACACTTCTTAGGGAATCAACTTTGCTGTGAAGTAATGTTAAAGATTTCTCTAATTTTAAGGGTGTAGATCCGACTACCTTTGGTGGTGCAACCTCATACCAAAGTGTAGGCAAGCAAAGTATTATTTGGATGTTAGCTGCGTATGAACTTTGCTTATTAGAAGGTAAGTTAACTTTTAAAGGAGCCGACAAGAAAGGTTAGGTGATTAGATTGGAGAAGAGAATCTACCTGTTTGAAGAGGGTGAGGGGAAGAACAAGAAGCTACTTGGCGGTAAAGGCGCTGGGCTATGTGAGATGACTCAACTTGGTCTACCCGTGCCACCAGGCTTCACCATAACTACAGAGGTTTGTAAGGAGTATTATGCTAACGGTAGGAGGCTGCCTGAGGGGCTTATGGATGAGGTCAAAGAGTATATGAAGAAGATCGAGGCTAAAGTCGGTAAAAGGTTTGGCGACCCCAAGAACCCTCTTCTTGTTTCAGTAAGGTCTGGTGCTGCTATCTCTATGCCCGGCATGATGGATACTGTGCTTAACCTAGGTTTGAATGACGAAACCGCCAAGGGGCTCATAGAGCAGACGGGCGATGAAAGGTTTGTGTACGATTCATATAGGCGGTTTATTCAGCTCTTTGGTAAGGTTGTACTTGGTGTTAGAGATGAGTTGTTCTCAGAGGTGTTTGAGCGGGTAAAGAGGGAGGCTGGTGTTAAGTTTGATAACGAGCTATCGGCTGAGCATCTAAAGAGGGTTGTTAAAGAGTTCAAAGAGATCGTTCTAAGGGAGACTGGAAAACCTTTCCCAGATGATCCTTATGAGCAGCTTGAGAAAGCCATCGCAGCAGTCTTCAACAGCTGGATGGGTAAACGGGCTGTTGACTACAGAAGGGAGTTTAAGATAACCCCCGACATCGCTGATGGCACTGCTGTCAACATAGTTACTATGGTCTTCGGTAATATGGGTGATAGAAGCGCTACTGGCGTGGTCTTCACAAGAGATCCTGCGACTGGAATAAAGAAGCTCTATGGTGAATTTCTGATCAACGCTCAAGGTGAGGACGTAGTAGCTGGAATACGCACACCAAGACCCATAGAGGAGTTAGCGGAAATTATGCCTGAAGCGTATAAAGAACTGGTTAGGGCTGCTGAGATACTGGAGCGGCACTTTAAGGAGCCTCAAGACATAGAGTTCACAATAGAGAATGGGCGCTTCTATCTGCTGCAGACCAGAAACGCAAAGATGAATGCAGCAGCCCTTGTCAAGACATCCGTTGATATGACTAAAGAGGGGCTTATAACAAAAGAAGAGGCTCTTAAGCGGATCAAACCTGAGGTTTTAGAGCAGCTTCTACATAAGCGCGTAGACCCTAGGGCTAAGCCTACGGTACTCGCAAGCGGATTAGGTGCTTCTCCAGGTGCTGCCACAGGTAGGGTTGTCTTTGATGCTGATGAGGCTGAGAGGCTGGGTAGGGCGGGTGAGAAGATCATTCTTGTTAGGGAGGAGACTAAGCCAGAGGATATCCACGGCTTCTTTGCTTCCGAAGGCGTGTTGACCAGCAGAGGAGGTATGACTAGCCACGCGGCAGTTGTAGCTAGAAGTATGGGTAAGCCGTGTGTTACTGGTTGTGGCGCCATACACATAGATTATGAGAAGAAGCAGTTCACGGTTGGGGATTATGTTGTCAAGGAAGGTGATTGGATTACGATAGATGGTGGGCAAGGTCTGGTCTACTTGGGGCAAGCGCCTCTGATCGAGCCGGAACTATCTGGCGACTTTTACGAGTTGCTGAGCTGGGCAGATGAGTATAGAAAGCTTGGTGTTAGGGCTAACGCTGACACACCCGAAGCTGCTGCGCTAGCCAGAAGCTTCGGCGCTGAAGGTATAGGTCTATGCCGGACTGAGAGGATGTTTAATGCTGCTGATAGGCTCCCTATAGTTGTTGATATGATTATGGCTGATAGCGAGGAGGAGAGGAGGATGTGCTTAGAGAAACTCCTACCCCTACAGAAACAGGACTTCAAAGAGATCTTAAAGGCGATGGAGGGTTACCCTGTGACGATTAGATTGCTCGACCCACCTCTGCACGAGTTCCTACCTAACGTGCTGCAGCTCCAGAGGGAGGTTATGGAGTTAGAGGCCTCGAACGCACCTAAGGAGGTTCTTGAAAACAAGCGTAAGATGCTGCAGAAGGCTCTTGCGCTTGCCGAAATCAACCCGATGCTTGGACATAGGGGTGTGAGGGTGGGCATAACCTACCCCGAGATCTACGAGATGCAGGCTAGAGCTATCTTTGAAGCCCTTGCTGAGCTTAAGAGGGAGGGTGTGAACGCTATACCGCAGATAATGATACCTCAAGTAGCTATGGTGGAGGAGCTGAAGTATTTGAAGGAGGTCATCGATAAGGTGAGGGCTGAAGTTGAGCAGAAGTATGACATGGAGTTAAGGGTGAAGTATGGTACTATGATAGAGGTTGTGAGGGCAGCCCTCACAGCCGGTCAGATAGCTGAGGTGGCGGAGTTCTTTAGCTTCGGCACAAACGACCTTACCCAAGCGACCTTCAGCTTCAGTAGAGAAGATGCTGAAAACAAGTTTCTGCCAAGATATTTGCAGAAGAAGATTCTAACCGACAACCCCTTCGAAACACTAGATCAAGCTGGTGTGGGGCGGCTGATGAAGATAGCGGTTGAGGACGGTAGGAGGGCTAGAAGCGATCTCGAAATAGGCATATGTGGAGAGCACGGCGGCGACCCCCGCTCAATCGAATTCTGCCACAAAGTAGGGTTGGATTATGTGAGCTGCTCACCCTACCGCGTACCTATAGCGAGGTTGGCAGCTGCCCAAGCGAGCATCGGGGTGAAGGCTACCGTGTCAAAAGATAAAGACTAATCCTCCCAGAACCCTCTGGTCTGGAGATAGAGTTTCTCAGCTCTATAGATCGATTTCACAAAACTCTCTTCATCCACATAGTTACGGAGCAGCCTAGAAGCGGCCTCTGGGCCGACACCCCGTCCTGAGAGGGCTAGTAGAGCCGATCTGCCGAATTGCTGTAGGAGCGATGAAGTTTTCCAGAGCTTCCTCAGTTTCTCCTCTTCTGTAGCATCTAACTTCGCCCCGCTCTTCTTCTTAGCAACGATTCTTAAGGCATCTTGGTCTGAGAGGTAGGTTGACGCCACTAGTCTAGAGTGGCAGAGCCCACAGGTTAAAGGCTCTACCGCCTCAGATGTCTTTACTACACTCTCCCATCTTCCGCAGTGTAGGCATATGAGTTTGTGTTTAGTGTTAAGGAGCCTCTCTTTCACTAGCGCTGTTAATGCTTGATCTATGCTGTATGGTAGCGCTGCGAACTTGGCTGCATATTCTATAATTGGTTGGGCTAGGGGTGTGAATGCCTCGACTTCAGCATACGTAAGCTTGATAGCTCCGCTTCTAAGATTCTCTACGACCTTCTTAGCGCCATCAAGGTCATATTTCTCCACAAAGATCTCCCGAAGGACTTCTTGATAAAGTGGTGTATTGCGGTATCTCTCTTGAATGAGCCTTGCCGCCCTCCGATCGTATTGAGCATCCTTTTCTACCAGCCCAAACTTCTTAGCGACTTGCCAAGTCTTCCAGTTCATCGGATGTGTTCCTAGGGCTGCGACGGAGAGGATCTCCTCAAGATTAGAGGCGTCTGAGAGCGCTTCTTTGATGTAGCTAACTGGTATGTTGGCTTGTGAAGATAGAAGTATCCTGTAGGAATCTGATTTTGCTTCCACAAAGTACCCTAGTTTTGACGATAGGATGGTGGATAGTAGCGTGGCTAGGGTCTGATTCACCCTTGTTCCGAAGCAGCAGTGTACAACCATTTGCGAGAAGCCTCTGCACCTCTCAACCACAATGGTATCGTCTGATGGGATTATGCCGAGCTTCTCTTTGCTTTCAGCGATGTATCTGATGTATGCTTCGCTGAGCCCACTATACACGCCTTCCGCAACCTTTTTTCTAATCTTCCCAACTATCTGCGCCGTTTCAAATTCCACTGGTATGAGTTCTCCAACCCAGTATGGTATGGTGCTCGTGCCCTTAGGCAGAGGCTCAACGTTCACAACCTTCTTATCATCGTCGACTGAAACTATCTTCCAAGGCAGACCCTTCAGAGTGAAGCTGTTCCCCTCCTCACCAAACTCCCCCACGAAGAGCTGATCTAACCTACCGACCTTCTTGTTGGTCGAAACATCGACCACATCGAACTGCACGACATCGGGTATGGTGGAGACGTTATCGTAATAGTATTGCAGTGTCTTAAGCCCCCTAGATCTGAAAACAAAACCATCGTACCATATTATGCCGTGGCTGTTAAGAAGTCTTAGACAGCCGTCTACCTCCTCAACGCCAATATCTCTGAAGGTGTAAGCCTTGTTAATAATCTTGATCGCCTCCTCCACCCCAATCTTGCCGTGTTCTAGGGCTAAGCCTGCGAGGTGGTGAGCTAATACATCGAGCGCTTTATGGTGGATTCTGCTCTCTTCTAGCGAGTGTTTCTTCACACGCTCCAGAAGGGCTAGGCTCTCAGCCTCATCATCTAACCTATCGGTCAAGATCACGCCTTGAGCGGCTTCACCAACCCTATGCCTACTCCTACCAACCCTCTGTATGAGCTTAGTAGCTTGCCTAGGTGAGCCCACTTGGATCACTAGGTTCACAGAACCTATATCCAACCCAAGCTCCAGAGATGATGTAGCTACTACTATCCCTGCTTCGCCGCTCTTGAGCTTCAGCTCGGCTTCCTCTCTGCTCTCCTTCGATAAAGAGCCGTGGTGCACATATGGTTCTAGCTCAGGAGCTTCTGCTCTTAGGGCTGAGACAAGGTATTCTGCCTCATCTCTGGTGTTTGTGAAGACCAGAACATTACCGCCTCTGCTCATCACCTCCTTAGTCAACTCTGCAACTCTTCTCGCTAAAGGTAGTAGACCGCCATCCACATACTCGCATCTAATAGCATACCCCCTCTCAGCCTTATCCACAAGTACCGCACACTTACGCCCAGCGCCCACGAGGAAGGAGGCTGCTTCATCCAAGTTGCCGACTGTAGCTGATAGACCTACACGCACAACGCTCGATGAAATGTAGCTGATCAACCGCTCTAAACTCAAACTCAGATGAGCACCACGCTCACTCCCCAGAAGCTCATGCAGCTCATCCACCACAACCCACTCCAGCCCAGCCAAAGCCTTCTTCATCTTCTTTGTGACCAATAAAATCGCTAATGTTTCTGGTGTGGTTATGAGCACGTCCGGTGGTCTTTGGCTCATCCTCGCCCTTGCCGATGTGGGTGTATCTCCGTGTCTGACCGCAGCGGTTAGCCCGAAGTGTTCAGCGTACCTTACGAGCCTCTTGAATATATCGCGGTTCAGCGCTCTTAGCGGGGTTATGTAGAGTAACCTAACTCCAGTGCTCTTCTCTTGTGAGAGTAGCGTAAATATCGGTACGAGCGCAGCCTCCGTCTTTCCGGAGCCGGTAGGAGCGACGAGCAAGCAATTTCTTCTCCTTAGAATTACTGGGATGGCTTTAGCCTGTATGTGGGTGGGTGTGGTGAAGCCTAGTTCAGCAAGCCTCTGGAACGCAGTTTTTTCAAGTTCTTCGAATCTGTTCCCCATGGGCTAAGTTGGCTACTCCCCTCTCTTTACCTCAAACTCGTATACGAAGAAGATGACTAGGGTGAGTAGGAAGAGTAGAAGTACAGCATCACCGATGTAGGTAAAGAATTCTGCTACTGTCACGATCCTTTGTTTGTCAAGCGGTGGTATATAAAATAATCTTTATATGCTTTCGAATACGCTCTTGATGTGAGCCACGTTGGAAGAATATAAGATGCCGCTTATAGGTGACCGCTTCCCTCAGATCGAAGCTCGAACCACAAAGGGCGCTATTAAGCTTCCAGACGATTATAGTGGGAGATGGTTTATCTTATTCAGCCACCCAGCTGACTTCACACCAGTATGCACAACCGAGTTCGTGGCGTTTCAGAAAAGATACGAAGAGTTTCGGAAGCTGCAGTGTGAACTTATAGGGTTGAGCATCGACCAAGTATTCGCCCACCTAAAGTGGGAGGAGTGGATCAAGGAGAAGATCGGTGTCGAGATCCGGTTCCCGATTATCGCTGACAACACAGGTGAAATATCTGCCAGATTAGGTATGCGCCATAAGCAGGCTGCTGGCACACAGACGGTAAGGGCGGTCTTCATAGTGGATCCAAAGGGTATCGTTAGAGCCATACTCTACTACCCGATGGAGCTCGGTAGGAACATGGATGAAATCCTCCGCATGGTGAAGGCGCTTCAGATCGCCGACAAAGGCTACGCTATACCAGCAAACTGGCCTAACAACGAAATAATAGGCGATAGCGTGATCATCCCGCCAGCGAACACTGTAGAGATGATAGGTAAGAGAAGGGAACAGGAGAAGGCTGGAGAAATAAAGTGCTTAGACTGGTGGCTCTGCTACAAAAAGGTAGAATACTAACCCAACCCCCAACTTTTTTCAGATCTAAAAATCCTAACCAACAAAGCTTAAAGGTCTGTTGGTTAAAGCTTCCAGCTATGAAGAAGACTTACCCACTTTATTATGGTGGCGTGAAACAAAGGTTCGCTAGGTCTGTCGTCGTCGGTGATCTGATCTTCCTCTCTGGTTCAAGTGGCAGAACCCTTGAAACTGGGGAGGTTTCTTCGCTTGATGTGAGGGAGCAGACTTGGGTTGCTTTGGAGAAGATCAGACTGGCGCTTGAGGAAGCTGGTTCGAGTATGGATTACATAGTGAAGACCGTCATCTACCTTAAGGATATGGCAGACTATGAAGCTGTCCGGGAAACAGAAACACGCTACTATGAGAAGTACGCCCCCTCTCTGCTAGAAGAAAGGCCGGCAAGCACCTGTGTTCAAGTTGTCTCACTCTCGAAGCCAAACATGCTGGTCGAGATAGACGCAATAGCGACCTTTCCACCTAGAAGAAAAAGAAAGAGGTAAACGAAAGAGTTTTTCCGTATCTTTCTTCTTTCTCGCTACACTAATTGCGAGGTTCCTCTCCCTTTCTTCCATCGAATCTAGCAGCTTCTTGCTCCAGTATCTCCTCAACCTTCTGGAAGTAGAGCCTAGTTGCGAAGGGCATTTGCGGTAGATGCTCCTCGATCACATCGAGCAGATACGGTACTGCTCTTCTTGACGCTTTTATGTGGAACTTCATTGTGAGGATAGGGTCACGCTCGACAGAGATCGTGTCTCTCAACTCATCCGGGCAGATCTCCTTGGCACGCTCCACAATAAAGTCGTACCAAGAAGCGAGCAGATCTGGGTCTAAGCCACTCTTCACATCCTCTATTATAGCGGTGAGCTTCTCTAGCACCCTTACTTCGATGTCCCCGCTCAATCTATCAGATACGCTGCCTAACTGATCCAATAAGATGGTTAATCGAAGAATATAGACAGAGGGGCGTAAAGTGAGCTACCCCGCCTTTGAGGGCGAAGCTTCCAGCGTTCAGCTGGGGCTTTGCGCCTCCAACCTCATCTGCTGGTTTGGGAGGCCCACAGCTCCCCCATCCCATAGAGCTCGTTACCCTATGGGCTATGTTTATGCATGCGTTCAAGTCTCTGTCGTACTCCATCCCACACTTCGGACATTTGAAGACCCTACCCTTGACCCGGGCAACATGCCCGCACCTGTGGCACGTTCTAGAAGTGTTTTTCGTCTCTTCCTTCGTCAAGTATCTGACCTCTATGCCCTCTAGGAGGGCCTTGTATTCAATGATCGTTTGAAGCTTCCTGAACGGCGTGCTGTGAAACCTCCTGTTCAGCTTCTTGGACCCCTTGAAGCTGTTCCTTACTCCGTTTAAGCTTTCCATCACCATCACTGGCTTAGGGAACTGTTCAGCGTATTCGATTATTTGGTTTGCTATGATGTGTAGCTGTTGGTTTACCTTGCGCTTCTCTTTTCCTATAAGCTCCTTAACCTTCTTCAGAAGCTTCTTTTCCTGAAGCCTCCTCCTGATATGACCGTAAAGCCCCCTTATGCGCTTGATCTCCTCCCCTCTCCAAAACTGGCCCTTCATGGGCTTATTCGGGTTTTTCTTTGATATTGCTACTGCGACAGCTAAATTGTGTTCGCCTCTGTCTATTGCTATTATAGTTTCAGGTTCGTCAGGGACTTCAACGGTCTTCTTCAAAACGAAATGAGCATACCATTGTCCACAACTTTTGACCATTTCAATCGTCGTGAACTTCCACTCGCCCCTGAGGGCTTCCTCTATCCTCTGCCTCTGCTTTTCTCCGAAGACTATTGGTAGGCTGACCCTCTCCTTTCTGTTCAAGCTTAATGTAAGCCAGTACGGCGTCAGAACGTTTGTAGTCTTGGAGAATTTGTAGCACCTTCTGTCGAAGCGAATGGATATTCTCTTGAGCCTCAAAACGTCGTCCTCCTTCTTGGTCTCCTCGAAGCTTCTCAACATCTCAACAGCCTTGTCCCTCGCCGTCTGGATTAGGGCGGTGTTCAAGTTGAAGAGTCCTTTAGCCTTCGCATAACAGTTCTCATGTAGAAAGTTCTTGGACTTAGAATTGAAGCCAATATACCATCGCACGAGCCTGAAATATTCGTTAAGAGCTCTGTTTAGGGCTAATACCTTCAACCTATTTGGCTTGAACACCTTTCCAACTACGCACACCTGAACGTCCTTCTGCAAGGGAACATCCCAAGATTTTTGATCTGTCATTGTTTAAGCCTTTTACCATCCCAGCCATAAATGGCGAGGTTTTCGGCTATTTATGATTAGAGCAGATCAGCACTGCTTACCAGATAGCTCACGCTCCACCTCCTCGATATCCTTGTGGACATCTATGGAGCGCCAGAAGCAGTCCTTGTAGCGAACAGCTTTAAGAAGACCCTTAGCCGCCAACTCCGGGAAGGTTGTGGTTTCGATGTTACTCTTCTCCTTCAAATAGGGGAAGACTTCAGCACTTAGGCAGTATATACCCGCGTTTATCCAATAGGTGTGTAAGATCGGTTTTTCGACGAAACTCGTTACCACCTCTCTCTCGTCTATGTTGATTATGCCGTAAGGTGAGCGTAGGGGTACGAGCGCCAACGTACCCACATATCCCTCCACATCGTTCATAAGAGGCCTCGGATCAAGGTCTGTAAGTATATCCCCATTCAACACGAGGAAATGCTTATCACCTCTAAGAAGGTGCTCAGCATTCAAAATTGCGCCTCCAGTACCGAGCGGCTCATCCTCCACAACATATCCAACACGCACACCGAACTTCCTACCATTGCCCAGATACTCGATTATCTTCTCCTTCAAAAACCCTATACACAATATCACATCCTCAACCCCGTGGCTGCGAAGCCACTCGATCTGCCTAACTAAAATAGGCTTACCGCAGATTTCGATCAGAGGCTTTGGGATGGTGTCTGTGATCGGTTTAAGCCTCTTGCCGAAGCCACCAGCCAAGATGACGGCCTTCACATAGAACACCCGGCTAACCTTAAGATATGCCCTCCACAGATAGATAAATAACTTTCCCATAGGCTTTTCAGTCAACATAGAGTAGGCGTGATGCCTTTAGGCTTCTGACTATCGGTGTGCCGACGACGGTCGCCAATATTACGAGGACGACTCTCTCGATTGGGTAGATGTAGAAGACTGTATTCCAGATCAATAGGTACGATTCGGGTTTGACTACACCGAGGTACTGACCTAGGATGACCTCGAAGAGTATGCCGCCTGTAGAGTGCTGTAGCATCGTGCCGATTAAGCTCAGCACCACCAACCCCTTAGCCAAGTTAGCTGTAGAAGCCCCTCTAACCCACTCAGCAGCCCTTCTGCTCAGGGGCGAAACGAGCACCACTAAAGCTAGGTAGTGTAGCCAGTGGAAGGGTAGTGGTATGCTCTGGTTAGGAAGATTTACATTCACGAAGAGTGCTGTAAGCGGGTTGGCTAAGAACGCAGCTAAGACGATTATGTTAAGCGCAATCGCAGAAACAAACTTTCTACGCAGAATCAAACCAACCACGAGAGCGTTGAGTGTTGCTGGTAAGAAGTCTAGAAAGAGGAAGGTAACGGGTTTACCTAGGGCTATGGCTATGAATGTCCCAAGTATGACACTGAGCGGCCCTATTATTGGGCCTAGTATGACCCCGTAGATCGGCGCAATCATGTCTGAGAGTGAGAAGACGGCGCCTGAAACACCTATCATCGGGAAGGTCGGGATCAGCCTTAAAACAGCGTACAGCACAGCAAAGATCGCAACAGAAGCGACAATCCTAGCCCTACTCTTCCCGCTACTCAACTCTTCTAACCGCTAACTATTTGAGCAAACCCATTAAAAACGTTTCATTAACTTGGGTTGGTAGAGGTAGAGGGTGTGGATCTTGCCGTCACACTTCACGTTAAGCACCTCTATAGGTCTCCAGTCTGGGATAGGGTAGTCGTGCGCAACAACCCTAGCACCACTCGGCAGCTCTAGTAGAAGCTTCTTTGAGAGTCTTCGGTTTGCTTCAGGGAGCAGATATAGTGTGACCACATCAGCCCCTCTAAGCGTGGTCTGGAAGAGGTCTTCTTGCCTCACCTCTATCCGCTCCTTCAGCCCCTGTCTAATCACCTTCTCCATAATTAGGCTGCTTCTCCAAGGGTCTAACTCGACCGCAACACCCTTTGCTGAAAACTTGTTTACAGCCGTGAAAACTATCCTACCATCTCCTGCGCCCAAATCGTACACTACCTCATCCGGCTTCACGGCCGCTAGCTGAAGCATCTTCTCAACCACCGTGTGAGGGGTTGGAACAAAGGGTATCTCCTTTAAGGTGTTGGAGACCCTTGGCTTCACAGCCAACTAAACCGCCTCCTAGTTAGCTGCAAAGCTGAGCCTAAATAAATCTGTTAAACCCGCTACCATAGTATCGTAGCAGCTCAACGTTCCCAACATTGACCCTCTTTAGGTGTCTTCTAGCCGCTTGAAAGCACCTCTCGACTTGAGCGACACTCGTCACAGGTAGATCTGTTAGCAAGTAGTCTGGGTGGAAGACCAGCAGACTATAGGGTATCTGTGGATCAATATCGGCTAGGAAGGACGCTATCTGCTCAACCTCATATTCATCGACGTAACCGGGCACAAGTAGGGTGGTGGCTGTGATGAGTGGTGGAGATACCCTAAGCGGCTTAAACTCTTCAGCTACCGAGCTAAGGTTATCGAAGGCAGCTCTATTAGATACGCCGCAGAGCGCTTTGCTAAGCTCCTCACTCCAACACTTGAGGTCGAACTTAAGGTTACCCCCACTCTTGTAGGCTAGCGCAGCAGCCCTTTTTACGAGAAGCGGGTTGCCGCATCCGTTCCACTCGAAGCAGATTCTTAGAACCCTATTGCCAACAGCCTCAAGAGCCCTTTTTGAAGCTTCTAGGGCGAATGGTAGCTGAGGTTCGGGTGAGCCGCCGAAGAAGCACCAGCAGGTAATCCTTGTGTTGTTTAATGTAGCCCGTATTAGGGTTTCGGCACTTTCTGGTTTTATCCCACCAAAAGATTTGTGTGAATGGTTCTGGCAGAAGAGGCAGTCGAAGTTGCAACCATAGAAGAATATGGCTAGATTGTAGTAGCCTAACTCAGCACCATCTCTTACAGCATACTGGGGGTAGCCTGCGCCTGTACCAGCTGGGCAGCACCAAGCTGAGCAGCAGTTGGTTACGTGTGGATCTAGGTAGTGGTAGAAGAGCCCTCTCTTGGGTGAGGTTAAGCTTTTGAGCCTACCGCCTACGTTGACCCTTAGCCCGCAGTAGCCTACTTCGCCATCCCCTAATGTGCATTTGTTAGAGCATATGGCGCAGGGTATGCCTCTTTTGCTTCTGCTCGGCTTATCCGGTAATCCGAGTCTGGCTCTAGCTTCTTTATGCGCCTCAGAGACTATCGGTAGAGATTGATCTGGCTTAGAGCGTATGCAGTCTACACAGACACCTATTGTTGATGATACCACTTTATCTTCGTCGCCGCAGACTCTGCAGACCGCCCTACTCTTATGATACCGGCTCATAGACCAGACCTAGGCTCTCGGCTATAGCATATGCCCTCTCTAGCTCGTCTCGCCTAAGCCTCCTTGCAATGTCAATATACTTTTCGGGGTTTGAGGGGACTAGGTGGTCTGGGTGGTACTGACCCATTACATTGACTAGCGCTCTGGGGCAGTTTTTTGCGATCCACTCCAAGACAGGTTTTGTGCAGCATTCTATGTGGTTTGGTAGAACGAGGTGGCGTATGATGATGTCCCCGTTTGCATGTGCGATTATGTGGTTTCTTGAAACTACTTCAAAATATCTGGGCACTTTAGAGAGCCTCACTGCGCATTTATCGTTACCATATTTGAAGTCCGGTAGCCAGATATCTATCACATCCTTCAATATACTCATAGCTTCCTCTGTTAAGTACATGTTGCTGTTCCAGAGCATAGGCACATTCACATCCACGTAACGCATACTCTCTAAGATGGTGTGAAGGTGCATCGTAGGGTCACCACCCACAAAGTTTATGTTAAGCACTCCATCTAACCTAAGCCTCTTGATTATCAGAGCGAGCCTCTTAGCATCTACAACAACACCATTACTCCAATCTTGTGAGATGTCCCAGTTCTGGCAGAAGACGCACCTAAAGGTGCAGCCTGTGAAGAATATTGTGCCAGAGCCTCCTGAGCCGACTAAAGGAGGCTCCTCACCGTAGTGGTGGAACCAGGTTGAGATGAGAGACTTATCCCCGAGTTTGCAAGCGCCCCTCCTACCCTCTACCGTCCTATCGACTCTGCACCTCCACTCGCAGAAGCTGCACCTCTTCAGCATCCTCTTAGCCAACTCGATCTTTATGTCGAGCAGACTGAACTTCGGCTCATCCCTCTGCTCTACTGTTGCTGCCCCAGACTTGACTTGCTGTAGGGTTTCTGCGAACTTCCCTTGGAGGCGGCTATGCTCCTTTAGAAGGTCTTCGATGCCGGCTTGTGTAGGGTCAAGATCAGTCCCTATTGATCTACAGATTCTGAACTTGGCTGGTTTGCGGTCAAGCATAACCTCATAGTACCAGCTCAACCTATCCTTGACTCGCTCATCACTCCAGACGAAGAGCGCGCTTGATTTAAAGAACATCCCTTCCAAGAAGCTCTTGATGTGCGAGGTGCCTTATATTCGTTAAAAAGTGGGGTCGGTGGGATTTGAACCCACGATCACATGGGCTCTCGGCTGAGCTCCCAAGCCATGTAGCCTAGACCAGACTAGCCGACGACCCCTAAAATGGAGCCTTCCTTCACCAGCCAAATATATCTTCCCATCCACCCTCTCTCGACGTATATGGTCGCTGCATCTATCTAAATTGCTTAAAGGATAACATTAATTATATAGTGCCACTATATTATGGCCGATGTCCGAAGAAATGCTTCAAGAAGTCGCCAAGGTCTTTTATGCGCTGAGCAGCGTGGCTAGGCTTAGAATTCTCTCTCTTCTAGAATCAAGTAGGAGACCACTACACATAAAGGCGGTTTCTAGGGCGCTTAAGATAGATTACGCTACCGTGTATAGGCACATTAAAGCACTGGAATCAGCCGGGTTGGTTGAAATATATGATGTTGGTAGATCTAGGGTTGTGGAGGTAAAGGACCCCAACACACTCAAAGAACTCATAGCGAAGGCTGGGGAACTTAAGCAGAGGGCGGCGAAGAACGAGTAAAATCTATAAATAGCCAAAGTGGGCGGCATAACCGTAAGGTGAACCAGGGTTTGCCCCAGTCAGCGCGAATCAAGCTCACGAGCACAAACCTAGAGAACCTTGAGGCGGTCTGTAGAGAGATAAAGGGTATCGTAGAGAAGACTGGGGTTAGGATGAAGGGTCCGATACCTCTGCCCACTAAGAGGTTAAGGGTTGTAACAAGGAAGGCGCCCTCAGGTCAGGGGAGCCACACGTTCGACAAATGGGAGATGAGGATTCATAGGCGGCTTATAGATATAGATGCTGATGAGCGGACTATGAGGCAGCTTACACGCCTACGCATACCTGAAGACGTATATATTCAGCTAAATTTGAGCACTCATTAGACAAGCAATTTTTATATTACACATCTACAGTTGCATTGATGTAAGTGGTTGAAGAGGTTACTCTACATTCTGCTAGATGGTGTAGGTGATCGCCCTAACCCAGAACTTAACTACACAACCCCTCTTGATGCTGCATTAACACCTAATCTCGATGCGCTAGCGAGGCAAGGCGTCAAAGGCTTAGTCTACCCTGTAGGTGAAGGTATTGCCCCAGAATCAGATATTGCGGTCTTCTCTATGCTGGGCTACGATGTCTACGCTGAGTACCCGGGGCGTGGCGTTATTGAAGCGGTGGGCTTAGACCTCGACTTCAGATCAGGCGACCTAGCGGTTAGAGCGAACTTCGCAACAGTAGATGAGTCGAATAAGATAGTTGATAGAAGGGTCGGCAGAGACCTCAGCGAAGAGGAAGCCAAATCTCTGGCTCAAGCATTGAATGAGCAAGTCAAGCTGAGCGGCGCCACATTCAGATTTGTGCACTCCGTTGGACATAGGGCTGTACTTGTAATAAGAGTTGAGGGAGAGCGCCTATCTGGCATGATAAGTAACACAGATCCAGCATATGAGCGTGTAGGTAAGCTTGGCGTAGCCAAAGAAGGTAAGGTCTCACCCTACATAAAAGAAGCTGAGCCCCTAGAAGATACAAGGGCTGCTAAACTCGCTGCTGAGCTAGTAAACGAATTCACTAGACAGGCTCTTAAGGTGTTGAAGGACCACCCGGTGAATCAAGAGCGCATAAAGCGGGGGCAGCTACCGGGAAACGCGGTGCTTTTTAGAGACGCTGGAAACGAGCTACCCCCGGTCAAGCCACTTTACGATAGATTCAAGATGCGCTTCGCAGCATTAACCGATATGCCTGTGGAGAGAGGTGTGGCAAAGATAACGGGTATGCAGAGCTTTGAGGCAGGAGGGTTAAGGGATTACGCAGCTAAAGCGAAGAAGGCTCTTGAGCTGCTCACAAGATACGGTGGTGTATATGTTCATCTGAAGGGTCCGGATGAACCAGGGCACGATGGTGACGCTTGGGGTAAGAAGAAGGTCATAGAAGATATTGATCAGCACTTCTTCAGCAAGCTGCTACTTAACATCGACCTAGATCAAGTTGTAGTAGCAATATCCGCTGATCACTCAACGCCTTGCAACTTAAGGTCTCACTCAGCCGACCCCGTGCCACTCCTTATAACTGGTGGTAAGGCGGGTAAAGATGAGCCTTGTAGATTTACTGAAAGAGATTGTAGGAAAGGAAGTTTAGGAAGTCTAATAGGTAAAGAAGTGCTGGAGAGGGTCTACTCCTTCCTACCGCGATAGCCGTTAAGCTAAGGTTTCTCTACTGCTTTCTTCCCACTTTGATTTCGATTGTTGAAACGTTTCTGACGTCCTCGCCTGTACCGACCTGCTCTGTATCTATAACTATGCTCTTGACCTCGTAGGCGTTATTACCAAGCCTCTTAGTTATAATCTCAGCGACATCTACCGCTCTAGATATGACCATCCCCCTAGCTTTGAGCACGACTTCACCCATCTGCGCAAGCTGGATTAGAGCAGACATAGCGTAGCTCATCACAGGCTTCTTCCCTATGAAGATGTGGTTAGGAGGCGAGGTTCTCACAGGTTTCTTCTCCGCAGCCTTGCTCTCCGCAGCCGCGTTCTCAGATGCGTTTTTAGACTTGGCATTTGCTTTAGACATAGCGCATCAGCACAACACATCCAACCAAACTCTATATAAATGTATTTTCCTTTAGAGGAGGTCTGCTATCGGTATATCTTGGTACTCGCCATCCGGCAGTACTCTTCTTATGGATATAGGGAGGGCCTTCGCCTCAAGCTCTTTACGCGCTAGAGTCATAGGGTCCTTAATACTTGGGTCTAAAGGTATGAAGGGTGGAGCGCCTAATGCTAGCTGCAGCGCCCTTGCCCCAATAATCCTCGCCCGCTCAAATCGAGTAAGCCTCGGAGGTCCGATACGCACCTTCTCCTTTTTAGGCTTCGCCTCCTTCTCCCTCTTCCCCTTTGCTTTACTAGCGGCTACAGCATCAGACAAATCAGCCACCTAGTGAATTAAAGGAGCACCGCCTAGGGTAAGAGATAAATCTTACGGGCAACCTTCTTCTACAGAGCGCTGGTCACACTTGCAGATATCTGCTACACGTAGATCGATAAAGATAGAAGTTGCTGGGAAAGGACTGTGTGAAGGCGAATTCCATAGGCACAAAGCCCCCTTAACAGTAGGGCTTCTTTTGCGCAGCCTCCCATTAAGTGGGCGGGCGGTAAGGTACAAGGACGAATTTGTATACTTCACCACAAATCTTGTAGCGGGCTTAGAGAAGCCGAGCCAAACATTCAAAAAAGGCGATATCGCCTTCCTCCCCCTAAACGGCTCCATCTGCATCTTCCTTAAAGACTGCCAACTAAACCAACGCATGACACCGCTCGGTCAAGTAACCTCTGGGCTGGAGGTTATAGGCTCAGCAGCAGCCGGAGACGTAATAACCATCCTCCCCGCACCTTAAGTTGATAAGCAAGCACAACATAACAGTTAGATGTGCAGAGCAAACCCTGGCCTACTCAGATCGTAAAGCGTGATGGTAGAGTAGAGGAGTTTAAGCGCGAAAAGATAGTGAACGCTGTCTTAAAAGCTCTTACAGCGACGCAGCAAGGAGACGGTAAGACGGCTGAGAAGATCGCCGATAAGGTTGTCTCGGTGCTGAGGCTAAGTGCTGGCAAAAGAGTGCCTACGGTGGAGGAGGTGCAGGATCTTGTTGAGAGAGCCCTTATAGAGGAAGGGTTAGCTGAAACGGCGAAGGCATACATACTATATAGAAGGAAGAGGGCTGAGATAAGAGCTGCAAAGAGCTTTGTCGGCGTGGTAGACGACCTTAAGCTGTCTGTGAACGCAGCGATCGTGCTTCAGAAAAGGTATCTGAGGCGAGATGATACTGGTAGAATAATAGAAACACCCTCGGAGATGTTTAGGCGTGTAGCACGCTGTGTAGCCAAGGTTGAGGGGCGCTACGGAGGGGATGTAGAGAAGGCAGAGAAGACATTCTATAACCTAATGACTTCGTTACACTTCCTCCCTAACTCGCCCACATTAATGAACGCTGGAACCCCGATCGGTCAGCTTTCAGCCTGCTTTGTATTACCTGTGGAGGACTCGATAAGAGGGATCTTCGATGCCCTAAAGTATATGGCGCTCATACACCAGTCAGGTGGAGGAACTGGCTTCTCATTCTCCAAGCTGAGACCCAAGGGCGATATAGTTAGATCCACGCACGGTGTAGCTTCGGGCCCGGTCTCTTTCATGCGAATATTTGATGCGGCAGCAGAGGTGATTAAGCAAGGAGGCAGAAGGCGGGGCGCCAACATGGGTGTGCTAGACGTCACACACCCAGACATAATGGAGTTCGTAGGCTGCAAAAGTGGTGGAAACGCGTTAACCAACTTTAACATCTCAGTCGCTGTAACCGACGACTTCATGAAGAGGGTTGAAGCTGGTGAAGAATACAGCCTCATCAACCCTAGGACTGGTCAAGAGGTTAAGAAGATGCCTGCGCGGAGCGTCTTCGACTTCATAGTCACTATGGCTTGGTCTACTGGCGACCCTGGTCTACTGTTTATGGATAGGATAAATGAGGCTAACCCAACACCTCACGTGGGTAGGATAGAGGCCACTAACCCGTGTGGTGAGCAGCCCCTATTACCCTATGAGTCCTGTAATCTAGGCTCGATCAACCTTGCGAAGATGGTCAAGGATGGTAAGATCGATTGGGATAGGTTGAGGGAGACCGCTAGGCTTGCTGTTCAGTTCCTCGACGATGTTATAGATGCGAACAAGTTCCCTCTGAAGAAGATTGAGCAAGTTACAAAGTCGAATAGGAAGATCGGTGTTGGTGTTATGGGCTTCGCCGAGATGCTCATACAGCTAGGCGTACCCTATGCTTCGGAGAAGGCTCTGCAGATCGCTTCAGATGTTATGCGCTTCGTAACCGAGGTGTGTAGAGAACGCTCCAAGGAGCTCGGAGAAGAGAGGGGAAGCTTTCCGAACTTCCATGGGAGCATCTGGGAGAAGAAAGGGTACACCGCTATGCGTAACGCTACAGTGACGACGATAGCCCCGACAGGCTCGATCTCTATAATAGCGGGCTGCTCAAGTGGAATAGAGCCTATCTTCGCTGTCAGCTACGTTAGAAATGTGCTTGAGGGGACTAGGCTCCTTGAGGTGAACCACTACTTTGAGGAGATGGCTAAGAGAGAGGGCTTCTACAGCGAGCAGCTGATGCATAAGATAGCGAAGACAGGGACTCTAAGAGGTTTGGATGAGGTGCCAGAGCACGTAAAAGAGGTCTTTCAGACCGCTTTTGATGTACCCCCTGAGTGGCACGTTAAGATGCAGGCTGCCTTCCAAAAGTATACTGATAACGCTGTCTCTAAGACCGTTAATCTACCCTATGAGGCGACGACCGAAGATGTGCGTAGGGTGTATTTACTAGCGTATAGGCTGGGCTGCAAAGGGATAACCGTCTACAGATACGGTAGTAAAGGTGAACAGGTCCTTTACCTCGGCGGATTTGAGAGACCAGACACGAAGATATTTGATCAGTATGTGGGAGCGAGTTTAGAGTATGCTGGTGGATGCCCAACTCCCGTATGTGGTCTAAGCTGAAAAAAATGGATGGTGGGTGTGGGGCTACTTCTTCTCCTCAGCCTTCTTTTCTTCTGTCTTTTTAGCAGCCTTCTTCTTTTTCTTAGCCATCTTCGACTTCACAACTATAATGTATGCCAAATATTTAAAGTTATTTCCATGGATTAGAGGTTTTAGCGAGAGTATCAAAAAATTATTTTGAGTCGCCTTCAGCTTCTATGTGGAGGGTAACGTTAAGCCTCTGATACTTTTCAACGATCTTCCTCTCGATCTCCGTAGCAACGGCATGCGCCTCTTCGACCGTAAGGTTGTCTCTCAAGACACATCTAACATCAGCATACTCCTTCTTCGCGTCACCATATATCTTTACATCACTAACCTTCTTAACGAATCTATTCGCCTCAACAATCTCTTTAATACTCTCAGCCACATCCCTATTGTCGATTACATATGCTTTGATGTGTTCTTGAGTAGGCTCTATGTGTACAGTTGCAGAACCTATTCCGCTAACCTCTTTCATCACCCTCCTCTCAACCTCTTCAGCTATCTCGTGCGCCCTATCGGTTGATAGATTAGGGTCAACTTCTATGTGGAGGGTCAGATGCTGAGCCTGACCAACATCTGTCAACGCAACTTTATGCACACCTCTAACCCCCTCCACCCTACCAGCAACGTGTTGGATACGGTCAACAAGCGTTGGTTGTTGAGGAGAAGGTTTGAGTTTAACCGAAACCTCGCTCTTCCCAATGGTATCTTGAATCTTCTTCTGCAGATCGCTTACGATCAAGTCTGCCTCCTTAACGCTGAGTTCTTGAGGTACGGCTATGTCAACATCAACAAATATCTTGTCGCCGACTTTACGCATCCTTAGGTTATCAAAATGTTTGATATTTGGGTGAGTCTGTATGCTTGCTTTCACCCTATTGAATACGCTCTTAGGCACAGCGTCACTTAGATCAAGGCTAGTGCGGTACACCATCTTCAAGCTCAAGTAGAAGATGAGGGCACATAATATGAGCGCAGCAAACGTGTCTCCAACGAATATGTTTAATGAAGCGAATGCAAAACCAGCTAGCGCGACGAGAGTGGAGGAGAAGTCTGATAGAGCGTGAAAAAGGTCAGCTTTTACCGTTACACTCTCCCCGCCTTTCAAAGAAGCGTTTAAAACAAAGATCCTTAAGCCATCTACGGCCAGCGTGTAAAGGATCGCTAAGAAACCTATTAACTCGGGGGTAACGTTATGCTCACCCTCTATAAGCCTCCTTGCAGCTGACCAGACTATATCAACCCCCAACACAAAAAGGAGGAGACCACCTAAGAAGCCCCCGATGGATTCAATCTTCCCGTGACCATAGGTATGCGTCTCGTCAGGAGGCTTCAGCGACAGATGTGTGGCGACAAGCAGTGTCAATGTGGCTAGAACATCAAAGAGGGCGTGCAGCGCATCGGAAAGCAGAGCTAAACTATTCGTTAATAGCCCAGCAGCCCCCTCTATCACAACCACTGAGGCTATGGCGGCTAATGAGAGTGTAAGAGCTCTAGTCTTATTCAACTCCTATTAGAAGGGTGAGTGTAGGCTGGATATAGGTTTAACCAGCAACCTACCGCCCTAGATGATATTAAAGAGCGATTAGGTTTTCTTGTCAACCCCAAGGCTGTTAAGCTGCAACTTTTTAAGCGCCTAACACATCTACTCTGGTATGCCAGAAGACTACAGATACGTTGTTAAGGTTGTGGAGCTGGATAAGCCTATGAAGGTCTCTAAGGAGGTGCAGGATAGCCTTAAAGGAGTTGCTAGCGGTAAGATGCTGGCTAAGATGAAGAGGGAAGCCGTTGACTGCCCTGTTCTAAATAGGCGCGTACCGTTTCTAGAATGCTTCGCCTGCAAGAACTTTCAAAGAAGGTTTAAGGGGGAGGTTCAGTGCATCGGAGACCCCCTATGAGCAAATTACGCTGAAGCCTCAGCGTCCTCAAAGAGCAGGTTCCACTTTCTGCAGATGTAGTAAGCGAGCCTCCAGAACCCAACGGAAGGCGGCTTCTTCGGGATGTCAAAGATGTTGACCACATACACATACTGCGTAGCTCTTCTACTAGCATCCCAAGTAGGCACATTCCTCTGTATAAAACCCATGGCTACTAGGTTTCTTAGAATGGTTACGTAGAAGTTTCTCCTACTGTACTTTAGAGGCTTACCCTCGTATAGTAGTTCGCCCCTCTGCAGTCTATCTGCAAATCTGCTAACTTGGCCCTTACTCACCCTACCCTTATTCTCTCTTAGGAACTGTATGAAGAGGTGTGCTGCTGCTTGTGTCTTTTTGTTCGGGAAGATAACCTCCAAAGCCGTTTTAGCGGATAATATCTTCTCTTCGGTAAAGGCTAGGCGCATTAGCAACCTATTCCAAAGCCTGAGATATATCCGCTTCGTATCGGAACACAGCGTTTATTAGGAGCCTGAGAATTTAGGGTAAAACTGTGGGCCACGTTTTCTTAAAAGCAGTTTTTAGAGGGAAGGAAGTGCTTGAAGTGGATAAGATGCTGGTTGATACAGGCGCTTCCTTTACAGTTATGCCACTTCGAGTGGCTGAGAAATACTTCATCGAAACGCCTTTCGAAGTTGATCTAAAGCTGGGCGATGGCAGGGTTGTCAAGGCTAGGGTCTTTGTGGCTGAAGCTGAGATCGAAGGCAGAAGAGGTCCTCTAAGGATACTGGCTTTCGAAGGGGCTGTGCCTGTGATAGGGGTCGATACGCTTGAGACGCTCGGTCTTAAGGTAGACCCTTTAACAGGAAAGGTGGAGAAGACGGACTACTATATGCTGTATGTGTGAGTAGTTTGCTACCACTTTAATCGCATATCCTTATATATGGTGCGTTGAGAATAAGAGAAGTATGAGTATGGTTCCGGAAGAAGTGGCTTGGATTCTCCCTACGGTAGTGCCTTTCATAATCGGTTTACTAGTTGGTGTCATAATTAAGAGGGCGCTGAAGCTTATACTGGTGGTGATCGTACTCATCGTGGTTCTGGCAGCTATTGGGTATGTGCAGCTCCCCTCTACTGAGGAGTTGATGAAAGCCGCCTTAACCTATCTACCTCTTATTCAAAGCGGAGCTGGTCCTCTGATAAACTTCATACCATACACCTCTATCTCGTTTATAATCGGCTTGCTCATAGGGCTCTGGAAGGGTTAGGTGGTGAGTGAGACCTCAGTTTCGCCCAACCTACTTATCTTCATCTTCAACTCAGATCTGAGCTCGCTCGGCGTCTTAAAACTCCTCACAATCTTACCGTCCTCTATCAAGGGAGTGAGCAGATTGCGCCACGGACCCTCGATGCTTCGCCCCCTAGGCACAACCCTATCTCTGAATGTCCCCTCAAATCTGTAGACCTCTTTAGCGCCTGAGAGGTCTCCGCGCTTTGCCCTGGGTTTAAGAGCACCATCTTCTTCCACCTCAACGATTTTTGCGTTGAAGTCGATGATTGGTGCTGCTGTTATTGCTGTGCCTACCCCAAAGCCATCTACAATATCCTTCAGCGCCTTGATCTCCTCTTCATCTAACCCTCCTGATACAACAATCTTCACCTTCTCGCCCCCTCTTAGGTTGAGTTCCCACCTTACTTCTTCGATTATTCTTCTGAAGTTTCCACGCCTTGAGGTTGGTGTATCTAACCTTACTCCCCAGAGTCTATCTTTTAGGGTTTCGAGTGCGAGTATCGCTTCTGCCTTCTCGTCCCAGAGCGTGTCTATCAGCGCTATTCTAGGCGTGTCCTCTGAAACCGCTTCATCGAAGGCGAGCCAAGCCGCCTTCTGATCCCCGAAGCAGAGTATGAGGGCGTGCGGCATGGTGCCAGCTGGTTTAACTCCTAGGAGCTTAGAGCCGAGGACGTTTGATAAGCCATCTAACCCAGCTATGTATGCTGCTCTTTCAACAGTAGGCGCTAAAGCTGGGTGGGTTCTCCTTGTTCCGAAGCTTAGGACCATTTTATCCCCTGCTGCTTGCTTCACTCTAACCGATTTCGTTAACAGGGATGTGTTGGTGCAGATTAAGCCTAGGAGGGGGTTTTCATATACCGCAAAATCCTGATACCTCCCCTCTATTCTTAGGACAGGCTCGTAGATAGTTGATGAGCGGGGTGATAAGAAGATTTCAGCCTCCTCCATAGCGTAGACATCGATCGGCAGCCCCTCGAGCAGCTTCGCAGCCTCATAGATTCCACCTACCACAGCCCAAGGTTCGCTGTAGGGTAGTTTTCTGGTGTATACCTCCATGACCACTTTTGGGTTCAAGTTTTTGGCTTGGAGTGCTTTGACTGCGTTGATGAAGTAGATGTCTGTGGTTTCTCCTCTTTTGATTTCCTCCTCCTTAGCCAGCCAGAATGTTCTGTCGGCTAGGTCTCTCTGCTCAACCATCTCTGCTTCATAGGGTTAAGCATCTAAGATAAAAGTTACTCGTTCCTAAGCTGTGTGGTTGAATTAGGCGATGAATCTACTTAAGAAGATAGCCTCACTCGACTTCGAGCGGGTCGCTAAAGATATCGAAGAGTTCATTAGAAGAGAGGTTTCTAGCGCTGGAGCATCTGGCGTAGTCTTAGGTCTAAGCGGGGGTTTAGACTCATCAACAGCGGCGTATCTTGCGGTAAGAGCCTTAGGTAAGGATTCTGTGCTAGGACTGCTTTTACCTGATTCGAGAATCACCCCTTCTGTTGATGTTGAGGACGCTAGGGCTGTTGCCGATAGCCTCGGTATCGAAACCATCTACATAGATATCTCAACCATCCACAGCGCTTACATGGGGTATCTGAAGCCGGATAGGCTTGCTGAAGGTAATCTTAGGGCTAGGATAAGGATGTGCATACTCTACTACTATGCTAACCTTCTGAATAGGCTTGTGCTTGGGACTGGTGATAGAAGTGAAGCGCTCATAGGTTACTTCACAAAATATGGTGATGGTGGTGTCGATATTCAGCCGCTAGCCGGGCTCTACAAGACCCAAGTTAGGGCTTTAGCAGCGTATCTCGGCGTGCCTGAGCGGATAGTCGCTAAGAGGAGTAGCCCTAGGCTATGGGCTGGTCAGATGGCTGAAGATGAGCTGGGGTTGTCATACGAGGATATCGATAGCATACTCTACTCTGTGTTTGATCTGAAGATGGGTGTTGAGGAGGCTTCTCGAAGCCTTGGTCTGCCTTTGAATAAGGTGCTTTACATATTGAATAGGCACCAAGCGACGGAGCATAAGCGGCAGCAGCCACCCTCACCTATGCCACCAATTTGACCAGAGTCAAAATAGCCTCTAAGATGTATGCGAGAAGGTCTCCGAAGACGACTGTAACAACGAATCCCGCAGCCATAAAAGCTAGCAGCGGTATGCCCGGTGTAACCCAGACATTCTCTTTTGTTGTGAATTCTTCGTAGGCTCGAAGCAGAGAGAAGTCGAACCTTCTTCTACCATCTTCTTCCTTCTCCATCTGAAAGTAGAACGGTCCGGCTCTGCCCTTTGCTCTGAAGCCAAGTAGACACGCGAAGGTTTTTCTACTGAGGGGTTCGTGCTCTAAGCCCTCGAATATCTTCTCTCCTCTAAGTATGCGGATTAGATTGCTTACGCCGTAGTAGATTGCGAGCGTGGCAGTCAATATCGCTGAGTTTACAAGTACTATTAGTGGTGTGAAGGGGTGGAGGATGAGGTTTCTGTTGGATAGTGGGGCGAGTAGAGCGCAGACTAAAAGAGCTTTAGCATCCGCACCACCATAAAACCCTAGGTAGTAGAGCGCAAACCCTACACTAGCCGCGAGCGCAGTGGAGGTGAGGTAGAGGGGGAGGTTGGGGCTGTAGCCTAAGAAGACTTCTGTCGCTGTTAAGGCTAGACCTAGTGCCCCGAAAATCCACCAGAGTTTATCGTCGACCTCTCTGCTCTTTAGATCGAAGTAGGCTGATATGATGAACATGGCTCCGCAGAGTGTGAGCCTTATCTCAAGCAGCACTCTGAAGGCACCACCTTAATGTGCCTTAGTAGAGTATTTTAAAATAATGTGCGTTACTTTCTTCTATAGAGCCCAGACGTTAAGGGGGAAGTAGATTATGAAGGATGCTGCGGTCCAGCCTAAGAAGGCCGCTAGTATCCCTTCTTTGACCGACTTATCTAAGTTCAGCATCGAGAGGGTTAGAGGTAGGCCTAGTGCTAGGGCTGGAAGCGTGTTTATGAAGTAGAAGGGGTATTCGATCCTATTGAAGATTAAAGAGATCCCTAGCAGGGGGAGGTAGGTGCCGATGATCCATAGAAATGTTAGAGTCGCCCCCTCATTCGATCTTTTCTTTGCTATAAGGTATATTGAGAGGGGTGTGACGAGCCAGATAGAGTACCAGAGCGGGAGGTTGGTGACCCCACGCCAGTTTATCGGATATACCTTCTCAATTTTTGACCCCGCGTATACACCATCGGTGTAATAGGTTATGTTCTTTACAACCTCAGCCCTATAGTATATCATCTCCCTCTGCTGAGTGGGTATGAACCAGTTCCACGGATAGTTTTCAGGCCCAACGTTAGAGTCCTTGATGGTTAGGCCGGAGTGGTAGGTGAATACGTAGCGCCAGTATTCGAACACGTTTGCGATGTATTCACGCTCCCTACTCCAAGTGGTGGTTGAGGTGGTCGAGATAACCGAGCCGTCTGGTGCTACGATGACCACTGGGTTTACTATCTGCACTACCTTCTCTGATGCAGACGGATTATAAGTTATGATGTAGATCTGTATAGGTATGGCTACGGTAGCTAGTAGCACAGCGGTAAACTTCAGTGCCTTAAGTGCATCTTGGGTTGATGGTCGTTTTGTTGTTGCGAGGTGTAGGAGGATGAGCGTGAAGAGGAGGAAGAGGCTGGTCTCTTTGCTGAGTATAGATAGCCCCATGGAGATGGCTGCCGAAACGATTCTACGCTCTAGGTAGTATTTGAAGGCTAGGATGGCGAAGAAGAGCGCGGGTATCTCGAGTAAAAAGAGGCTTGAGTGGGTGAAGAACATGTGGTCGAAGCCGAGGTAGGCTGCCGCTAGAAGCGCCAGTCGCTCAGGAAGGTATCGGCGGGCTAGTTGGTAGAAGGTGTAGATGGTTAATGCGCCGAACGCTATGATTATGATTCTCCAGCCGAAAGCGTTGTCTCCGAAGATAACCATACCTAAGGCGCCCCAAGCCTTCCCTAGGAAGGGGTGCTCTATGTTGCTCGCCACACCTTTGAGTAGGTCTCTTGCCGCTTGAGTGTAGTAGGCTTCGTCGAAGACAGGCGAGTTTGGCTGAGTTATTAGGAGGAGGTGTATGGCGAGCCAGATCAGAATCAGTTCCCTTATGGTGATAGATGTTAGCGCTTTAGAGAGTTGATTCATCGCTTCTTTAGGTGAAGACTAGTCTTATATAGCGATTTAGCGGAGATGTGAAGGGTTAGCGTTGTCGGACCTCTCTATAGATACTACGAGGGTTTCGGAGAAGGGGCAGATCGTTATACCCAAAGAGGTTAGGGATAAGCTTGGGTTGAAGGCTGGGAGCAAGCTGATTATTATTGCTACGAGCGACTTGATGATTATGCAGAAGGCTGAGCTGGTTGGTGAAAGGATGCGGGCTTGGGAGATCGTGAATAGGGCTAGGAGCTTGGCTGAGAAGCTGGGTCTCCGCAAGCTGGGTCTCTGAATAGGGGATAAGCAATCTTAACCGCTAAGTAAACTAATATTGTTTTGCTCTAATAAATCGCTAGCTCGAGAATGAGCAATCGACCTAACATGGGTAGAGTAAAGGCGATCTTAGGTATATGGTTAATTGGATACGCCCTTGGTTTCATAGCCTACTTAGCTTTCCCAGCGCTCGCAGAAGCCTTAGCCGCTCTAGTGCCGTTTCTGATGAGCATAGACCCCAGACTGGTTGGTGCAACCATAACAGGGTTAGCAACTTCACTTATCACCGTAGCGGCTGTAGCAGCTTGGGCCAAGCTGACCAAACCAAGATACTAACATCTTAAGCGCCCACTATTTTTATAGCACCTTCTCCACACTATTTTACGAGTTGAGGCTATACTTCATCGTGGGCCACGAATTCGGCGAAAAGGTCGTAGGTAATCTTGTCAATCTACCAACCTTCTGCAAATCCTGCGATCTTGCCTGCGGATACTGTAGAATCGGCTACGGCTCACACGTTCAAGATATCGTGGGTCTCCACCCCATCTCACCTAACCTACCGCCTTTCCTAGACAATCCGAGCAACTATCTACCTAACTCACCACCGAAGGCGGATGTAGTCATCCCGATAGGTATCCACCCGGACATATTGGCTGAGATACCTTCAGTCGTATCCAAATGTGAAGCGGGAGCCGTTATCGTACCTATTGAGAACAGGGGCTGGTGCCCCCCAGGCCTAAGGACTAGGCTGCTGGATGAGCTTAACGCGCTTGGTGTAGAATCCGCCTTCCCTAAGCCTTTTTGCGCGCTTGAGGAGAGCGGAAGCAAGGTTATCGACGAATTCATACGCCGATACTCTATCGGCAGACCTAAGCTAGAGATGGAGCTTGAGGGCTACTTGATCAAGAATGTTGTGGTTAAGAGGAGCGCGCCCTGTGGTGACACTTGGTATGTGGCTCAGAAGCTCAGATTTACACACGTAAAAGATCTTAACCAAAACACCTCCAATGCGCACCACGGCTACCCCTGCACAGCAAGCATGGATGTAGACCCAGAATTGGGTGATACGATACTCCATAAAGCGGGGTATATCATTCGGCAGGAGGTGCACGCGGCGCTACTAAGGGCGCTGGAGGCGAAGAAGCTCCCTTTCACACCAGAAGTGGAGAGTGTTCTGGCTGCTAGGAAAGATTAGATCAGATCAAACGGCGTAATATCTATGTAGTAGTGGTCCTGGCTAAGTATCTTGTCTGACTGTCGGAGGGATGCTTCTACTACCATCAGACCTGCGTCCCTTAGTAGTATGACGGTTGTGTATGTTCTCTCTTGGCCTATGGGTACATATATCAGCATACTTGTTGCAGCAACTTCTATCCCTGTTGTTTCTCTTATTCTCAGAGTGAGCAGAATATCCCTCTTTTCCGAGTAGGCTTGGTTTGAGACCTTGACCACAACCTTAATGGTGGTGCTGAAGTATGGTTGAGATACACCACTTTTATCCTGCTTTACATCTAATATGTTTAACCTAGCTAGATTCTGGCTCTCATCTTGCTGAAGTATGGCGGGTGGTGAGGCTACGGTTTGCTCTTTAACTGGGGTGAGGACTACTAGGATAGCTATTGACAATGCAATATACAGTAGTAGCCTCACCACGCTTACCCCATCGTGTGTAAGGGTGGCTGCGTGATTTTAGCTGCAGTTTTTTGAGCCGTTGATACAAGTGTTTGTACATTTGAACACACAAGATTTAACAACCCATACTGCAACAGTAATGCTGTGGCTGAGGAACATATAGTAAGCGAGCTAACCAAGTACGGTTTGAGCTATGAAGAGGCTAAAGTGTACTTCCAGCTTGTGAAGATAGGGCCTAGCAAGGCAAGCACCATAGCAGCCAAGGCGGGCTTCGATAGAGTGAAGACGTATCGAATACTTCAGAAGCTCGCGGAAGAAAGATTGGTTGATGTTTCGCTCAGCAAGCCTATGCTCTTCACCGCCCATCCGCCTCAAGAGGTGCTGAATAATCTCATTCAACAGATGAGGAATAGGCTTAGGTCTGCTGAGGAGGGTTTAAAGGGTCTGTTGGAGGAGTGGCGTAGGCTGCCTATAGTTACTCCGCAGATTCAGCAGCCTAAGTTTAGGATTATACAGGGCAGGGTTCAGATCTATTCGCAGATCGCTAGAATGTTGGGTAAAGCTGTTAGGAGGGCGCTCTTTTTGACGCAAGGTGATGATTTGGTTTGGTTGAGGCATGGGGGTGTTCAAGAGGCTCTTTTTGAAGCTGCGAGGCGAGGGGTTTACGTTAAGGTTTTAACAGAATTTGATAGTAGGTTGATCGAGGTTGTTGAAGAATACTCTGGTAAGCTCGAAGTTAGGTACGCCAAGCTTCCCGCCCTCTTCCGCCTCTTTATTATAGATGGCTCTGAGGTGATTGTCTCAACCTATCCTACGCCGCCTTCTAGGTTGGACGAAGAAGAGGATGTGGGGCTATGGACTGATTCGCAGCCCTTTGCATCTGGGCTTGAGATATTTTTTAATGAAATGTGGCAAGCAGCTATAGATGCTAAGCTGAGGATTAGGAGTTTGGTGAGTGGTGTTCAAATTGAGGAGATGAAGGTTCTCCGTAGCTTCGATGAAGCTAAGATGATGGTTAAGAGGATGTTATCTTCAGCGAAGAACCAGATCTTCTCAGCGTTCCCTCTGCCCGAGCAGCAGATTCTACCTGATGGCATATCGCAGATCTACTCTGCTTTAGCGGATAAAGGTGTGAAACTAAGGCTCTTGACCCTGGTTGATTTGAATAACGTAGATTATGTGAGCGATTTACTAAGTGTTGCTGAGGTAAAACTTGTTGATCACCTTCCCTTCCAGATACTGCTTGTTGATAAAAAGGAGCTTCTGCTCGCCCCGCTTTCCTCTGGAGGAGAGCCTATCTACTTAATCTGGTCTAACATCAAGGATTATGCTGAAGTTATGAATAGCATCCTTAATAAGATGTGGGATGAGGCTAGGGAGGTAGCGGATATGCTCAGAAACCTGAGGTACGTCAGATCCCTCGTAAACACCATCTTCACCATGAAGAGTGAATTGGAGGCGGCTGGTTGGGCTGTTCAAGACGCTCCTGTGATAAAGGGAGCTAGTGGTCTTGTGCATAAGTTTGATGTGGTGTTGCATAGGGTTTCAGATCCCTCTTCTAAGATCGCTTTGGAGTGGTGTGTTGATGCTAGTAGCCAGACTATCTTATCCTCTCTTGCCAAGAGCCTTGATGTGAGACCTTCTAGGGTCTTCTTGCTAACATCTTCAGACATCACAGAGCAGACAATTAGTCTTGCATCCATCTACGGCATCGGTTTGATTAAAGTCTCTGATTCAGCGGATATGAGGGCTAAGATCTTAAGCTTGGTTTCTGGGAAGAATGGTTACATCGGGTAGTTGTATCTGGCCTTCTGGCTAAGTATGCTTCTCCTCTGCTTCTGCAGATAGACTACACTCGCTACGGCAGCTACCGAGATTGCTGTGAGTGCTGCTGATCCGTAGATGTCGAAGGGTGTTATGGTGTATGTTCTCATCACAGGCTCGCTTTCAACCCCCTCTGTGACGATTTGTGAATAGAGTGTGTATCTTCCCGCTTCCTTCAGCACTATGTGTATGGGGATCGTCTTAAATTCTCCAGATGCGAAACTCTCTTCGCTCTCTTGGCTCCACACGATGCGCTCAGATTCGTCTACAAGCCATGATTTGACTCGAACAAGGCTCTGCTCTTCTCCCATGTTTATGAGGTTTATTGCTGAGGTGATCTCTGAGTATGGTAGTATGGTCCACTTTTTGACGCTTGTTGTGACTTCACCTAAGCCTATTAGGACGTCAAAGAGCGCTACTTTTATGGGGCGCTGCATAATGGTCCAGGTGCTTAGATGGGTTGTCTCTGCTTCGACATAGCCCTCTTCCTCGTTTACTGTGCTTGGTATAGGCATCCAAGTCTTCTTAGAGTCGTCTAGATAGTAGAGTGATAGGTCTTGTGGTGCTAGTGATGCTGCTCTTAGGCTGTCTTCGCTGTAGTAGATCCTAATCTTCGCTGTGAGGTTAGCTGGGTTGTCTAAGGTTATGTCTACTGGCGTGACTAGGAATCTTAAGCCTGGAGGCGGTGTGATCTTTGTGAGATCCGAGGCTGTGACCGTTAGCTGCGTTGGCTTGTCTATTTGTGTGATGATTACATAGACTTTTAGCGTTTTGGAGGCGTCTAGTATGAATGGGTCGCTGCTCGTGATGAGCTGCGGCGATATTATCAAGCCTGTGGCTTGAGCTGCTCCCTGCACTATTACATATTTCTCGATGAGGTTTATTGCATCTGTGATCGCCCTTATTATCGATAGTATTCTTGTTTGCAGATCTGATAGGGTCACTTGATCTACTACTGCTCTTAGCGCTGAGTAGGCTCTTTGAGAGGCTTCAGTAAATCTTATTACATCTGCTATCTGCGCCGTAACCCTAGCTACCCTTGTGGCCTCGTCAGCCAATCTTAGTGAATCGGTTATCTCTCTGACCCTGCTTAGGGTTGATGTGGTGAAGTCGCTGAGCGTAGTCAAGTCTACTTGAACTCTCACCGCGCTTATGCTTCTAACGAGGGTATCTTGTGCGGTTAATGTGTCGAAGAGTTCTACTGTGTATTTGGCTACCATCTCTGCAATCCTCTCAACAGCGCGGAATAGCGTTGCGACTTGGTCTGACAGCGCTTGAGTATCTACTACAACTCTTACAAAACTAGTTACTCTGGCAGCGGATTCTGAAAGTGTTTGTATCTCTGTTACCGTTCGGGTTAGGGTTGCTGACCTACTTAATGAATCTGCTATGGTCTGTATGTCGCTTACTAATCTGGAGAAGGCTGTTATCCTCGAGATGGTGTCTGTGAGGGAGGCTGGCTCTGCTAGCGATCTGGTGGCACCGAGGAATCTTGAAACCACATCTGCTAGAGCTTGGCTTTCGCTTAGCTGTCTTGTTAAGCTTATGGTTCTTGACGCTAAATCAGATAGGGTCTGCGACTCTGTGACCGCTCTGAGGGCTGCTAGCGCTCTTCCGGCTGAATCTGTGATAGCTTCGCTGTCCACTAAGATCCTGGTTAGAGCTGTGAGTCTAGTAGATAGATCTGATATATTTGCAGAATCAAGCAGCTGCTTTGCGTACGTGGTCTGTCTTAATATTGAATCTGTCAGCGTGCTGTTTTCAATTAATGTTCTACTAAGTGTTAACAATCTGGAGACTGATTCTGTTAGTGTCTGGGTATCTGACATACTTCTTGCTAATGAAGCCAATCTAGAGGCTAAATCTGAAAGAGGTTGTGTTTCGGTTAATGTTCTGGTTAGGGCAGCTTGTCTGCTCAGCATATCTAGGATTTGTGTTGTTTCAGTTAGATCTCTAACTGAGGTTGCTGCTCTTGCCAGTGCTTCTACTATGTTTGGTGTTTCGGTCAAGGCTCTTGCCAAGTAGGTTGCTCTGGACGCTGTGTCTACTATGGTGCTTGCATCCGTTAATGTTCTTGACAGAGCACTTAACCTAGATGCGATGTCTGTGAACGCTGAGCTTTCAGATAGGGTTCTGTAGAAGTTCACCATCTTCGTGACCGCTTCGCTTATGCCTTGGGCGTCTACTAGGGTTCGTGAGAGTGAAGTAACCCGGATTGCTAACTCGGTTAAGGTTTGTGTGTCGCTTAAAGACCTTGTTAGTGCGGTGAGTCTGCTTGCTGAGTCTAGTATGGTTTGTGTGTCGGTGAGTTGTCTTACTAATGTTGCAACCCTAGAAGCTGAATCGGTAAGGGCTGTTGTATCGGTTAAGGTTCTTGTTGATGTTAGTATTCTGGATAGTGTGTCTGTTATGCTTTGTGTTTCTAATGCTTGTCTGGTGAGTATTATTTGTCTTGTTATCGCGCTGGTGATGGTTTGTGTATCGGTTACGGATCTCGTTAGTGTTGCTGCTCTGTTAACGTAATCTGTTATGATTGATGTTTCACTTACTGCTCTCAATAGGCTGCTGAACCTAGATATTGTGTCTGATAAGGTGGGGTATTCTGCTAGAGATCTGGTAAGTGTAGCTAATCTAGATAGTTGATCCAATGCGGTAGTGGTCTCGCTTACAGAGCGTGTTAGTGTAGATATTCTGGTGGCTAGGTCTGATATAAACGGGTTTTCACTCGAACTTCTTGTTAAAGACGCTACTCTACTAACGGCTTCAGTGAAGATTTGCTGGTCTGTTAACGCTCTAGACAAAGCGGCAACCCTACTAATGGAGTCTGTTAGGAGCGGTGTTTCTGAGAGGCTTCTTGTTAACCCTATTGACCTTGAGATAAGATCTGAGATTGAAGTTGTCTCTGATACAGTTCTTAGAGATATGATCAGCCTAGACGCTGCGTCTGTTAATGTTTGAGCATCCTGCAGCATTCTTGTAAGGTAGATGGTTCTTGAAGCTGAGTCAGATAAGATGGGTTGTTCTGCTAGGGCTCTTGCCAGAGATGTGAATCTGTTCAAAGACTCTGAGATGGCTTGGTTTTCGCTTACGGCTCTAATGAGGTAACCTATTCTAGATATTGTGTCTGTGAATTGTTGTGTTTCGCTTATGCTTCTTGCCGAGGCTATTAGCCTAGTTGCGAGGTCTGAGATGTTTGAAGTTTCAAATATGTTTCTGGTCAAGGTTGTTAGTCTAGTTAACGATTCGGATACTGCTGAGTTCTCGAGGAGTTGTCTGGTTAGTGTTATTGACCTTAGGATCGAATCTGTTAGGGTTTGTGCCTCGCTTACCGCTCTTGCTAGTGTTGCTGTTCTTGTCAGTTGTTCAGTTAATGTGGTTAGTTCGTTTAAGACTCTTGTAAGGGTAATAGATCTTGAAACGCTTTCTAAGATTGTCTGACTATCTGTTAGGGTTCTTGTTAGGGCTGCTATTCTTGTGGCTAGATCTGAGAGTGTTGTTGAATCTGTGAGTTGTCTTGTGACGGTGATGTATTTTGAGATAGTGTCGGTTAAGGTTTGTGTGTCTGTTATGCTTCTAGCTAATGTCGCTACTCTGTTAGTGTAGTCTGATAGGCTGGTGGATTCTAGGATGTTTCTAGCCAATATGGTTAATCGAGTGGTTGAGTCTATGATTGGTTGTGTCTCAGTTAGAGCTCTGGCAAAGCTGGAGCTTCGAGTAACCGCTTCAGATAAGGTTTGCATATCAGCTAGGGTTCTGGCTAAGGCAGCGGCTCTACTGATCGAATCAGATATGGTTTGAGAATCTGTTATAGCCCTTATTAGGGCTAGGGTTCTTTGCAGAGCATCAGCTACGTTAAGTGTTTCTGATAGTGCTCTTACTCTGGTGATAAGTCTCTCGAGGGCGTCGGTTATGCTCGGTGTTTCTGTTATTGTTCTGGTTAACGTAGTTAATCTGCTTAATGTATCAGATAGTAGTGGGTTTTCTGCTAGGTTCCTTGCTAAGCTTGTTAATCTTGATAGTGAGTCTGCTAGGCTAGGTGTTTCTGCTAGGGTTCTTGTTAAGGATGCTAATCTAGATATTGAGTCTGATACTGCTTGGGTTTCCGATAGTGTTCTGGCTAAAGATGATAGTCTAGTGGCTGCGTCAGCTACGCTTGGTGTTTCAACCAATGTTCTTGAGAGTGTTAATGATCTTGTGATCGAATCGCTGAAAGTTTGGGTGTCTAAGACACTTCTAGTAAATGTGGCTAGCCTACTCAATAGGTCGTTTATCGTCTGGGCTTCTGTTATGCTTCTGGTTAGGGAGGTCAGTCTATTTATTGTGTCTGTTAGTGAAGGGGTTTCTGTTAGCGCTCTGGTTAGGGTTGCTTGTCTACTCACCGCATCTAAGATTTGGTTTGTTTCGGTCAAAGCTCTAGCCAAAGAGGCTACTCTTGACAATGTATCGGATACTGCTTGTGATTCTGTTACCGTTCTCGTTAAGATCGCGATTCTTGATAGAGTGTCAGATATTGTGCTTGTGTCTTGTAGGGTTCTTGCGAAGTTTATGGATCTGACTAAGGTTTCAGAGATCGTCGATGGTTCTGATAGTGCCCTTGCTAGGGTTGCTGCTCTGCTGATGTAATCTGACAATGCCGGGTTCTCCACTAGAGTTCTGGTTAAGGCTGCGGTTCTGGAGATCGAGTCAATAAGGGTCCGGGAATCGACTAATGTTCTGGCAAGCTGAGCAGTTCTTTGGGCTGCGTCGGTTAGGGCTGGTGTTTCCGCTAACGTTCTCACTAATGCGCTTAGTCTTGTGATCGAATCTGTTAATGTGGTGCTTTCTGTGACTTCTCTTGAGAAGCTTACCATCCTCGAGAGCGCGTCAGCAAATGCTTGGGTGTCTGTTAGAGATCGTGCTAGATAGGTTGCTCGGGATGCTATGTCTGTTAGGCTCTGTGTTTCGCTCAGTGATCTGTATAGTGCTGTGATTCTTGAGGCTGCGTCTGATAGTGTTTGTGTTTCTGTTAGTGCCCTTGCTAAGGTTGTTGCTCTGGATGCTATTTCTCCTATGTTGGTTGCTTCTGTTAGTGCTCTTGTTAGGGTTGTTAGCCTCGTTACTGTGTCTGCTATGGTTGGTGTTTCGGTTAGGGTTCTTGCTGCAGCTAGTGATCTTGTGATCGAATCTGTGAAGGTTTGGCTGTCTGCGGCGCTTCTGGTAAGTGCGACGAGTCTGTTTACTAGATCACTTATTGCTGGTGTTTCTGTTAGGGTTCTTGTTAATGCGGTTAATCTTGTGATCGAATCTGTTAGGGTTGGTGTTTCAGCTACGCTTCTGGTTAATGCGCTTAATCTGCTTACTAGATCTGTTAGGGTCGGGTTTTCTGTTAGGCTTCTTGTCAGTTGGATTGCTCTTGTTATGGCTTCGGTTAGTGATGTTGTTTCAGATAGGCTTCTGCTAGACGCTATGAGCCTTGAGATTGTGTCTGTTAGTGTTTTTGTTTCGGTTAGTGATCTTGCGAGGTCTGCTAATCTCGATGCTGTATCTAAGATTGTTTGGGTGTCGGATATGCTTCTGGTTAGGGTTGCGGTTCTTGCGAGGTAGTCTGTTAGTGTGGATGTTTCTGTTATTTGTCGTGGGAAGTTTACTATTCTTGCTAGGCTCTCTGTTAGTGTTTGTGTTTCTGTTAGGGTTCGTGTCAAGGTGGTTAGTCTGCTTGCTAGGTCTGATATGGTTGGGTTTTCGCTGAGCACCCTTGCTAAGGTTGCTATTCTTGTTGTTGCATCTGATAGTGAGGGTGTTTCTGCTAGTGATCTTGTTAGTGTAGCAAGTCTTGTTATCGATTCGGATAGTGTTGGGTATTCGTTTAAGGCTCTGTTTAGATCTGCGATTCTAGATATGGAGTCAGATATGGTTTGTGTTTCTGTTAGGAGCCGTGTAGATGTGAAGAGTCTTGAGATGGAGTCTGTTATGGTGCTTGCGTCGGTTAAGATTCTGGTTAGTGAGATCTGTCTGGTTAGCGTATCCAGGATTTGCTGCGCTTCAGCTAGACTTCTTGCTAGGTCTACTGATCTAGATAACGTGTCCAGTAGGGTTTGGGTGTCTGTTAGGGTTCTGGTTAGTGTTGCTGCTCTTGCTATGTTTGCTACGAATGTGTTTGTTTCAGTTAATGTTCTGGTTGTGTGTATGAGTCTTTGCGCTGTGTCTGTTATTCCTGTTGTGTCTGCTAGTATTCTGGCTATGTTTGCTGCTCTCGCTACTTCGTCCGCTATGTTTACGGTTAGTGTTGTGGTTCTTGATGCTGTGAGTGATCTGCTTATTTCATCTACATAGGTTGATGTTTCTCCGATGTTTCTGAAGAGGTATTGGATTCTTTGTAGTGTGTCGGCTAGTGCGGTGCTTTCGCTCATGCTCCTAAAGGCTGAGATCGCTCTTGCTACTTGGTCTGCTATGGTTGGTGTTTCGGTTAGGGTTCTTGTGCCGTCATATTTTCTAGCTATCTGGTCTGCTATTGTTGGTGCTTCGTTTAGTGTTCGGTAGCCTTGGTATTGGCGTGTTAGTGTGTCTGCTATGGTTTGTGTGTCTGCCATAGTTCTTGTAAGGTAGGCTACTCTATGTATTGAGTCGGTTATTGACGGCGCTTCTGTTAATGTGCGCCAGAGTTTTGCTGCTCTTTGTATGGTTTCTGAGATGGTTTGCGTTTCGTGCAGCTGTCTTAGGGCGTGGAGGGTTCGGGCTATTGAATCGGTTACTTGTGTAGTTTGGTAGAGGCTTCTTGCCACATCTATTGTTCTTTCAACCGCTGGTGTTACTGTTAGGGCTTGTGTTAGGGTTCTGGTTAGTGTTGCTGCTCTAGATATATCTGAGGCTATGTTGAGGGTTTCTGCTACTTGCCTTACCTGAGTGTAAATCTTTGCAACCGCATCTGCTAAGCTGGTTGCGTCTGCTAGGGTTCTGGTTAAGGTTGATTGTCTTGTTGGTGTGTCTGAGATTGTAGCTGTGTCTGATGCTGTGCGTGTGAATCTTGCTGATGGTGCATACTGGACAAAATCGACTTTTAGGTCGAAGGGTGCTGTTACGTCTTTGACGCCTTTTATCTTGAGTTTCCAGTTCCCGGAGTTGTCTTTGAAGTCTGTTGGGTTGGTGGTTATCGTTTGGGTCTTGGTTTCGTCTGTGTTTGGTGTTGAGGATGATGTGTACTGTAGGTAGCCGTCGCCGGTGGTTGGGTAGCTGTTTGTCTGGTAGTTGAATAGCTGTATGGTTACTGTTACTGATGCGTTTGTCCAAGCTGAGTCTACTGTCCAGATCAGCCTATGCCAGTCGTTTGTGTCTGAGGTGCCTGTGAACTCCACTTCAGCCGTGTATTGGTTGTAATACAATAGTGTAATGTCGTCCCAGTTGATAAGCTGCCCATAATCGCTACCTCCCGTTTTTCGACCGTTGCTTCTCAGTTGAATCGTATACAGTGTATCCGTGCTCGGAAACCCTACTCCAACCCAGTCTTGATAGAGGTTTCTGCTCACCTGAACCCAACCTGAGCCTAGTTGTGTCCCCATATCGATGTATTTGGTACTTGTTGAGTTTGATACTACTGAGCCATCAAGCCTCCAAATGTATCTTAGGTATCTATTCTGTGTGCTTCTTATCTCAACCCATAGAGTTCGGTTGCCATCAGTCGCACTCCCGCCGTATCTAAGGTAGAATGTTAGGGTGCCTGCTTGATTAGGTAGATTGCCCACAGTTATTGTTGGGGATAGGGTTTGTTGGAGATAGGCGTAGGAATTAGAGGCAGTAGGGGTTCTTGTGTCTGTTTTACCCGAGTATGTGCCGCTGTGGGCTACGGAGCTGTCTTGCACCTGCGCCACACCTCCGCCGAATTGAGATCTTGCCCAGCTGCTCGATGTTTCGAAGCCTGGGTTCTGAATAAGATTGGTTGTAGCTGTGCCGTAGCTCCTAAACACCATATAAACTCCATCATTTGATTGAAGATTGCTAACCGAGCCTGAAACCAGCGTTGTTCCACCTAAAAGATTATAGCCGCTAGGATTGTAGCTAGCGGCATAAGCCTCAGGAATCAGAGTGGCAGCTAGGATGAGCGCTGCAACTGCGCTCCAAACCCGCACCGCCACCCTACCCAACCTTAACCACCACCTTCTTGCTTAACGGAGGAACCCCTGCGCATCAGATGATAGCATACACTAGCAAACACGGAAAAATAGGGGGCGCCCCACCTCCCCTCAGCGAAGGGAGGGAGGCTTACTCAGCAGGGGCTCTACAGCTGCAGCTACGAGATCGTTATAGTCCAGGTTACGGTGAGCTGGTCTCCGCTGATCAGATTCACCGGTGAAAACGTGTTCGCAGCAAATAGAGTGTCACCAGTTTGTGTCACATATAGCCCCGCTAGCTGCACACCTGTGAATGATGCTGATGCTGTGAAGGTCTTTGTAATCTGATAGGTGTTTGTGCCGTTAGTGTGTGAATATGTTCCTTGCGCTCTTGCTAAACCGCCTGTCGTTATCTCGTCTGGTATGGATGTCCAGCTCGAATCTGGCGTAGACGTGGAAGTTGATAGACCTATGTAGTTGGCGCCGTTAGTGTTTGGTGATGTAGAACCTAACTGCTTTGCGATGATATCCTTGCCTTGTGTTACTATCAGGTTGTGTGACTCGTAAGAGTATATGACCTTCCCATCTCTGACGACCGTAACCTGAACCCAACCCCTGACACCGAACTGCTCCCTAACAGCAGCAACCCCAGCACTGTAGCCGAAGGCTGCTGCCGCTGCCACCACCAGAACCCCCGCCAACACCGCCAACGGTACCTTCTTGTTCATACCCTGGGTCCTCCACCCTACCCTATACCACAACCCCAACATAGACTTTTTTTCGGAAATTAGCAAACAAGTCAACAAACTTTTACTAAAAGCCGAAAAACCAACCCACCCAACAAACCAACAAAAAGACAAAACCCAAACACTATCTCGAAAACCTCTCCAACACCTCCCTCAACAACCTCAAACTCTCATTCAACATCTCCCTCGTCTCCCTCGACTCCCTCACCAACGTCTCCAAAATCGTCGTCAACTTATCCGAAATCTCCCCATACTTCGCCAGAATCAACCTAAAGTTCTCATCAGTCCTCTTAGCAAACTCCCTAAACTCATTCCTATAATCCCTAAACTCACCTACAAACCCCCTAAACTCCTCCCTGTAATCCCTAAATTCATCCACAAAACTTCTAAACTCATTCCTGTGGTCTCTAAACTCACCCACGAAGCTTCTGAACTCGTTTCTGTAATCCCTAAACTCACCCCAATAATCCATAAAAACGGACTGCATAGCACCAAACCCCTCCTGCAGCTCCTCAGCCAAAGGAGAAGGCTTGATCACAAAATACTTCAAACGAGGCTTAAGAGCCGCATCCCTAACATCAACAGACCTAACCTGCGCAGGAGGCGGAGGAGACTTCAACCTCTCAACAAACTTCTCTAACACAGCCTCGTCGCCCTGCGCAAACACCTTCACAGAACCATCCCTCTCATTCCTAACATAACCAGCAACACCAAGCTCCTGCGCAGAATCCAAAACAAACCTCCTATACCCAACCCTCTGAACCCTACCAAAAACCCCAATAACAAGAGCCCTCATACACAACCACCAACCACAACTAAACTAATAAACCTTTTCTACAACCCAAAAGTTTCCGAAGCCTCTTCACACAAACAGACACATCAAACACCAAATAACCAAAGAAAGAATCAAACCCTCGTATGAACCTCTATACCAAGAGCAGCAGCCAACTCAACAGCATCCTGATCAGCATAAGGCGTCACCACAACCAACCTATCAGGAACCCGACCACACCTTCTCTCATAAAAAGCAGCCTTACGCTTAAACAAAGAAATATCAGAACGCCTCACATGAGAAGAAACCTCAACCAAAAGAACCCTACCATCACTCACAGCAACATCAACCTCAACATCACTAGGACGACCATACACAACCCCCTCATCATCAAACGCCCTCCACCGCTCAACCCTAACACCAAAATCCCTCTCCAAAACACCCCTCAACCCCTCCCTAAACGCCTCCTCAGCCATCAAACCCCACCTCGCACCCACAGCAGAAACACGCTTCTCAACCAACTCAAACCCCCTCATCAAATCCTCCCTCAACCTAACAAGCTCCTCAGAGTGCTTCGCCAAAACCTCACTATGCCTAGCCAACAACTCATCATGCCTAGCAAAGCCCTTAACCATATCCTCCCTAAGCTTACTAATCTCTTCGTCATGCCTCCTGAATCCGGCAACCATGTCCTCTCTAAGCCTAATAATCTCCTCAGAATGCTTCACCAACAGCTCATCATGCCTAGCAAACCCTTTACTCATATCCTCCCTAAGCCTCACAATCTCCTCATCGTGCTTAGCGAAGCCCTTAACCATATCCTCTCTAAGTCTCGTGATCTCTTCGGAGTGTTTAGCTAGCAGCTCATCGTGCTTAGCGAAGCCCTTAACCATATCCTCTCTAAGTCTCGTGATCTCTTCGGAGTGTTTAGCTAGCAGCTCATCGTGCTTAGCGAAGCCCTTAACCATATCCTCCCTAAGCTTGGTGATCTCCTCAGAGTGCTTCGCCAAAACCTCACTATGCCTAGCCAACAACTCATCATGCCTAGCAAAGCCCTTAACCATATCCTCCCTAAGCTTGGTGATCTCCTCAGAGTGCTTCGCCAATAGCTCATCGTGTCTCCTGAATCCAGCAACCATCTCTTTCCTCAGCTTAACGATTTCCTCAGAATGCTTCTCCATCCTCCTCAAAACCTTCGCAAAAAGATCATCATACCTATCGAACCTCTTCAGAACCTCATCTAAACCTATCAAGCCCGCTACAGTGTACCTAAACTCCTCATCCTCCTTCAGCAACCTAATTATGCTCTTCTTTAACCTAGCAGAGGACGCCAAACTACAAGCAAGTGATACACACCAAACCTTATAAATATAGCGACCAAACCTAAACACCCTTAATACAGCAGCAAACCAGATGCCCGTTAATAAGCCGCTAGTAAAGAGAAGTGGAGAAGATGAGCCAGAGGCACACATCACCGTGTAGCTACTAGCGACCCACTAGCCAATATTTTCAAATAGTATGCTGAGGCATGGTAGATGAAGAGGTGAGTAGAGATCTGGCAGCAACCGCCTTCAGACGCTTTGCAGAAGAAGTGGTCACATTAATCGGGAAGAGGGTAGCCGTCTCAACCACATATAACAAAACCTACGAAGGAGATTTGATAGGTGTGGACGAAAACCTAAACATCATACTAAATAACGTAACTGGCGCTAAAGAAAAAGCCTTCAAAATCATCATAAACGGAAGATTCATCCAAGAAATCAGCTTAGTCGAGAAACCCTTCGACCTAAAGGCTCTAGCTGACAGGCTCAGCAAAGTCTTCCCAGGGATGGTCAAACTAAGAGAAGACATCGGCGCCATCATAGTGATGGAGAAGATAAAGGTCACACCAGAAGGCGTAGAAGGAACAGGACTAGCGGCAGAAAAAGTCAAGACCGTCTACGAACAATTCCTAAAAGAAATCAAACAAACTCAGCCTTGAGCCGCTTCGAGGTCAAAGCAACCGACCTACTAGGCAGAGTAGGAAGACTCCACACCAGACACGGAGCACTAGAAACACCAGCCCTCCTCCCAGTAGTCCACCCAATAAACCAGGAAATCGACCTAAACACCATCAAAAAGATAGGTTTCAAAGCGGTGATGACCAACGCCTACATAACCTTGAAACGCATAGGAGAAGAAGCAGCGGAAAGAGGCATACACTCCATAATAGGCTTCGACGGCATCATCATGACAGACTCAGGAGGATACCAAGTGCTAGAATACGGTGAAGTAGATGTCACACCAGCAAAGATGACCACCTTCCAAGAAGAAATAGGCTCAGACATAGCAGTAGTGCTAGATAGACCAACAGGCTTCAGCAGAAACCGAGCCTTCGCAGAACAGACCGTCAAAGAAACACTCAAAGCAGCCAAAGAAACGATAGAAACAAAGAAGAAAAGCGACACCCTCTGGGTAGGGCCAATCCAAGGAGGCCTCTTCACAGACCTAGTAGCGGAAAGCGCTAGGAGCACATCAACCCTACCCTTTGACCTACACGCCCTAGGAAGCCCAACCGAAGTCATGAAATCATACCACTACAGACACCTAGTCAAGATGATAATCGCAGCTAAAGCGAACATCCCTCTCAGCAGACCACTCCACCTATTCGGAGCAGGCCACCCCCTAACAATGCCCCTAGCAGTAGCCTTAGGCTGCGACCTCTTCGACTCAGCCTCCTACATCCTATACGCAAAAGACGACCGCTACCTAACACCAACCGGCACCCAAAGACTCGACGAACTAGCGGAGCTAACCTGCCCCTGCCCAATATGCACACAACACACAGTAAACGAGATAAAAGCCTCAGAGAAAGCGGAGCGCATCAGACTCCTAGCCACACACAACCTCTACCTCCTACAATCAGAAGTCAAGCAGCTCAAACAAGCCATAGTAGATGGTAGGCTATGGGAGGCTGTGGCACAGAAAGCCAGAAGCCACCCCAGGCTCTGGTCAGCATTCGAAACCCTCACTAAACACTCTAAACTCCTAGAAGACGGCACACCCCTATTCAAAAAGAGAGCCATCTATCTCTACACAAAAGAGGATCTGAGGAGACCAGAAGTAAGGAGAGCAATGGCGAAGATCAGAAGAAACTACCAGCCAAAGAAGAAAAGCACCCTAATCATCTTCACACTATCGAGTGGAGAGAGGATTCTAGCAGCACCCTTCTGCAAACGCCTCCTACAACAAGGGGTAAAGGACCACCAGCTCCTCTATCTTTCGCCAATCTACCGCCTAATACCCATAGAGCTCACAGAAATCTACCCCATCTCACAGACACTCCACCCAATTAGCCTAAATAACCTACCCACCAAAACCCTACACAGAGAAGCCAAGAGAATAATAGAGGAAGGCGGATACAAGCAGATCATAGCGGTCTGCCTAAACAAACACCTACACACCAAACTAACAAACCTAGCAACCAGACTCAACATCGAGCTACTAGACTACTGTAAACGAGGCTCAAAAGGGCAAACAGAGGCTGCTGAAGAAACGCTACGCGCTATCTACGCATCACCCTAGGTATAGATCGACTCACCAGCCTTACTCGCCTTAGCCTGAGCCTTCTGCAGCTCAGACTCGATGATCTCAGCCCCCCTAAGCAGCGTCGAAACATCGACCTCAAACCCATAGTACCTTGACAGCACACTAACAGCTGTAGCAGTAGCCCTTGGATCCATTCGCTCAGTAGAAGCGTAAGCCAATATGGCGAAAGCCGGGTACCCCCTTGCCTCAAAGTAGTTCAGAAGAATCGCCACAGGACCGACTATGATATGATCATCCTCCAAAACCTTAGCCTCCTCCAACTCACCAACCGGCTTGTAGCTGGAGGTATACGCTATCCGATAAGTGGAGTCATCGTACCTAAGATTAGAATCCAAACCACCAACAAGCGCAACCTCCTTAAAACCAGACTGAATAATCCACTCCCCTATTGCTCTGAAGAACTCCACCTCAGAATCCTTATATGGAGGCGCCTCCACCTTTAATATAGCGAGTGAACCCTTTCTGAAGACCTCGTATGGTGTGACCAACCTGCCCTGGAAAGTCGAAGAAATAGGCGCGATGAGGTCAGAGTCGAATACGACAGCTCTCTCAGGCATAAGCCTCTGGATAAGATATTTTACCGTCCAATACCCCGTAGCACCTATACCGTGGAAGCCAGTAATTAGACTACAGCCGTCGAAGCGGGCATCAGGCGGGAACGCTCTTAATATCAACCAACCACCCTCTAGCGAAAGACTTAACTTACCACCTATTCAAAAAGATGCCTATAAAAGGTAATCTGAAGATGGAAGTAAGGATCCTCGGCTCAGCAAGAGAAGTAGGTAGATCGGCTGTGCTACTGAAGAGTAGAAGCGTAAACCTCCTCCTCGACTTCGGAGTCTTGGTGCAGAAGGAGATAGGCTTTCCGGTGCATGTGCAGCCTAAAGATGTAGATGCCATCCTACTTAGCCACGCACACCTAGACCACTCAGGAGCACTACCCCTCTTCTACCTAAGCGATGGACCCAGAACCTACACAACACCACTCACACTAGAGCTGACAAGGCTCCTTATAGAAGACTTCCTCAGAATCTCAGGCTTCTACCTCCCATTCGAGTACTTGGATCTACTTGAAATGATGAAGAAGACCGTAACCATAAGACCAGACGACAAAGTGAAGATCTTCGACTTCGAAGTAACCTTCTACGACGCTGGGCATATACCGGGCTCAACCTCAATACTACTAGAAGGAGAAGGGAAACGCATACTCTACACAGGGGACATAAACGATGAGGACACACAGCTCCTAAGAGGCGCTGACTACGAAGTAGGCGAGCTCGACCTACTCGTAACAGAAAGCACCTACGCAACCGAAGACCACCCACCGAGAAAAGAGGTGGAGGAGAGCTTCGTAGAATACGCCAAAGAAGTCATTGAGCGAGGCGGCACACTATTCGTACCAGCCTTCTCGGTTGGGCGCGCGCAGGAAATAGCCTGCGTACTAACCTCGCATAACTTCCCCTACCAAATCTACATGGATGGGATGGCGCTGAAGACCAATGAGATACTATTCAGATACCCAGAGTATCTGAGAGACCCAAGAGCCTTTAGGAAAGCAATAAACGCCGTAGAAGTGGTGACATCGTGGAAGCAGAGAAAGAAGATCATCAACACACCCTCAGTAATAATCTCGCCAGCAGGTATGCTGGTTGGCGGCGCAGCGGTCTTCTACAACCAACAGATAGCGCAAAGAGAAAGGAATGCTATAGCGATAGTAGCCTACCAGGTCCAAGGAACACCAGGAAGAACCCTCCTTGAAAAAGGTCTAGCGCTTGTAAACGGCAGACCAACAAAAGTTAAGGCTGAGGTAAAGAGATTCGACTTCTCATCCCACAGCGGCAAAAGCGGGTTAATGAATCTGATGCGTAAAGTTAAGGGCACTCCAAAGATTCTCATGGTTCATGGTGAAGAAGAGTCTTGCGTATCTTTCGCAAAAGCGGTTAAAGAGAACTTCGGGTTTGATGCATACGCACCTAGACCAGGCGAAGCGTTTCAGATCTAAGAAATCAACTCTTGTACAGCGATGGTTTCGAGAAGTAACAGTATAATATGAAAGTTGAATAGGATATGTGAGCCTCGGCGAGTATGGTAGCCCAATACTATGGCAAGGTCTTTCTTGCCCAAGCCTATTCTCATGCAGCAAAAGCGCCTAGCGGATCCTTGGTAACAATTGATACACGGCTTGCAGAACCTAAGCTAGTTTAAACCAGACCATTTTTGTCTTTTGGCACTTAAGCGGCGGCGCCTCTCTCCGCATTCGTCAAACGAGTTTAGATTGTAAAACGTTTTTAAGTGTTGGCGGGTCAAGGGTGTTGAGAGTAAGTGCAGCTGGTCTATGATGCTACCGATCTAATGATTCTAAGAAGGGTCTGCTCAGGGTATGGTGTAGAAATCAACATCGCCGCTCTCTCAAAGATGCTTGGGCGGCATAAGAGAACGATTAGGAATCGTGTTACCTCTCTGCTTAAATATGGTGTAGTAGACAGACCCGTCTTCCCCTTCAAAGCACTCTTCCAGGAATACCCTCTTCTTGTAATCTCCTATGCTGATTTGCCTTACGATGAGAAGACGATAGATTGGTTGAGGAACGATAAGAATGTGTTCGCAGCCTATAGGGTTAGGGAGGGTGAGAGCAATATGGTGATCTTCGAGTTTCATAAAGATGTTTGGGACTACCACCTCTGGAGGGAGAGGATAGCGGCTGAGGGTAAGATACCTGAGAGGAGTAAAAGAGCGCCTTCCCACAACTACTACTTCTCGAATAAGGCGATATTCAAGTACGAGCCGAGCACACCTATAGAGCTTATCGAAAAAGAGTTTAAGGAGCAAGGGTTTGTTGAAGTTAATGGCTACGAGCTTGATGAGGTTGCGATCGGGGTCTTAAAGCATCTTCTAAGAGGAGAAGGCGTTAGGGTCAACGAGACCCTTTTGGCAAAGGAGCTGGGGTTAAGTAGGAAGGCTATTCTCAATAGGCTGAGTAAGATGCAGAGCAGCGGCATAATCTTGAACCCTTTATGTAGATTCCCTCACTTCTTCGTTCCACCCAACTATCTTCTTGTGTTAGCGCTGGTTGAAGTCAGAAGGTCTTTAGAGGAGGTTATGCAGCAGATTAAAAGTGACCCACACATTACCTTAGCCTACCGCATAAGTGAAGGAAGATACAATCTTCTCCTCTTTGGATGCTACAAAACTGTGGAAGACTACTTGAAGTGGGAGGATCTTTATGGCGGAAAGAACCCGGGCTGCTTCGGCTCGATAAAGATAAGCATACTTTCACCCAAGATGACCATACACATCGATCAGCAGAAGGTTTCACTTGGCATAATAGAGGAGAAGCTAAAACAAGCAGCGGGAGATAAGATTAGATGAAAGGCAGAGAAAAGTTGGACGAATTTCTGAAAGAAATAGAAAGCGAATGTGGAGGGTTACCAAAAGATCTTCATATAACAAGAATCTGCTGTGCTCTGGCGGCGGTTTCTCACGGGAAGATAATAAAAACAGAAAAGCCAATGTTAAAATACTGTCCCTTACGTGTTGCCGATAAATTATATAAGTTCAGGAACTTTGATTCAACAGAAGTCTGCGAAGCTCTCTGGCTTAAAATATCAAAATATGGTTATTTCACGCCGAATAGGGAGTTGTGTAGAGAAAGTATCGAAGTCCCATATGGAGCTTCGGAGATGATGAAGTACGCTTTAGAGAAGAAAACGGTAGAGGCAGCTGTGATAGTATGTGAAGGGGCAGGCACCATTGTGACCAACAACCCCGCGTTAGTTCAAGGGGTTGGTGCAAGAATGACTGGGGTTTTCTACACTTCGCCTATTCCTGAAATTATAAGAAGAATAGAAGGCGTAGGAGGACTTGTCGTTTTTCGGGACACAGCTAGAATAGATCAGATTGAGGGGGTAAGAAAAGCGATCGAGCTCGGTTATAAGAACGTTGCTGTAACAGTAAATGGGTATTTGGGTGAAAATTTAAGCGAACTTAGAAGACTAGGAGAGAGTAAAAGCGTTTCCATCATCTCTTTAGTAGTCTGCACAACCGGAATAGAAAAAGAGAGAGCAGAGGAGATAGCGGAGTACGCAGATCTAGCTTGGAGCTGCGCTTCCCTCCACATGCGTGAAGTAGTTGGTAGGAAAGCAAAGATTCAGCTGGCTACGAAGATTCCAGTCTATGTTTTAAGTGAAAAAGGGATAGATTTCTTATCGAGCTATTCCGATGGGGATATTAGAAGATTTGTTGAAGAGGGGAAGAGGTATCTGATCTCTGGTGACCGTCGGTTAATGAAAAGTTACAGGAGAATAAAGGTAGGTGATTTTGAAACTTACTTCGGGGAAGTCGATGAGTTGCCTTTAAGGGTCAGAGATGAGCCCACTCCTCTTACTTAATTATCTTCACCTTCCTACCTTCAATCTTCAGCCTTCGCTCTACGAAGAGCTTTACTGCCTCTGGGTAGATTCTATGCTCCTCCTTCAATATTCTCTCGCTGAGCGTCTCCTCGGTATCGTCATCATACACAGGAACCACTGCTTGGAGTATTATAGGACCTTTATCCACCTCCTCATCTGCGAAATGAACCGTGCAGCCAGTGTATTTGACGCCGTATTCGAGGGCTTGCTTCTGCGCCCTCAACCCAGGGAAGGCGGGTAAGAGCGAGGGGTGGATGTTTAGTATGCGCATCCTGTAGCGTTGAATAAACATAGGTGAGAGTATCCTCATGTAGCCTGCTAGGAGCACAAGCCCTTCCTCAGGTGTAACACCATGGTCTATAAGCGTCTTGATGATTAGGCTGTCATACTCCTCCCTCCTCCCCTTATAGGGTGTTGGGTCTAGGTAGACTGCTGGTATAGATGCTGCTCTGGCTCTCTCTAGAGCGTATGCGTCTGCTCTATCGCTTATGACAACCTTGATTTCCGCGTTCTTTATGTAACCCGATTTTATTGCATCTATTATCGCTTGAAGATTTGTTCCCCTACCTGAAGCCAACACACCTATAGGTACCATCATCTCCTCAACCCCTCCTTAAGCATCTTCACAGGATCAACCTTACCCACACCAGGCAGCCAATCAACCCTCTTACCAATCGTGCCCTTCTCCAACCTATAATGGTAAAGCCTCCTCACCCTCTCAGCGAGTTCAGCCCTCCTTTTTAATAGCTCCTCAGAACCTATGTCGCTCCGGTGGAATAAACCCCAGCCGTCTGCCAACCTAACCGCTGAAATGACCTTCTCTATTCGCGCTGAAGCCTCTGGTAGGGTTTCGTCTGAAGCAAGTATCTCTACGAGCCTTGAACCCGCCGATACGATCCTACCGTCTTCCTGTAGGCTACACGACGCCCAGAATAGCTCACAGCCACCCTCAGCGATCCTAGCTTCATCCACCTCAACAGGATGGCCTGCTGCTAGCCGCCTATTATCAGGGTAGCCTTTTGGAGCGATCGCTTTCACAACCACCGCCTTATTCTCAAACTCCAGCCTAACACCGCTAAGCCTCTCATCTATTATCGCCAAGCATACATCAACTAGATCATTCTTTAACGTATGCAGCACGTTGAGCGCCTCTGGGTCGCCTAACCTACTATACATCTCTATTATGGTAGGCCCCTCTACTTCGGTAAGCATCATCTGACCAGCAACTACACCGTGATACCTCTTACCCGTCTTATCCTGTATAGCTGAGACCATCTTCTCAACTATTCGCAAAGACGCTTCGTATTCGCTCATCGTGAGGAAGGGTAGGCACATATCTGGACCAGAGATAGAGCCCATCCCACCAGTCTCGGTCCCTATATCAAACTCATGGGCATTCTTATTATCCTGCACCATAGGCATCCCAAGTACCGTCTTGCCGTCTGTGAAGCACTGCAGCGTATACTCAGGCCCCCAGACATTCTCCTCAACAAGAATCTTGTCCTCAATATCGCCGTAGCCACGCATGTAGCCCTCCAACCAACCTACGTGCTTCGACTTAAACCTCTGTTTCTCCTCGTGCAGATAGATCTGCCTATCCTCAACCACCTTCACACCCTTTCCACCAGCCTGCCTAGCAGGCTTCAACGCAACATTCTGAAGCCAAGTGAGTGTCTCAGAGTACCTCTGTAGTGTTGCATAGGCTTCTTCAGCCGATTTAAATGTCTGGAAGAGGAGTTTACCAGGCACATCATACTCCCATTGTAGGCGCCTCATCTCTGCCTTCGACATCTCTATTAGAGCAACGCTTCTGTTAGCGCCTATGCAGGGTATCTTCAGCGCCTCTAAGCGATCAGGCACTCCGTGGAAGTTCGGCTCCTCGGGGCCTACGAAGACGAAGTCAACGCCAAGCCTTTTAGCGGTTGAGCCTACGAATTCGGGGTCTGTTGCGCTGCCTTGTATGAACTCCCCCCCGCTCCTCTCACATATTCTCAGTATCCCAGGGTTCCTGTTTTCGCCTACCCAGTAGATCTTTGGGTTGTATCTGCTCTCTGATAGCTTCTTGGCTATTGCGTGTTCTCTGGCACCTGAGCCTACACCAAGTATCTTCATCTAACCTCCTCCTTGCTCGGGTACTCTCCTGTGAAGCAGCCGAGGCAGAGCATGTGCTTAGGCAGCCCTATTGCTTTGACCAAACCGTCTATTGAGAGGTATGAGAAGCTGTCTGCACCTATTATCTCAGCGATCTCATCTTCTGACAAAGCCCTCCCGATGAGCTCATCTATAGGAGGAACCTCTGTGCCGAAGGGGCAGTGAGATATGATCGCTGGGCTGCCTACTCTCACGTGAACCCTCTTCGCACCTCTCCTCCTAAGATTAAGCACCGTATTCTTTAACGTATTCCCCCTCACAACACTATCATCTATAAGCACAATATCCTTACTATCGATCGCCGCTTTGATAGGATTCAGCTTCAGCTGCACCCCCATCAGCCTTTCGAATTGAGTAGGCTTGAGGGCCGATCTAACGTGTCTACCGGTCCTCATAAACCCCAGCTTCACAGGGATGGATTTTTTTCTAGAGTAGCTGAGTGCGAATGGTAAGGCTGTTTCAGGTACGCCTATAACAACATCACCCTCCACATCCTTCTCTTCAGCGAGAACCTCACCTATCCTCTCTCTCACAGCGTAGATGGGTATGTCGTTTATGTAAGAATCTGCTCTAGCTAGATAAACGTATTCGAATGCGCAGTATGCTCTTCGGTTTGAGATGCCTTGCTTTCGCCTCCTGATGCTTAAAGGGTCGAATACTACACATTCACCAGCCTGGATCGGACCTGAGTGTGTTGCGCCGACTACGTCTAAGGCGGCGCTTTCGGAAGATACTATACCTAGGTCGAAGCCGACCGCTCCTACTTCAAGAGGCTTAACACCCAGAGGGTCTCTACAGCATATCATCTCCTCATTCTCGGTTAAGGCGATGAAGGAGAAGCCGACACCAGCTTCTGAAATAACTTGAGCGGCAGCATCTAGAGGGTCATTCTTCTCAGCGAGCAGCGTAGAGAGCCTCTCGGCGAGTCTGCGGAAGGCTTCACCTCTTTCTCCTTCGTAGCTCGGCTTGCCGTCTCCGGCAAGAACCAGCCTAGTAGGTGACTCCACCTCTACGAGACCATCGTCTTCAGATGGTGAAACTTGACCTACGCCTATGTAGCCCCTAACCTTGTTGCCAGAGAGAAGTTTGTAGAACTCTTCTACATGCGAGTTCTTTGTGTGGACGCTTATCTGTTTGGATTCGTTGTCGATTAGGGCGATGCTTGTGCACGCCTCCCCCCTTCCTTGTAGTGCTGTTAGACCGTAGTAGAGGAATCTTGAGGCGTCCCAGTTTTCTCTACCCTCGCCGAAGGGGTAGAACCCCATTATACCAGGCACTTCACCATCTCCCCTTCTTCATCCGCTGCGTATATTGAGGTGCCTTCTTTAGGCAGGAGTAGTTTCCCGTGTGGCAGGATGTGCATAGATCTGAGAGCGGTATGCCTATGCCTTTAGAGAGCCCTTCTAGTGTATTGTACCCCACTCTATCAGCCCCTATTTCTTCCGCTACCCTCCTGTTTATCTCCTCCAGATCCTCCACTCCTTCGCCTACTCTGTGGGCTATCAGCTCCTCCTTTGTTGGGAAGTCTATTCCAGCGAAGCAGGGGTAGCGTATAGGCGGGAAGGTTGAAAGCAGACAGACTGATTTAGCACCAGCCCTCCTCAGCGCCTTAATTATCGTTTTAGAGCTTGTTCCTCTCACTATGCTGTCATCTATAAGCACAACATTCTTCCCAAGCACCACATGCTCAACAGGCATAACCCAGCGGTTTATCTCAAGCCTACTCCTCAAAGTTGGCTCAATAAAGCTTCTAAGCCCACCCTTCTTACTATACCGATCCTTCATAAGCCCCTCCTCAAGGGGTATGCCGGATACTTGAGAAAAGCCTAAAGCAGCTGGGCGGGCTGAGTCTGGGACAGGTATGACAACATCACCATCCACTTTATAGAGTTTAGCCAGCTCTTTACCCAGCCTCTTACGCGCCTCATAAACATTCACACCATCGAGCGTGGAGCTCGGGTTTGCAAAGTAGGTGTACTCGAAGGCGCAGTGAGCCGCCCTATCAGACTTAGCGAAGATGTGTGATTCTACAGCACCCTTTGTGATCCTAAGAACCTCACCCGGCTTCACATCTCTGATGAACTCCGCCCCTACTGCTGAGAGTGCGCAGGACTCGGATGCAACTATGTGGGATGATGTTTCGGCGTGCCAGCCTAGGCAGAGCGGTCTGAAGCCCCTCTCATCTCTAGCCGCATATATGTCGCCGTTCTTGGTTATGATGACAAAGCAGTACGCTCCGTTAACCTCTGGGCTAAGTGCCTCAAACGCTCTAAACCAATTACCGTTTGCTTCTGATAGGAGGTGGTATAGTCTATAGCCAACTATCAGAGTGTCGCTAGCCCAAGCTGGTATCTCATAGTCAGTGGGGAGGGTGCTTAGAATCTCCTCTGTGTTAGAGATGGTTCCGTTGTGGGCTATGGCGAAATCTCTCCCAACCATCAGCGGCTGGGCATTCTCAAGCGCTGTCCGACCTACTGTAGAGTACCTTGTATGCCCTATAGCGTAGGGTGAAGGTGACTTTGCGCAGATCGAAGCCGCTTTACTTAAACCTTCAGAGACCAAGCCGAGCATACGCCAAGGCTCCTTACCCGGCACAGCCAAGCCCCAGGCTTCTTGTCCTCTGTGTTGGAGCGCCCTCAGCAGATTGACTACTAATGGGAGTACATTGGTATCATTTCGAGAGCTCACAGCAGCCAGCCCACACTTCTCCCTTATCAAACTTCGTCACCCATCAGCCTAGGTATCGTGCTCCTCCAAGCGCGCTCCAGATCATCAACCTTCAACTCTATCTCCCTAGCCCCGATCTCGAAGATCAACTTCCCCCCTTTAACTTCGCCTATGGTTTCGCAGGGTATGTTGAAGGATGCGCAGATCCTCTTTATTCTATCATCTTTCCCTCTCTCAGAGCCGATTATGAACCTCCCGTGAGTCTCAGAGAATAAGATTTCGTCAACCCGCTCGCATCTATTGGGAACCTTCGAAAGATCTATTACCAAGCCGACGCCTGATTTTATGCACAATTCAGCTAAAGTGGCTGCCAGCCCACCTTTAGACACATCTTCAATAGCCTTAGCTAACCCTAGGTTTATGATCTTCAGCACACATCTGTGCAGCCTCTTCTCGTAGTCGAAGTCTACTTGAGGCACAACCCCTCCTACCAAACCGTGGATACCTTCATAGTATTCTGAGCCGCCTAATTCGGATCTCGTTTCGCCTAATATCAAGACCCTTGTGCCAGCATCAAAATAGGAGCTGGTCAGCGCGTCGAGGCTATCAGCCAAACCTATCACAGCTATCACTGGTGTAGGCTTTATCGCTTTACCGCTAACCCTATCCTCATTATAAAAGCTCACCTTACCGCCTATGCAGGGTATGTCGAGGTTCTTGGCGTAGTCAGCGATGCCTCTCACGGATTCGCTGAACGCCCAGAAGACTTCTTGGTTAGAGGGGTCGCCGAACTGGAGGTGGTCTAGCATCGCTATCGGTTTGGTGCCGACCGCTAAAATGTTTCTGCAGGCTTCGGCGAAGACTCCTGCTGAGCCGTTATATGGGTCGAGGTAGCAGTGCTTAGAGTTTCCATCTGCTCTGACCGCTATGAATCTGCCGTTGGGTAGGCGGAGCACAGCTGCTCCTGTCTGACCGGGTTTGAAGACCGTCCTTAAGCCTACTTCGTGGTCGTACTGCTCGTAGACCCACTGCTTGGACGCTATGTTCGGTAGGCTTATGAGTTGTAGTATGGTCTGCGCTAGATCTTGAGGCTCATTTGGTTTAGGAACCCTTTTTAGTTGCTCAATATACTCTGGCTTCTTGGCGCTTCTGTAGATGATGGGCGCGTTCGCAAGTAGTTCTGCTCTTATCTTCGTTAGAACAGTCTCACCCCTCTTTATGGTCACATATTTATCGTCTGTCACCTTGCCTATTATCGCATACCTAACCCCGTATTTCCTGAAGATCTTCGCCACCTCCTCTTCGTAGCCGCCTTGAACCACGAATAGCATACGCTCCTGCGACTCGGAGATCATGATCTCGATTGGATGCATATCTTCTTCACGCAAAGGTACCTTCGTGAGATCGACTTCGACACCAGTTCCCCCCTTATCAGCTATCTCAGAGAGCCCGCAGCTCAATCCGCCTCCGCCTAGATCCTTCAGCCCCCTCACCCTACCTGTGGCTAAGGCTTCGAGTGTAGCCTCGATTATCATCTTCTCAGCGAAGGGGTCTGGTATCTGGACAGCAGACCTCTCCTGCTCAGACTCCTCGGTCAAGACGGCTGAGGCAAACGAGGAGCCGTGCAGCCCATCTCTACCAGTCAACCCGCCAACCAATATTATCGAATCACCAGGGTACCTTGCTTCAGCCAATACGAGGTCGCTTCTCTTCCCCACACCGAAGCAGACCACATCGACCAAACAGTTTCTTTCAAACGACTCGTCGAACTCAACCTCTCCACCAACAGTAGGCACACCAACACAGTTACCGTAGTCACTTATCCCCCTGACCACGTGCTTAAAGAGCCATCTTGAGTGGCTGCTGGTTAAGATAGATCCGAATCTGAGCACATCGAGAAGCGCTATCGGGCGCGTCCCCATACAGAGAATATCGCGAAGTATGCCTCCAACCCCAGTGGCAGCCCCACCATAGGGGTCGATGGCAGAAGGGTGGTTGTGGCTCTCTATGTGCGCGGTCAGAACGTAGCCGTCACCAACATCAATCACACCAGCATCATACCCAGGTCCGAGGATGACGTGCCTACCTTGAGTAGGGAGAAGCTTCAGGAGGGGTTTAGATGACTTGTAGCTGCAGTGCTCAGACCACTCCGCATCAGCTATAGCCAACTCCAAGTCGCTAGGTTCTCTACCAAGCCCCCTTCTAAGATGCTCCACCTCCTCTTCTGTGAGGTTCAACCTAAGCTGCTTCACTCTCTCCAAGAGCGTCAGCCACCCAAATCGAGCATCGACCTAAAGACCTCTAAACCGTCTGTTGAGCCAGATGGGCTTAGAACCGCTTCTGAGGCTCTTTCAGGATGCGGCATCAGCCCAAGTACATTACCCCTTCTGTTACATACACCAGCTATAGCCTCTAAAGAGCCGTTTGGATTAGATCTTTCAGACGGTGTGCCGTCTGGCTCTGTGTAGCGGAAGACTATCTGGTTATGCTCCTTTAACTCCTTGAGCCCCTCTGGATCAATGTAGTATCTGCCCTCGTTATGCGCTATGGGCATCTGCAGCACCTGCCCCCGTGAGTATCTTCTTGTGAAGAGTGTCTCGTTATTCTCCACCCTAAGATTAACCCATTTGCACACGAACTTTAGCCCTGTGTTCCTCATCAACGCACCCGGTAGAAGACCTGATTCGACGAGGATCTGGAAGCCGTTACATATGCCTAATACAGGCTTCCCCTCCTCAGCCATCCTCCTCACTTCACGCATAATCGGGCTGAAAGCCGCTATCACACCAGCCCTAAGGTAGTCTCCGTAGGAGAAGCCGCCTGGTAGGATCACGCCATCATACCCACTTAGGCTTCCATCAGCATGCCAGACTAGATCAGCCTCTACACCGAGCACATCGGTAAGCACGTGGTGCACATCTCTGTCACAGTTACTCCCTGGGAAGACTATGACGGCTATGCGCATACCTAGGCACCCAGCACCTCAATCGAGCACACGCTAACAACAGGATTATAGATCCTCAGCTCGTCGCACATCTTCGAGACGAGCCGCTTTGCTTCCTCACTGTTCGAAGCTTCCACGACAATCTTAAGAAGTTTGGCTGCTCTAACACCCTTGATCTGAGTGTAGCCATTCTTCACCATCAAATCTCTCATAATTACCTCTCCTTCAGGGTCCCTTATGGTGGGCTTATTCTCTATCACTACGTTAACTTTGAAGGTAGGCAACTTAAAGACCCTTGAGCTGAGTGGCTATACCCATATTATTAACCGTATCCCTCTCCGGTAATAGTCTTCTGAACCTTTTCTGATAGAAACTCTCGCTAACCTATCCGGAGCTAAGCCACAATATTTGGTGAAAACGCAACCAAGGTTTAGAGGATCTTAGGGAGAGGATGTCCTCTCTTCGGTCACATGTCTGAGCCAAGCTTTTACAATCTTGACCAGTCCAGCTCTAAGCTCTTCGCCTCTTAACATCTGCTTTCTGAGAGCGGCAACTTCTTCAGCGAGGAGAGGTGCTTGGATGACATCTCTTATCCAGCGTTCAAAGTCCCTTCTATAGAGGTGGAACTCCAGCGACTTAGCCTCTACAACGGTAACCGCTTCTAGGAAGGATGTGATCGAGGAAGCTAAGATGCCTGTGTATCTGCCGTAGTCTGTGAAGAAGTAGAAGGGTTTTTCGTGCGTGAACAGGACGGTGCCCTTAACCTCCTCACCCTCCTCTACCACGACATTAGGCCATATTCTGCAACCCGCCCTTATCCTAACCCCCCTCTTAACGCGGGCTGCCTGCCCTATTATAGACTCCTCAACCGTTGCTTCCTCACCTACAGATGCTTTCTCACCTACTATGCTCTCCAAGATCTTTGAGCCGCTGCCCACCGACACATCCTCAAATAGGGTTGATGAAACCACCGTAGCGTTACCCGCTATTCTTGACCCGCTCAAAACGCTTGCATAGGGTCCTACGGTCGCACCGTCCTCAACCCTGACTCCTGAGCCTATCAGCAGAGGCGCCTCTAACCTAGCTTCTCTTCCTATGTGGGCTTCGCCTAGCATCCATATTGAGGTGTCGGTCTCCTCCATATGCTTCCTCAGAATACGCTTCTGCGCTTCAAGGTATCCCTCTCTACTGCCTACATCAACCCAATAGCCTTCACCTTCATATGCTAGCAGCCTCTTTCTGGAAGCAAGCATCTTCGGAAAGACGTTCTTCGCGAAATCGCAGGGGTGCTGAGTTATGAAGTCAAGAACCTCTGGTTCAAGTACGTATATCCCTGTGCTGACCTTGTTTGAGCGGCACTCCTCTGGTCTAGGCTTCTCTCGGAAGCCTGTGATGAATCCGTGGCTATCGTGTTCTACTGTGCCGAAGAGCCAGGGGTTTGAGACGCTCCTCACAACTATTGTGGCATCAGCCCCGCATCTAATATGAGCCTTAACCGCTTCTGAAAGATCTATCTCCGTGTATGTGTCCCCTTGGACGACTAGGAAGCGCTCATAAAGGAGGTGGCTGAGCATCTTCACGCTCCCAGCCGTGCCTAGTAGGAGATCTTCAGGCTCAACCGAATAGTGTATCTTCACACCAAGCTTTGACCCATCACCTAAATAGCTTCTAACTTGATCACTCAAGTAACCTACGGTTAAGATCACCTCCCCAAAACCGCATTTAGCCAAGTGTTTTATCAGATGCTCGATCACAGGTGCTGGACCTAAAGGTAGCATAGACTTCGGGCGTGTGAGCGTTAGGGGTCTTAACCTAGTCCCCTCCCCACCCGCTAAAACCACAGCCTTCAACCCAGCACACTAGTCGCCGCAACACTGTAATAAAGGTATATGTGTTGCAAGGGTTTATCTGCCACCCCTAGCATGGTGTATAGCGGGTATGTTCGACTACAGCACCTACCTATCTGTATTCACCTGGCGATACGGAAGCAATGAGATGAGGCAGCTCTTCTCCGAGGTAGCTACGAGGGCCACTTGGAGGCGCATCTGGCTCGCTTTGGCTGAAGCGGAGGCTGAGAAGGGGCTTGTTACGCAAGAGGAGCTCGAGGATATAAGATCATGTGCTGATGCCTCGAAGGTAGATCTAAAGAGGGCGCACGAAGTGGAGCGTGAAATCAGACACGACCTGATGGCTGAGGTAAGGGTCTTCGCTGAGCAGGCCAAGAGAGGCGGCGGTAAGATACATCTAGGCGCAACCTCAGCCGACATCGAGGATAATGCTGACGCCTTGAAGATCAGAGCAGCCCTAAACATAATCTTGACTAGGCTAGTAAACTGCCTAGACTCAGCCTCCAAGAAGATCAGAGAATACCACGATCTACCTTGCTTGGGTTGGACACACCTACAGCCAGCCGAACCGACCACAGTAGGCTATAGATTGGCTCAATACGCTCAGGATCTTGTAACCGATATTAGGTGCGTGGAGTTCCTTTTAGAGAAGGTGGTTAAGGGGAAGGGGCTTAAGGGCTCCGTAGGCACATCCTCAAGCTTCAAGGAGCTGCTCTCAGGCATCTCCGAGCCGATTGAGCTCGAATCAGCTTTTCTGAGTAAGCTTGGGTTAGACGCCTACTTCGTCTCAACCCAAACATACCCTAGGAAGCTCGATCTCCTACTGCTATCTACACTAGCTTCTATTGCTCAGAGTGCTCATAAGTTTGCCTTCGATGTTAGGTTGATGCAGTCGCCTGTGTTCGGTGAGTGGTCTGAGCCTATAGGTGAGCGTCAAGTAGGCTCCTCTGCTATGCCTTTTAAGCGCAACCCTGTTTCGAGTGAGAGGATATGCTCTCTGGCGCGTTTCGTAGCTGTGCTGCCGCAAGTAGCTTTCATCAACGCCTCCTCAACCCTACTTGAGCGAACATTAGATGACTCAGCGAACAGAAGGATAATCATCCCAGAGGGCTTCTTGGCCGTAGATGAAATACTCATACTCTACGACAAGATAATGGGTGGGCTACAGATATATGAGAAGGTGATCGAAAGGAACCTCAGACGCTACGCTCCGTTCTCCGCAACAGAGCGCCTACTCATGAGGCTGGTTAAAGCTGGGGAGAGTAGGCAGGAGATGCACGAGCTGATCAGAACATACTCGTTTAAAGCGTGGAGAGCGGTCTTAGAAGGCGAAGAGAACCCGCTTATAGACCTTTTAGCAAGCGACAGCAGGATAGCAGCCAAGATACAGAGAAGCGAATTAGAGTCTATACTCGGCTCAGCAGGCTTTAAAGAGCAGGTGGGCGATGCGCCGAAGCGCTGCCTAGAGTTCCTCAGCAGAGATGTCGAACCCATCTTAGAGAAGTATGCAGATAGGGTTGGGCGGAGGGTTAGTGCTGAGTTCTAGGTGAAGTAGAAGCGCAGCCCCTCGATCATAAACTGAAAGGCTATAGCCGCTATGAAGATGGCCATAAGCCTAGCAGCAACAGCAGAACCAGTCTCCCCCAGAAACAGGTAGATTTTCTCGATCGAGATGAGCACGACAGATGTTAGTAAGATGACGAGGATCACGGCTAAGATGACTTCGACTACGCTGGTGATCTGCAGCATAACTATTGTTGTAGTGATAGCGCCTGGACCAGCTAGCAAAGGGAAGGCCATAGGCACCGCTCCAGCACCCTCAGGCGTCACATCCTTCTCCTCCCAAGAGCCTGTCACAAGGATCTTCATAGCTATTATGAGCAGCAGAAGCCCACCAGCAATCTTAAAGCTCTCTACAGATATGCCGAAGAGCGCTAGCAGGAGGTGGCCCGCGAACGCAAAGACAAGCAGCAGCGCTGCCGAGACGACGATTGCTGATCTGAAGGTTCGCCTCCTCTGAACCGGGCTAAGGTTCCTCGTCAAACCTATGAAGATGGGCACATTACCTATAGGGTCAACTACAACAAACAAGGCGACAACCGCCTTCAGAAGCGCCTGCCAATCAATCTGAAGCCAATCCAAACCGACTCAACACAACCTACTAAAGAGAGATAAATTAACCTTAGCTCCCCAACCCATCATGTAGCATCCGTAAGAAAGCGAGCCAAGAAGACTCACTCCACATTCTCTCAATTTTACTATGTGAGATTCATTCTATTTTTGGCACACCTATCGGTTCCCCAACTATACTTACAATTCTCTATGTGAAATTCTTAAACTGCCGCCTATGTGATGGTTGAGGCTGTGATGAGCCTTCCAATTCTCTGTGTGAGATTCTGTGTTGGAGCTTGAGAGGAGCGGCTTGCATCGTGGTATATGAAGTGGTAGCAGACCTTCGCCTCGTCACCTTTGAAAATTGCTTATAGACGCTTTTTGCCCTATGTTGGTGTACCCAACTGTCAGGATCTTTTACCTCTTCTCTAATTTCCAGAACGCTAGAAAGAGGGGCTGAACTTCCACTTTAAGAGGTCTGAAAGGAGCGCTTTATAATCCATTTACACCACAAGTTTGGTGCAGAGCAAATATCTCCAACATCATAGATGCACCTACCACAGCCAAGCGGATGTTTACTCATAAACACAGCCCTGTAGCTTCGGGGAATCCTATAGGGTGTGTATTACTCTGGGTGTTAAGTCGCCGCTCCACTTAAGAACCCATATACCTCTAGCCCTAGCCTCATCTAAAGCTAGGGGTATGGCGTAGTCGGCATAAACCACTTTTATCAGCTTAGGTCTGAGCAGGTCTGGCCTCCTCTCCTTTATGGAAACGATCTTCTCCTCAAGCTCATCTAAAAGCTTAACACCTAATCTGACCGTAGCCTCACCTACCACACAGAGTTCTCCTACAGCACCATAGATGTTAACCTCCCTACCATCAACCCACACCCTATCGAGAGGAACATCGACATTCAACTCACTCCTTAACCTATGCCTAATAACATCCCTACCCTCCTCTTCAACGGTCAAGGTTAACCTTTCAACATTCACCCTAAGATCCCTCAACTCGAACCAAATCTTCTCCTGCCCCTCCCTCAGGCTCTTGACCTCCAACCAAATCTTCTCCTGCCCCTCCCACAGCTTCTCCTGGTTCGCTTCCAACTTATCTAGCCTCTTCAGTATCTCGGAGATGCCGATGAGCCCGGCTACCGCGTACCTAAACTCCTCATCCTCCTCCAACGCCTTGAGGATCCGCTTCTTCTCCTCAGCAGATAGAGATGTAGACATCAACACCTATAATCACCTACTACCATCTTATTAAACTTCCTAATCCTGATCAGCGCTTAGATACTTTATTACACCTAAGCCAGCGCTCCTACCGCCGCCTACATTCGTATACTCGCCGAACCTGAGTAATACGTCGACAACCTTAGCATACTTCTCTGAGTAGAGGTCTTTGGGTAGGCTGAAGTGCACCTCACCCACGAAACCAACGACCCACTTGTTGGTTGTAGGATGCTCATAGACTCTGATTGTTCTGATCGAATCCGGGTACCCTGATAAGGCTACGCCGCCCAACTCGACCCAATTCTTAAAGTCGCCTGCGGGTATCTTTGTAGATACTCCGGAGAAGGCCCGCCATAGTCTGAGGAGGCTTCTGAAGAAGAGCACTGGGTCGGGTAGCGGATGCAACCTATATAGGTCTGGTGTCGGCGCCTTAACCTTCTTAGCCGAGGGGAAGAGCCTCTCGACATCCACAGGCGTCCTTCTGAAGTACGTTGGGCTTCTGAACCTTATCGAGAACTTCTCCACAGCCCTAGCCTCCTCAACGAGCTTAGCGGCGTCGAGCTGACTATACTCTATGGATGCTAGCCTACACTCCCTACCCTTGAGCGTGAGGGTTGTGAGCGCTTCTGTGAAGAGGGTTTCTCTGATCATGTTGGATAGGTCTGAGTCGAGCAGCGTTATCGAGAACCTCGCAGCACCCCTCGGCATCCTCCTGTAAACCACCTCCCAACCGGAGCCCAAGGCTTCTATGGGTGTTGTGGAGTATGGTGCCAGCTTCTTCTTCACGTGAAGCTCCTCAGCCTTATCCTTAGAGACCCTCTTTATGAGGTCGAAGAATAGGCCCCTTACCGCGAAGCCGGAGTAGCTCTGAAACTCGATTGGCTCGTCTGAGTAGATGGTGAAGGTGTAGCGCTCTACAGGCATATGTTCACATCTTCTATGCGTAGCGGTGTGATAAACTTTTCACCAGTTAAACATACTCGCCTACATCTTTTGCTACCTTCTACTAGCCTCAACTAATCCTCATATAAACCAAAAGCACCTTAGTAAACTCTGCTCAAAAAGTTAAGTCGCATAACGTATCTAGAGTTGTTTTGAGGGAAGAGAAAGATTATTATGTAAGCCTAGCCTATTTCTCTGTAACCTAAGGTGTGGTTAGGATGAAGGAGAATCTGGCTAAGTTGCTTGCTGTTTTAGTGGCGGAAAACAACAGCTATACCTACGTTGACAAACTCGGATACGCGCCTTCCAAAGATCTTGTGCTATATTATCTCAGAGAGGCACTTAGGGACTTCCATTCCCTAAAAAATAAAACGGAATGGGATAACACTAAAGCTTTTGCTGAGGCTAAGGAGATAAAAATGGAGCGTGTTGAGGAGGATTTGGAAGAGATAGCGAGGATATCGAGTATGAAGGAGCTGAGGGAGGCTGTTTCTCTGATCGCGGCGAAGGCTCTTTCTATAGCCTCTAGACTTATGGAGGGGGTTGTTAGGTGATGGCTGATCCGTTTGTTTCTGTTAGGGGTAGGGTTGTTGTAAATGTTGAGGCGCTGAATATGACTGAGAGCGTTGGGAATTATGTGAAGCACAGAAGGGTCCCTGTGGTGATGCCAGAGACATATGCGACATACTTTGTTCCAGCGGTGAGCGGAGAGTCGATAGCTCACGGATACCAGCAGGTGCTTGCTGAAGAGGCTCAAAGCAAGGGTCTTAGTGTATGTAATTTATGTAGCAAGGGGTATTTCCTGAAGAGTACGAATGAAGATGTATTCAAAGAGTCTTTTAATGGTATAGAGCTGCCTGAAGACGCTAACGAATTGGAGGGTGCTGTGATAAGAGGGTGTGTTGTGGAGGATGTTGGAGGCTTTCTCTACGCTCCAGCAGGCGGAGGGTTGAATGTTAAGAGGACTTCGAACTTCTATGTTGGCTATATGATACCGAGTAAAGAGTCGCTGGAGAATAGTGTAATAGAGCCGCAGCTCCACACAAGGTATGCGCTTGGCACTCCATTTGTTGAGAAGGGTGGAAGAGCGGGTGGTCAGATGATCTATTATGTTGAGCTTTCATCAGCAGCCTACACATTCAGCTTCGATCTTGACACCAAGTATCTTGGTAAGGTGTCTTTCTCGATGGAGAACGCTGGTCAGATGGTTGTAAGTGAAGAGGAGCGGAAGAAGAGGGTAGGGATCGCCCTCGACGCTCTTTCGAAGTTTATGATAGAGATGCTATTTGGGGCGAAGAGGACGAGATTCCTCCCCGTAATCGAATGGGAGTCTGCTGTCATAGCGGTGAGCGACGACATATGGACGGTTGCAAGCCCCTTCTCTAAGAATTATGTTGAGAGGGCTGAAGAGAAGTTGGAGAAAGTGAACTACAACACAAAGCTATTTACCTACAAAAAGGATGGTGGATTTGAGGCTGTCGTGATCAATGCTGTGAATGAGGCGAAGAAGAGGGCTGGAGTGGGCTGAGTAGCGCTGTAGCGTTCATAGTAGATGTGGAGTTTGCTTGGGGTTTCCAGAGTAGGATAGCTGGCTTATCTAAGACATCACCATCCTTCTTCTACCCCCCTCCAACCACCTTCCTAGGTGCTTTGGGCGAGTCGATCGCCAGAAGGCTAGGGGTAGGGGAGTCCGCTGGCAGAGAAATTATAACATCCTTAAGCAGAAACCTTCTGGCATTTGGTGTAAGACCGTTAAACTGCGTCCCGCAGAAATACGAAGATTTAAACAGAATAATAGCCGTAAAGATAACTGGGGGCATCCATTACCCAGCTCCTAAGAATATTTTTGCCTCGTACGATTCCCCAGCCAGAGGGAAGACGATTCTAGTAAGCTTAGATGATAACTCTCCTATTATGCGCTTCTTTCTCGTCTTTAAGAAGCCACATCTCAAATTCGAGGAGAAAGATCTGGAAGTTGATGAAAGCGCTTTCTGGAGGATTCATCGGCTAGGTTCAAAAGAAAGTGTTGTATCTGTGATAGATGTGAGAAGGAAAGATGATGTGAAAGCTGAAAGCGGAAGAATAATCTCCAACTACAGCTTCCCAGTGGTGGATGGTATAAAGCCCAGAGAATGTCTTCAAGGGAGGTGGTTTTATGAGGTGTATACAAGCCCTAAAGATCTGCTTTACTCGGAGAAAACTAACCCCATCTTAACTTACCTGAGAAAAGAAACTCTAATACCATTCGTAATACCCATATTGGTAACGAGGGGTAGTGAACCTGAGTACATAGTTGAGGTGAGCGACCCAGCTGCTTTCTACAGAGTTGATGAGGAAACCGTAGTAGGGTGGAAGGAATAATGATAATCAAACTTAGAATGCCGCTAGACTCCACTTTTCTCAGCCAAATATTTTATGAGGGGGTGCTGTATATTCTAAATTGTGTCCCAGAATCATCTTTCACCTTCGATGAAGCGAGGTTACTTGACGATTCCCTCTGCAGAGCTTACGAAAACGTGGCGGATGCAAAGGTAGAGGAAATCTCAATAGTGTTGACAGGAAATGATAAAGTGGAGAAGTTTTTTGCGAGCTTAAATATTGCGGAGACACTACCTAAAAAGACTTATAGAGAAGTTTTGAAGATATTAAAAAATTCTTACAAAAACATACCGATTACCAAAGATGTGGTAGTGCTTCAGGCTGAGATGAAGGGTAGGAATGTCTTTTTAGACTTGCCAGAGCGTTGCAGTTTAGCAGCCCCGCAGTTATTTAAGGTTGAGAGATATACAGGTTTTTCAACTATAGAGATGAATACTACCTCGCAACAACTAGGTCTTAGAGCTTCTCCTATCGCCATCTTGATAGGCTTGTTAGGGGTTTATTCCTCACATATAATAACGGTCAGAACGTTAGAGAGTGTCTACCATTATTTCCTCTTCTTCTCGCCAGATGAAATCGCTTCCTTGCTTGCGTCGGGTGATCGAAACAGATTACTCATCCTTTATGAAATAAAGGAGGCTTTGAGAGAACTGCTATCTAGAGTTCTTCGAGGCTCGGTTATGAGTGAGGTTTTGGTGCTTGAGGTTCTGCTTAATGCTGAGATAAGATCTAAGCTTGCTGGTGAAAACTTGGATAAGGTGGGCTTTAATTTGTTTAGGCTTTCGCCTGAAGGCATGACGTATAAGATCTATGAAACTATCCCACTCTCTGTTTACAAAGACCCGCTGTTCTACCATATCCTCTCTAAACGGGGGGTTAAAGCAGATAAACTCTGCGAGAAACTTCAGGGCGCTCTTTCCCCAGATGGTGTTATTATGGAGGCGTTACGCTCTTTCGCTTCACCAAACAAATACGATGAAGCTGACGTCGTCCTTAGAGGTGTACTTGACCTCTACAGATTTGTAACTTTAGCAGACACATCTCGCCTCTATGGTTTTCTAAGGTCGTTAGAGGAGGCTCGCGGCATCCTCACATCTACATCGCAAAGAGACGTTAGAGCTCAAAGGAGGGCAGATAAATATGAAAATGTAATTAAAGATATCTCGTATGTCCTCTAACTGGCTTGTTCTTGCTGTAAGGGATTGTAATTCAGTCCTTCACTATTATGAGAATCTATGGCTTCCTTTATTTAAGCTGCAAAATGGAGAAATATTTAAAGAAGAATTTTGCGAAAATTACTGCCCATATTTCCCTTGCAAAAAATGTCCTAATAAAGGAGCAGAAGAATGTTATGATTGCCATCCTTCTTGTGAGGTAGGAAGTGGAAAAATCGTCTGCTTTTTGAAGAGTTTACCCTCTTATTCAAGCAATGTTTGTTATTTTGCGCAGCAATGTTATGAAAAGTTTCTAAAGTATCT